>JAANMT010000195.1_pt1 | contig 63438 bp, 48 predicted proteins | sample 7279711 | NCBI WGS metagenome assembly JAANMT01 (sample SAMN14094538, study PRJNA606508) | bioreactor metagenome | isolation source: A lab-scale SPAN reactor treating ammonium-rich wastewater day 1 | place: Ireland: Galway | collected 2017-01-16
CGTCATGGCTGAACCAGCACGGCTGGCAAACAGCAATGCCGCAATGACGGGGCCCAGCTCTCGCACGAGAGATAACGCCACCAGCGTTCCTACGGCTGACAAGGCCGGGGCAAGGGAGATCTTTGTCTGGCACGGTTGGGGCGGTTCGGCACACTCCGCCAGCGGTTTCATCGACTATACCGACCTCGCTCTCTACACCTCTCCGAGGCCCGGCGCCGTGTGGTTCGTCGATGGACACGTTCGCCTTATGCATGCGCGCGACGCCACGCCGGTCGTGTATCGCTACCCCAACTGGCCCTACATCCCTTTCGGGACAACCCCGTGGGGCGTGCACGGGCGCGATCGCGACTGAGGCACGGAGCGAGCCTCAGCCTCCTCGATGCTCCAGGAACCCCACCGCCGTGAACTCGAAGGTGGGTGGTTCCGATCCCGGCGGGCGGGCGGCCGGGTCGGTCAGCGGGAGACGGCGAGGCCCGATCTCGCGGGCTTCGGCATCCACTTCGGGGGCGTGCTCTTCGCCGAGCGCGAAGCGCAGCGCGGCGCGGCCTGGTTCGGTGCGCTGGTCGAGCAGCGCGATCCATGCGCCGTCGGCGCGCCGGGCCATGCGGCGCGGCTCGGCGTCGTCGATGATGATGAAGACCGGGCGTACCTCGGAGGACCGGCCCGAGGCGTCGTGCAGGACGATCGCGACGCCGCCGGGGAGGGACTCGGCGGGAACGAGGCGCGATCGTCCGGCGAGGTATTCGCCGAGGGCGTTCGCGCCGCCGGTCTGGCCCGCGCCCGCGCCGACGGGCGGGGCGGCGAGGCGCACGCCGCGTTCGAGCGAGAGGGCGACGGCGTAGAGAAGCCCGGCCACCACGAGGATCGGTGCGGCGAGGAAGAGCGTGAGCAGCACGCGCCTGCGCATGGGCTTGCGCGATGGTAGGTGGCAAGCGTGCCCGGATCGCGCACGCGGCGGCTATTCCTCCGGCGGGTTGATGACGGGCCAGAAGACCCAGTCGCCCCGGTGGCGGTTGCGCCCGATCGGCGTAGCGAGCGAGGCGGCGATCTCGGCCTGCTCGGAGCACCACAGGCGCGTCCCGTTCACCGTGCGCCCGACCAGATCGGCGATGCGGCCGGGAAGGCCGAACGAGTCGCAAGTCTCCAGCGCGCCGGCCGGACGGGAGTGTGTGACCCTCCCAACGAGGCCGCCCGGCCGGGGTCGTGGTCACGATTCAGGCTCCCACCCCAGCGGCTTCCGGCCCGATCACGCCGAGGGCGGTCATGGCCTGCGCGAGGGCGACCCATTGCTTGGTATCAGCGTCGAGACGTCGCCTTCCGGCACCTGTCAGGGAGTAGTACTTGCGGGGGCGGGAAGCCTCACCGTCTCGCCACTCCGCCTGGATCAGGCCCTTGGCTTCGAGGTTGTAGAGGAGGGGGTAGAGGGTGCTCTGTCCCATGGCGAGGACGCCGCCGGTGCGTCGCGCGAGGGTGTCCACAAGTTCGTATCCGTACATTGAACGAACCGACAGCAGCCGAAGCACGGCGACTGGTCCTGCCCCTCTCATCAGTTCGCGTTCGAGCCTCATGGCTTGACTCCTGTGTCACAGACTATGCAACACATAGTATACGTCCCTGCCTGAGGCCCGGGATGCACCTTGCAGGCGGAGGGCGGGCGGGATGGCATTTTTTTTGGGTTGCAGCGACAAGATTGCTTGCCGAAGTGCGGAGTGTGGGGCATGTTCCAGCGGGTCAGGAAAGACGAGCCCATGTGAGGCTCGAACGGAAACCGGACACAGTCCCATCAACGTCACTGAAGAAGTGAGGAGATTCAGCATGAAGCGCGCTCTCGCAGTTCTCGCTCTGGCCGGCATCGCCGGCGCGGCCTCGGCTCAGCAGCAGATCCACTGGTACTGGACGGTCGGCGACACCGGCAACAACGACGGCGTGATCAGCGCCGGCGAGTCTGCCGTCCTGACGCTCTACGCCCAGTTCACCGCCCCCGGCCTGCACTACGCCGGCTCGATCTTTGACATCAAGGGCACGGGCAACCTGGACACCGGCACGTACACGTCCCGCGGCGCCAACCCGAAGCTGAAGGCACTGTCGAACGGCGACGGCAACCTGCAGGCGAACAACGACATCCTCGTCTGCGACACGTTCCAGCTCCCCGAGTTCTTCAACGCCGGCATCGACAAGAGCAACCCGATCATGGTGTACTCCATGACCTGGCAGCCGAACGACTACTCGAACCGCACGGTGAGCGGCGGCACGACCAACCACCTGAACCACTCTGTCTACATCGACACCTTCGGCACCTCCAAGGAGTTCACGCCCACCATCGAGGGCTTCAAGTTTGACGTGGTCCCCGCCCCGGCGTCGCTGGCCCTCGTCGGCCTCGGCGGCCTGGTCGCGGCCCGTCGCCGTCGCGCCTGATCGATCATCCGCATGCCCGGGCATGGGTCCGGGTTCCGATCGAACGCCCCCGTCCGCCCTCCGGCGGGCGGGGGTTTTTTTGCGGCCGGAACGCGCCGAGATAGAGTGAGACGATGACCAGTCGTGACAAACCCAGGCGGACTGCCCCGGCGTCTCGACTCGAGACGGTCGAGCCGATCGGCAAGCGCGTGCTGGTGCGCAAGGACGAGGACCGCAAGCAGACCAAGAGCGGTCTTCACCTGCCGGACAAGATCGAGATTCCGACGCTCACGGGGCGGATCGTCGCGGTTTCGTCGCAAGTTGAGCGTGACCCTGACTACCCGGTTCGGCGTTATGACCGGGTGCTGTTCAACCCGAAGGGCGCGGTGCCGGTGGACTTCGAGGGTGACAACCGGTTGTTCGTGATTCCGGTGGAGGACGTGGTGGCCGTGTTCCGTTCCGCCGCGGATGCCGAGGGTGGATCGGACGGTCAGGCCCCTCCGAGGTGAGCATGGCGTCGATGACCCCTCCGCTTTCGCTTCCCGATCCGTTGCCGGTCGCGCCGCTTCGCGTGGCGCGCGGCGGCGCTCCGTTTGACGTGACGGTGAGGCCGCCGGGGAGCAAGAGCCTGACGAACCGGGTCGTGCTGCTGGCGGCGTTGGCCCGGGGAACGTCGGTGATCCGAGGGGCGTTGATCGACGCGGACGATTCCGAGCGGATGGCGGCCGCGGCGACCGCGCTCGGCGCTACGGTCGAGCGAGACGGCGGCGCGGTGCGCGTGACCGGGGTCGGGGGGAAGTGGCGGGTCCCGACCGGCGGCGTGCGGCTGGACCTGGGGAACGCGGGAACGGCGACACGGTTCCTGGCGGCGTCGGTGATGCTCGCGGACGGATCGGTGACGATCGACGGCAACGAACGGATGCGACGGCGTCCGATCGGCGAGTTGATCGACGTGCTTCGAGCGTTCGGCGTTCGCGCCGAGTACCTGGAGACGGCGGGGTGTCCGCCGGTGCGCCTGGTTCCGCCGGAGGGCGGGGTGCGCGCGCCCGCGCGACTGGACATCGCGCCGACGCGGTCGAGCCAGTTCGTGTCGGCGTTGCTGCTGACCGCCCCGTGGCTTCGCGGCGGCGTGACGGTGCGACTGCTGGGAGAAGTGACGAGCGCGTCGTACGTGGAGATGACACTGAACCTGCTGAGCGCGCTCGGGGCGTCGGTGATGACAAGCGAGGACATGCGCGTGGCGCGTGTCGGCCCGCCGGAATCGCCGGACGGCGACGCTCGGCCCGGGCTTGACGCCTTCGAGTACGACGTGGAGCCGGACGCCTCCGGCGCGACGTACTTCTGGGGCGCGGCGGCGTTGTTTGCCGGCGCGTCGTGCCGGGTCGTCGGGCTCGGGACGGACTCGCTCCAGGCGGACGCTCGCTTCCCCGACCTGCTCTCGCGGATGGGGTGCCGGGTGACGGACGGGTCGGTCGGCGGCGTCGTTTCGACGACGGTGACAGGTGTTGAATCGCTCCGGCCTGTGATGGCTGACCTGTCGCGGATGCCGGACGCGGCGATGACGCTGGCCGTGGTGGCGGGTTTCGCGGGGGGGACGTCGGTGCTCCGCGGGCTGGGGACGTTGCGGGACAAGGAGTGCGACCGGATCGCCGCGCTGGAGCGTGAGCTGGGGAAGGTGGGTGTTCGCGTGGAACCGGGAACGGGCGGCGATGCGGGGACGCTGACGATCACGCCTCCGGCCGGGGGCATCGACTGCTCGGAGGGCGTCGCGCCGGTGGAGTTTGAGACATACGACGATCATCGCATGGCGATGTCTCTGTCGCTGGTGGGCCTTCGGCGGCCCGGCGTTTGGATCAGGAATCCGGGCTGCGTGGCGAAGACGTATCCGGGGTACTGGCGTGATCTGGAGAGCCTGCGGGGGCGCGGTGGATAGGCTTGTGGCTCGAAACCGGAGCAGGACGGGACGCCGGAGCGCACGATGCCGACACCAGCCGAACTGACGCAGCAGGCCCGCCGGATGCAAGCGAGCGGGCAGGTCCAGTCCGCGATCCAGATGTACCAGGCAGCGATCAAGGCGCAGCCTCGGAACGCGGACGCGCATCAGGGGCTTGGGCTTGCGTACCTGCAGATCGGGCAGCACCGCGAGGCGGTGGAGCACATGCAGCGCGCGGCGAAGTTGGAGCCGATGTCGGCCGAGCGGGTGTTCGTGCTGGCGAACGTGTACCGCAACATCGGCCTGATGAAGGAGGCGCGGGCGACGTTCGAGAAGGCGGTTTGGCTGAACAAGGACCACACGGGCGCTGTGGGCGGGCTTGCCCACCTGATGGGGGCGATGGGCGAGCGGGAGGAGGCGTTGGCGCTGGTTGCCCCGGCGGCGTCGCGCGACGATGCACACCCGGAGGCCGTCGCGGTTCATGCGGAACTGTGCCTGCACCTGGGTCGTGCCGAGGAGGGGCTTGGCAATCTGCTGCGGCACGTGGATCGCCCGAACGTGCACCCGCTGGGCAGGCAGAGGCTGCTGTTCCAGCTGGGGCACGTGTACCAGGCGCTGGGGCGGTACGACGAGGCGTTCGATGCGTTCGATTCGGCGAACAGGCTGCACCAAGGTCGGTGGGATCGGGCGGGGTTTCGAGCGTCGGTGGATCGTGCGATCGCGGACTGGTCGCGTGAGGCGTTCTCGAACGTGTCGCCGTGCCCGATGCCGAGCGACCGGCCCGTGTTCATCGTGGGGATGCCTCGCTCGGGCACGACGCTGGTCGAGCAGATCATCGCGAGCCATCCGCGTTGCTTCGGAGCGGGCGAGCTTGGGATCACGCGGCACGTCATGGCGCGGCTGCACAACACGTCATCGGCGAGCGTGCTGCCGCTGCCGCCGCCTTCGCGGATCGGCCCGGATGACGTGGTGCAGGCGGCGGCGTTCTACCTGCGCGCGCTGAAGTCGATCGAGGGGACGGCTGACCGCGTGACGGACAAGTTGCCGCTGAACTTCCTGTACCTGCCGCTGATCGCGCGGATGTTCCCTTCGGGGCACATCGTGCACTGCCTGCGCGATCCGGTGGACACGTGCCTGTCGTGCTGGACGCACAACTTCGCGGGTCCGATGCACTTCGCATACGACTTCGACAACCTCGCGGCGTTCTACGCGGACTACCTGCGTCTGATGCGACACTGGACGGAGGGGCTTGGCGTTCCCGTGCTCGAGGTGCGTTACGAGCGACTTGTGGCGGAGCAGGAGCCGCAGAGCCGCCGGATCGTCGAGGGGATCGGGGTCGAGTGGGATGACGCGTGCCTGCGGTTCTACGAGAACCCGCGGATGGCGATGACGCTGTCGATGGAGCAGGTGAGACGGCCGCTGTACGCGTCGGCGGTGGCCCGACACGAGCGGTACGGGGATCGGCTGGAACCGCTCCGGCAGGCGCTGCGGCGTGAGGGCGTGGATGCCTGAGCCGGGTCCGCCGGACGCCCGCCCTTTGGTAGAATCTCCCGTCGCTGGAAGGACCACGGCCCGGGGGACGGACCATGGCAGAGCGAGATTCGACGGTTTCGGAGCGAGCGTTGATCGTCGCTGCGGTGTACGGTGTCGTCGGCGGACTGTGGATCTTCCTTTCCGACGAGGTGGTGGCCGCGTTCACGACGGATGCCGCCCGGCTCACGTACTTCCAGACGAGCAAGGGGTGGTTTTTCGTCGCCGCTTCGAGCGTGCTGATTTACTTCCTGGTCCGTCATTTCATGGGGCGTGCCGTCGCGAGCGCGGCGGCACAGCACCGGGCGGAATCGAACCTGCTGATGGTGTTCAATCACCCGGCGATGCGCGTGTTCGTCAAGGATCCGGACGGGAAATACCTGCTGGCGAGCGAGGCATTCACCCGGCTGCTCGGGCTGACCCCCGGCGAGATCGTCAACCAGACGGACGAATCGCTGTTCGGGGTCGAGGCAGCGGCGGCGCTGCGCCAGGCGGATCGGCGTGCAATGCACTCGCACGGGATCACGGAATCGCAGGACGTGCTCCCGGTCGCGGGCATCCCGCGGACGATCGCCGTGCTGCGCGCGCGCGTGACCGATGAGAGCGGGCGGTGCGTCGGCGTCGTCGGCATCGCCGGCGAGGACGTGACGTCTCCTGATCTCGGGACGGCGGTTCGGCAGAGCCTGGAGCACGTGGTGCGGCGGCGCTCGGCCGCGCTGGCCGCGGCCGTGCGCGACCTGCACGGACGGATCGCGGCTCTGCACACCGAGGCGGCGGAACTGCGGCGGCACGGTGATCGCCTCGAGGTTGAGCGTGAGAAGCTCGAAGCCGAGAAGCACGTGCTGACGGCGGACCTGCTCGCGGCCGAGCAGCGGCTGAACACGGTCGTCACGCACGTGCAGGCGATCGTGGCAGCGATCGACCAGGAGGGCGTCGTCGTGCTTGCGGAGGGGAAGCTGCTCCCCGAGGTCGGCTACAAGCCGGGCGGGTTGGTGGGTCGGAGCATCTTCGAGTTGTTCGCGGGCCGACCCGAGATCGTCGCCGCCTGCCGCCGCGCGTTGGAGGGCCGATCGGTCGCCGCGAGGCTGCCGGTGGGCAGGCTCGATCTTGACGCGAGGATCGTGCCCGTGCGCGACGCGGAGGGGCGCGTGGTGGGCGCGGTCGCGGTTGCCACCGAGGCGGATCGGCCCCCGAACCTCGCGGACGCTCTCCGCGACGATGACTTCGCGGACAAGCAAGGCGGCGGCTCGCCGCGTGCCGGCTGACCGGGCCGCCGACCGTTATGCCGCCGCGTATCCTTCCGCCCCGGCCCCGCGGACACGACCACCCGTGCCGGTGTCTCTTCACGCCCACTGTCCGTTGTCCACTGCCCGCTGTTCCAGGAGGAGTTCCCGATGCCCGCACCGATCACGATGACCGCCAACGGCCTGCGCGTCCCCGACGAGCCTGTGCTTCCCTTCATCGAGGGCGACGGCACGGGGCCGGACATCTGGCGGGCGAGCGTGCGCGTGTTCGACGCCGCGGTCGAGAAGGCGTACAGGGGCAAGCGGCGCATCCACTGGAAGGAAGTCCTCGCGGGCGAAAAGGCGTTCAACGCGACGGGCAACTGGCTGCCGGACGAGACGCTGGACGCTTTCCGCACGTACCTCGTCGGCATCAAGGGGCCGCTGACGACGCCGGTCGGCGGGGGCATCCGCTCGCTGAACGTCGCGCTGCGGCAGATGCTGGACCTGTACGTGTGCCTTCGGCCGGTGCGCTACTTCAAGGGCGTGCCCTCGCCGGTCAAGAAACCGGACGACGTGGACATGGTGATCTTCCGCGAGAACACCGAGGACATCTACGCGGGGGTGGAGTGGGAGGCCGAGAGCGAGGGGGCGAAGAAGGTCATCGCGTTCCTGCAGAACGAGATGGGCGTGAAGAAGATCCGATTCCCCGCGACGAGCGGCATCGGCATCAAGCCCGTCAGCCGCGAGGGGAGCGAGCGGCTGATCCGCGCGGCGATCAACTACGCGCTGCGCGAGGGCCGGCGGAGCCTCACGCTCGTCCACAAGGGCAACATCATGAAGTTCACCGAGGGCGCGTTCCGCGACTGGGGCTACGCCCTCGCGGCCCGCGAGTTCCGCGCCCAGGCCGTGAGCGAGCGCGAGTCGTGGATTCTCGGCAACAAGGAGGCCAACCCGGACCTGACGCCGGAGGCCAACGCCCGCATGATCGACCCCGGCTTCGACATGATGACGGCGGAACAGAAGAAGCGTGTCGTCGGCGAGGTTGAGGCCGCGCTGCGGCTGTGGCCCACGCACGGCGACGGCAGGTGGAAGAAGAAACTGCTCGTCCGCGACACGATCGCGGACATCACGCTCCAGCAGGTGCTGACACGGGCGAAGGACTTCGACGTCATCGCCACCATGAACCTCAACGGCGACTACCTCTCCGACGCGCTGGCGGCACAGGTCGGGGGCATCGGCATCGCGCCGGGCGCGAACATCAACTACGACACCGGGCACGCCATCTTCGAGGCGACGCACGGCACCGCGCCGAAGTACGCCAACCTCGACCAGGTGAACCCAGGCTCGGTGATCCTGTCGGGCGAGATGATGCTGCGGTACATGGGCTGGACCGAGGCCGCGGACCTGATCATCCGGGGGATGGACGGGGCGATCGGGGCCAGGACGGTGACGTACGACTTCCACCGGCTGATGGAGGGCGCGACGAAACTGAAGTGCTCGGAGTTCGGCGAGGCGGTGGTGAAGCACATGGGGTGAAGCATGACGCCACCGCTGCAGAAGCGGATTTCAGAAGGGGAGATGGGGGATGGCGTCCGTGGTGGCACGCAACGCGACGGTGTTGGCACGCGATGCACGGGGTTTCAGACCTGGACCTTGCGGTTGTAGACGAACCACTCGATCATCATCACGCCGAGAGCGGCAAGCAGGAGCCAGGGCCAGAGGCGGCGGTTGACGTTCGAGCGCGAGGGGTCGATGGCGACGACGTCCGTGCCAGCGAGCGAGAGAGATGAGGCCGCGCCGACATCGGACTCGTCGGGGTCGAGCAGGCTGGCGGCGAAGGGGCGCAGGGCGCGCGTACCGACGGCGAGGTCCGCGGGTGTGCGCTCGCCGCGCCAGGTGACCTCGTGCACGCCGGCCTGTCGCACTGGGCCGTAGACGATGCGCCCGTCGGCTGCGGGCGTGAGCGAGACTTCGGTGCGGTCGGGCAGTCGGATGGCGACGTCGGCCGCGCCCTGCGGGAGGCGGTCGGTGAGGACGCTGCCGGGGCGAACGGAGCGGGCGTCGAGGCCGAGGTGGGAGGGATCCTGGCCGAGGTAGTTGAGGGCCTGTGCGATGAAGACGGGGAATGAGACGTAGAAGGGCCAGTAGGAGTCGGCGGGGTTGAAGGCGACGATGACGGCGCGGAGGTCTGCGGAGGCGAGGTCGAGGATGGCCGGGCCGCGGTCGGTCTCGGCGATGACGGTGATCGCGCTCTCGGGTCCGGGTTGGACGTTGCGGGTGGTGGAGACGACGACGTTGTCGAGGACGAGGCCGCGGAGCGCGGGGTGGTCGCGTCGCCAGTCGATGAGGACGCCCGGCTCGTCCGGGCCGAGGTCGGCCGCGCCGAGCGGAGGGGGGGGGACAGCACCGAGAACGAGGTAGCGGCCGGGGGGCATGGTCGGGCGGTCGCCCGGTGGTGGGAGCCAGGCATCCAGCACAACGACGTCGTATGCGCCGGTTTCGCCGCGGCGCGAGGCCGCGAGGTACTCGTCGGGCGTGTACTGGATGAGTTTCGCCAGCGGCAAGCCCTGGAGCGCGGACACGAGGAAGAGGCTCCCCTCGGTGACGACGGCGACGGAAAGCTGGCGGGCCGGGGGGACGACGAGCCAGGCGCGATTGTCGATTTCGAGCACGTCCGGCCCGTCGCCGGGGAGGAGGCGCACGGCGAAGAGACCGCCTTCGGGGCGTTCGAGGCGGAAGACGAGACTGGCCGTGCCGGGCCGCCAGAGGTCGGGGGGGGGCGACGTGCCGTCCGCGAGCGTGGGCGCGTGGGTGGTCGCGGGGGGGATGGTGACGGGCCTGATTCGCTCGACGACGCCGTCGATGACGAGTTCGAGTTCGGCGCGTCGTTCGGTGCGGTCGGTGCTCTGGAGGCCGACGAAGACGGTGAGTTCCGTGGGGTTGTCATAGGTGCGTTCGGCGCGGAAAGCGGTGACGGCGAGGTTGGCGGCGTCGGGCGTGCCGAGGCGCGTGAACTGGACCTTGTCCTCGACGCCGGTGAGGACGCGCTGGGCATCGGGAAGCCGGCCATCGGAGAAGAGGTGGAGCGCGACGCCGCGGGTCTTGAGGCCCTCGACCGTGACCGCGCCGGTTTCCTCGACGAGCGTCTGGTCGGGCAGGTGGGCGCGGGCGAGGCGGACGGCCTCGTCGAGGCTCGATGGCGCGGCGGTCGGCTCGATGGCGTTGATGGCGGCCCTGAGCGCGGTCTTGTCGCCCGTGAACTGCTGGCGCACCTCGGCGGTCTGGTCGAAGGCGATGACCATGGCCTCATCGGCGCGGTCCGATCCGAGGAGGCTCTCGCCGCGGAGCGAATCGACAAGCCGGACGGCCTCACGCTTGGCGGCGTCGAGGCGCGACACACCGCCCTCGCCGTCCGTGCTCGACATGCTGGCGGAACGGTCGATGAGGATGACGTGCTGCAGGCCGCGGGGAACCTTGCCCTGCATCTCGGGCTGGCCGACCGCGACGAGCGCGGCCGCGAGCACGAGGAGTTGGAGCAGCAGGAGGATGTTGCGGCGGAGGCGTTGGAAGGGGGCGTTGGCCTGCAGGTCCTGCACGGCCTTCTTCCAGAGCAGCGTCGTGGAGACCTCGACCTCGCGACGGCGGAGTTTCAGGAAGTAAAGGATGATGAGCGCAGGCACCGCGATCGCGGCTGCAACGGCGGCAACGAGCGGGGTGAGCCAGGTCATCGCAGTACCCCCCTTCGCCGCATGTAGTCGAGGAGCAGCACGTCGATGGGCGTGTCGGAGCGGACCGTGAGGAGCGTGATGTCGCGGCGGGCGCAGAAGGTTCGCAACTGGTCGCAGTAGGCGGCGAGGTTGGCCTTGTAGCGTCTGAGAAGGGGCGCGCTGACGGTGATCTCGGCGAAGTCGGCGTCCTCGACGTCGCGCAGGCGCAGGTCGCCGGCGATATCCGGCTCGAGTTCCTGTGGGCTGAGCACCTGGAGGCAGAAGACGTCGTAGCCACGCCCCATGAGCAGTCGGAGGCCGGTCTCATAGCCCTCCTTGTAGAAGAAGTCCGACATCACGACCATGACGCCCTTGCCGCGGCGCGAGAGGGCGATGCGCTTGGCGGCCTCTGGGAAGTTGCTCCCGCCCTCGGGGCGGAGCGAGCAGAGCCAGGCGGCGAGTTCGTGGGTGCGCCGGCGGCCGCGCAGGTCGCGGACGGCGGACATGATGCCGGTGTGCGGGGCATCCCCGGATTCGCTCGCGCTCGTCCCCGGCGTGGCGGGCGTTCCGATGGCGGTCATGGCGACGCGATTGTAGTTGACAAGGCCGACGTAGCCGAGGGCCATGGCGGCCTGCTGCATGAAGAAGAACTTGTTGGGCTGGCCGCAGTCGTGGCTGGCGGAGCAGTCGACGACGACGTGGAGGCAGAGGTCTTCCTCTTCGAGGAACAGTTTGAGGAAGAGGCGGTCGAGTCGGCCGAAGATGTTCCAGTCGATGTGTCGCAGGTCATCGCCGACGACGTAGGGGCGGTGGTCGGCGAACTCGACGCTCTCGCCGCGCTTCTTGCTGCGGCGCTCGCCCTTGAGCTTGCCGGAGAACATTTTGCGGCTGGTGACGTCCAGGCGCGAGACTCGTGAGATGAGTCGGCTGTCAAGCAGCTCGTCGAGGGATGCGGGTCGCTTGGGGTTCTCTGTTCGCAGCATGGGTCAGGGATCCGAGCGCAGAGGACGCAAAGAAGGCGCAGAGGACACGGAGACGGGATCGGGGTGGGAAACCCTTCGGCCGAGGGCCTGGGAGTTGATGCGGCGATAGACGCCCTTTGTGAGCAGCGGAACGTGGAAGTTGATGAGCAGCCCGAGCGGAAGGTCGGCGACGCGGAGGTACGTGAGCAGTTGCGCGAGGTGCACGTCGGCCACGGCCTCGACGGCCTTCAGTTCCACGACAACCACCCTCTCGACCACCAGATCGAGCCGCTGGCCGTGGAGGTCCACGCCCTTGTACCGCACCGGAACGGCGACCTGGCGCGCCACTCGCAGGTTCTGGGACGCGAGTTCGTGGAGCATGGCCTCCTCGTAGAGACGCTCCAGCAATCCCGGACCGAGCGTCCGATGCACCCCGATCGCACAACCGATGATGCGCTCGCTGACCTTGTTCAGGCCGTCGGGGATGTCGGGGTGCCGTGTGTCCAAACCAGTTCTTCCTCTCTGCGATTTCCGCGTTCCTCTCCGCGAACTCCGCGTTCTGCTTTACGCCCTTCCAGCCGCGAGAGGGACGCCGGCCTGCTCGGTCGGGGTGAGCTTGAGGATTTCGTCCACGATGGCGTCCCCGCTCACGCGGTCGGCCTCGGCCTCGAAGTTGAGGATGAGCCTGTGGCGCAGAGCCATGTGCGCCACGTGCTGCACGTCGGCGTAGGCGGCGTGGTACCGACCGTCTGTGACGGCCTTCACCTTCGCGCCCAGCAGCAGCGCCTGGGCCGCGCGCGGGCTGGCGCCGCAGCGGACATATCGGTTCGTCGGGCCGTTCGGCCCGCCGGCGGCGTGCTTGCCCTCGGGGTGCGTCGCCAGCACGAGGCGTGCGGCGTACTCCTTGACGTGCGGCGCGACGACCACGCCGCGCACGAGCCGCTGGGCTTCGAGGATGCGCGGACCGTCCATGATCTTGGCGGGGTGCGGCGTCTCCTGCCCGGTGGTGCGGTCGAGGATGGTGATGAGATCGTCGAGCTGCGAGTAGCCGACGACGATCTTGAAGATGAAGCGGTCCAACTGCGCTTCGGGGAGCGGGTAGGTGCCTTCCTGCTCGATGGGGTTCTGCGTGGCGAGCACCAGGAACGGCTCGGTGAGGCGGTAGGTGACGCCGCCGACGGTGACGGCGTGCTCCTGCATGGCTTCGAGGAGGGCGGACTGGGTCTTGGGCGTGGCGCGGTTGATCTCGTCGGCGAGGACGATCTGGGCGAAGATGGGGCCGCGTTGGAACTCGAACTGCCGGCGGCCCGTGTCGGGATTCTCGGTGACAATGTTGGTTCCGATGACGTCGGCGGGCATGAGGTCGGGCGTGAACTGGATGCGGTTGAAGGGGAGGTCGAGCGTCTGGGCGAGCGTGCGCACGAGGAGCGTCTTGCCCAGGCCGGGGACGCCTTCGAGGAGCACGTTGCCGCCCGCGAAGAGGGCCATGAGGACGCCCTCGACGACCTCGTTGTGGCCGACGATGACCTTGCCGACTTCGGCCCGGAGGCGCTGGAAATCGTCGCGGAACTTGTCGCATGCCGCCCGGACTTCGCTGGGTGTCTGCTCGTGTGCTGGATTCGGGGCCATGGTGAACTCCTGCGTTGGCTGGTCGATCGGTCGTCTTATTCGTGATCTGCCGTAATGAGAACGGACACGAAGATCGCGAGGGACCGGAGAACCGCGATAGAGTCGTGGTTCGTCACTTCTCCTCTTCTTTCATGCCTTCCCTCGCTCGCTGCTTGGCCTTGAGCAGCCGCGACATCCCGGCCTCGGCGGTTTCGTCCTCGGCCTCGGTCTTCGGAGCGTGCTGCTTCGGCTGGTCGGGCGCCATCGGCTCGCCGCCGAGCGCGACCGGGCCGGACGCAGCGCGAGCGATCTGCTCTGCGGAAGCCTCGAACTTGCGCTTGGCGACATGCGGCGCGGCTGTGCCCGGGCCACCGCTCCCGCCCGAGCGCACGAGGTCGGGGTCCGCCGTTTCGGGACGGGCGGTCATGCGTTCCTGCGTCTTCTGGCGCACGGCCTGGAGGGTCTCGAGTTTCATGCCCGCCTGGGCCTTGCTGCGTTCGAGCGCCTTGCGGCTCGCCTTGAAGGCGCCGATGACGTCGATCCGCACGCGCCGCACGGCGACATCCATGACGAACAGCCCGAGTCCGACGAGCGCGACATAGAGCCAGATCGGCTTCGTTGCCACGGGCATCGTCAGCCCCTCGCGCCGCCAGAGTTCCGCCGTGGCGGGCGCCGCGTCCAGCGAGAGGACGCGGCCGCCGGTCATCTCGGCGACCTGCATCAGCAGTGGCGTGTTGTCCTGGAGTGAGCGGAACTCTTCGGCGAATGGCCTCGTGATGGCGGCCTGCACGGTGCCCTCGGTCGCGGGTCCTCCCTCTTCGGTGGGGGGGGCGTAGTAGCGCAGGCTCATCACGTAGGTGCCGGCATCCGCGGTGGGGACGAGCGCTTCGAACCGGCCTGGGCCGACCTGGCGAAGATCGACATCCACGCCGCCGCCGCCCGGCCCGGCTACGCGTCCACGGAAGACGGCCGACGGCAGGCGCCGCCCTTCGGCGTCCACCGCATCGACGACGACGAGCGTCTGTTCGCCGCGGTCTTCGGTGGTGACGCGAAGATTCGCGGAGCCGCTCGGTCGCATGGCCCATCGCGCGTGTTGTTCCCAGAACTGGCGGTACTTGCCCCACGCAAGCCAGTTTGTGGCCCAGCGTGCGGTAGCGTCGCTGGTGAAGGTGACGACGCGTCCGAGGCCGTACTGCCACTGCGCCCCGATCGGGTCGTTCTCCTTGCCGCGGATGGTGACCTGGGCCAGCCCCTCGCGTTCGGCGGCGACGACGTAGCCGGTGATGGGGGGCAGGCCGTCGATTCCGGCGGTGGTCTCGGAGAAGCCGGTCATCGTGGGCGCGAAGGCGGGGCCTTCCCAGATGAGGCTGCGACGGACGACCTGTGCCTCCTTGACGAAGATCTGCGGCAGGCTGGCGAGGGCAGCGTTGGTGGTGACCTCGTAGTACTCGCCGCCGGTGCGCGTGGCCATGAGCCTCATGGTGCTCAGGTCGCGCATCGAGTGCGGGTAGACGCCGACGGCGGAAATGGTGACGCGGTTGGCGCGGTACTGGTCGAGCAGTGCGGTGGAGAGCGACGGGTCGCCGTCGGAGATGACGATGACGTGTCGCTGGCCGGCGTCCACGGCGAGCAGGCCCTGAAGGGCGAGTTGCAGCGACGGGTCGAAACTCGGCATGTCGCCGAAGACAAGGCGGTTGATGGCCTGCTTGACAGCCATCCCATCGCCCTTGGGCTGGAGCGGGAACGTCCAGTCGGTGCCCGCCTGCCAGCCGTACTCGACGATGCCGACGTAGTCGAGTCGGCTGAGCGCATCAACGGCGGCGTTGCAGACCTGCTTGCCGTAGTAGACGCCGTTGGGCATCTCGACGGAGTGGATGACGAGGGCGAGCGCACCGCGCGGCATCTGGCGTTTCTGGGGCGGGTCGAGACGGATGGGGAGCGCGTCTTCGAGGGGCGATCCGATCCAGCCGCCTGCGCCGAAGGACTGGTCACCGCCGATCATGAGCAGGCCGCCGCCGGTGTCGTGGACGTATTGGCGCAGGGCCTGCTGCTGGGCCTCGGAGTAGTCGTAGGCGGCCTGGTTCACCATGACAACCGCGTCGTAGGCTGTGAAGCCGGCGAGATCGACGGGCGCGCTCTCGGGCGTGCGCACGTCGGCGCGTATCTCGGACTCGGCGAGCGCGCCGACCAGGGCGGCCGATTCGTCCACCGGCCCGCGGTCGCTCCGCAGGACAAGCACGCGGCCCTCGCCGGAGACGAACGTGACCGCGAGGGCCTGGTTGTTCTCGATGATGCCGTCGTTAGGCACGCCCGCCGCGGTGAGCTCCGGCTCGAACACCGCCCGGAACTGGTGCGCGCCGCGGCCGGGCATCTGGACCGGCACGCTCAGCACGTTCGTGCCCGCGCGCAACTCGACGGGGACGCTCACCTCGGGTGAGTCGGGGTCGAGGTCCATCGGATGGTCGTTCATCAGGATGGAGAGGCGGCCGTGTGCGGGGCGCGTGGCAGTGAGGACGACGCGCAGCGGAACGATCTCGCCCTCGCGCGCCAGCACCGGTGCGACAAGACGATCGGCGATGACCTCGTTGTCATAGCGATAGCGCAGCGGGAGCACGTCGATCGGCACGCCAGCGGCGCGGGCCGCCTCGGCCGCGCGGACGAGGCTGCCCTCGGTTTCGTTGCCGTCGCTGACGAGCAGGATGCGGTTGGCGGCGTCGTGGGCGGCGGTGGCGAGGGCGAGTTGCACGGCGGAGGCGAGGTTCGTGCCGTCGGTCGCGCCGACCATGCGCCGCTCGACGCGATCGACGCGACGGCTCGGGAGGTGCTGGACGTATGCCTCGCGCGCGGTGGCGACGAGGCCGCGCCGATCGTCGGTCTTCTTCTCGGCGGTCGCCTGGTCGATGAAGCGGTCGGCACGGACCTGCAACTCAACGGGGACGGAGCGGCTGACGTCGAGGATGACGCTCACTGCCACGTCGCGGCTCTGCTTTCGGAGTTGCGGCTCGGCGACCGCGCCGGCGACCAACGCGATCACGAGCATCCGCACGCCGACGGCGACACGGCGGGTCGTCCCGCCGAGGCCGCTCAGGCTGCGGCGCGAGAGCCAGACAGTGAGCGCCCAGAGCACGGGGATCAGGATCAGCCAGATCGGCCGGAGAAACTCGATCGGTCCCATGGTGAGGGCGGCCAGCGTCACCCGCCGCCTCCCTGCGTGTCATGCCGGGCCGCTCGCACGGTGCGCAGTGAGGGACGATCGAAGCCCAGCACACGGCCGTTGCCCGAATCGAGCACGAAGACGGTGCGCTCCAGGACGGCGACGCCCCAGGGATAGGCGAGTTCGCCGCGCCCGCGCCCGGCGCGGCCGTACGCGGCGAGGGCGTCACCCGTGTCGAGATCGATGCGCTGAACGCGGGAGTTGCCGAACTCGGCGACGAGGGCGGTGCGATCGGGGAGGACCGCCAGGCCGTAGGGGTAGCGGAACCGGCCCGGCTCCGCGCCGGCGTGTGCGGGCGAGCCGTACCAGGCGACGAGCGCGCCCTCCGGCGTGAAGCGGCCAACGCGGTGGTTGCAGGAATCGGCGACGATGATCTCGCGGCGGGTCGGCTCCCAGGCGATCGACTGGGGCCGGTTGAACTCGACCCCCCCGCCCGAGCCGAACGCCCCGAACGCGAAGAGGAAGTTGAGTCGGGCGTCGAAGACGCTGACGCGGTCGTTCCCGCCGTACTCGGCAACGTAGACGCGCTCGACACCCCCCTCCTCGGTTGTTACGACCGCGACGTCCGTAGGGTAGATGAACTCGCCTTCGCCCATGCCGTATCGCCCGACGGAGGCGAGCAGGGTCGCCTCGCCGTCCGCCTTCGTCGGCGGGCGATAGACCATCAGGCGGTGGTAGTGCGTGTCGGCGACATAGAGGGCAGGCTCGGGCGGGTCACCGAACGGAGCGGCGGTGATGCCGACGGGTTTGCCCAGCTCCCACTCGGGCATGCGGAACGAAGCGAGGCACTCGCCTGTTCGCGGGTCGAGCCGCTGCACCCGGGCAGTCTTGTCGATGACCCAGAGGGATTCGCCGTCCGCGTCGATGCAGCGGGGGTAGGCGAACTGGCCCGGTGCCCCGCCCGGCTCGCCCAGTTCGACGCGGACCTCGATCGGCCCACCTGTTTCGGGGCCGCATCCCGAGACGGAGAGCACGCCGGGAGTGAGCGCAGTGGCGCATGACAGGCTGAGCGCTCCACGCCCGGCCACCCCGCGCCGTCCTCGCCCGACCCCGGCTCGCATGTCCCTGACAGGGTACCGGCTGCCCCGCCCGACGGTTCCCCGGACCATTCGGGCGGCGTCTTTCAGCACCCGTGGCGTGTCGTGCGTGTGGTCAGGACGATCGCGCCGATGCTGATCGCAAGCCCGACAGCGATGAGCAAGACAGATGCCGCGGAGAGGTCCGACTGCCGTGCGAAGTGCAGGAAGTTGAGCATGAGCGTGGCGAGTCCTCCCAGCCCGGGCGGCTGGAGCTGGCTCGCGGCCTCGACTTCGTGGAAGGCGAGCGCGGCGGTCGCCAGCCCCGCGCCTGCCAGGGCGCCGGCCTGCATCGGCCACGCCGTTCGCCACCAGCCGCGCGCGCCCTCGGCCCCGTCGAGACGGCACAGGTCGGCCAGTTCGCGCGGCTGGAGCCGGGCGAGCACGAAACCGATCAGAACGCCCAGAAACCCGAACCGCGCCACCTCCCCCACCGCCACGACCATGATCGATCCGCCGACGATCGGCGTCCGGCCGTAAGCCGCATCGACGGCCGAACCGATGAGGACACCAGGCAGCAGCGCGGCCGTGAGCCACGACGCGAGCGCACACGCCGCAATCCCGCGGTGGGCGCGGCGACGAGAGCTGCCGATCGACGCAACGCACACGGCGACGAGGGCAGCGATTGCACCCGCCACCGCCGCCCACGCCGCGCTGCTCGCGACTGCCGGCGCGATGGTGCGCGCCGTATTGGCGATGGCTCGGAGACTACCCGCGTCGCGCGCGAGCAGCATGAACGGCACGGCCACGCTGAGCGACCACACCACGGCGGCCGCGCACCACGCGAACGCGCCAACGCCGTGACGTTCGTCGCCTGCGTCATCACCTGTGCGAGCCGAGGCCGCACGAGCGATCGGACCGGCGATGGCGACGCCGGCGGCGAGGGCGACCGTGACGAGCGGCCACGCCGAGGCCCATGACCGCCATCGCTCCGCGAACGGGTGGAAATCCAGCGAGAACCAGACGACCTCGACGGCGTACGTCGGCACGTTGGCGACGTGCAGCGGCACGGGCGAAGCGAGCGTGAGCAGCGCGGCACACCCGGCCGCGGCGAACCACCCCCACCGCGTCGCCGAGACGATGAACGCCGCTCGGCGCCATCCGGGCATGGGTTCGAGCGCGATCGCATCGAGCACGGCGCGGTCGAGCCGGCGCGCCGCGATGGCGAGCACAACGGCAGCGACCGGCCAGACCCACAGCACCAGCCCGAGCCATGCGAAGGCACGCCCCATCGCCAGCGGCGCCCATGTCGCGCCGCGATGGATTGCATCTTCTACAACGCCCGCGAGGAATCCGCCGGGCGCGCGGAGGAGATTCCACCCCGCGTAGGCGAGGTAGTTCGGCAGGAGCATGGGCGCGAGCAGGAGGGGCGCCCAGGCCGATCGCGCGGCTCGCAGCGCCCATGCGGCCGGCCAGGCCAGTGCGGCCGCAGGCACGCCGACGCCGACCGCCCACGCCAGGGACCGCGCGAGCGCGGCGGCGCGTCCGCGCGTGAGGGCCAGGTCGGCCGCGCCGAAGTCGTGCACGCCTCGCACGACGCCGACCATCGCCCAACCCGCGGGCCAGAGCACGGCGACGCCGACGACAAGCAGCAGCACGATCGCCGGGGGTGAATACGCGACGAACCGGATCGCGCGTGCCGATGCGGGCGTGTGCGGTTCGTCCGGCATCGGGCCGAGTCTACACGCCCGCGGAACGCCCCCGCGGGCGGCAGCGCACGCCCCGCGTGGCCCCGATATCATGCCCGCCCTGTGCCGGGGGTTCTCTCCAATCTCTGCAGCGGCCCCAATGAGCGTTGGGCGGCGTGTGACGGACAAGACCCATGATCGACATCCGCAAACTGAAGGAACTGGTCCGATTGATGGTCGAGAACGACCTCTCTGAACTCGACCTGCGCGACCAGCAGGAGACGGTCACCATCAAGCGCGGGCCAAGCGGGATCGTGATGGCGCCGGCGTACCCGCACGCCGGCACGGCCGGGGCGGTCGGCGCGGTCGGCGCGGAGGTCTCTCCGGCGAGCGAGAACGGCGCGGCCCGAGCCGGCGACGAGGACGACGCGGGACTGGTGGCGATCGAGTCGCCGATGGTCGGGACGTTCTACTCCGCGGCGACGCCGGACGCCGAGCCGTTCGTCTCGGTCGGGTCGGCGGTCTCCGCGGACACGGTGGTGTGCCTCGTCGAGGCGATGAAGGTGTTCAACGAGATCAAGGCCGAGTGCGCGGGCACGGTCGAGCGAGTCCTGGTGAACAACGGCGAGGCCGTGGAGTTCGGGCAGAAGCTGTTCCTGATCCGGCCCGCGTGAGAAGAGAGAAGTCGAGGGACGAGGGATCAAGGGATCGAGGCGCCGAGAGTCGGACGCCCCACCCCGGAACCCTGATGCCAAAACCCTGATGCCCGCACCCTCGATGCCCCCGACCCTTCGACCCCTTTCCCCTTAATCCCTTCCCCACCATGTTCCGACGCATCCTCATAGCGAACCGCGGCGAGATCGCTCTCCGCATCATCCGCGCCTGCCGTGAACTGGGCGTCGAGGCGGTGTGCGTGTACTCGAAGGCCGACGCCAACGCCCCGTACCTGCGCCTCGCGGATCGGGCCATCTGCATCGGGGAGGGGCCGGCGAAGGAGAGTTACCTCAACATCAGCCGGATCATCTCGGCGGCCGAGATCGCCGACGTGGACGCGATTCACCCCGGCTACGGGTTCCTCTCCGAGCGGGCGGACTTCTCAGCGATCTGCCGCGACTGCAAGATCGAGTTCATCGGCCCCAGCCCCGAGGCGATGGGGAAGCTCGGGGACAAGGTCGAGTGCAAGCGCACGGCACGGGCGGCGAAGGTTCCGATCTTCCCCGGCTCCGAGGGGGCGATCGAGGACGAGGACGAGGCGGCCAAGATCGCCGAGGAGGTCGGGTATCCGGTCATCATCAAGGCGGCGGCGGGCGGCGGCGGTCGCGGGATGCGCATCTGCCGAAACGAGGCGTCGCTGCGGTCGAACATCCGGGCGGCGCAGCAGGAGGCCCAGGCCGCCTTCGGCAACGGGTCGGTGTTCATCGAGAAGTTTCTCGAGCACGCCCGGCACGTCGAGGTGCAGGTGCTGGGCGACAAGCACGGCCACGCCGTTCACCTCTTCGAGCGTGACTGCTCGGTGCAGCGCCGCCACCAGAAGCTCATCGAGGAGGCGCCGGCGCCGAGCGTTGACCGGCGCAAACTCGCCGCGCTGGGCGATGGCGCGGCGCGGCTCGTGCGTTCGGCCGAGTACGCCGGGGCGGCCACGGTCGAGTTCCTCATGGATGAGAAGCAGAACTTCTACATGCTCGAGGTCAACACGCGGGTGCAGGTCGAGCACCCGGTGACGGAGATGATCACCGGCGTGGACATCGTGAAGATGTCGATCCTGATCGCGGCGGGCGAGCCGCTCCCGTTCCGCCAGAAGGACGTGTCGTTTCGCGGGCACGCGATGGAGTGCCGCATCAACGCGGAAGACCCGGATCGCGGGTTCATGCCCTCGGCCGGAGCGGTGGACCTGTGGGAGCCGCCGGGCGGACCGGGCGTGCGTGTCGATTCGCACGTCGTCACCGGCTACCGGGTGCCGCCGAACTACGACTCGATGGTCGGGAAACTCATCGTCCACGCGGACAACCGCGAGGCGTGCCTTGCGCGGATGGCCCGGGCACTGCGTGAGTTCCGGGTGGGGCCGATCAAGACGACCATCCCGCTGCAGCTGCGCCTGATGGAGAACTCCGATTTCCGCACAGGCGGAGTGGACATCCACTTCCTCGAGCGGCTGCTGAAGTGATGACCGCCGCGGAGCCGGCAGAACCACTTGGCCTGCCGCGCGTGAATTCCCTTGCGGCAGACGGTTCGGATCGCTACGCTCGTATCCGGAGTAGCGCCTGCCCCGTCTCGGGCGGGCTGATAAAGGGGATCGTGGAGGGACCGCCGTGATCATCGGACGATCGCGCCCGCCTCGTGGCCGCGCGTCGTTTCGGCCGTCGTGAACTCGCCTGCTCACGGCCGGCAGGCAGGAACATTGCACATTAGGAGAGAACCATGCGTCTGATCGCCAGCACCTTCGCCGCCGTTGGTCTCGCCGCCTCGTTGGCCTCCGGGCAGCTGATCGTGGGGAACGACCAGTCCGGGACCGCGCACATCTACCACGTCGACGTGAACACGGGCGTGGCGACGTCGATCTACTCGTCGTCGACGAACACGGCCAAGCCGTGGGGGATGGCGTACGACCCGGGCACCAACACGCTGTACTGGAACAACGGATCGGTGCTCTACGCGTCCCCGTACGACATCAACGGGCTGAATCCCGTTTCGCTCGGGACGATGATGTACAACAACTCGTCCGTGAACTTCGTCGGCCTGGGCTTCCGCAACGGCAAGCTCGTCGGCACGCGCAACATCGCCACCGAGGCGGTCTACGAGATCGACCCCGTGACGCTCATCGCCACGCAGACCTACGTGTACTCGAGCACGTTCGACTTCGGCGGGGTGGACGTCGACGCGACGAACAACAACCTGTACGGGCTGAGCGACACGCCGAGCGACGGCCGCGGCCTGTACCTGATCGACGACACCAACCAGACCGTCACGCTCAAGGCGCCGTACCCCGCCGGCGAGACCGACATCGACGGGCTGGCGGTCCACAACGGCATCGCGTACTACGTGACGGACGGCCCGAACACGACGCAGCCGAACTTCTACATCTTCGATGCGAACACAGGCGTGCAGCTGGGCACGCTCCCGTCGCCCTTCACGGGCAGCGGCACGTTCTCGGCCGCTGCCTTCGTGCCCGCGCCGGGCACGCTGGCGCTCCTCGGCCTGGGCGGCGTGGCGGCTGCTCGCCGACGGCGCTGATCGGCATGTGATCGACTCCGACCCGTCCCTCGCGGGGCCGGCCCCACACCGGGGTCGGCCCCGAATCGTTGCGCATAGCATTGGTCGCGCTGATTCCGACGTGCGGGGAGGGTTTGCCATGCGAAAGATGCTGGTCCGGCTCGTCGCGGCGTTCGTCGTGCTGATCGTCGTCGTGGTCGTGGGCGGCATCGCCGCAGTCGGCATGGCGGCGGACTCCATCGCCCGGCGCGGCGTCGAGGCCGGCGCGACCTACGCCCTCGGCGTCGACACGAAACTCGCGGGCGCAAACGTCGGCATCATGTCCGGCTCGTTCGACATGCAGGGCCTGCGCGTCGCCAACCCTCAGGGTTTCAAGAGCGATACCTTCATGTCGCTCGGCTCGGGCGGGGTCTCGGTCTCGTTCGGCACGCTGCGGCAGGAAGTCGTCGAACTCCCTCGCCTCGAACTGGCCGATCTCACCGTGAACCTCGAACGCGCCGACGGCAAGGCGAACTACCAGGCCATCGTCGACAACCTCAAGCGGTTCGAATCCGGCAAGGACAAGCCCTCCACGGGCGAGGAGAAGCGGTTCGTCATCCGGCGAGTGGACGTGCGCAACGTGCGCGCGAACGTCTCCATGCTGCCGGTCGGCGGCTCGCTCACCACCGTGCAGGTCGTCGTGCCGGAGATCGTGCTCACCGACGTCGGCTCGGACGGGAGCGGTGTGACGCTCGGCCAGGCTGCGAACATCATAACGAAGGCCGTTCTGGCCTCGATCGCCGCCAACGCGGGCAACCTGCTGCCCACGGACTTCGTGAACGACCTGACCACGCAACTCGGGCAGCTGGAATCGCTCCAGTCGCTGGGCGTGAACTTCGCTGCGGACTTCGGGCAGGGCCTCCAGAACATCACCGGCTCGATCGGCGACGCGGCCAAGAACCTGGAAGACCTCAAGAAGGCGGGCGAGGACGCGACGAAGCAGATCGAGGACGCGGCGAAGGGCATCGGCAATCTGCTCGGCGGCAAGAAGGACGGCGGGGGCTGAGCACGCCGTCTCGCCGCAATCACTCGATGCGCGGGTCCACCCATCGGTAGAGGACGTCGACGGCGAGGTTGAAGAGGATGAGCATCGTCGCGAAGACCAGCACGACGCCCATGATCAGGAACAGGTCCTTGTTCTGGACAGCGTTCACGAAGTGCTGGCCGAGGCCGGGGACGTTGAAGACGCGTTCGACGACGAAGGAGCCTGTCATGGCGAGTGCGGTGGCGGGGCCGAGGTAGCTGAGCACGGGCAGGAAAGCGTTCTTGAGGGCGTGGCGGAGGAGCACGCGCAGTTCGTGGACGCCCTTGGCGCGGGCGGTGCGGACGAAGTCGGAACTGAGGTGCTCGACCATGCCCATGCGCGTGAGCCGCGCGATGTACGCCGCGAAGGGGAGCGAGAGCGTGACGGCTGGGAGGATCATCTGCTCGGGGCGACCCCAGCCGCCGACGGGGAGGGCGGCCGCCCAGACCCCGAAGACCAGCAGCAGCACCGTGCCGATGACGAAACTCGGGAGGCTGATGCCGACGAGTGCGACGGCGAGCGTGGCGAGGTCGGCGATCGAGTTCGGCCTGGCCGCGCCGACCACGCCCGCGGTGACGCCGATGACGACAGCCAGCAACATCGCGGCAGCGCCGAGCGTGACCGACACCGGAAGCGCGGCGGCGACGATGTCGTTGACTCGGTAGTCCTTGTACTGGAGCGATGGGCCGAGGTCGAAGACGAAGCGCGCGGGCGGGATGAGGCCGCTGTCGAGAGCCTCGCGCTCGCGGCGTTCGGCCTCGCCGTCGAGGCTCTCGCGGACCCACTTCACGCCGGTCGCACTGTCGAGGTATGACCAGTAGAACTTCCAGAAGTTGTCGAGGTTGTACTGGGCCTTCATGGCCTCGACGACCTCGGGGGCGGGCTTGCGGCCCTCGGGGTTTTCGAGCGGGTTGCCGGGCACCTTCCAAGCGAGCACCAGCGTGAGCGTGTAGATCACGCCCACGATGAGGGGGAGTTGCACGAGCCTTCGCACGATCATGACGATCACGGCGCGGCCCCCCCCACCGCCGGCCCGCGCGGGTGCATCGGCATCGCGCGCACGCGGTCGCTCCCCTTGCCGTCGCCCAGGACGTCGTAGAGAAAGATGTTCTCGTTGGTGCGCGGGTGCGGGTTGGGGCCGCTGAGTTCGTGGGCGTTGAACATGGTGACGGTGCAGTAGTGGAAGATGGGAACGAGGGGGAGATCGCGCTCGATGAGGATGCGCTCGGCCTCAGAGAGCAATGCCATGCGACGGACGGGGGCGGTTTCACGGGCTGCCTGGTCGAGAAGCCCGTCGAACTCGCTGGACGAGTAGGCGCGGTCGTTGTTGCCGTCGCCCGTGCGGTTGATTTCGAGGAAGGTCGTGGGGTCGCCGTAGTCGCCGTACCATCCGGCGCGGCTGGTCATGAAGTTGTGGTTCTTGAGGTCGTCGCGGAAGACCTTGATCTCCTTCTGGGCGAGGCGGACGGGCACGCCGAGGTACTTCTGCCAGTTGCGTGCGATGGACTGCGCGATGAGGTCGTGCCCCGCGTCCTTGTTGAAGAGCACCTCGACGGCCGGGAAGCGGGACGGGTCGTCGTAGCCTGCCTCGACGAGCAGGGCGCGCGCCCGTGCCGCGATGGCCTGCCTGCCCGTTTCGTCGCTCGCGTCGCTCAGGCAGTCCAGGCCTCGCGGCGACTCGTAATCGCCGAGCGAGCCGGGAGGGATGAGTGTGCGGGCCACCGGCTCACCCAGGCCGCGGACTTCGTCGGTGATAGCCCGCTTGTCGATGCACATGGCGAAGGCCCGGCGAACCCTGGCGTCTGCGAAGGGGTTGGGCCGCCCGTCCGGCAGCGCGGGGCGGCAGTTGAAGTTGTAGAAGTACGTCCCGAACGCGGGCACGACGTGGACGTGCGCGCGGGGGTCGTCGGGGAGTCGCCGGTCGATCTCGAACTGGTCGTGCCCCTCGGCGAGCAGACGCACGTAGTCGTCCCAGCGCTCGCGGTAGAACTCCTGCTTGCGGGCGTGCATCTCGCGCCGATAGGGGACGGTGACGTCTGCGAGGTACTGCACCGAGCCGGTGCGGAAGGCGAGGACCTGAGCGTTCGGCTCCTCGATCGAGGGGATGGCGATGGAGCGGATCGCGAGCGAGTCGGTGTCCCACCAGTGCTCGTTCGCCTCGAGGCGCATGTCGCGCTTGAAGCGCCAGACCGTGAGTTTGAACGGGCCGTTGCTCACGAGACGCGGCGGCTGCGTCCAGCCTGCCTCGGCGATGATGCGCCCGGTCTCGGTGTCCAGCCGGTCGTACTGCCGCACCAGCGGGGGGTAGACCGGGTAGAACGTGGCGAACGCGCACAGGTCGAGGAAGTACGGCACGGGGCGGTCGAGGCGGACGCGGAGCGTGCGATCGTCCACGGCGCGCACGCCGACCATCTCGTCGAAGCGGCGCTCGGTCTCGGCCCAGAGGTCGCGGGCGGCCTGGGCGCGGGCGCCTGCGCTCTGGCCGACGGGGCGCGAACGGGCGAACTCGGCGAGAGCCTCCGTCCGCCAATCGGCGAAGGCCTGCGCGCCCTCGATGAACATGAACAGGCCGGAATAGTCGGCGGCGGTGTCGGGCAGGATGGCGCGTCGCCAGGCGAAGACGAAGTCGCCGGCGCGAAGCGGGTCGCCGTTGGACCATTTCGCCGTCGGTCGGATGTGGAAGACGTACTCGCGGCCGTCCTCGGAGACCTCCCAGCGTTCGGCGGCGGCGGGGATGGGGTCGTAGCCGTCGGTGAAGACATCGTTGGCGGCCAGCCCCTCAAAGAGCAGGCGGGCGACGCGGAGGTCCTGCATCCAGCTCATCTTCTGGAGGTCGAGCGTGGTGACGTCGTTGCCGTTGCCGAAGGTGAAGTCGGCGGGCGGTTGCGGCCGGTCCAGCGCGACCGACAGCCCGACCAGCAGAACCAGCAGCAGAACCGGCACGAGCGCGCGCAGCATCCGCGGGAACGATACCACGGCGGGACCAACAGGGGTCTGTCAGGGATCGTCGCGGCGGCTCATCAGTTGAACCAGCGTGTCGCGCGGTTCTGCGGCATGGAGACGGGAGGCTGCGTCAGTTCTGCGACCAGCCGGCGTGCCGTGTTGCGGTAGTCGCTGTCCTGCCCGGCACCGAGCGTGTCCGCCAGGCGCGTCTGCTGGGGCGGGTTTGGGAGTAACTTCTGGCGAGAGAAGAAGACCAGGTTCTCACCGACGTTGACGAGGTCGGTCTCGAAGCGGCGTTCACCGGACGCGAGTTCGCCACGTTCGAGCAGGCGGGCGACGAAGCCGATGGTCTCCCCGCCGAGCGAGGCGGCGGCGCGGGTCGCGCGGTCGCCGATGCCCGCCGGGGTCGTGATGGCGTCGCGCATGGCTTCGCCCGCGCGCATGGCGGTGAGCAGCGCGATCCGCCGCTCGGGTCCAGGCTGGGCTGCGTAGAGACGGTCGCCCACGCCCTCGGCGAGCGCGACCCAGGCGTTTTGCGCCGATGGGGCGAACTCGGCGCGACCGATGGACCCGGCCGCGATGAGCGAGCGGGCGACGGCGTCGGCGGTCCACGCGTCGCGTTCCGTCCTGAGCCGTTCGCCGAGGTGATCGACGATGCGGCCGGCCGTCGCGGGCGTGAGCGCGGGCGCCTGGTCGCGCGCGGCGCGGAAACTCGTCGTCAGCGCGGCGATCGCGGCGTAGCGCACGGTCTGTCGGTCGTCGCCCGTTCGCTCCATCACCACGCGGGCCGCCGCGTCGTCGGCCAGTTCGCCCAGGATAAGCAGAGCGTTGATCGCCACTTCGTCGCGTGCGTCGCTCGCGAGCGGGGTGAGGCGGTCCAGCATCACGCCGCGATATGCCTGCCTGAACGCGACCGAGACGCCTGGTCTGCGGAGCGAAGCGACAAGCTCGGCTCGCGCCCGCTCTCGGGCCGCGGCGTCCTCGCCGGCGAGTGCGACGAGCCGAGGCTCGGTGAACTGGCGGATTTCGTCGGTCTCGGCGGACGAGAGCGCGGTGATCTTGGTGATGAGGTCGTCGCGCAGACCGCCGATCGGCTGGGCCGAGGCGTGCGCGGCGAGGAGCACGACGGCGAGCGTTCCCGCCCGCACCAACCCGGCCAGTCTCACGATCCTCGCGCCCAAGGCTTGATCCTCGCTACGCCCGCTCAGCGGGCACGCGGCCCGCACACGGCAGCCAATCGGAGCCGGCGCCACGACCGCCCGCCCTGCCAACGACACCCCCTGAGAGCCGGAAACCTACCAGTGCCGCCCCTGCGGGTCAATCCGGATGCCCCAAGGGCTGCCAAGGGCATCAGTAGACCTCCATGAAGACCCGGCGGGTTGGGCTGACCTGACGATGGATCATTCGACGGGTCCACGCCCCCGGCTCCCCGGCATCCGGCTCGACGCGCAGATAGCCCTCGAGCGTGCTCGGGGGGAGGGTTCCGGCCATCGACTGAAAGATGCCCAGTTCCATCCCCGCGATGCCGCAGACGTAGACCAGCGTTCGTTCGCTCGCGAGGAGGGGTCCGAGAAGATCGGCGTGGGTTCTGAGCCGATCCTGGACGTACATGGGAGGGCCGCCGTCGATCTGGGGCTGCCGGCTCAGGGTGCGGAGGTAGGTGAACCTACCGCCGCTCGAAGCAGCCAAGGCGTCGAGTTCGGCGTCGTAGATCAGGTCGGTCTGGTACGCGACGCCCATCACAAGCACGATGCGCGAAGGAACGGCGGCGGCAAGGAGTTCGAGGATCATGCCGCGGAAGGGCGCGATGCCTGTGCCCGTGGCGAAGAAGAGGTAATCATGTGCCGCCGGGTCGGCGGGGAGAAGGAATCGCTTGCCGCTGGGGCCTGTGACGGGCACTTCGTCGCCTTCGCGCAGGTCGCAGAGCCAGTTGGAGGCGACGCCGAGAAAGAGGCGGTGGGTTTCCCAGTGCTCGTCGATGGTGCGCTTGACGGTGGTGGAGAGGACTTGGCCACGGCCGTCCTCGCCCGCCGTGGGGCAGGCGATGGAGTAGAGACGGACCTTGTGGGGCTTCCCGTGGGCGTCGAGGCCCGGAGGGATGACACCGAAGGACTGACCGACACGGAAGTTTCCGGCGAGTTTCGTTCGGCCCACATCGATGGCGACGTGTCGGACAAAGCCTGCGGCCTTGCGCGCGGTGCAGACACGCGTCTCGACGACAACACCGACACCGGGGTCCGCCGGGGTGTGCAGGTGCATCCGCACCTCCGGCAGCGCGGGGCCGGGGATGCGGATCGGGGCTTCGTGGCTCATCCGGGGATTGTTCCGCGACGGAGGGCGAGAGCAAAGGAGCGGCCGGAGCGTGGCGAGGGATCAGCCGCCGCCGGGGGGCTGCATCTGGCCCATGAGTTCCATCATCACCTGCATCATCTTGTTCTGCATGGCGGCCATGACGGCCTGATTGGACTGCAGTTCACCGCGCTCGACCATGCCGGCAAGGTCGTCGTAGACCTGGGCTGTGGCCCGCATCATCGGCTCCATCATGCCCATCATCTGCTGCATCTCCGGGCCGCCGAGGCCGATGTCGTTGATGCTGAAGACGAGCCGCCAGGAGCCGTCGATGCGCCGGAAGGGGATGCGCTGCCCGTTGCTGGCGAGGACGAGGCCCTCGTCGCCCTGGACTCGGATGTCGAGGTCGGCGGCACGAACGCCACGAACGTCCAAGCCGCCGCCGAGGTCGCCCATGCCGCCGGCCATGCCCTGGGCTGCGGCGGGATTATCGGCGACGTAGTCGGTGAACGAGGCCCCGAACTTCTCGCGCGTGATGCGGTAGAGGCGTTCCTGCTTTTCGACCGCAGGACGAACGGCCTGGACGAACGCGAGGTCCGCGTCGGTCGCGGGATGCACGAACTCCAGCGCGGCGAGGTAGCGACCTTCGTTCACGAGGGCGATCACACGGTCGATCTCGGCTGCGAGATCGCCGCCGCCGCTGGGCGTCGCGCCGGTGTCGCCGGACGATTCGTGGGCCACGGCCGCCGGCGCCTGAGCGTCGAAGGCGGACGAATCGACGACCGAGCCGCCGACGCTCTGCGTCAGCAGTTCGAGTTGGCGCGTGACTCGTTCGAGGCGTTCGCGGGCCTCTCCCCGCGCGCCGGTCGCGCCGTATGCCTCGCGGGCATCGGAGTAGGCCTGCGCTGCCCGTTCCAGCGCTTCGCGCTCCGCCTGCCGCGCCTCGGCGGCCCACGCGCGGTAACGGTCCGCGTTCGGGACGGCCGGAGTAGAGCCGACCAGGGCTTCGAGCAGTTCCGCGAATGACGCCAGACCACGGGCGCGGTTCCAGTGCAGGTCGCCCGCGGCCTGCCTGGCCTGCCCCACCGCGAGTTGCGCGCCGGCACGATCGGCGGTCATCCCCTTGCGAGCCTCGGAGGCCGAGGCATCGAACCCGCGCGAGGCCTCGTCGTAGGCCTGCACCAGCCGCGCCTGTCGGAAAGCGTGCAGCCCCGGCTCTCCCCCCGAGCCTTCGAGCAGGGCGGCGAGGCGCTGGGCGGCGGCCTGCGCGTCCGCGCGGGCGGCGGTCGCCTGCTCCTGCGCGGTGCGCCCGCGCGCCTGCACGCCGACGCGCACCTCGCCGAGCGATTCGATCTGGCGGAGGAGTTTCTCGACGATCACGCCCGACTCGTTGACCTCGGGCATCATCAGGTCTGCCTCGACGACGAGCTCCTGGGCCTGGAGTTCGAGGCCGTCGGCCTTGCGACGGTGTTCGCGGGCCTGCTTGACGAGTTCCAGCCCCTCGGTGTCGGAGACCGTGGGCACGCGGAGTTCGAGCCGGCCGACCTCGTCGCGGTGCTGGCGGGCCTCGGCCTGGAGCGCCCGAGCGCGGGAGCGCAACTGCTCGACCTTGGCGGTGAGTTCCGCCTGACGTGCACGTTCCTTCTCGACCTCGGCCTGACGCTCGCGCACCTGCCGCTCGATTTCGGCGAGATCGTTCGCGGGGTCGTAGGAGGCCGCGGCCACGGCAAGCGCGCTGTGCCCGATCCACGCGCGGTGCTCGGCGAGGATGAGTTCCTTCTGGTGGGCGGCCTCGCGTTCGAGCCGCATGTGCTCGGCGGCGGGAACGGCCGCAAGCCCACGCTCGGCGTGCGAGACGAGGATGGCCGCCGCGCCGGTCTCGTCCGCCGAGCCGGACGTCGCCGCACGCTTCAGGTTCTCGCGGACCGAGGTGTAGACGCGAACCGCGTGCTCATCGACGGGGTCGTTGCCGACGCCGGCGTTCAGGGCGGCGAGTTTGTACGAGGCGTCGCGCACCGCCGCCCCGGCCTGCGATTCACGCTCGCCGCAAGAGGCGAGAACGATCGCCGACGCACTCAGCAGGGCGGCGGCAAGGCGGCGGGCGGCTCGGAACGGTGGGGGTGTGATGCTCATGGCGTTCTTGAATCGCGTCGAGGGTCGGGGGTCAGAGGTCCGGCCGCGGGACTCGGCCAGCGTGCGGAACGGTCAAAACTGTAGCAGAACCTCCCCTCTCACCGCTCGGCATTGTCGGGCGTGGGCAGAGGGAGGTTGTCCGGGGGCTTCGGGGGCGTGTATTCGATCGGGTACTCGGGGCGCGGGCGGTACATGGAGTTGATCCACGCGATCGAGTCGCGGTAGCGGGCCTCATCCGTGGTGCGGAAGACAGGACGCCAGCGGGAGGTCCGGCCGGTGGCGACCAGGGGATGCGGGTGGAGTGAGTCCTCGCGTGGCAGGCCCATCTGGAGGAGAGGCGAGCGGGCCGGCGCGTCGTAGTCGATCAGCGGCGTGCCGTCGGCAAGTCGGAAGCGTTCGAGGATGAGGAAGTTGGTGTAGATCGTGTCCTCGGCGTTGCGGCGGTTCGCGCTGAGCCAGAGCCGGCCGGCGTAGGGACCGCCGTGGCAGTTCGCGGTCGCGCACGAGTTGATGAGCCAGGCCCCGTGGACGTTGTCGCGGAAGAGGCGCATGGACTTCGGCTCGCCCTGCACCTGGACCTCGCCGTAGTACTGTCGCGCCCGCAGTCGGAACATGAGGTCGAGGATGCGGGCGGGTGGCATCCGCAGCATGGCGGCCCGTCCCTCGCGCGTCGTCGGGATGAGTTCGTGGCCGGCGTACTCGTCCATGAGGCGGGTGATGACCTGCTGCTGGATTTGCAGCTTCGGGGGGTCGGCGAGGTCGGTCTCGTACACCTTGATGAGGTTGATCTGGTAGGGGGTGAGGTGCGGGAAGGGTGTTCGGCCGGCGCGGGGCGCATCCTCTCCGTCGCCGCCCGCCCGCTCCTCCCCGCCGCGGGCGCGATCGACAAGCATCAACTGGCTCTCGACGAGACGTTTGAGCTCGCGCGCCCTCGGGTTCGAAGGCTGGACCGTCAGCACGTGCTCGACCTCGCGCAGGGCGACCTCGAACTGCCGACGGTCGATCAGCCACTCGACGAGCACGAGCAGCCGATCGGCATCACGATCGTCGATCGTTTCGCGGATGCGCTCGTAGCGCTCGAGCACGGGAGCAAGGACCATCACGCGATCCACGAGGTCGGCGTCGAATGAGGTCGGGATGCCCGCGATGCGGACCACGACCTTGGACGAATCGCGCGAGACGAGCAGGCCCGAGACGATCCGGCCGTCGAGAAGCACGATGTTGACTTCAGGCTCTTCCTGGGGCTGGCGAGCGGCGGATTCGTCTGCTTCGGGCTGCCGCCAAGAGACGGCCGAGACTGCGGGAGGCGGCGGCGCTCGGTGTGGTGCCAGAGCGACGATGAGGCAGGCCGAAGCGACGGCGATGGCCGCACCGGCCCGGAGTCCCGCCACGAGCGGTAGGGGTGGCTCGCCGTGTCGCATCGTGGCTCGTGCCTCCGCGGGGGTGCCGTCCGTGCCCGCGGGGGTCGTCGTTCGCTGCCAAATCGGACGGGCGGGGTGTGCCGCCCGCCCGGAATGCCCAGGAGAGGACTCGAACCTCCACCCGGTTTCCCGGACTACCACCTCAAGGTAGCGCGTCTGCCAGTTCCGCCACCTGGGCCAGTGGCACGCAGGGTCCGCCTGGGGCGGATCGCGCGAGGCAGAGTATACCTGTCGGCAGCCGGAAGGAAACCGTCGAGAGACCGCCCTTCATCGTGGGAGCGACGCGTCTGGACGCGATCCGACCGCTACCGTTGAGGCGGCCCCTCTCTGCCTCCCGGAGTCTGTCATGCCCATGGAAGCGACCCGACGCTCCCTCCTCGAATCCGTTGCCGAGCAGGCCCTCAGGGCGGGGGTCTTCGGGCCGATCGCGGTTGACGAGTCCAGGTTGACTTGCCTCGCTCGAGATTCGGCGGCGCACGCCGAGTACCGGGTGGGATGGGAAGGCGGCCGGCTATGGGTCTCGCTGGTGACGCCGGACCGCTGGCTGAGCGAGTCGATCGAGGCGGACCTGATGCACACGGGCGACGACGTGGAGGAACTGCTGGAAGAGGAACTCGTCGAACAGGGCCTCGACGCGCAACGGCCCGTCGTCGAGCACTTTCGTTCCGACGATCGGCTGTTCACGTTCCGCTCGCCGATCGCATCCGAGGATGCGGGGACTGCGGCGCGATGGCTGCTGGCGTACGAGGCGTGCTTCCGCGCCTTGGGGGACATGGCCGGCGGCGATGAAGAAGAAGGTGCTTAACCGCGGCCGGAGTGTGTCGATCAGGAATCGCCCTGGTAGATCTGGGTCTTCTCGATCTGGCTCTCGATCTGTTCCATCTGGCGTTGCTGCTCCTCGATGGCCTGCTGCGTCTCTGGGCTGATCGGCTCAGAGCCGGAGTCGCCGAAGGAGGGCAGGAGCCCGAACTGCCAAGCAAGGAGCAGCCCGGCGATGAGGAGGAGGACGACGGCCGCGCCCGCCTTGATCTTGTCCTTCTGGCTCATGCCGCCGCCACCGCCGCCGGATCGCTTGGCCGGGGCTGCGGTCCCGAAATCCTTCTCGTTGTAGAGCGACTGTCTTCCGGCCATGCGTGCCTCCGTTTCGGCCCGTCCGGGACGGACACGCCGTGTGACACCGGCGCTGTTCGATCGGTGGAGTTCCGGGCCTCGTCTCCGACCGTGAATGGGTCGGAGGATGGATTCAACCAGAAAGCATGATAGCGGCTCCGGGCGTGCTCAGCCGACATCCCTCCGCTGGAAGAGAGCCACGCCGACAGCGAGGAACGCCGCGATCAGGAGGACCGCGTAGATCGCGAGCGAGGCGAGGTGACCTGGGGGGATGGGGTTGTTCTGCGTCACGGCGTCCACCAGCCAGAAATGCTGCATGTTGGGGATCAGGCCGTGGAGGATGGCGGGAAGGGGCGACACCTTCGTCGGCGTCACAAAGACGAAGTCCCCGGTCGCCGGGGGGCGTGAGACTCTTGCCCCGCCGCGGTTTTCGACCGTTACTCGCCTGTCTGTGGTCTCGACGACGTAGATGCCCCTTGTGCCGTCGGGTTGCATGTCGCGCGTGGCCATGCGGAAGCCATTGGGGCTTGGGCCGTAGTAGAACGGCGTGCCCGAGGCCAGGTCTGCCTCCGGCGCGCGCTCGAGGAGGACGACGTAGCGGTCGCCGTCCGTGTCGAAGTCTCGCCGAGAGAGCAGGACCGGGTCAGACTCCTGCACGACGGCGACGTGCCGGTTCTGGTAGGCCTGCCTCCCGAAGGCGTAGTTCGAGATGAGGCCGACGAAGAACACGCCCGCACAGACGACGATCGTCATCACCTGTCCGAGCCTCGTGGAGACCGCGACGGCGACCGAGGTGAGCACCATGATCGCCATCGTCATCGCGGCGCACGCCATGGCGATCTGCGGCTTGAAGGTCAGATACTTCACCGTGCGGAGCAGCTCGGGGTCATCGCGGGGGGGGGCGTCGCCGCGCGCCAGCAGGCGGGCGTACTCCTCCTCGGATTTGGGGTGCCCGCCCACCCAGTAGGACACCTCGTAGAGGGGCTGGAACTTCCACTCCTTGTCGAAGAGGATGACGAGGCCGAAGGCGACAGCCATGGCGGGCAACATGAGGACGGAGGCGACCTGCGGGAACGACCATCCGTAGTAGAAGTTGCACCACCCGGCGATGCCGATGGAGAGCAGCACGGCGATGGTTGAGAACAGGATCACGGGCTGGTCGGGTCGGTCGCCGGCGGTGGTCATCACGCCGTGACGGATGGCCATGAAGAGGAAAAGAATCATGGTGGCGACGGCGATGAGGATGGCGGCCGACACGCCGAGGAACTTCCCGACGACGACCACGGGCCTCGGGATCGGCTTGCTCACCACGGTCAGGATCGTCTTGTCCTCGATCTCGCGGCTGATGACGGCGGTGGCGACGAAGGCCGCGAGCAGCGTCCCGCAGACGAAGACCGTCGCCATGCCGATGTCGAGGAGGAGCTTGTCGTCGCCCGAGACCTCGGCCGAGGAGGAATAGCCCATGCTGAACGCGGTGCCCCAGGTGTTGAACACCTGCAGGATGCCGGAGAGCACGACGAGAATGAAGAAGATGGGCTGTCGAAGGCTCTCGACGAACGCATTCCGCGCGATGGCGAGCACCTGATGGGGCATCGGGGGATGATCCTTGGCGCGTCCGCGCGACCCGGAACGCGGGGATCGGCGGACCGGTGCAGATTTTTCGGGCCTGCGCGAACCCGCGGGTGAGGTCGGCGTAGACCCGCGTATCGCGGGATTCCGCCCGCGGCCTGCATCCCGCGCGTCGATCGAGACGCCCGCTGGACACCACCGGGGTTGGGCCTGAGAATAGCACCCCCCGGGGGGACCGCTTCGGATCGGGGGGGGAGACGCCCGGCCGCTCGGCCGCCGTGGCGGCGTCAACCAGGGATCGACCCGCCGGGCGATCGCGCCAGGGGAACGGAAGACTCCATGAAAGCCGACCATCAGAGCTACGGACGCGCGGCACGGGTCGCAACGCTTGGTCTTTCCATCCAGATCGTGCTCGCGGTCGCCATGCTGCTCTACGGCATCTACGGGAAAGACCACGCCGCGCTCACCGGCGCGTACTTCATCCTGATCGGCCTTCCCGCATGGCTCATCCTCATCATCCTGTTCGACCAGCACCGGCGCGAGCGCCTCGAGGCCCAGGAGGCCGACAGTTTCGCCGCGGTCGAGTCGTCCTCGGTGTTCGAGGCCGGCTCGGCCGAACTCCGCGTTGCGGCCAAGCGGCTGAACGCCATATACCGCTTCGTCCTCCCGGTCGTCAGCCTGCTGATCGCGGTTGTGCTGCTCGGGGTCGGCTACTGGCGGCTCCAGAGCGGGCGCGAGCTGATCCAGCCCGGCTCCCTCGAGGACGCCGCACTCCCGGGCTGGGCGATCGCCGTGGGGCTGTGCGTCTCGTTCATCGGGTTCGTCTTCGCCCGCTTCGTCTCGGGGATGGCCAAGCAGCCCATCTGGGCCAACCTCCGCGGCGGGGCGACCTACTCCGTCGGGGCGGCGCTCGTCGGCCTGGTCGTCGTCCTCGCCCACTTCATCGACGTTGCCGGCTCGGACGCCCTGCGACGCGTGCTGCCCGCGATCATCCCTGTCTTCATGCTCGCGCTCGGCGTGGAAGTGGTTCTCAACTTCCTGCTGGCGATGTACCGCCCGCGCAAGAAGGGCGAGCATCCGAGGCCCGCGTTCGACTCGCAGATTCTGGCGTTCCTCGCCGCGCCGGATCGGCTGGCGCGTTCGGTCGGGGAGGCGCTGGACTACCAGTTCGGGTTCGAGGTCCGCGGGACGTGGTTCTACCGGCTCATCACGCGGGCGTGGGTCTTGCTCGCGTTGCTCGGCGTCTGCGTGGTCTGGCTGCTCAGTTCGCTGGCGGTGGTGCAGCCTCACCAGCGCGGAATGCTGCTGCGATTCGGCCGTGTGGTGCACGAAGACCTCGGCCCCGGGCTGCACTTCAAGGCGCCGTGGCCGATCGACCGGCTGGTGGTGCCCGAGCAGATGGAGCTCGACTCGGCGGGCCGCCCGAGAGTCGTCGCCCGCACGGCGACGGGGGTGCGCACGCTCAACCTCGGCACCCCTCCCGCCGAGGGCACAGGTCCGATCCTGTGGACCACCGAGCACGCCAAGGACGAGATTTTCTTCGTATGCCAGCCGTCCGGGGTCGACCGGGCCGGGCAGGAGCGTGCCCGCGACCTGGCGCTGATCGCGATCGAGGTTCCGCTGCAGTACGCGGTGAGCAACCCTCGCCTGTACGACGAGCTCGGTCCACCGGCGATGCGCGACGACCTGCTGCGGAGCGTGGGTCAGCGTGCCGTGACGCGGTTCGTGTCGAGCGTGTCGATCGACGACGCCGTGGGCATGAACCGGGCGCAGCTGTCCGACCGCCTGCGCGTGGAAATCCAGGCGGCCTTTGACTCGCTGAACCCGGACGTGTCGGGCAGGCCGCGCGGAGCGGGCGTGGACATCCTGCAGGTCGGCGTCGCGGGCGTGCACCCGCCGCGGGAGGTCGCGCCGAAGTTCGAGCAGGTGGTGATCGCGCAGCAGAACCGCGCGGCGAAGATTGAAGCCGCGCGGGCGGACGAGGCGCAGACCCTCTCCCGCGTGGCCGGGAGCGTGGAGGCGGCGCGGCGCATCGCCAGGGCGATCGCCGCCCGAGACGCGGCGTCGCAGGAAGCGCAGCCGGAACTCACGCTCGAAGCCGAGCGCCTGATCGAAGAGGCGGCAGGCGAAGCTGCGAAGATTCTGGCCGAGGCCCGCGCGGAGCGGTGGCGGACGCACATGGCGGCCAAGTCGCAGGCGGCCGAGTACGCGGGACGAGTCGCGGCGTACCGGGCGTCGCCGATGGTGTACCGCGCGGGGCTGTACTACGCCGCGCTCCTGGAGGCGATGAAGGACGCCCGGTTGTACGTCACGCCCGAAGACCTCGGCAACGTCCACGTGCGAGTCGAACTGCAGGACCGCACGACGGCCGGAAGCACCATCTTCACCGACGAGACTTCTGAAAGCCCGTAACCCCATCGCCGGGGCGAGCGCCGCTCGGCCCACCGGAGCGACCACGTGCAGCGAGCCATCTCCATTCTGATGACGATCGTCTTCCTCCTCGCCCTGCTCTCGTTCACCGTGACGTACTCCGTCCGGTTCACGGAGAAGGCCGTGCTGACGACGTTCGGCAAACCCGCCGAGCAGCCGGTCGAGGACGAGGGGCTGAAGTTCAAGTGGCCTTACCCGGTGCAGGCGGTGACGAAGTACGACACGCGATCGCGCGTGCTCCAGTCGCGCCCCGAGGCGCAGCAGACGCGCGACGACCGGCAGATCATCATGGAGACGTTCCTGGTGTGGCGCGTGTCGGATCCGCTGGAGTTCTTCCGCACGTTCAGCAACGCCGGCGCGAGGCCGGAGGACCACTACCGCAAGGCGGAGCAGAGCCTCAACAACCTGCTGCGGTCGGCGATGGCGGAAACGGGCAAGTTTCGGCTCGACGAACTCTTCACGCCGGACGCTGGGGCATCGAAACTGGCCGAACTGGAGGGGCGGATCCTCGCCGCCCTCGGCTCGCCGGACGAGCGTGGCAAGAGCCTGAAGGACTACGGGATCGAGGCCGAACTTGTCGGGATCAACCGCATTCGCCTCGCGGAGTCGACGACGCAGGCGGTGAACGAACGGATGGCGGCGAACAGAGACCGCCTGGCCCGGGAGATCGAGAGCGAGGGCGAGGCCGTCGCCGAGGCGATCCGCTCGCAGGCCGAGTCCGACCGCCAGCGCATCCTCGACTTCGCCCGTGCCCGGGCGCGCGAGATCCAGGCGCAGGGGGACATCGAGGCGGGGCAGTATCTTGCGCAGATGAACGAGAACCCGGAACTCGCGGTCTTCCTGCGTGAGATCGACCTGCTGAAGCAGACGTGGAGCAAGCGCGTGACGTTGGTGCTGACGACGGGGACGCCGGGGCTGTCGTTGCTCGCGCCCGACGCGCTGAGCGGCCTGACGCCGGGCCAGATTCCGCCGAGCCGGCTGCCGGCCGAGTGGATGACCGCGGCCGCGGGTCGTACAGCCGGCGCGGCGCCCGCCTCCGGCTCGCCCGGCGCTGAGCCGGGGTCCGAGCCTTCGTCGGAGGAGCCGCGATGAGCGAGCACGAGACGGGAGCGCCGCAGCCGGAACGGGAGGCCTCGGTCACGCTGCGCCCCGGCGTGGCAGAGACGGACGCTTCGCTGATGGACCCGGCGAACCAGTCGCTCGCCGAAGCGCTCCGGCTGACGTTCCGCATCCTGCAACTCATCATGATCGGGCTGGTCGCGGCGTACTTCCTCACGGGTTTCCAGTCGATCCAGGCGAATGAGCGCGGCGTGGCGCTGCTGTTCGGGCGGGTCGTGGCGTCCGAGCTGCCGCCCGGTTTCAGGTTCGCCGCGCCGTATCCGATCGGGGAGCTGGTGCGCGTGAACACCGGCGTGAACGCGCAGCCGCTGAACCGGGAGTACTGGCCCTACACGGAGGTCGGGCGCGAGGAGACGACACCGATCGACCGGCTTCGGGGGCTGGCCAACATCAATCCGGCGGAGGACGGCTCACTCATTACCGCCGACGGGAACCTCGCGCACACGCAATGGGAAATCCAGTACCGGCGCGCCAACCCGACCGCGTACCTCCGCAACGTCTACACGCAGAACGAGATGGAGCTGGTCCGCGGCGCGGTGATGCGAGGCATCGTGCAGGCGGTCGCGGAGGTCTCGATCACCGGGCTGCTCACGCAATCGGGCGAAGGGGACGGCTCGGTGGAGACCCGGGCGCGAACCATCGCGCAGCAGACGCTGGACGCGCTGGACTCGGGGATCGAGATCGACCGGCTCGCGCTGAAGCGAAAGATTCCGCCGGTCTACCTGCGTGACCGCTTCGCGAACGTGCAGGCCGCGGAGTCGAAGAAGGGCGCCTCGCGCGAGACGGCGCAGCGCGCCGCGAACCAGCTGCTCAACGAGACGGCGGGGCGTGCCGCGCCGTACATCATCGCCGCGATCGACGAGTACGAGGCCGCGCTGGCGCTGGGTGACAACGCCGGCGCGGACGCCGCGCTCGCCCGCATCAACGCGCTGCTGGACGGAGAGGCGCCGCCGGACCACACCGGCGAAGCGCTGCTCTCGGGCGAGGTCTCGCGGATCATCGCGGAGGCGCGGCAGTACCGTTCGAGCGTGGTCAGCCGCTCGCGCGCGGAAGTCTCGCTCTACAAGGCGAAACTGGCCCAGTACCGCACGAACCCCGCCGTCATGGTCCACTCCGAGTGGGCGAACGCCGTGCGCGCCTTCTACCAGAACGACGGGCTGCAGACCATCCTGAACCCGCGCGGCGTGGGGCATCTCGAGATCGTGATCAACCAGGACCCGTTCGCGATGCAGGAGCGAGAGCGCGCCCGACGCCTGCAACTCAACCGCGAGGCGATGCAGCAGCGCATGGAAGAGCAGCGCCGCGAGCGCTTCCGCACGCACGAAGGTCTCACCGCCACGCCCGACTGACGCGGAGGAACGATGTCCGAACCCGCCACGCCCCCTCCACGCCGGCAGCCCGTCATCGCGTGCCAGGGCGTGACCAAGGTCTTCAAGGACTTCTGGATGCGCGACCGCGCCCGCGCGGTGGACTCTCTCACCTTCGAGGTCTACCCGCGCGAGGTCTTCGGCCTGCTCGGCCCCAACGGCTCGGGGAAGAGCACCACGATCAAGATGATCCTGGGGCTGCTGCGTCCCACGTCGGGCCGCATCGCGGTGTTCGCACGCCCGCCCTCGGACGTCGTCATCAAGCGCCGCATCGGCTACCTCCCCGAGGAGTCCTACCTCTACCCCTTCCTCAACGCCCGGGAGACCCTCGAGTACTACGGCAAGCTGTTCGAGATCGACCACGCCGTGCGCCGTCGGCGCATCGACGAACTGCTCGACATGGTCGGCCTGACGCACGCGCAGTACCGGCCCGTGCGCGACTACTCCAAGGGGATGCAGCGTCGCATCGGCATCGCACAGGCGCTCATCAACGATCCCGACCTGCTCATCCTCGACGAGCCGACCACCGGCCTCGACCCGATCGGCACGCGTCAGGTGAAAGACCTGATCGTGGAACTCGGCCGGCGCGGGAAGACGGTCCTGCTTTCGAGCCACCTGCTCGCCGACGTCGAGGACTGCGTGGACCGCCTCGTGATCCTCTACGGCGGCCGCAAGCGCGACGAGGGCACGTGCGACTCGATGCTCGAACGCCGCTCGCGCACCACGATCGAGACCGACGCGCTGGACGACGCCACCATCGCGGAGATCGACGCCCTCCTGCGCCGGCGATCGGGGGGCGAACGGGCGATCCTCCGCGTCGGGCACCCGCGCCAGACACTCGAAGAGAAGTTCCTCGACATCGTCGAGCAGGCGCAGCGTGAGCGCGCCGCGACGAGCGGCGTCGTCCACGGCGGCGCGACGGCGGCTTTCCTGCGCGGCCCGGGGACAACGGAGGGCGACGCGCTCATCTCGGATTTGATGGCGCAGGAGCCGCCGCCACCACCCGCACAGCCCGCCCCCCCGGCAGAGCCTGCCCCGATGAGCGTGCTCGAATCGCTCGTGGATCAGGGAGGCGGAAAGCCCGACGCGGGTGCCGCGCCCACGCGGAGCGCGGAGCCTGCGACACCCGACGAGAGCGTGGATGAATCCGTGATCTCGTCTCTGCTGGATCGACCGCGCGAAGACGAGCAGCCGGGGCGCACGCCGTGAAGATCAGCGACGCGATCCGCCGACTCAACCTCGTGCAGCGATCGTTCGCCTTCAAGGTGATCGCGTCGATCGTGCTGGTGGCCGGAGCGATCGTCGGGTTCGCCGCGTATGCCGTCTACCGCACGGCCCCGCTGGCCTCGCCGATCATCGAACCCGGCGAGACGCCGGCGGCGACGCGCCCGGGCGCAACCGACGACCCGATCGAGTCCACCCGGCTCGCCCTCGAACAGATCCTGGCCGCACGCACGGACACGACCGCGCTCGGCGTCGGCGTAGCAGTGGTCGCCGGTCTCGCGCTGCTGGTGACCTGGTTCGGCCTCGCGCTGACGTATCTCGCGCTGCTCGCGGTCGTCGCGCTCGTCGCCGTGCCGCTCATGCTCGTGGACGGCTCGCGGAGCCTCGGCCTGCTGATCGGCGGCGCGGCGGCCCTCACCGCCGCGTTCACGATCCTGCTCGAAGCCGCCCGCGTCGCGCTCTCCGGCAGCGGCCCGGTGCGCGCCGTCGCCCGCAACGTCCTCGCCGAAGCGGTGCGGATGAAGTTCTCGCTGGTCTTCATCGTCATCCTGATCGTGGGCCTGGCCGCGCTGCCCGGCGTGCTCGACGAATCGCAACCGCTGCGCTACCGCGTTCAGACGTTCATGAGTTTCGGGACGGGGCTGTCGTACTGGGTGATCGCGGTGCTCACGGTGCTCTTCTCGGCGGCGACGGTCGCCTTCGAGCAGCGCGACCGAATCATCTGGCAGACGATGACAAAGCCCGTCGCCCCGTGGCAGTACGTGCTGGGCAAGTGGCTCGGCGTCGTCGCGCTGAGCGGCGTGCTGCTCGCCGTGTGCGCATCCGGCGTCTTCCTCTTCGTGGACTACTTGCGCACGCGGCCGGCGATCGGCGAGCGAGAGGCGTACGTCGCCGCATCGCCGGACGAGTGGGTCACCGAGGATCGCCTGGTGCTGGAAACACAGGTGCTCGCGGCCCGCGTGACGGTGGACATCGACCCGCCCGTCAAGCCGACGGACGCCGAGTTCCGCCGCGCCGTCGAGGAGTTCATCCGCAACGAGCGCGTCGGCAACGAGTCCTTCGCCCGCGATCCGTCCGAGCGAAAGAAGGTCGAGGATGACCTCTACAAGAGTTGGGAGCGCGCGTTCCGGGCCGTCCCGCCCGGCGGGATCAAGCACTACGTCTACCGCGGTCTGGGGCCGGCCCGCGCCGCGAACGCCCCCATCACGTTCCGCCACCGCGTCGATGCAGGCTCGAACGCGCCGGACGAGTTCGTCTACGTCTCGTTCATTTTCGGGGCCGAAAGCCCGCAGATCTACGTCCGCCGCCTGAGCCTCGGCTTCTACCACTCCATGACCATTCCCGCGGCCGTCGTCGAATCCAGCGGCGAAGTCCGGCTCGCGGTCGCCAACGGCAACCTCGAGAACGGCGTGCCCAACGACGACACGATCAGTTTCCCCCCCGGCGGCCTGGAACTCTCCTACTCCGCGGGGAGTTACCGTGCCAACTTCGTGCGCGGCGTCCTGCTGCTCTGGGTGAAACTCGCCTTCCTCTCGATGCTCACCATCCTCGCCTCCACGTCGCTCAGTTTTCCGGTGACGTGCCTGGTCGCCTTCGGGGCGTTCCTGGCGGCGGAAGGCTCGCTCTACATGACCGGCGCGCTGGAGCACTTCCGCACCGAGGACGAGCACGGCAATGTCAACTACCTGCTGGTCGTCGCCGAGTGGATCACCATGGGCGTTGCCTGGGTCTTCTCGGGCTACGGCGAGATCCGGCCGACCGTGAAACTCGTCGAAGGGAAGCTGATCCCGTGGGGTGAGGTCGCACGGGGCGTCGCCATCCTCGCCTCCATCACAGCCGCGCTGTACGGCGCGGCCGTCCTCGCTTTCCGCCGGCGCGAACTCGCCACCTACTCGGGCCACTGACCGATCCCGCACCCGCCCTCGGGCGTACAAAGGGCGCGAGCGACGGAGACGCGACATGAGACGCGACACCCTCGTGCAGATCATCGCCGCGGCGGCCGCCTTCATCGCGCTGGGCGCGTCGGCCCTCCTCGGCGCGCAGCTCACGTCTTCAGCCGGGCAGCACAAGCTGGTCTACACCGACCGCGCGGAGGACGGCGACCCGCCGCAGGTCGCGGTCGGAATCGCCATGGGCGCGTTCCGGGGCGTGTTCGTGAACTTCCTCTGGCTGCGCGCCAACACCCTCAAGGAAGAGGGCAAGTTCTACGAGGCGCTCGAACTTGCCCGCGCGATCACGCGGTTGCAGCCTCGGTTCCCGCAGGTGTGGGTCTTCCACGCCTGGAACATGGCGTACAACATCTCGGTCTCAACGCACACGCCCGACGAGCGCTGGCAGTGGGTGCAGGCCGGCATCCGGCTGCTGCGCGACGAGGCGATCCCCGCGAACCCGAACGACATGCTCCTGCACAAGGAGCTGGCGTGGATCTACCTCCACAAGATCGCGGGCATCACCGACGACGCCAACCAGTTCTACAAGCGCAAGGTCGCGGAGGAATGGACGGTCAACCTCGGCGAGCCACCCCCTCCGACGCCAAAGGACCGGAGCACAGCCAACGCGATCAACCGCTACGTCGAATGGCTGACGCCCATCGCCGAGGCGGCGCAGACGCCGGAGGAGCTCGCCCGCCGCTCGCCCCCGGCCGCGGCGTTGCTGCGGCGCATCCAGGCGGATGTTGGCGACCCGCCGGACCGCACGCTGCTGCGGCGCTACGAGAGGCTCAGGGCGCTGGAGCGTTCGGCCCACCGCCGGCAGATCGAGGCGTCGATGGGTCCGAACAACTCGGCGATGCTCTCGCTGATGCGCGACCCGCAGTACGCCGACGCCTGGCCCGAGGCGATCGCGTTCGTGCGTCGAAAGACGCTCACGGCGGAGTACCGCATGGACCCGCTGCGGATGATCCGCTACACGCGCAAATACGGCCCGATCGACTGGCGCCACCCGGCGGCGCACTCGCTCTACTGGGGCGCCAAGGGCGTCGAAGAGGCGCTCGGCCGCTGGCACGAGGGGAACAAGCGCGACTTCGATTTCATCAACTCGGATCGCATCGTGATCCAGTCGCTCCAGGAGCTGTACCGCTCCGGCGAGATCTACTTCAACTTCCTCGAGTTCACGAGCGGCATGGAGAGTTTCTACATGGCCTCGGTGAACCCGCACTTCGTCGATTCCTACGGCAACGTGCTGGCCGAACTCGTGCAACGCTCGTGGGCGGACCGCGCCGACCGCGCGTACTCCGTCTACGCCGCGGGGTACGAGAACTTCCTGAAGGACGCGGTCCGTTTCTTCTACCGGCGCGGCCAGTTCGACGAGGCCGAACGCCACTACCGCAAACTCGGCACGCTGATGATCGGCGACCAGTACTTCCAGAACCTGAACGATCCGATGCGGGCGTGGGACTACTCGCGACCGCTGCAGGAGTTCGTCCACTTCGAGTTGCAGAACGAGCGGATTCTCTCGGCGTACGTCGCCGTCTCGGAGATCGTCGGCGCGCTCCAGGGGGCCTACGCCTCGGGCCTGCTGGGCGACGACGAGGAGCTGTTCCGCGCCCAGTTCGACTACGCCCGCACCGCGCACGCGTTCTACATGCAGCGGCAGTTGCGCGAGACCGTGGCGATGGGCGCGCAGGCCGGGCGCACCGAGTTCCTCGACCGCGACTTCCGAATCGTGGCGGGGCAGGTCTTCCGTGAACTGATCCTGCTGGTGCCGGTCGCGGACGCCTCGGCGATGTACAACCGTGCACCCGAGGACCTCCGCCGGTTCGTGTACGACCTGCTGGCCGAGGTTTATCGCGAGCCGATGGACGCCCAGGCCCGCGAGCAGACGGGCGAGTCGTTCAACGACCTCTTCCCCGAGCCGCCCGGCATGGCCGCCCACCGCGCCATGATGGAGCAGCGCGCCCGTGAACGGGCCGAGCAACGCATCGACGTCGCGCCGAAGTAGCGGTGGGCATTATGCCCTGATTTGTGCAAACGCAGTTGCGGCAGGCGCGAGGCACGACGGTTGAGCACGCTGGTGAGATCACGGGCAAGCTCGGCATGGCGGTCGCGTCACTGCTGTGTGCCATCCGCGGCCCGCCTCCGGCCACTCGATGCAGCCGGAAATCAGCCCGAGGAACTTGTACGATCCATTGTCGTTGATCAGCACAGGACTTCCGGACCTCCCCTCGCGGATTGCACTCTCCTCCTCAAACTTGACGATCACCACACGATCTCGCCATACTCGGGGTCTTTGCCCGGTTCGATCGGCTTCGGCGGCGTCGATCACCCCGACAACGGAACCACCGAACTCCGAACTGTCCATTCGTAGGATTACCGAGGCGCCAAGCGGGACAGCTGATGCAACATCCAGGACACCGGACTCGAGACCGTAATCCGGCCGCGGAAGCCAGCCGATTCGCACTTCCGCCCAATCGCCGACAATCCAGTTCCGTCCCGGACTGACGAGCACTTGCCGGCTTCCCGTGACGAAACTCGATCCAATGCCGTCGATCGTGATCCCACCTGATTCCGAGTCGGGCAGCAGATGAGCAACAGTCCACAGCAGCCCTGGGGCAGCCATGACGCCGAACCCCTCGGCCCGACCGAACTCACCGTTGCGCACGGCTGGGACCGAGAGCGCAATGGATCGATCGCCAACGGTCCCGCATCGTCCTGAGGATGGCGCAGTTGTGCACCCACCACCGGCGAGCATTGCCGCACAAACGAACGCGACCCACTCCCGGGGTACGTGAACGATGCCCGGAGAGGGACGGGCTGGCTGCGAACGCTCACTCCGACGTGACTTCGTAAGGCTCATCGTAGAAGACGCCATTGTGGGTCAGGAAGACTAGCGGGAGGTCGATCGGTTGAGCGCCGGCCTCTTCACACAGATACTTCAGCGTGACGAGTTCCCACGAGCCATCAGCATTTGTGAACGCCAAGCGATCGAACCCCAGGTAGTAAAGGTTGAATGCCAGGTCCGATGCCGTGCCACGCATGTCGACGATGCTCTCAGCGGGAATCCCACCGCCGGGGGAGTATCCCGCGCCGATTGTCGAAAGAACGCCTACGGTGCCGCGCAGCGCGACCGGCGGGAAGACCTCGTCCTGATGGACTTGCAACAGCATCTGCACCCGGCCGTCATCGTCCAGCGTCGGTCCGATCGGATCGATGAACCGCAGCCGGAGTGCCGTGTACTCATCCACGTTCTGCGGCACAACAGTGCCGCACCAGACCTCGAATGGCCCACCGTCGCACTTCAGGTCCACGAGCACGCAGCCGTCAGGTATGTCGGGATGGCTCGGGGCACCGGGTAATGAGCAGAAGATGCAGATCGGAATGCCCCTCGCCGTGAACTCCTCGCACTTCACCCAACCCTGTGGAAGCGTAGGCAGAATCTTGCGATCGCGCGTCCACCGATCATCGTACTTGAACCCCGGCCCTGTGATGCTCCTTTCGAAGGTGTCGCCAGGCGTGGACTGACAGCCGGTGAACATGATGGACGCCGCAGTGATGGACAGCAGCATCACCACCACTGCCACAGCACCCCCTATGAGGCTTGACACCCGACATCCAAGGTCCGAGGTCCGAGGTCCGATCGCAAGTCATGGCTTGCCTCCTTTCTGTTCCGTCCAGCAGGCGCGTCCATACCGCCTCAAGGTGCGTCACCAGCAACGCACGATCAGGCCTCGAGTCAACCACTCCGCCAATAGGCTCTTACCGCAAGATACCGTCCTTGAGCCATGCTGTCAAGCACAAATGTTGTTCGTTCCCATGACTTACAAGTTCTTGATTATCAATAAGTTACCAACCTACTGTTGAGCCCGTCCGGGCAGAGTGATCTACGACTCTAATTCCAACTGCTTTCCCCACTTCGTCAGCCGCCGCGCCGCTTCCTCGTAGCGTGCGACCGTCCCCGCCACCACCTCCGGCGGCAGTTCCGGCCCCGGCGCCCGCTTGTCCCAAGTGCCCGCGGCGACCAGCCCCTCGAGGTACTCGCGGACGAACTGCTTGTCAAAACTGGCCTGCGCCCGGCCCGGCTCGTAGCGGTCCGCGGGCCAGAATCGTGAACTGTCGGGCGTGAGGGCTTCATCGATGAGGATCGGCTCGTCGCTCTCGGGCCGGCCGTCCGCGCCGATCGGCACGCCGAACTCGAACTTGGTGTCGGCGATGATGATGCCGTGCTCGAGCGCGTGCGCCGCCGCCGCGCTGTAGATCGCCAGCGAGACCTCGCGCAGACGGTACATCACCCCCTCCCCAACCATCGCCGCCGCACGCTCGAACGGTATGTTCTCGTCGTGCCTGCCCTGCTCCTCCTTGGTCGCGGGCGTGAAGATCGGCTCGGGCAGACGGTCGCACTGGCGCAGGCCGGCGGGGAGCGGCACGCCGCAGACCGAGCCGGTGGCGAGGTAGTCCTTCCACCCTGAGCCTTCGAGGTAGCCGCGCACGACGCACTCGACGGGCACGACGCGGCAGGCCCGGGCGATCATCACGCGGCCGTGCAGGCTCGCGCGCGGTGTGTCCCCCGGTCCGAACGCCGAGGCGGGCACCTCATCCGCGTCGGTTGAGAGCAGGTGCGTTTGGCAGAGGCCCCGCTGTTCCACCCAGCGCAGCCAGAAGGCGGCGATAGCCGTCAGCAGCCGCCCTTTGCCCGGTACCGGCGTGGGCATGACGACGTCGAAAGCCGAGAGGCGGTCGGAAGCCACGATCAGCAGACGCGGCCTCCCTTGGCCGTCCGGCGGCAGGTCGTAGACGTCCCGGACCTTTCCCCGACGGCGGCCGGGGAGGGAAAGTCGGGACTCGAAAAGCGCGGCGTCGGACCCCGAGCAAGACCCGCATGAGGTGGTCATGGGCGGATCGTAGAGCCGGGTGCCGTGCCCCGGGATCGGCGCGCCGAGAATCCTGTCTCCAGCAGGGTTGCAGTCCGCCGCCGACCGGGGACAATGCCGCAGTCGTCCGGCGGCCGCCGGGGGGCGCAGGGAGGACGCCGCTCGCCATGCTGAACTTCGTGGTCTTCAACGGCGGAACGGAGACCGCCCTCAACCTCGGGCACGCCTACCTGATCGGTCCGGACGACGTCCCCTCACCGGCTTCCCTCAGGACCGACAACGGGCTGATCCACTGCGACAAGGGCGCGGACGGCTCGGCGGGGCTGGCTTTGCAGTTCGCTCTCGAAGGCCTGCCCCCCGCCCCGGACGGCGGCGTGGTGCCGACGATCGGGCTGGTGACTGTGCAGACCTGTTTGCTGCCGCAGCGCGAAAGCCCGTACCTGCTGAGCCTCGAACTCGCCCGGCATCGGATCATGACGTTCCTGAACCGGCTGGAGGACTGGGGGCTGTTCGACCTGCCGACGGACGATCCGATCCTGCGACAGTTCGAGCGTGCCCGTCAGACGTTCACGGCCGCGCTGGTCGCGCCGCGGCAGCCGACGGAGCAGGACCCGCACGGCTACTCGGCCGAGGCCGACCGGCTGGCGCGCGAATCGCTCGCTCTGGCGATCGACGCGGGCGAACGGCTCGCGCTGCTGAACGCACAACGGCAACTCGAGCGACGGCTCTCAGGCCGGCTGTACGCGGAGGCGGCCGAGCGGTACGCGGCGGCATCCGGCGATACACCGCCCGCGAACGCACCGATCATCCTGCAGAACTCGGTAGGCGTGACGCTGCCGGGTCGCGGGCTGGTGGGGTGCGAGGTTTCGCCGCGATCGTTCACGGAGGCGCACCAGCGGGCGGTCGTCTCGGCGTGCGACTTCATCTCGCTGCCGATGCGCTGGGTGGATATGGAGCCGGGCGAGGGTGAGTACAGTTTCACGGGCACGGACCGGTGGATCGAGTGGGCGGTGCGCAGGGCGAAGCTGCCGGTGCACGCCGGACCGATCGTGGACTTCCGCCCGGCGAGCGTGCCGGACTGGCTCTATATCTGGGAGAACGACTACGAGACGCTGCGCGAACTGGTGTACGAGCACGTGCGCACCATCGTGACGCGATATCGGCGCACCGTGGCACGCTGGACGGTCGCGTCCGGGCTGCACGTGAACTCGAGTTTCCGTCTGTCGTACGAGCAGATGCTGGACCTGACGCGACTGTGCGTGCTGCTGGTGCGCAAGCTGCAACCCTCGGCCAAGGTGCAGGTCGAGATCGACCAGCCGTGGGGCGAGTACTACGCGACGAACCGGCAGTCGCTGCCGCCGCTGGTGTATGCGGACACAATGGCGCAGGCTGGGATCACGGTGGACGCGTACGCGCTCCGGCTGCACGCTGGGACGCCGGAGCCGGGTTGCTCGACGCGCGACCTGATGGCTCTCTCGTCGATCCTGGACCGCTACGCCGCGCTGGAGCGACCGATCGTGGTGTCGTCGCTGGCCGCGCCGAGCCGCGCTGAGCCTGCGACCGAGGAGGTAGAGCCTGGTCGTTGGCGATCGCCGTGGAGTGAATCCACGCAGGCGGAGTGGTTGAGCAAGGCGATGGCGATCGTCCTGGCCAAGCCGTTCGTCCACAGCGTGTGCTGGTCTGAACTGGCGGACGCCTCGGCCCGCCCCGAGGCGCCGGACTGCGGGCTGATGACGGCAACGGGCCAGCCGAAGGCCGCGCTGGCTCGCCTGATCGAGCTGCGTGCGGCATTGATCGCCGGTCGCACGCCGCCGGACCTGGCCGTGGGATTGCTCTCGTGAAGGAACGCGCCGCTTCGAGCGTGGACTGGACGGGTGGGCCGTCGAAATGGGCGGCGGTCGCGATCCTCGGCGGCGCATCGATCGTCGGCATCGGCTGGTCGATCGCCACGCGACATTCGGGGCCTGCACCGGCGCGCGCCGCCGACACGACGGCCATGCCCCTGAGCGCGGTACCGGGTGCTTCCCCCCAGCACGAGCCAGGCCGTACCTCATCCGAAGACCGGGCCGCGCCCGCCTCTTCGATCGCCCGGCTCATCGACCTCAACTCGGCCTCCGCCGCCGAGTTGCAGTCCCTGCCTGGCATCGGACCCGCGCTGGCGGCACGCATCGTCGAGGACCGCAACGCCACCGGCCCGTTCGGCTCGGTGGACGACCTGCAACGCGTCCGCGGCATCGGGCCGATCACGATCGAGAAGATTCGCCCGCTCGCCACGACGCGCTGACCGTGTCGGCCGGCGGGTATGATGGCGGCGTTCCAACGCGCGTGGCGAAGGCCGGGCAAGAACCCCCGGCCGCGTGTGCGCCTGCGCGCGCCGCAGTGATTCATGCCCAACCGCCCGACAGACCGGCTCGACGCCATCGCGGCCCACCCAGCCTTGCGCGACCTCGCCCGCGCGATGGACGCGGGCCGGCGCGTCGTCGCTGACGGCATCTCCGGTTCATCCACGCCGATCGTCGCGGGCGCGCTGGCTCGTGCGCTTCGCCGGCCTGTCGTGCTTGTCATGGCCCACACCGACGAGGCCGAGGACGCGCTGGACGAGCTCGAGTCCGTCGGTGTGGATGCGTTGCGCCTCCCCGCGCTCGAAGTTCTCCCCGGCGAGACGAACGTAAGCCTGGACCTGTTCGCGGAGCGTAGCGCCGTAATCGAGCGCGCCCGCACGCTCGACCCGGCAGCCTCCGTTGTCGTCATCTGCCCTGTGCAGGCGCTCATGCAGGGCGTGCCGACGCCGGACCGACTCGCGGCGATCTGGCGCACCGTTCGCACGGGCGAGCGATTGCGCCCGACGGACCTGGCCCGCTGGCTCGACGGCGCGGGCTATACGCGCGCCGACGCCGCTGACGAGCCGGGGCAGTACGCCGTGCGCGGCGGCATCCTCGACGCCTTCTCGCCCGGCACGAACGCGCCGGTGCGCTTCGACTTCTTCGGCGACGAGGTCGAACGCATCAACGAGATCGACCCGGCGACGATGGCCTCCGACCGGCGCACGGACGCGGTAAGCCTCGTCGCTGCTGACCCGGCGCGTGTCGTGCCCGACGACCGCTCCACGCTCTTTCTCGACCTGCTCCCGAGGAGCACGGCCGCCGTGCTCGCCGAGACGATGGAGGTCGTCGAACAGGCGCGGGGCTACTGGGAGCGCACGACGGACAGCCGCGGCATCTTCCCGCCGCCCGCGGTCCTCAAGGCTCTCGAGACGCGCACGAGCGGATTCGCCGAGATCAACCAGTTCTCCGCGGGAGCGGCCTCGGCGGACGTGCGCGTTCCGCTTCCCGTTGCGCCGCTCCCCCACTTCGATGCCGACGCGGCTGCGGCGGTGCGCGAACTGGCTGCCATCAAGGCAGGACGTGTGGTCGCGCTCTGTCGCAACGAGGGCGAACGCCAGCGGCTGGGCGAACTGCTCGACGAGTTCGCCCCGGCCGCGGCTGCGCGGGTCGAGCGCACGATCGGCTACCTGCACCGCGGGTTCGTGTGGGGTGACGGCGACGCCTCGCTCGCGCTCGTTCCGGTTCACGAGCTGCTGCACCGCTTCGACGTGCGCCGACGGGCCGCGCCCGGGCGCCTCCGCGCGGGGCGCGCGATGGATACGTTCCTCGACTTCGCGCCCGGCGATTTCGTCGTGCACGCCGAGCACGGCATCGCCCGCTTCGTCGGGCTGACGGCGATGAAGCCGCGCGCCATGCCTGGCCGCGCCGCAGTCGCCAACGACGACCCGCAGGAGTATCTCACGCTCGAGTTCGCCGGGCGGTCGAAACTCCACGTCCCCGCGACGAGCATCGACCTGGTGCAGCGCTACGTCGGCGGGTTCCGCGGCAAGCCGCAGCTCTCGACGATCGGCGGCACGCGCTGGCAGACGCAGAAGGCCCGCGTCGCCGAGGGCGTGCGCGACCTCGCGGCCGAGATGCTGCGCGTGCGCGCCGCCCGTGAGGCGATGCCCGGGATCCGATATCCCGCCGACACACCCTGGCAGAAGGAGTTCGAGGCGGAGTTTCCGTACGAGGAGACCGAGGACCAGCTCGCCGCGCTCGCCGAGATCAAGAAGGACATGGCCTCGCCGCGGCCGATGGACCGGCTGCTCTGCGGCGACGTGGGCTTCGGCAAGACGGAACTGGCGATCCGGGCGGCGTTCAAAGCGGTCGAGTCGGGCCGGCAGGCGGCGGTGCTGGTGCCGACGACGGTTCTCGCCGAGCAGCACGAACGCACCTTCCGCGCCCGCTTCGCAGGCTACCCCTTCCGCGTCGAGAGCCTGTCGCGCTTCAAGACCGGGCGCGAGCAGAACGAGATTCTCGCCGATCTGCGGGCCGGTCGCGTGGACGTCGTGATCGGCACGCACAGGCTGCTCTCCGCCGACGTTGCCTTCGCCGACCTCGGGCTGGTCGTCGTGGACGAGGAGCAGCGCTTCGGCGTCGAGCACAAGGAGAAACTCCTCCGCCTGCGCATGACCGTGGACGTGCTGACGCTCTCGGCCACGCCGATCCCGCGCACGCTGCACATGGCGATGCTCGGGCTGCGCGACATCTCCAGCCTGGCGACGCCGCCGCTCGACCGGCGGGCGATCGTGACCGAGGTCGTCCCCTGGAACGACCGGCGCATCGCGCAGGCGATCGCACGCGAACTCACGCGCGGCGGGCAGGTCTACTTCGTGCACAACCGCGTCCACAACATCCGGCGCATCGCCGACGACGTGCGCCGACTGGCCCCGGACGCCCGCATCGACGTGGGTCACGGCCAGATGCCCGCACGCGAGCTCGAAGCCGTCATGCTCCGATTCATGCGCCGCGAGACCGACGTGCTGGTCTGCACGACCATCATCGAGAGCGGGATCGACATCCCGACGGCGAACACCATGATCATCAACGACGCCGATCGCTTCGGCCTTGCCGACCTGCACCAGTTGCGCGGGCGAGTGGGGCGATCCGACCGCCGGGCCTACTGCTACCTGCTGCTGCCCGTCACGCGCACACTCAGCGAGACGGCCCGCAAGCGGCTCCAGGCCGTCGAGCAGTACGCCATGCTCGGCGCCGGCTTCAAGATCGCCATGCGCGACCTCGAAATCCGCGGCGCGGGCAACCTCCTCGGCGCCGAGCAGTCCGGGCACATCGCGGCCGTCGGCTACGAGATGTACTGCCGACTGCTCGAACGCGCCGTCCACGAACTGCGCAACGAGAAGCCGCCTGAGCCGACGAGCGGGACGGCGGTCGAGATCGGCGTCGCCGGCACGATCCCGCGCGCGTACATCCCCAGTGACGCGAGGCGGCTGGACGCATACCGCCGGATCGCCGCGGCGGCGGCGCCCGCGGAACTCGAGGCTGTCGCCGCGGACCTCGCCTCTGCCTATGGCCCGCTGCCGCCCGCGGTCCGCCGGCTGTTGGAACTGGCTGAACTGCGTGCGCTCGCCGCCGCGCTGAGCGTGCGCGCGGTCATCGTCCGCGAGCGGGACGTGGTCTTTCGCACGGCCGACCCCGCGCCGATCGCCGAGCGCCTCCGCCCCGCGCGGGGCACCGTTACGGCCCTGCCGCCGAAGGCGCACGACTCGCTGCACGAGGTGTATTACAGGCCGCCGGAGCAGTACCTGGAACCGGAGACGCTGCTGCGGGTGCTGAGAACACGGTTGAACGACTCCGACCGCCGCGAGCCTCTGACGCGCGTCGAACCATCACGCGTTCGGTAGATGGGGCACCCTCACCCCTCCCCGAACCACCCCCCCCACCACGGTGAACAGCCCCGCCACGTACAGTCCGTAGCCGCACAGCAGCACGGCACCCTCCGTCCTCGAAATCTTCGCCCCGCTCAGCATGATCGGCAGGCAGGCGAGGCTCGCAGCGAGCATGACGGGCACGTCGAACCAGAGCACCTGGCGCGACACGTCCTGCGGCGTGGTGAGGCAGGTGATGCCCAGGATGCCCAGGATGTTGAAGACGTTCGAGCCGAGGACGTTGCCGACGGCGAGGTCCGGCTGCCCGCGCATGGCGGCGACGACCGACGTGAACAACTCGGGCGCGGACGTGCCGACCGCCACGATCGTCAGGCCGATCACGAGTTCGGAGATGCCTAGGCCCCGCGCGATCTCGCTCGCGGACGAGACGAGCAGGTACGACCCGCCGACGAGCATCGCCAGCCCCGCCAGCACCATCGCAACACAGACCAGCGGGCGCGTCATGGGGCCGGGCTTGTCGAGGCCGAGTTCGTGCTCGAGTTCCCGCTCGGCGGCGGCCTCGGCCTCTCGCTGGGCGTCGCGCCGCCCGCGGACGTAGCCGAACCAGACGTAGGCGAGGAGGGCGAGCAGCATGAGCGTCCCGTGCCAGCGCTCGAGCCGCCCGCCGGAGGTGAGCGCGATCCACGGCACGCAGGCCACCGCGATCACGATGAAGGTCTCGCGGCGGACCAAGTCCAGTTTCAGGGCGATGGGGCAGATGAGCGAGGCGACGCCGAGGATGAGGGCGATGTTGCAGATGTTGCTGCCGACGACGTTGCCGACGGCGATGTCAGCGCTGCCGCGCACGGCGGCCGTCACCGACGTGGCGAGTTCCGGCGTCGAGGTGCCGAACCCGACGATGGTCAGGCCGATGAAGAACGACGACACGCCCATCCGCTTCGCCAGCGAAGCCGACCCGCGCACCAGCCCCTCCGCCCCCAGCGTGAGCACCAGGAGCGACCCCGCCAGCAGCCCGAGTTGCACCAGCATCGCCCACCCCCGCGCCGAACGGCGCGATATGCCGCGTAGGCTAGGCTCGCCACCCGCGCTGTCGGGCCGTCACGGCGGCCAGCGCGTCGCCTTTGATGGCGCACGCTGATCCGGCGGTCCGCCCTCGGCGATCGGCGTGCCGATCCAGAGGACGGCGCGGGACTGCGTGCCGAAGATGCCGTAGCCGGCGATGTAGACCCTGCCGTTGTGCACGGCCACGTCGGACGCGCCCGAGCCGAGCGCGCCCGGCGGTGCGTGCACGTGCAGGTCGTAGAAGCTGGCGGGGTCGTCCCCGAGCCAGTAGCCGGCGCGCCCGCTGGAGCGTCCGACATGCATCGTGCCCGTGGTGGCGAGCATGTACGAGTTCTTGTCCGGGTGCTGGGGCGGGTGCATGTCGATCCAACTCTCGGGCGTGTCGTGCCAGAGGATGGCGTGGTCGCGGAGGATGTCCTCGATCAGCGCCGTGCCCACCTGGACGCCGGGAGCCATGCCCCAGATCGCCGAACTACGCGCAACCGGAGGGTGCATGCTGACGAACGACTCGGGTGTTCCATGCCACATCCCGGCTGTTGAGACGTTGGAGCCTGTGAGCCGAGCATGCCCTCCCTGCTTCACGCCGTCAGTGGCGAGCGCAGTGGACAGCAGCGCTCCCGCAGGATGAATATCCACAAAGGACGATGGGTCTGCATCGAGCCAGAGTGCGGCACGGTCTGCGCCGCTCAGACCCACGCGTCCCACGTGCTGACGGGAACACGTATCCCAGACTGTTCCACTTGTGTAGGGGCCTCCTGGAAAGAGATCCACAAAACTCTCAGCCGTCCCAAACCACAGCGCCGGTCGGGTTGATGAAAAGAGCACACGTCCGCATTGCATGTTTCCGTGCGCGCCGAGCACCCACCCGTCCGCTGCGCCGTCCGGCAAGAGCAACTCGAGACTCCACGCTGGCGCACGCCAGAGTGATGGACCCTTGACGTCGGGATCTTCCCCGACGTAGAGCCAACCGCCGGCATCGCCGTCGCCAACGCCATTGGCCTCCGAGTGATTCACGCCCGGCGGGTGCAGGTCGATGGACTGCCACGTCCACTCCTGTGCGGTCGCGTGCCCGACCGAGGCCGTCAGCAGGCCGGCGCACACCATCCACTGAGGGAGGGTACCGGGCGAACACATCCCGGCTGGTCGAAAGCCCATTGCACCAGTCTACTCGAATGGCGATGCACGAAGCAATACTCGCTTCGCCTAGGCAGCGAAGTCCGGCTCCCCACCGTGCGGCTGCGCTCCCGAGCGGTCGAGGCAGGCAGTGCACGCCGTTTGTTCGTACGCCCGAAGCCTTGCGCAGAGCGATTCCTCGGTGAGGCAGGACAGAAGGCTTTGGGGCTGATCGGACTTGTGCGACAGTGAGCTTCGCGGTAGGCTGTTCCCTGAGTGGGCCGTCATCGGGAAGCTTCGTCATGGAGAGTTCCGTTCGGCGTTCACGCTCCGGACATTTGCGGAGTCTGCTGATCCTCGGCTCGGCGCTCACCGCATTCTGCGCCACGGCTACCGGCCAGGCGCCGGTTGTCGTCAGCCCGGGGTTCAAACTCACGCCCGCCGGGCAGGAATGGTTCGAGTGCTCCGTCGCGGTCAGCCGGACGAACAGCAACGAAGCGCTCGTGATGTCCTGCGACACACTCCCCGGCGCCGGATTCTCGCACGCGACCGTTCTCTGGGGCCAGAGCATCGCGCTCGGGAGGACAGCGCTGGAAAGTCTGGACGTTTACGCCGCACCGCACCCGACCGACGGCACGGTCTGGTTCACCGGCGTCCATGCCGGCGACCCGTCGGGCACGGTGGTTGGCTGGAAGAATGCAGGGGCGTTGAGCATCCAGAGCGGCGACCAGGCGCTCATCGCCACCTCGGGCTTGCAGGACAAACCGGGGATCGCCGTCGGTGTGAAGCCTAGCACGCCGACCACAATCCGGCACTACGTGGTGCGTCAGAAAGGCCAGGACGGCGGGTGCAACAACTTCCACCAGCACAAGTCTGCTCTCTCCGAGAACGCGCACCTCGGACCCGGCTCGTGGTCGTGGAACGAGCATGTCGTCGAGCCTGCGCCGGGTTCCGGCTCACCCTGCCACTTCCGCGGCTGGGGAGCCGGGCCGGTGGTGCTCTCCACCGGGCGCGTCGTGGTCGTCCTCCGCGACGAAAAAGCCGGCTCGGGCTGGTTGTACAACCACGACGGCAAGCCGTACGTCGTCTATTCGGACGACGGCAGCGACTGGAAGCCGGATTCGGTCGAGCAGATGATCTTGGTCGCGCCCGGCTCCGCAGCCGCAGCCACGACTGTCGAGAACGACTGCCAGTACACGTGCCCTCATGCGGGGTGCGGAGGGACGCCGTGCGGAGACACGCCATACCTCGTCGACAGGCGCAAGAATGCTCCCTCCATCGCGGTGGATCGATGGACCTTCATCGACGACGTCTACGTCGCGTTCTACGCCAAGAGCAGCCCAGAGAGTTCGAACACCGACCTGGTGATTGCTAGAGGCGTCGAGGATAATGGAATCCTGAGCTTCCCAATAACACCCGATCAACTACTGGTCCTCACCGACGCCCTCCTCGGCCTCACGGCCGGCACCCACGGCCCCGACCAGTTGGTCCCCGCCATCGCCATCGACGCCTGCGGCGGCGTCAACCTCATGTTCTACGACAGCCGCCACGATCCCGACCTCACCGACGCCGAGGAGTGGGTGGACGTCTACTACGCGCGCATCATGGGCTTCGGCACGGCCAACCCGGTCGTCCAGCAGTGGCGCCTCACGCCGCAGCGCTTCCGCGTGGACAACCTGCCGACTGGCTTCCTCGGCGACTACCACAACCTGTCCGTCTCGGCGGACGGCAACACGCTCTACGCCGCGTACATCGCCCGCGACATGGCCGACCCCGAGAACGGCCCGCGCACTTGCTACCTCCACCGCATCAACGTCAACCCGTGCGAAGGCTTCCTGCTCGACTTCAACGGTGACGGCACGGTGAACGAGGACGACACGGCCGTCTTCCTCGCCGCCTTCGACGCCAAGGCGCCCGAGGCCGACCTGAACCTCGACTGGACCGTCGACGCCGAGGACCTGACGCTCTTCCTCGACCGGTACGCCGACGAAAGCGCGAAGTAGCCGAACGACTCCCTCGACTCCTCTCTACTCCCGCTGCCCGAAACTCGTCCCCACCGCCCGTGCCGCCGCCAGCAGCGGCTCGTCCGGCCCGATCAGGCGCTGTCGCCCCGCCGCCTCGAGCAGGTCCACGTCGCCGAGCCGTCCGCCCTGCATCACGATCAGCCGGTTCATGCGCCCGGCCTGCAGCAGGTCGAGCGCGCGGTCGCCGAACTGGGTCGCCAGCACGCGGTCGGCGGCCACGGGCGTCCCACCGCGCTGCACATGCCCGAGCACGACGTAGCGTGATTCGATGCCGGTGCGGTTCTCGATTTCGCCCGCGAGCCACCGCCCGATGCCGCCGAGGCGGATCGGGTCCGGGCTGGTCGGATCGACCCGTTCGACCATGCGCTCGCCCCCGACGGGCTTGGCGCCCTCCGCGCAGCAGGCGATCGAGAACCGCTTGCCGCGCTGCCGGCGCTCGACGATGCCGCGGGCGACCGCGTCGAGGTCGAAGGGTATCTCTGGGACGAGGATCACGTCCGCGCCGGCCGCGATGCCCGAGTGGAGCGCGATCCAGCCGGCGTTTCGACCCATGACCTCGACGACCATCACGCGGTGGTGGCTCGCGGCGGTGGTACGCACGCGGTCCATCGCTTCGGTGGCGGTCTGCACGGCGGTCTGGAAGCCGAAGGTGATCTCGGTCCCCCAGAGGTCGTTGTCGATCGTCTTAGGTACACCGACACAGGGCACGCCGCGCTCGGCGAACGGAGCGGCGCACGCCATCGTGCCGTCGCCGCCGATGACGACGAGGGCGTCAAGGCCGTGATCTCGCACGTGGCGCATGCACAGGTCGGTGACGTCCTCGAACTTCGGCGTGCCGTCGGGGTTGCGGCCGGTGGCGAAGCGACAGGGGTTGGCACGGTTGTTCGACCCGAGGATCGTGCCGCCGGTGTGGAGGATGTTCGAGACGTCCTCGTCGGTGAGGGGTCTCACCCGATTCTCGATGAGGCCGAGGAATCCATCCTCGATGCCGATCACGTCGATGCCGTCGCGGAGGGCGTCCTTGACCACGGCCCGGATGACGGCGTTCAGCCCCGGACAGTCCCCGCCCCCCGTCAGCACGCCGATTCGGCCGATCTCGCCCATTCGTGGATCGTAATACCTCCGACGCCGGTATGCCGAAGGGGCAATGATTGTCTGTCCGGGGCGTTCTGCCTGCTGGCCGTTGCTCCCGCGGCGGGCGGCCGTGCGCCCCCCGTCCGTGGCCCGCTTTCGAGGGAATCGACCATGACCCGCAGCAAGACGATCTTGGTGGCGTTCGGAGTGGTTGCCGCGGCCGGACTGGCTATCGCCATCCAGCCGGTGCTGACGAAACCGAAACTGGAGCCTCTGTCGCCGGTCACGCTCGACGACGAGCCTGCCCAGGAGCCGACACCCGCCCCCGTGCGCCGAGCGGCTCCGGCACCGATCGCGGCCGCACCGGCCGATGAACGTCCGTCCCCGGGACCCGGACCCGAGGGGTTCGGTCGCTTCGGACCCGGCGAGTTCCCGATGATGTTCGGCGAGGGGCGCGGCCCCGGCCCCGAGGGCTGGCGCGGCGAAGACGGCCGCCCGCGGTGGGGCGAAGGGCGCGACCTGACCGAGGAGGAACGCGCCGCGATGCGCGCCCGCGGCGAGCAGATGCGCGCCCAGGTGGAAGAGCAGATGCTGCGTACGTTCGATCTCGACGGCGACGGCGCACTCTCGGATGCCGAGCGCCAGGCCGCGCGCGAAGCCTTCGAGATCATCCGCGAGGAAATGCGCGCCCAGAACGAGGCGCGAATGCTTGCCCGGTTCGACACCGACGGCGACGGCGTGCTCTCCGACGACGAGCGGCGCACCATGCGCGAAACGATGCGGCGCGAGGGCGAGGAGCGACGGGCCGCGATGCTCGCCGAGTTCGATCTGGACGGCGACGGACGGCTGAACGAGCGTGAACGCGATCTGATGCGGCAGGCGCAGCGCGCCCGCGACGCGGAGCGGCGTGCCTTCCGTCGCATCGACACCAACGGCGACGGCGTGATCGACGCGGGCGAGGCCGCTCGGGCAGTGGACCGCGTGAACGCGGGCGACACCAGCGCGGACTTCAATGGCGACGGCACGGTGGACCAGCGGGACGCGGTGTTCGTGCTGGAACTGGCCCGCCGCGGCAGCCTGTAGGACGCTGCCCGGCGATCATCCGGGGCTTGGCACGAGGATCGTCCGGCCGTTCTCGGCGTCGCGCTCGCCGATGATGCACTCGACGACAACCGCCGCGACCTGCTCCGGCGTGAGACACGCGCGCGGTGGGAGGTCGCCCGGTGTGAACATCGAACGCAGCATCGGCGTCTCGACCGCGCCGGGTGCGACGGAGAACGCGCGGAGGCCGAAGGGCGCCCCCTCGTTCGCGCAGGCGCGGGCGAGCGTGTTCAGCGACGCCTTGGTCGCGCCGTAGACGCCGAGGCCGGGGTACGGATCGACGGAGGCGACGCTCGACACGAAGACGATGCAGCCCCCCCCCTGTCGGACAAAGAGCGGCCAAGCGGCGGCGGCGAGCCACGCCGGGCCGAGGGCGTTGACCTCGAACGTGCGACGCACGTCTTGTGCCGAGTGCTCGCCCACGCCGCGCAGTTCCGCCATGCCGGCATTGCTGACGAGCGCGTCGAGCCGCCCGAACGACGCTGCGGCCGCGACGACCGCCCCTGCGCACGCCGTCGGATCGCTCACGTCCGCGCAATGCGTCCGCCACGCGATGCCCCGCTCACCGGGGAGCATCGCGCCCGTTTTCTCAAGCGGTTCGGCACGACGGCCGACGAGCAGCAGCCGGTAGCCGCGCTCGGCGAGTTGCAGGGCGATCGCGCGGCCGATGCCCGATCCCGCGCCGGTCACCAACGCCGCAGGCCTGTTGTCGCTCGCCATCTCGTTCTTCCTGCGGCTCAGCCGAACAGGGCCGCGTCCGCGCGGCGCACGGCCCGGCAGAACGCCGCTATCTTCGCGTGGTCCTTCACGCCCGGCGACGACTCAACACCGCTCGACACGTCCACCGCGTAGGGCCGGCATGCGGTGATCGCCTCGCCGACGTTCTCCGGCGTCAGGCCCCCGGCGATGATGACGGGCTTGCGGACGGAACGCATGTGCGGCGCGAGCGCGTTCCAGTCGAACGCCTCGCCCGTGCCGCCCGCCGAGCCGTCCACGAGGATCGCGTCCACTTCCTCGACGGCATCCCACCGTTTCAGGTCACGCTCGATGGTGTCGGCGCGGAAACGGACGGCGCGAATGACACCCGGCCCGCAGTCTCGCACCAGGCTCTCCGGCTCGCTGCCGTGCAGTTGTGTCCACGCGGTCGGACACTGCTGCTCGATCTCGAGAAACTCGTCGATCGTCGAATCGCGCAGCACGGCGACAGTGCCGACCATCGGCGGCAGGCACGACATGATCTCGAACGCCTCGTCCGGAGCGATGTATCGAGGCGTGCCGCGCACGAACACGAACCCGATCGCGTCCGAGCCCGCCTCGGCGGCTGCCAGCGCGGCATCCAGGTCCCGGATGCCGCATACTTTGACGCGTGTTCGTGGCACGGGCTGGACCTTTCCGGAAGGGCAAAGGGAGGAAGATCGAACGCGAAGGGCGCGAGCCGGGCGAAGGGATCGGCGAGAGGGGCGACCTCAAGCATAATCCGCCCCCGTCACTCCGTCACCCCAGTTCATCCAGCAGTTCGCGGGCGAGCGTCCGTTCCTCGTCGCGGGCGAGCGCGTCGTGCAGCCCATCGAGGAGCGCTCGTGCCGCCACCGGGTCGTTCAGGTAGCGCGTGTTGATGAGCGCGAGCATGAGTCGCACGGTCGGCGCTTCGGCGTCGCCGGGATAGCCGCCGAGGAATCGCTCGTAGGCAATGGCGGCCGTCGCGTGGTCGCCCGCGGCAAAGAGGTGGTTGGCGACGTCGTACTGCGTGCGCCGGGTGAGCGTGACCGCTGCGGGCTTGTCGCCGAACTCGCGGAGCAGGTCGCGGTACGCCGCCGCCGCGGCGGCCATGTCCCCCGACGCGGCGGCCGTCGAGACCCTCGCCCGCGCCTCGGCCGCGGGGTCCGGCGGAGCATCGGCCGTGGCCTTCACCCTTCGCTCGGCCTGCTCTCGCTCGCGCTGCCGAGCGTGCTCCACCTCGCGGAACTGTCGCCGGCGCGCCGCCTGCCGGCCGATCGTGAACAGGTCGTACGGCTCGCGCTGGATCGCCCGCGTCCACAGCAGCACCACGCTGACCAGGATGCCAAACCCGTACCCCGCGAGGTGCGCCTCATACGCAACCTGGCTCACGCGGCCCGTCCGCAACATCGGCACGAAGTCCCAGAAGATGGCGAACGCGATGAACCACCACGCCGGGATCATGAACACACCGATGAAAAAGAAGATGATGAGCGTGCGCACGTGCGTGCGCGGAAAGAGCACGAGGTACGCCCCGGTCACCGCCGAGATCGCCCCGGACGCCCCCACCACCGGGGCGGGCGACGCGGCGACGTGCCCCAGCCCCGCAGCCGCCGTCGCCACGAGATAGAACGCCGTGAACCCGAGCCGCCCGATCCGGTCCTCCACGTTCGGCCCGAAGACCCAAAGGAAGAGCAGGTTGCCCAGCAGGTGAACCGGACCTGCGTGCAGGAAGGCGTAGGTCACCCACGACCACGCCCCGGACCCGCGCGACAGGTGCAGCGTCGCCATCGCACGCTCGTGCAGCGCTGGCGCGAAAGCCGCCAGCAGCACCATCGCGATGAACACCACCGCGTTGGAAGCGATGAGCGCGTGCGTCACCAGCGTGGGGCGGCGACGGGGGCGATCTGTGCCCAGCGGCAGGAACACCGAGGCATGGTACGGCTTGGTGCGCCGGAACTCCCCCGCGTGGCCCGATCTGCTCCGCATCCCCTATAGTCCCTCCACGCCGCGGGCGGTGGCCGCGGCCCGGCACGACGACCAACGAGCAGCAGAGGGAGTGCCCCATGACGGAGTACGCCAAGGGCCTTGAGGGAGTGATCGCCGCCGAGTCGCAGATGTCCTTCATCGACGGCCAGAAGGGCGTCCTCGAATACGTCGGCATCCCGATCGGGGAACTCTCCAGCAAGTCCACCTTCGAGGAGACCGTCTTCCTCCTCTGGAACCTCCGCCTGCCCAGAAAGGCCGAACTCGACGAGTTCAGCCGCCGACTCCGAGCGTGCTACGCGCTCCCCGAGGGCTTCGAGCAGCGCATCCTCTCGACTCCCAAGACCGCCCAGCCGATGCACGCCCTGCGCACGCTCGTCAGCGCGCTCTCCCTGCACGACCCCAACCCGAACGCCAACGACGTGGACTCGGCACGCGACAAGGCCCTCAAGATCCTCGGCCATGCGCCCGCCATCGTCGCGTACTTCGACCGCCACCGGCGCGGCCTGCCCCTCGTCCACCCGGACCCCTCCCTCCCCTTCGCCGACAACTTCCTCTACATGCTCAACGGCGAGAAGCCCACGCCCACAATGGCCCGCGCCTTCGACGTCTGCATGATCCTCCACGCCGACCACGGCTTTAACAACTCGACCTTCACGGCCCGCGTCCACCGCGACAACTGGGACG
>JAANMT010000199.1_pt1 | contig 63026 bp, 79 predicted proteins | sample 7279711 | NCBI WGS metagenome assembly JAANMT01 (sample SAMN14094538, study PRJNA606508) | bioreactor metagenome | isolation source: A lab-scale SPAN reactor treating ammonium-rich wastewater day 1 | place: Ireland: Galway | collected 2017-01-16
CTACGTCCTGTCCAAGGATGAGGGCGGCCGTCACACCCCGTTCTTCCAGGGCTATCGCCCGCAGTTCTACTTCCGCACGACGGACGTGACCGGCGAATGCAAGCTTCCGGACGGGATGGAGATGGTGATGCCCGGGGACAACGTCACCCTGGACGTCAAGCTGATCCAGCCAATCGCCATCGAAGTCGGTCTGCGCTTCGCCATCCGCGAGGGTGGCCGCACCGTCGGCGCCGGCGTCGTCACCGAGGTGATCGCCTAGAGGGCGAGCCTCACCAACGAGGAGCCGGCTCCGCCGGGGAGCCGGCTCCTCCTAAAATGCCCTAAGGAGTATCCAGTTCATGGCCAAGCAGAGGATCCGTATCCGACTCAAAGCGTTCGATCACGCCATTCTCGACGAGTCGGCCGAGAAGATCGTACAGATCGCTCGTCAGACGGGCGCTAACATCTCCGGGCCGGTTCCGCTGCCCACGGAGAAGAACATTTACTGCGTCAACCGCTCGCCCCACGTCGACAAAAAATCGCGCGAGCACTTCGAGATCCGCACCCACAAGCGGCTGATCGACATCTACTTCGATCCGTCCCAGAAGACGATCGAGCAGTTGATGAAGGTCGACCTGCCGGCTGGCGTGGACATCGAGATCAAGGGTTAGGAGACTGTCATGAAGGCGATTCTTGGCAAGAAAATCGGAATGACCCAGGTGTTTGATGAGAACGGCCTGATCGTCCCCGTCACTGTGGTCGAAGCCGGCCCGTGCATCGTCGTGCGCCGCCGCACCAAAGGCAAGGATGGCTATGAGGCCGTTCAGGTGGGTTATGGGTTGATCCGCGAGAAGCTTTTGAACAAGCCCGAGAAGGGCCAGTTCCGGCCCAAGAAGGGTGATGCCAACCAGCCCAACCTGCCGAACCTGCGCTATCTGCGCGAGTTCCGGGTGGACGAGAGCAATACACTCAAGCGGGGCGACGAGATCCGGGTGGAGATGTTCGAGGCCGGCGAGAAAGTCGACGTGACCGCCGTCTCCAAGGGCAAGGGCTTCCAGGGCACCATGAAGCGGCATCGCTTCAGCGGCGGCCCCCGCAGCCACGGCTCCATGACCCATCGCCAGCCCTGCTCTGGCGGCGGTACCGACCCGGCCCGCGTCTTCGTGGGTACTCGCAAGCCGGGCCATATGGGCGACGTTCAGGTCACCCAACTGGGCCTCAAGGTCATCAAAGTCGACGCCGAAAAGAACCTGATCCTGATCCGCGGCGCCATACCAGGCCCAAACAACCGCCTGGTGACCGTGCGCGCCGCGGTCAAGTCGGGCAAGAAGTAAGGAGCTGTCATGCCTAAGCTTGCTGTGCTCGATATGAGCGGAAAGAACGTCGGAAGCATCGAGCTCTCGCCCGAGGTTTTCGAAGTTCCCTACAACGAAGCCATTATTCACCAGATCACCGTGGGGCTGCAGGCCAATCTGCGCCACGGAACATCTTGCACCAAGACTCGCGGCGAGGTCCGGGGCGGCGGTCGCAAGCCCTGGCGCCAGAAGGGCACCGGTATGGCCCGTCACGGCAGCCGGCGCTCGCCCATCTGGAAGGGGGGAGGCACGACCTTCGGGCCCCGTCCGCGCAAGTACACCCAGAAGTTGCCCAAGAACATGCGCCACCTGGCTCTGCGCTCGGCTCTGTCTCAGCGCGTGCGCGAGGAGATGCTGACGCCGATCTCAGCCATCACCATGAGCGAGTTCAAGACCAAAACCTTCGCCAAGTTCCTGGCCGACATCAAGGTCGAGACCACTCCGGTGAAGCAAACGGCCAAGAAGGGTGAGAAGAAGAACCTGCCGGTTCCCAACGCTCTCATCGTGCTCGACGGAATGGACGAGAAGGTTCAGAAGTCGGCCGCCAATCTGCCTAACGTGCGCGTGGCTCAGGTCGCCAACCTGAACCTGCTCGACGTGGTTTTGTCCAAGCGGCTCGTGTTCACCCAGGCCGCCCTGGAGAAGATTCAGGAGGTACTCAAGCCGTGAGCAAGCCCCAGAAGCCCCCGTCCAGCGTCGCCCACCTGCGGTGGATGAACGCCCGCGACATTCTCAAGCGACCGATCATCACGGAGAAGTCCATGACCATCGCCGTTGAGAACAAGTACACCTTCGAGGTCAGTCCTCTGGCCAACAAGATCCAGGTCCGCCGCGCCGTTGAGGAGATCTTCGGCGTGACTGTGACCAAGGTTACCACCCTGCGCACGTCCTCGAAGGCTCGCCGTCGTGGCCGGACGGTCGGTGAGACTCGCGAGTGGAAAAAGGCTGTCGTCACCTTGAAGGAAGGCGACAAGATCGAGCTCAACGGTACGCCGTTGCTGGAAGTTTAACAACCCGTTTACCGCCGATAGCCCCGGTTGTCGGATAATCACCTGGTTTTTATAGGCAAGCGAAGCGCGCAGCGAGCCTGCGAGCAGAGCAAGCGAGTTTTAGCAATCTGTTTTGAAAGGAGCCCTGGCTGAGATGTCGACCCGCAAGTTCAAGCCGACCAGTCCAGGCCGCCGCCATATGAGCGTCAGTGGTTTCGATGAGATCACTGCCAGCAAGCCGGAAGCCTCACTCTGCGAGCCGCTGCGTCAAACCGGTGGCCGCAATGCCCAGGGCCGTGTCACCGCGCGTCATCGCGGGGGCCGGCACAAGCGGCTTTACCGCATCATCGACTGGAAGCGCAACAAGGACGGAATCCCCGCCCGCGTCGCTACCATCGAGTATGACCCTAACCGTTCTGCCCGCATCGCGCTGCTGCACTACCTCGACGGTGAGAAGCGCTATATCCTGGCCGTGCATGGCCTGGCGGTCAATGATCGCGTGGTCTCGGGCGAGGATGCAGACATCAAGCCGGGCAACGCCCTGCCGATGCGCAGGATGCCTGTCGGCACGGTCATCCACAATGTGGAGCTTTATCCGGGCCGCGGGGCTCAGATGATTCGTTCGGCTGGCGCCTCGGGTCAACTGATGGCCAAGGAAGGTGCTCTGGTGCTGGTGCGTCTGCCTTCGGGCGAGATGCGCTACGTCTCCCAGGACTGCCGGGCCACGGTGGGCCAGGTTGGCAATCTCGAGCACGAGAACGTCGACATCGGCAAGGCCGGTCGGTCGCGGTGGCTGGGTAAGCGTCCGCAGACCCGCGGCATCGCCATGAACCCCTGCGACCACCCGCACGGTGGCGGCGAGGCTCGCTCGACTCCTGGTCGGCCCAGCACCACTCCTTGGGGCAAGCCGGCCCTGGGTCTCAAGACCCGCAAGAGCAAGCCGGGCGACAAGATGATTGTTCGTCGGCGCAAGAAATAGCAGGCCAGGCGCGCAGCGCCCGGCTTGTTTGGAGAGTTATCGGTAGGAGGAAATCCAGTGTCCAGATCGGTCAAGAAGGGTCCCTACGTGGACCTGAACGTCGCCAAGAAGATCGACGCTCTCAACCAGAAGAATGAGAAGAAGGTCGTCAAGACGTGGGCGCGCGCCAGCACGGTGACTCCCGACATGGTGGGTCACACCATCGCGGTGCACGACGGTCGCAAGCACGTGCCGATCTACGTCTCGGAGCAGATGGTGGGGCACAAGCTCGGTGAGTTTGCTCCCACCCGCACCTATCGCGGTCACTCGGGCGGCAAGGCCGAGAAGAAGAGCAAGCCCAAGAAGTAAGCGCAGACGAGCGCAGGAGAACATTCGGAGGAAGCATGGCCAGCAAGGACCAGCCTGAAAAAGGCTCCAAGCCTGAAAAGAAACCTGCAGCGGCAAAGAAACCCGCTGCGGCTGCCAAGAAGGAAGGCGGCGAGAAGCCCCCTGCCAGGAAGGCGCCTGCCACCAAGCCGGACAAGGCCGTCAAGGTCAAGCCCGATGCTCGGGCGATCGCCAAGTATGTTCGCACGGCTCCGCGCAAGATGCGGCTGGTGGTCGACGCCATCCGTGGCCGCTCGGTTGAGGACGCCCGCAACATCCTGAACTTTACTCCCAAGCGGGCAGCCCGTACGCTGGTCAAAGTGCTCAACTCGGCCGTCGCCAACGCCGAGAACAATCACGAGCTCGACCCGGACCGCCTCTTCGTGTGGCGCGCCTTCGTCGACCAGGGTCCGGCCGTCAAGCGTTTCATCCCGCGCGCTCGTGGTCGCGCATCGGGCGTCAAGAAATACACCAGCCACGTGACCATCGAGCTCAAAGTGCGTGAGGAGGGTCGGTAACGGTTATGGGTCAGAAGATTCACCCCATCGGGTTTCGCATCGGCGTCATCAAAGGTTGGGACTCTCGCTGGTTCCAGCAGAAGAACTACGCCGAGTGGCTCCATGAAGACTACCTGATCCGGCGCCACCTCAAGAAGACCCTTCGTCACGCCGGCCTGAGCAAGATCGAGATCGAGCGCGCCAACAAAGTGCACGTTATCTTGAGCACCGCCAAGCCGGGTCTGGTGATCGGCAAACGTGGCGCCGGCATCGAAGAACTGCGTCGCGGCCTGGAGAAACTGACCGGCAAGCCGATCAAGATCTCTGTGTCCGAGATCAAGCAGCCCGAGTTGGATGCCCACTTGGTGGGCGAGAACATCGCCGAATCGCTGGAGAAGCGCGTCAGCTTCCGACGGGCCATGAAGCAGGCTGTGCTGCGCAGCATCAAAGCCGGCGCCAAGGGCGTCAAAGTTCAGATCTCGGGGCGCCTGGGCGGAGCGGAAATCGCTCGCACAGAGCGCACCTTCCAGGGAAAGGTTCCGCTGCACACGCTGCGGGCCGACATCGACTACGCCATCACCGAAGCCAAGACGACCTATGGTCGCATTGGCGTGAAGGTGTGGATCTACCGCGGCGAGATCCTGCCGCAGCGCGCCGAGCCGGCTCCGGTTCAGGCTGAGGCGCTCTAAGGTTTTGGAGGAAGACGAGCAATGCTGGCTCCCAAACGAGTAAAGTTTCGCAAAGTTCAGCGCGGACGCATGAAAGGCAAAGCGCACCGGGGCAACAAGGTGCACTTCGGCGACTTCGCGCTGCAGGCCACCGAGCCGTGCTGGGTGACCGACCGCCAGATTGAGGCCGCTCGCGTGGCGATGACTCGCCACATCAAGCGTGGTGGTAAGGTGTGGATCCGCATCTTCCCTGACAAGTCGGTGACCAAGAAGCCGGCTGAGACCCGCATGGGCTCCGGCAAAGGCTCGCCCGAGTTCTGGGTGGCCGTGATCAAGCCTGGCCGTATCCTCTTCGAGGTGGCCGGGGTGCCTGAAGAACTGGCCAGAGAGGCCATGCGCCTGGCGGCTTTCAAGCTGCCGATGCGCACCCGATTCCTCGTACGCGAGTCGCTGGGTGGAGACCATGAAGAGTAGCATCAAGAAACTGCATGAATCGTCGCTGGCCGAGTTGACCAACGACCTCAAGGGCGCTCAGGAAGAGCTGTTCAATCTTCGCTTCCAGATCGCGACCCAGCGCCTGACCGACAACTCGCAGATCAAGAAGACCCGCAAGAAGATCGCGCAGTTGCACACGGTCATCCGCCAAAAAGAACTCACCGGAAAGAAGGAGGGCTAAGCGATGGCTGAGGCTCAAACCCGAACCCGCCGCAAAGTCCGAACCGGAACGGTGGTGTCCAACAAAATGGAGAAGACGGTTGTGGTGGCGGTCACCCGCCAGTTCCCACATCCGCTTTACAAGAAGATCATCAAGCGTACCGTCAGGCTGAAGGCCCATGACGAGAGCAACTCCTGCGAGCCGGGCGACCGTGTAAAGATCATGGAAACCCGTCCCATGTCTAAGGAGAAGCGCTGGCGCGTGGTCACCATCCTGGAGAAGGCAAGGTAAGGAAGCTATGGTTCAGCAGCAAAGCCGACTCAGGGTCGCCGACAACTCGGGTGCGCGTGAGGTCATGTGCATTCGCGTGATGGGTGGCTCTACCCGCAAGTATGCCGGCGTGGGCGACATCATCGTGGCCTCCGTCAAGCAAGCCACTCCTGGCGCGGCCGTCAAGAAGGGCGACGTGGTCAAGTGCGTGGTGGTTCGCACCAAGAAGCCGATCCGTCGTCCCGACGGTTCCTACATCCGCTTCGATGAGAACGCCGCGGTCATCATCCGCGACGACCTCAATCCCCGCGGAACCCGAATCTTCGGTCCGGTTGCGCGTGAACTGCGCGACCGCGACTTCATGAAGATCGTATCTTTGGCCCCCGAGGTGCTGTGACATGCACGTTAAAAAAGACGATACCGTACTGGTCCTGAGCGGCCCCTATGCGGGCAAGAAGGGCAAAGTCATCAAGGTCGATCCGGAGAAGAGCAAGGTGACCGTGGACGGGGTCAATCTCGTCAAGCGGCATACCAAGCCCCGTCCGCCGGCCCAACAGGGGGGCATCGTGGAGAAGGCCATGCCGATCCACGCCAGCAATGTGATGCTGGTCTGCCCCAAGTGCAGCAAGCCTTCGCGTACGGGTAACAAGCGCGTGGTCGAGGGCGACAAGAAAAAGGTCTTTCGCGTCTGCAAGAAGTGCAACGCCGACTTCTAACTGTGGAAAACACGCAATAAGGGAACAAGACGATGGCTGAGACGAAAGAGAAGAAGGCCGCCAAAGGTGATGGTGGTGGCAAGGACAAGGGTGGTAAGAAGGGTGGCATGTCCGATGGTAAGCTCGAGAAGATTGAGCTGCGCCTGAAGAACAAGTACCACAAAGAGGTCGCTCCGGCGATGAAGGAGCGCTTCAATTACTCCAATGTCATGATGATCCCCCGCCTGGAGAAGGTGGTGGTCAACATGGGTTTGGGTGAGGCCATCGCCAATCCTAAGATCCTCGACAGCGCGGTGGGCGACATGGTCGCCATTACGGGTCAGAAGCCGGTCGTGACCAAGTCCAAGAAGGCCATCAGCAACTTCAAGCTGCGCGCCGGGGTCAAGATTGGTGCCAAGGTTACTCTGCGTGGACCCAAGATGTGGGCCTTCCTGGACAAGCTTTTCAACCTGGTGTTGCCCCGCATCCGCGACTTCCGCGGCCTGTCTGCCAAGTCGTTTGACGGGCGCGGCAACTACTCGTTCGGGCTCAAAGAGCAGATCATCTTCCCCGAGATCGATTACGACAAGGTGGATCGGGTTCGCGGAATGGATATCTGCATCGTGACCACCGCCAAAACCGATGAGGAAGGCTCCGAGTTTCTCCGGCTGCTCGGTTGCCCTCTCCGCAAGCAGTAAAGGAGCGTTCGATCCAATGGCCACCACGGCGCAAGAAGTTAAAACTCGCGAGAAGCGGGTGAAATACAAGGTTCGCCTGCGCAACCGCTGCTCGGTCTGCGGGCGTCCGCGAGCCTATCTGCGGAAGTTCGGCCTCTGCCGCATCTGCTTCCGCTCGATGGCGCACCGGGGCGAGATCCCGGGTGTGCGCAAGTCCAGCTGGTAGATCCCGCGTCAACAGGTTTGGAGGAAGTTTATGCCGACCACCGATCCCATTGCCGACATGCTTACCCGGGTGCGCAATGCCAACAAGGCGCTGCACGACCAGGTGGATGTTCCGGCTTCCAAGGTTAAAGAACAGCTTGCCAAGCTCCTCAAGAAGGAGGGCTACATCAAGGACTACCAGCTGATTCAGACGGGCGTCCAGGGCACGCTGCGCATCACCATGAAATACACCCACGATCGCCAGCGGATTATCAGCGGTCTCAAACGCGTGAGCAAGCCCGGCCTGCGGGTCTATGTGGGTAAAGACGAGATTCCGCGTATCTTCGGCGGGCTGGGCACGGTGGTCGTGTCTACCCCCAGGGGAATTCTGACCGGTCGCAACGCCCAGAAGATGGGCGTGGGCGGCGAGCTGATGGCCTACGTCTGGTAAAGGCGCGGGTCACACTTAGGAGGACAACATGTCACGCATTGGTCGCCTGCCCATCAAGCTCCCGCAGGGAGTGGAGATCAACGTCAGCAACGACGTGGTGAAGGTCAAGGGCAAGAAGGGTGAGCTCACCCAGAAATTTGATACAGCAGCAGTGGAGCTGGTCCAGGAAGGCGGGACGCTGCAAGTGCGCCGCCGGAATGATCAGCGCAACAGCCGTTCACAGCACGGCTTGACGCGTACGCTCATTCAGAATATGGTCACCGGGGTCAGCGAAGGCTTCACCCGTTCGCTCGAGATCGTGGGCGTCGGCTATCGCGCCCAGATGCAGGGACAGACGCTGCAACTGGCCATGGGCTATTCTCACCCCGTCAACATCGAGCCGATCGACGGAATTCAGTTTGAGGTTGAGGTGGATGCTCGCGCCAAGATCAACAAGATCCACGTGCGCGGGATCGATCGCCAGAAGGTGGGCCAGGTGGCCGCCAATCTGCGCAACGTGCGGCCGCCCGAGCCTTACAAGGGCAAGGGAATTCGCTATGTGGGCGAAGTGCTGCTGCGCAAGATGGGCAAGGCCGGCAAGGCCGGGAAGTAGGAGGTCGTCATGATTATTAAGCCATCTCGCAACAACCGTCGCGGCTATCGCCATGAGCGCGTGCGCGATACCGTGGTGGGCACAGCCGACCGGCCGCGTCTGGCCATCTTCCGTAGCCTCAAGCACGTGTATGCCCAGGTGATCGATGACGAGAACGGTACCACTCTCGTGTCAGCCAGCACTCTCGAGGAGTCGCTCAAGGGCCAGAAGGGCTCGCTCAAGGAACGGGCTCGCAAGGTGGGCGAGCTGGTGGCTCAGAAAGCTGCCGAAAAGGGCATCCAGGTGGTCGTTTTCGACCGCGGGGGCTACAAGTATCACGGTCGCGTGGCCGCTCTGGCCGATGGGGCCCGTGAAAAAGGACTCATTTTCTAATGTGCTCTCCCTTTGGTCGTGCACATTAGCACAATCTGACGAACGTGCTGGAACTGCGTTCCAGCACGTTGTAAAGTGCAACACCAAAGGCGTTGCACTTTAGGCAGAACAGCAGGGCGCGACAGCGAGCTTGCATAGAGAACAGGAGTAGTCATGAGGAAACGCATCGACCCGAGCGGTCTGGAACTGAAAGAGCACGTCGTCAAGGTGAATCGCGTGTCCAAGGTAGTGAAGGGCGGCAAGCGCTTCAGCTTCTCGGCCATGGTCGTGGTGGGCGACGGCAACGGCGTCGTGGGTTGCGGACTGGGCAAGGCCACCGAGGTTCCCGAAGCCATCCGTAAGGGCGCCGAGGAAGCCAAGAAGGCACTGGTGCAGGTTCCCCTGGCTGGTACCACCATCCCGCACCTGATGATGTCCGAGTTCGGCTCGGTGCGGGTGATGCTCAAGCCGGCCGCACCCGGCACGGGAGTGATCGCCGGTGGCGCCGTGCGCGCCGTCGTCGAGCTGGCCGGTATTCGTGACATCCTGACCAAGTCGCTCGGCTCAGACAACTCCATCAACATCGTTTACGCGACCATGAAAGGCCTGCGCGAGCTGATGAATGCTGAAGAGATCGCTGCCCGTCGCAACAAGTCGGTGGAAGAGCTCGTCGGCAGGAAGCTGGCGGCCGTCTTGACCGGCCGTGGCACGGGCATCACCGAGGAGGCATAAACCAATGCGTGGTAATGATATCAAACCTGCACAGGGCGCACGTCATCGTCGCCGACGGGTCGGCCGTGGCATGACCGACGGCACTTTCTGCGGACGCGGGATGAACGGCCAGGGTGCTCGCTCGGGCGGAGGCAAAGGCCCCGGCTTTGAGGGCGGTCAGACCCCGTGGTATCGGCGTCTGCCCAAATATCGCGGCTTCAAGAACCCGTTCCGCACCGAGTTTCAAGTGGTCAACCTGGGCGACCTGGAAGCTCGCTTCGAGGACGGTGCCACGGTCGACGCCCAGGCCCTCAAAGATCGGCGCCTGGTTTCGGACCTCAAGGCACCGGTGAAAGTGCTCGGCAACGGCGAGCTCAAGAAGAAGCTTACGGTGACTGTGGATGCGGTCAGCGCGGGTGCCCGAGAGGCCATCGAGGCTGCGGGAGGAAAGGTCGAGGTGATCTAGGGTGGCGCAACAACAAGCCTCGTTTGCCGAGGCGATGCAGGTCACCGACCTGCGCAAGCGCATCGGCTTCGTGTTCCTGGGCATGGCGATCTTTGTCCTCACGGTCCACGTCGGCATCCCGGGAATCAACCTGACGGTCTGGAAATCGCTCCTCTCGCAGGGGGCGCTTTTTCAGTTTCTGGGCATGTTCACGGGAGGCGCCCTGTTCAACTTCTCCATCGGGGCAATGGGTATCACGCCCTACATCAACGCTTCGATTATCATGCAACTTCTGACCGTGGTGGTGCCGCAACTCAAGGACCTGCAGAAGGAAGGGGGCGAGATGGGCCGGCGCAAGATTGCCTGGTACACTCGCTGTCTGACTATGTCCCTGGCCTTCCTGCAGGCCACCATGATGGTGCTCTCCCTGCGTAGCTACCGTGGGGCGACCGGCGAGGGCGTGTTCATGATCAACAACGTCTTCTACTATGCCATGGTGATCTTCACTCTGATGGCCGGCACGGCATTCTTGATGTGGCTGGGCGAGCAGATGAGTGACAAGGGGATCGGCAATGGCGTGTCCCTGCTGATCTTCGGTGGCATCTCGCTGTCGTTTCCCCAGTATTTCCAGCAGACGATGGAGCTTGCCAACGTTCGCGGGCCTCAGTTCTGGGTCGCTCTGGGCGTGTTCCTGGCCATCTTCGTGCTGCTTATCATGGCCATCATCTACGTGACGATCGGTCAACGCAAGGTGCCGGTTCAGTATCCCAAGCGGCAGGTCGGACGCAGGGTCTATGGAGGCCACTCCACCTTCATTCCGATCCGCGTGAACAACGCTGGCGTTATCTCGATTATCTTCGCCATCTCGATTATGTATCTGCCGAATACGCTTCTGACGTTCTTACCCAAGGACGCCTCCTGGTTGATTCCAGTCCAGACCTTCTACGAGCGCTGGTTCACCCCGACCGGGGTTCTTTACAACCTTTGCTACGCCGGATTGGTCATCTTCTTCACCTACTTTTACTCGGCCATCACCCTCAATGTTCAGGACCTGGCTGACAACCTGCGCAAACACGGGGGCTTCATTCCTGGAATTCGTCCGGGCAAGCCCACGGTTGACTATCTCGAGCGCCTGCTTTCGCGGATCACCCTGGTTTCAGCCCTCTTTCTGGCTTTCATCGCGGTCTTTCCGACCTTCTTGATGCAGGCCACCGGGGTGACGAACTTCTATCTCGGGTCCACCTCGATGCTGATCATTGTGGGTGTGGCTCTGGACACGATGCAGCAAATTCAGGCTCGACTTGTCATGCGACAGTATCAGGGCTTCATGAAGCAGCAAGGGAGCTGAGCCCGTGAGACTGGTACTGCTTGGCCCCCCGGGGGCCGGTAAGGGCACCCAGGCGACCATCATCGCTCAGCGTTACGAAGTCTCCCATATCTCCACCGGCGACATGCTTCGCGAGCAGGTCAAGAAGAAGACGAAGCTGGGCCAGGAAGCGGCGTCCTACATGAATGCGGGCAAGCTGGTGCCCGATAAGGTCATTCTGGACATGGTCAAGAACCGGCTCAAGCGCAGGGACTGCGAGAAAGGGTTTTTGTTCGACGGATTCCCCCGCACGGTTCCGCAGGCCGAGGCCTTGAACGCGTTGCTGGTCAAAGCTGGCAAGCCCCTGGATGCGGTGATCTTGTTCGATGTCAAGGACGATTTTCTGGTGAACCGGCTCACTATGCGTCGCAACTGCCCCGAGTGTGGAAGCATCTATCACATGGAGAGCAAGCCCGGCCGCGTGCCCGGCTATTGCGACAACGAGGGTGCCGCTCTGGTGCAACGCGAGGATGACAACGAGAAGGTCGTGCGGCAGCGTCTTCAGGTCTACCACGAGCAGACCGCTCCGCTGGTGGACTTCTATCGTAAGACAGGCCAGTTGTGGGAAGTGGACGCGAGCCAGGAGGTCGCGCGTATCTCGTTGACGGTGGATCGCTTTTTGGAGAAAAAGAGGAAGAAGTGATCAACCTCAAGTCCGAGCGCGAGATTGGCATCATTCGCGAGGCAGGCGAAATCCTCCATGGAGTTCTAAAGCTGGTCGAGGATGCCTGTAAGGAGAAAGTTCGCACTCGTGACCTGGATGCGATGGCGGAGCAGTTCATCGTGTCGCGCGGGGCAACTCCGGCCTTCAAGGGTTACAAGGGCTTCCCAGCCAGCCTCTGCATCTCGATCAATGAAGAGGTCGTTCACGGCATTCCCGGACCTCGCCGCATCAAGAGCGGCGACATCGTCAGCGTGGATTGCGGCGTGCGCTACAAAGGCTACATCGCCGATTCGGCCCTCACCATTCCGGTGGGGGATGTTTCGACGGACGTGCAAAAGCTGCTGAAGGTGACCGAGGAGGCGCTCTACCTCGGCATCGACAAGGCTCGACCGGGCAACTTCGTGCGCGACATCTCCCAGGCTGTCCAGACTCACGTCGAGAAGCATGGCTTCTCGGTCGTGCGCGAGCTGGTTGGCCACGGGGTCGGTCGCGAGATGCACGAAGAGCCCCAGGTGCCCAACTATGTGACCGATTCCAAAGGGGCCCGGCTGGAGCCGGGGATGGTCATTGCCATCGAGCCGATGGTCAATCTGGGCGTGTACCACGTCACGATGCTGTCGGACAAGTGGACCATCGTGACGCTCGACCGTCAACCCTCGGCCCATTTCGAGCATACCATTGCGGTTACGGAAAATGGGCCTCAGATCTTGACGAACGGGCAGTGAAGTCCTATATTACTTCGGTGTGGCTGAACCTGTGTTCGCCGTCGCTGGGCCTTTGTCCTGAGCGGAGCGGACTCGCCTCAAGGTTTTAGAACCCTGTGGCAGAGGGCAAGGAGGAGGTCGACGGCGTCGTAACCGAGCTGTTGCCGAATTCCATCTACCGGGTGAAGCTCGAGAGTGGACAGTGTGTGCTAGCGCATCTCGCCAGCGGGACGCGCATGCAATTGGTGCGGGTTCTACCCGGCGACCAGGTCACGTTGGAGCTCTCACCCTACGATCCGGGGCGAGGTCGCATCGTTCGACGTGGCGGCGGGCGGCCCGGAAGGTAGTCTGGTTGGAATAGTTGCAGCGTTTCCAGCGCTGCGGCTCAGGAGGAACAATGCGAGTCAAACCGTCCATCAAGAGACGTTGCGAGAAGTGCCGCATCATCCTGCGCAAAGGCAGGGTGCGGGTGATCTGTAAGAACCCGAAGCACAAGCAAATTCAGGGCTAACGTAAGCGCGGCGAGCTTTCGAGCGGAGTAACATTCAATCGAAGCCCCCAGCCAGTCTGCGAGCGTAGCAAGGAAGTACAGGAGGATACATCGTGGCTCGAATTGCGGGAGTAGACCTGCCTCGAGACAAAGTGGTCGAGATTGCCTTGACCTACATCTTTGGAATCGGCCGTGCGCGGGCCCGGGCCATCGTGGCCAAGACCGGCGTGAACCCGCTCACCCGGGTGCGAGCCCTGACCGAAGATGAGGTCGGCAAGCTGCGTGACCACATCGAGAAACATGAGAAGGTCGAGGGCGATCTGCGCCGCGAGATCACTCAGAACATCAAGCGTTTGATCGAGATCAACTGCTATCGCGGGGTCCGCCATCGTCGCAGCCTCCCGGTTCGCGGTCAGCGCACCAAGACCAATGCCCGGACGCGCAAGGGTCCCAAGCGCACCGTCGGGCGCAAGAAGTCGAAGGGCTAAGGGCACGAGGAGGATACAATGGCTAAGAAAGTCGGCCGTCAGCGCAAGAAGGTCTCCAAGAATATCCCTCGTGGCGTAGCCCACATCCAGTCGACGTTCAACAATACGATCGTCACCATCACCGACATGCAGGGTAACTCGCTTGCCTGGGCCTCGGCCGGTGGACTGGGTTTCAAAGGCTCACGCAAGAGCACGCCATTCGCCGCAGGTGTGGCCGCCGAGAAGGCTGCCCAGCTCGCTTCCGAGCATGGCATGCGAACTGTGGAGGTCTACGTCAACGGCCCCGGCTCGGGTCGCGAAGCGGCCATCCGCTCGCTCCAGGCCGCCGGCCTCGAAATCAGCTTGATTCGGGATGTCACGCCCATTCCCCACAATGGCTGCCGCCCGCCCAAGCGTCGTCGCGTGTAAGGCGCGTTTAAGGTAATAGGAGGAGAAAGAGACCGTGGCCAGATACACAGGGCCCGTCTGCCGGCTCTGCCGCAGAGAGCAAACCAAGTTGTTCCTCAAAGGGGAGCGCTGCTTCACCCCCAAGTGCGCCATTGATAGGCGCAACTATCCGCCGGGCCAACATGGCCCAGGGCGGCAGAAAAAGGTGTCGCAGTACGGCATCCAGTTGCGTGAGAAGCAGAAGCTGCGCCGGATCTACGGTGTGAGCGAGCGTCAGTTCCGCAGCTACTTTGCCCGCGCCGCCAAGCAGTCGGGCGTGACCGGCGAAGCGTTCCTGCGCTTCCTCGAGCGCCGTCTGGACAACGTGGTGTATCGCCTCGGATTCGCTTACAGTCGCTCGGCTGCTCGCCAGCTGGTGGCCCACGGCAACATCCGGGTCAATGGCCGCAAGGTGGACGTGCCCTCTTACCTGGTGCGCCCCGGCGAGCAAGTTTCGCTCAACGAGAAGCACCGCCAGAATCCGGTCATCCAGCAGGCGGTTCAGAGCGCGTCGGTTCGGGCGATGCCCGTCTGGCTCGAGCTGAATCCTGAGGTGGTTGAAGGAAAAATCACCGCCCTGCCTAACCGGGGCGACATCGACACGCAGATCAACGAGCAGCTGATCGTCGAGTTCTACTCGCGTTAGAGTGCCGCTGGAGGGGCGCCCGAGAAGGCGCTCCTTTACGCTTTCTCCGCGAAAGTCCGTCAAGCCAAGTGGCTGAAGTCAGGGAGAGAAAATTATGCTGGATACCATTCTGGCCCAGGTGGCCAACCCGGTCGAGTTCGCCGAGCCTCGCGTGGTCTGCGTGGGAGAGAACAAGTTCATCGTCGAGCCGCTCGAGCGCGGCTTTGGCATCACACTCGGCAATTCACTGCGCCGGGTCCTTTTGTCGGCCCTGGTGGGCGCGGCTGTCACCCACGTTCGTATCGACGGGGTGCTCCACGAGTTCTCCACACTCGATGGAGTCCGTGAGGACACCACCGAGATAATCCTCAACCTCAAGAAGCTCAAGCTCAAGCTCATGACCGACAAACGCAAACTGCTGCGCCTTGAGTCGACCGGTCAGGGCGTGGTCACGGCGGCCGACATCCTGCCCGATCCCGAGGTTGAGATTCTCAACCCCGATCTTCAGATCGCCACTCTCGAGAAGGCTGCCCGCCTGGGCATGGACCTCTACGTCTCGCGCGGCCAGGGCTATGTGCCTGCCGAGAAGCAGTCGAGCCAGGAGCAGGTCATCGGCATCATCCCGGTAGACTCGATCTTCAGCCCCATTTTGAAGGTCAACTACACCGTCGAGGATACCCGCGTCGGCCAGCGCACCGACTTCGACCGCCTCAACCTCGAGGTATGGACGGACAACAGCCTCAAGCCTTACGAAGCCATCAGCCAGGCCGCGCAAGTTCTGCAAGACCAGTTGTCACTCTTTACCAACCTGCAGCCTCCGAGCAAGGTCGATCACGAGCATCGTGGCCCCGAATCGGAGATGCTGGACACTCCGATCGAAGACCTGGCCCTCTCGGTGCGCTCGATGAACTGCCTCAAGCGGGCTGGCATTCGCACCGTGGGCGAGCTTCTGACTTACTCCGAGGAGGACGTGATGAAGCTCAAGAACTTCGGCCAGAAGTCGCTCGACGAGATCAAAGACAAGCTGATGGAGCGCAATCTGTCGCTCCAGCCCAGCACGCCAGACTGAGGAGACGCCATGAGACACCGAGTCAAATCTCGCACCCTGGGCCGCCAGACCGGCCATCGGCTGGCCATGTTGCGCAATATGGCCAAGTCGCTGCTGCAGCACGGGCGCATCAGCACCACCGAGACCCGGGCCAAGGAACTGGCCAAGTATGTGGCCGGGCTGATCACCGATGCCAGGCGGGCCCATCAGGTCAAGGACGATAAAGACAAGGCCCTCAGCCACAAGCGCAATGTTTTCCGCCATCTCCCCGGCGCCGAGCGCCGCGGGGTCGGGCGTAACGACCGCGACGTGGCCGAGAACCTCTTTGCTACCCTGGCTCCCAAGTTCGCGGCCCGCGAGGCCAAGACCGGGAACGGGGGCGGCTACACCCGAATCATGAAGCTCGGCTTCCGCAAGGGAGACGGGGCCCCCATGGCCCTGATCGAGCTGGTACTCGACTGACGCTTTACCTGGGGGTGGCACTGCTGGGCGCGCTAGGTTCTCTAGCGCGCTTCGCTGTTTCTCTGTGGGTGCCGCGCGCCGCCGGTGGGTTTCCCTGGGCCACGCTGATGGTCAACGTTCTGGGTTGCATGCTGTTCGGGCTGGTCTGGGCACTGGCCGAGGAGCGCAAGCTGCTCACGCCCGCGCAGCGCATCTGGTTGTCTGCCGGCTTTCTGGGAGGCTTCACCACCTTCTCCTCGTTCGGCTACGAGACCATCGAAATGGTACGCCAGGGTGAAGCCGTGCGGGCCGGCGTGCACGTGCTGGCACAGAACACGCTCGGCCCGCTGGCAGTCTTGCTCGGCTACCATCTGGGCGAGCGGCCCTGACGGGCTCTCAGGCCTCGAGCTGCGGGTGATAACTTCCCACACTCATTTCGAATGTCCAGGCGACTGCATCCGCGCAATGCGTCATCGTTGGCGGGACGCGCAGAAGGTAATCCTGACCGGTGCTCGGGCAGACCACCTCCACGGCCACGACCGGCTCGTCATCCACGAAGTCCCAGACAAGGAGCCGTCGCTGCATTCCCTGAGCATCCTGATCACGGTCGACGACCGCGGCGGTGACCAGGCTCCTCAATCTTTTCAGGCCCACCCAGGCGACCAGACGGCGGCGCACACGGACGGTCCAGTTCGTGTAAAACTCGGGGAGGCCGACTGCAGCCACCCCGAACCCCACTGCGGCCGTCCCGTGGAACAGCTTGAGGCCCAGTATCGGGTGGAGCAGGACAAAGCCACCCAATAGCAGGGCTAACGCCCTTCCCGGCCGGTTTCCACCCTGGAGGCCGAAGAAGCATGCCAGGACGAAGAGCGCCAGGGGCAGTCCCACCAGGCTCTGCAGGACGAAGTCGGGAAAGGAGCGGCCCAGGGCGGCAACCACCATGCCCACTGCCACCCAGTAGTGTCCGCTAGTCACGGATGGGGCGGGGTGGGGCGGCAGGCCGATACTCGCGTTGGTGGATGACGCGGTAGTGGCCGCTGGGCAACTCAAGGGTACGATGCTCGGGGTGGGTGATCAGGGCCTGGTCGCGGATCTTGAAGATCAGCTGTCCGTTGGAGAGAAAGAGCTCTCCCGGTGCTTCAAGAACATGCCGGTGGCCGAGTTTCTCGCCTTCTCCCAGAACGTTGGTGGGAAGCCGGAGAGCATTCTCGGGCCAAGAGTTGATCTGAACAAAGAGCAGGTCCCCCTGGCGATAGTGCATCATGACTGCCTCCAGATTCGATGTTCACTGTGTTTTGCGGGGCCCCAACCAAGAATAGCCGCTCGATGTTAGGATTTCGTTTCCGAGAGGTAACCGGTAGGTGAACATGTTTCCGGAATGTTGCCAGGTTTGACGGTACTCCCGCTCCGGCCAACCCGCCTGGTCCTTGCAGGGTCTGGTTTGTTAAAAAGGTTTGCGGCCGGCCTGGAGGAACCGCGCCAGGAATGATTGTGGTGCGCGACCTTGCTTTCGGTTATCCGGGAGGCCACCCGGTGCTGCAGGGGATCGATCTGGAGCTGGCCCCGGGCGAGCTGGTCGTCCTGACCGGCCCCAACGGCTGCGGCAAGACCACCCTGGCTCGCCATCTCAACGGCTTGCTGCTGCCCCAGCAGGGGACGGTGCTGGTGGACGAGCTGCCCACTTCGCAGTCGGAGGTGCGGCGTCTGGTGGGAATGGTCTTTCAAGAGCCCGAGAGCCAGATCGTGGCTCCCGTGGTTGAGGAAGACGTGGCCTTCGGGCTGGAGAACCTGGGAGTTCCCCGTGAGGAGATGCGGCGGCGGGTGGAATGGGCTCTGGAGAGACTGGACCTGACCGCGGCCCGTCGCTCCGAGCCCCATCTGTTGTCGGGGGGCCAGAAGCAGCGGTTGGCGCTGGCCTCGGTGCTGGCCATGAGGCCGCGCTATCTGGTGCTTGACGAGCCCACCACCATGCTCGACCCCTGGTCGCGCCGGGAGGTGCTGGAGCTTCTGGGTGACCTGCGCCGAACCGAGGGCATCGCGGTCATCCTGGTCACACACCGACTGGAGGAGGCGCTGGAGGCGGACCGTGTGGTGGTGCTGGCTGAAGGACGGGTGCGCTTTCAGGGCCCGCCCACGACCCTTTTTGGCCAGCTGGAGCTGTTGACCGAGCTGGGCCTGGAACTGCCCGATCTGGTGCGCTTGGCCATCCGCATGCGCCAGCACGGCTTTGACCCGCCGCTGGAGGAAGGCCGCCTGTTGGAGTGGGTGCTGGGACGGTGATCGAGATTGCCGGTCTCCAGCATGTGTATATGCGCGGCACCCCCTTCCAGACCCGGGCCCTCGACGGCATCGATCTCAGCGTCCGGGCCGGCGAGGGTGTGGCCCTGGCCGGGGCCACCGGGAGCGGCAAAACGACCGTGCTACTGCACCTGAACGGCCTGCTGCGTCCTCACGCCGGCACCGTCCGGGTGGCGGGCATCGAGGTCGGGGAGAAGGGGGGGGACTTGCTCGACCTGCGCCGGCGGGTGGGGGTGCTGTTTCAGTTCCCCGAGCAGCAGCTCTTCGAGGAGACGCTGGCCGAGGACGTGGCCTACGGCCCCCGCAACTTCGGGGTGCGGGGGAGCGAGCTGGCCGAGCGGGTGGACGAGGCCCTGTTGAAGGTGGGGCTGGACCCCGCGTGCTACCGACAGCGCTCGGTGCACGAGCTGTCGGGGGGAGAGAAGCGCCTGGCGGCCCTGGCCGGGGCCCTGGCCAGCCGGCCCGAGGTACTGGTGCTGGATGAGCCCACCGCCGGCCTGGATGGGCGCGCCCGCCGGGCCTTGCTCGACAGCCTGGCTCGATGGCGGGCAGAGGAGGGCCTGACGCTGGTCATCGTGTCGCATCACCTGGAGGAGCTTCCCGGTCTGGTGGAACGGCTGGTGGTGCTGGCTCAGGGCAAGGTGGTCGGAGACGGGCCCCTGGAGGAGCTTTTTGGACGCGAGGAATGGATGAGCGAGCATCGTCTGGAAGTGCCCCCGGTCACCCGGTTGGCAGCCAGGCTCCGGGAGGCCGGGCGGCCGGTGGAACGGCTGTGGTTGACGGTCGATGAAGCCGAGCGTGGTTTGGCTAGAATCTTGAAAGGGGGGCGCTAGTGGACCAGAGGCACCGACAGCTTTGTATCGAGCAGGCCCAGGCCATGCTGGACGTGGCCGCCCTGACCGATCAGCTCGAGGCCTTCAGTTGGACCGAGGTCTCCCGGCAGGAGGCCCTGCGGGCCGCTAGCTGGCTGCGCGACCAGGCAGCCCGCATCCGGCGCCGGGTGGAGTCCGACTCCGGCGACCTGCCCCTGGGCCGGCTGCGCGTGCGCACCCTCAAGCTGGAAAGGATCCTCAGCGACCTGGCTCAAAGCGAAAGCCGCCTCCAGCAAGTTCGAATGGACGCGGCGGCTGAGCAGATGAGCCCCGAGCGGGCTCAGCGCCTGACGGTCGAGCTGAACGACCAGCTCGAGTCGGTGCGCGGCCAGTTGCGGGCCTTCCATGAGGAGGGTCGGGCTCGCAAGCTGTACGATGACCTGGCTCAAGTGTTGCGCGACCTGACCGAGCGCGAGACCCGTCGGGGCCAGCTCCAGGAGGCCGAGCGTTATCGCGACCTGGCCCGTCGTTTTGAGACTCGCCTGGACGCTGGCGAGTTCGATGCCCCCCGACCTTCCGAGGAAGACGAGCGGGACCGGAAGGTGTTGGCCTACTTTCAGGAGCTCTTGGACGAGCCTTGAAGAGCGCGATAAAAAGAGCCCCGACCAGCGTCGGGGCTCTTTTTGCGTTTTGTCAGGGGGCCTGGAAGACCTGCTGGCCGGCCAGGTACGTCTCCAGCACGTTGATGCCGGTGATCTGGGTGGGGGCGACGGCGGTCGGGTCCTGGTCGAGAATCACCAGGTCGGCCAGCTTGCCGACTTCCAGCGTGCCCACCTGGCGGTCCAGGAACATCATGCGGGCAGCATTGATGGTGACCGTGTCGATGGCGTCCTCAACCGGGATGATCTCGTCCGGACCCAGCACCTGCTGCGGTGGAACCTGCCAGAGGCGGGTCGAGAGTGTCTGGATGTTGCGCAGCGGGTTGGGACTGCTGACCGGAGAGTCGGAGTGGGTGGAGACGTTCACCCCGGCGGCCAGCAAAGAGCGCACCGGGTCGATGTGGCGGGCCACGTCCGCTCCGAGCAGGGTGTCGTTGAGCACCTTGCCCCAGAAGAAGACGTGGCCGATGGTATGGCTGATCTCCAGCTCCAGCTCGCGGGCCGTGGCTACGTGCTCGGCCAACTCGGAGGTCTGGTGCACGGTGAAGTGCTCAATCCGGGTGCGAGGGTCGGGTCGGGGATTGTTGGCGCGCAGCATCCTCACCACCGAGAAGACCTGATCCTGAGCGCGATCGCCGTTGGTATGGAAGGAGAGCTGGAATCCCTGGTCATAAATCGGCTGAGCGAGGGCCAGGAGGGCCATGTCGGAGGCGAAGTCGAGCAGTCCGTTGGGAGCCACCGGGAACGGACCCGGGAAGATATAGTTGAAGTTGAGTCCGGCCGTGAGGCCCTGGGTGGACCCGTCGGTCACGAACTTGGCTCCGATCACGCGTAACCGATCGTAGCCTTCCCCGGCAAAGACGTTCAGGGTATCGTCCATGAGAAAGGCGTCGATGTAGCAGCGAATGCGGACCGGGTTGCTGGGGTCGAGCTCCAGGAGCCCGAAGACATCAAGCTCGCCGTTGATGCCCAGGGCCGAGCCGGTCAACTGGTCGGAGGCCGTGGTGATGCCCTGGGCGGCCAGGACGTCCATCAGGACCTCAAACTGCTCGAGATACTGGATTTGTGCTTCCACAGTGTTGGTGATTCCCTGGAGGGCCGCCTGAATGAAGACGTTCTGAGCCGTCTCATTGATCTGGCCGGTGGGCAGGCCCGTGTTGGGGTCCACCACGATGAACTGCCCGATGTCGGGCGGGGGCGTGTAAGGCGGATTGGGCGCGGTGGGCCAGGTCCCGGTCACGCGGAAGGCGGCGCTGTTGACATAGGAGATGTGCTGGGAGGCGTTCTGCACGACGATGGGGACCATCGTCGAGATGGCGTCGAGCTGATCCAGAGTGAGATTTTGCATGAGCTCGGCTGGGACCAGTCGGGAGGGATCGAACCCGAACCCGTAAATTGCCTCAGCGTCGGGAGCCGCCTGCAGGGCCTGGGTCAGCCCGTCCAGGGCGCTCTGAATGGTGTTGCTCAGGCCTTCGTTACCGCAGGAGACGACCTGCGGGTTGACGTTCGCCATCAGGGTGAGGGCGGTCAGGTTGAGGTGCATGTGAGGCTCGACGAATCCTGGCAGACAGGTGTTACCGGCCAGCGAGACGACCTCGGTGGCCGGTCCCTGAAACCGATTGACCGCGGCGTTGGGACCGATGGCCAGGATGCGCCCATCCATGACGGCCAGGGACTGAGCGCGAGAATTGGCCGGGTCGAGGGTCAGAATGTTGCCGTTCTGAAGGATCGTATCAGCCACAGTGGGGCGCAGGGCGAAGGTCAGGCGAGTGGGGCCGCCCAGATAGGCCCAGGCCACCTCTCGCACCACGTTGCCTGCCACCGCGAGCGTCACGATGTTGGTGCGCGCCACGGTCACGACGAGCCCACCCGCGTTGATGGAAAGCTGACCGGCCGAAAGTTGCAGATCGGCCGCATTGTTGGCCAGGTTGCCGCTGAAGGTGAAGGGAACGGTCGTGAGCACCGAGACGTCCCCGGTCAGGCCGTTCACATTGCTCAGGCTCAGGCTGCCGTTGTAGGTCGAGGTGCAGCTGGCATTGGCCCCACTCAGAGTCATCTCATTGGTGATCACGAAATCGTCGTAGGTGACCGAGCGGCCCTTCAGCAGGTCCGAAATCGTCATGCTGGAGGCCCAGTTGACCCCGAAGGTATGGCCTGCCCTACTGACTTCGAGGTCTGCGGGGCCGTTGAAGGTCCAGGTCACGTCTGGAGTCGCGAAGCTCAGGGACTGAAAATTCAAGTTGGCCGAGTAGCTCCCGGTCGCCAGGTTCCCGGTGGTGACTACCGCCTGGATATCGCCGTTCAGGGTACCCTGCACGGTGCGCAGCGAGTTGCAGCGAGCAACCAGCGAGTTGGCCGGCCCCCGGGTGATGACCAGACTGCCCCCGAGAGGGCTTTCCACGGTGCCCACCCCGTTGGCCAGAATGCTCAGCGCCAGGGCCATGGAGGCGGAGTTGGGCGAGCTGGCCGAAAGCTGGGGAAGGCTGCCTGCCTCCCCGGCGCGGGCCGTGACTCCCAGCGTCGAGTCGGGCAAGATCGCCTCCACGGCGCCGAAGCTTACCAGACCGGAGGCGACAGCGCTAGCCCGCTGGGCGGTGACCGTGATCGGCTGACCACCCGGCTGAGGAGGAATGGGATTGACCGGGCCCGTTCCCAGGGCCACTTCGTCGGATGAGGAGCATCCGGAAACAGCCCAGAACGCTACCAGGAGGAGAATCAAAAGCTTTCGCACTCGCCACCGCCTTTCGAGGTGGCGCGCTTCGTGAGAATCTATTTTCGTCCTTCAGGCTCCCTGGAGGCCAGGAGCTTGGCCGCGACAACCCCGCCCAGGAAGCCGAACAGGTGGCCTTCCCAGCTGATGCCCACCTGACCCGGCAGCACGCCCGCCAGGGCTCGCCAGAAGAAGTAACCCACCACCAGCGAGATGACGATGGAGAGCGGTTTGCGCTCGAAGAACCCGGCCGCCATCAAGAATCCCAGGTAGCCGTAGATCAACAGGCTGGCCCCGATGTGCACGCTGTTGGGAGCGCCGAAGAGCCACACGCCCAGTCCGCCCACCACGCTGGCGATCACGGTGACGCCCAGGAACTGTTTCCAGCCGCGCGTGAAGATCAGCCAGCCAAAGAGGGCAAAAGGCACCGTATTGGCCACCAGGTGGGGGAACCCCCCGTGCAGGAAGGGCATCCAGAGAATGCCCCACAGGCCGTCCTGGGTGCGGGGCACGATGCCGAAGTTGTTGAGCCACTGTTGCAGCACGAAGCTGTCCACCGTCTCGAGAATCCAGCACAGCAGCAGGAAACCGCCCAGCACGAGGACCTGAAGCTTGAGGGCCCGGGTGACATTCTTCATAACAGCCTCCAGTGTACCACATGGCGACCTTGGGGGGAATGGCTCACGTTTTCTTAGAGTCGCCAGGGGAGGGAAAAAGTTCCGGGTGCTCCTTCACCAGCGCCAGGAAGGCTCGACAGAAGCGGCGCGCGCTGGGCTCGTCGAGGTGGCTTCCATCGCAGGTGTTCAGTCCGGTCACCTCGGGAGCGAGCAGGGGCAAGCCGAGCTTGCCGGCCAACTGCTCGACCTGTTTGCGACTGGTGATGCCGCCCGGGATGTGGGTCAGCACGACCTCGGCTCCGCGCCCTCGCATGCGGTGCAAGAAGGCCAGGGCGGCGGCCAGAGTCTCGGGGTGAATTTCGTCCTTCTCAGGCGCCAGGCGGACCGGGCTGCGGTCATTCGGGGCGGTCACCACCAGCCAGGCCCCGCTGGCATAGTCTCGGTAGATGACCCAGCGAGCGTCGCTGGTGGAGGAATACTGGGGGATCCAGCGGTGCAAGTGGCGCCGAACCAGCCAGGAAACGCGATCCTCCATCAGGGTGCGGCGGGCCTCCCAGGCCGACTGGTCGATGGCCCGCTGGCCCAGGGGGCCGATCCGGTCAGTGAAGAAGTGGTCGGCATCGATCACCACCAACCGGGGGCGCAGGTCAAAACGCTGGATCAGGTGCCAGGCAAGGGACATCCCCTCGTTGCCGAAGCCGAGCGTGTAGGCTTGCAGCCCGGTCTGGCGCTGAAACTCCTGGAGAAACTCCTGGCGGAAGGCGAACTGGGCCCGGCTGTTACCCAGGAACAGAACCTGAGGAGCCTTGAGCAGCTCGGGAATGGATTCCAGCCCCTGGCAGTAGACCAGCCAGTCACTCATAGCGTGGTGGGCGTGCCTCTGGTGAGGGATCCTGTCGGTATCCCGGAAGCGCCAGCCGGCAAAGCTGGGATCGCAGCGGGCCATCAGGTCGGCTCCGGTACCCGCGGCCACAAATCCGAGCGTAATGAATACGAGAATCTTCAGGTTCTTCTTCATCAGAACTGAAAGTAGATGAACGAGCTCGACTGGCCGTAGTAGGTCAAGATGGCGAAGATCATGATTCCGGCCAGGAAAGCCTTCTCCTGGGGGCTTCGAGGGGGAGCCTTGCCGGCATCGATCAGGGCCGCGCGAAGGTGCGAGAAGCCCAGCGGGATCAAAAGCCACAGCGCGTTGACCAGGACGGGATTGAAGGAGCTCTCCAGGACGGCCAGGTTGCCCAGCAGCCCGGTGGCCTCTTCCACGGTTCGGGCCCGGAAGAAGACCCAGGTCAGCAGCACCCAGGACTGCACGACAGGCCAGTAGAGCCAGCGCCGCGGCCCTTCGAGCTGGCTGATCCCGAAGCGACGTTCGAGCACCAGGGCGATGCCATGCAAGAGACCCCAGATCACGAAGGTCCAGCTGGCGCCATGCCAGAGGCCTCCGATCAGCATGACCAGCAGCAGGTTGCGGTAGGTCATCAGCTCTCCGTGGCGGTTTCCACCCAGCGGGACGTAGAGATAGCTCTTCAGCCACTGCGACAGCGAGATGTGCCAGCGGGTCCAGAACTCCTGAAAGCTGCAGGAGATATAGGGGTAGCGGAAGTTCTGCATGAGGCGGAAGCCCAGCCAGTAGGCGGTGCCCTGGGCGATGCTGGAGTAGCCGGCGAAGTCGGAGAGGATCTGGGCCCCGAACAGAGCCGCCACGGCCACCGACATGAAGACGTCCCCCCGGGGACCGGTGGCGATGGGCCAGAAACGGTCCACGATGGGGCCGAGGTTGTCGGCGATGACCATCTTGAGGAAGAAGCCCCGCACGATCAGGTAGCCACCCTCCCAGAAGACGCCCCACCGCAGGTGGCGCACCCGGTGGATCTGGGGCAAGAAGTCGCCCGGCCGGACGATCGGCCCGGCCACCAGGTGGGGGAAGAAACTGACGAACAAGAGCACGTCGAAGTAGTTACGGATGGGCTTGAGCCGGCCGCGATAGACGTCGATGGTGTAGCTCATGGCCTCGAAGGTGTAGAACGAGAGCCCCATGGGCAGGATCAGGTCGCTCTTGGGGGCCCAGGAGGCGTCCAGGTGGAGCCACTGGGACAGAAAAGTCAGGTTGTCCACCGCGAAATTCCAGTATTTGAAGATAAACAGCAGCGACAGGTTGCAGGTCATGCTGACGGCCAGCAAGAGCTTGCGCCGGGAGGGAACGGTGGTGGCGTCGATCAGCAGGGCGGCCGCGTAGTCGATGGTGACGCTGGTGAAGAGCAAGAGCAGATACAGGGGAGTGTGCCAGCCGTAGAACAGCAGACTGGCTGAGAGCAAGAGGCCGAGATAGACCGGCTCTTTGCTGGTGCGGCCGATGGTCAGCCGAGCCGCGAAACAGGACAGAAAGAGAAAGACGAAGGCGTAGGAGACGAAGTTCACGGGGTTGCGAGGGGAACCGTGACCCAGTTCTGTCGGGCCGGGACGGAGATGAACAAGAGTCCGCTGACCGGGTCCGGAGCCAGCCCGCCCAGCACACGCCAGCTCATACTGGGAGGGATCAGCTCACCGGGGGCGCTGGTGAAGAGCACTTTGCGGGTGGTGCCATCGGGAGCCATTCTCAGCACGCGGTCGGCGCCGGCCTCCACCACGGCCAGGTCGCCGTCGGGCAGGCGGGTGATGGCCACCGGGCGTTTGAGGTCGGAGCGGAGCAGGCGGGGACCCTCGGAGCCGAGCAGGAAGAGGCGGCCCTGCTCCTCGTCCACCACCGCTACGCCCTGGCCGGGCAGGAAGGCCAGATCCACCGGACGACCCAGCTCGGTGCCCACGGCCAGGGTCTCGCCCCCGCCCAGGATGACCGAGACCCGTCCGGACGAGGGCTCGGCCACGAAGATCAGGCCCTCGTTGTCCACCGCCAGGCCGCCCGGGTCGCTCAGCCCCTCGGCCAGCACGCGGATGGAGCTGCCCCAGCCGGTCACGATGCGACCGCCCTCGGATAGGGCGTAGTAGACGTTGCCGTCGCCATCCAGGGCGCTGTCCACGATGCCCAGCAGAGGCTCGGGGGAGGCGTACAGCGAGCGCAGCAGGGGAGCGTGCACCAGTTGGCCGGATGGGTCGAGCTCGGCCTGGGTCAGGCCGCTGGCGAAGAGGCGCGACTCGAGCTCGTAGCGCAGGCTGCCGGCGGGGGTAAGGCCGGGTGGCACGAGGGAGCGAGGGGCGGGCACGGACTGGACGCTCAACTCGATCAGGCTGCCGTCCACCAGGTTGGAAATGATCAGAGAAGGCTCGGGGGGGGCGGGGTCAGCGTGTCCGGGAACAGGAAGCAGTGAGAAGGCTGTCAGACAGGCCAGCCCGGGCGCGCGCAGGTCAGTCAGGACCCGGCGTCGCTCTGGTCGGGCCAGGTCGACTTCCACGACCTGGCCGGTCTCGCCCGACAACACCAGGACCACGTGGCCCCCGAAGGCAATCCCCGTGGGCAGCTCCAGATCCTCGCTCACCACGCTCACGGCCCCGTCCAAAAGGCCCACCCGCACCACTCGATCGGAGGCGGGCAAGGTCACAAAGGCCTCCGTGCGCGAGCAGGCGATGCCCTCGGCTCCCACCAGCTCCTCGGTCAGCACCCGCTTCACGACGCCCGCGAAGGGGTCCACCTCCAGCAAGCGCCCACGGCGCTCCACCACGTAGAGCGAGCCGTCCTGGAAGGCCATGCCTGTGGGTCGATCCAACCCTCCAATAAGCTGAGCGACGCCTTCGGCTCCCAGCCACAGAATGCGTCCCGTGGAAGGCTCGCTGCAAGCCAGCTCGTCGCCGATGCGTATCAGGCCCCAGGCCTGCACGCCCTCGGCCACGACCGTGCCGTCCAGGCGCACCACCCGCGAGCGTCCCCGCTCGGCGATTACCAGCCGACCCTGGGCATCCTTGGCCAGGCCCACCGGGCCGGACAGGCTCTGGGCCATGGCGATGGGGCTCAGCCAGAGCAGGCAGAGCCCCCACGCCAGCCAGCGCAATCAGCCCCGCCGCAAGCGCACGAAGCGCCGACTGACCTTCAAGACCGCCCCGTCCTCAAAGCTCACCTCGGCCGGCGCGGCCACCTTCGCCCCCTCGAGAGATACCGCGCCCTGCTCCACAAGCCGCCTCGCGTCGCGCTTGGAGCCGGCAAAGCCCACCGCCAGCAACAGATCGACCACGTTCATCGGCGAGAGCACCGTCTTCTCGTCCATCTCAGTGGGGATCTCGCGCTGCGAGAAAACGCGCAGGAACTCCTCGTCGGCCCCGCGGGCGGCCTCCTCGCCGTGGTAGAGCTTCACAATCTCGCGTCCTAGCCAGCGCTTCACGTCGCGCGGGTGCATGTCCTTAGCCCCGCGCACCTGGTCCATCGGAACGTCGGTGCACAGCTCGAAGTAGCGCTCCATGAGGTGGTCGGGCAAAGACATCAGCTTGCCAAACATCTCCGTGGGCGGCTCGGTGATGCCCACGTAGTTGCCCAGGCTCTTGGACATTTTTTGCACCCCGTCGAGCCCTTCCAGGATGGGCATCAAGAAGACGATCTGGGGTGTCTGGCCCACCTCGCGTTGCAGCGCGCGGCCCACCAGGTTGTTGAACTTCTGGTCCGTGCCGCCCATCTCGACATCGCTCTGCAAGGCCACGCTGTCATAGCCCTGCATCAGGGGATACAAGAGCTCGTGCAGGTGGATGGGCACCCCCTCGCGGTAGCGGTTCTGGAAATCGTCGCGCTCGAGGATGCGGGCCACGGTGTACTTGGACGCCAACCCCACCACGTCGGCGAAGCTCATGGGCATCAGCCACTCGGAGTTGAAGCGCACCTCGGTCTTGTCCGGATCGAGGATCAGAGAGAGCTGCTCGCGGTAAGTGCGGCCGTTGGCCTCGATCTCCTCGGGGGTGAGCACCTTGCGGGTCTCCGAGCGCCCCGTGGGGTCGCCCACCCGGGCCGTGAAGTCGCCGATCAGGAGCACCACCTGGTGGCCGAAGTCCTGGAACTGGCGCAGCTTGCGCAGCACCACGGCAAAGCCCAGGTGGATGTGGGGCGCGGTTGGATCGAGCCCGAGCTTGATGCGCAGCGGCTTTCCGGTTTTGAGGCGCTCGAGCAGCTCGTTCTCGGAGATGATCTCGGCCGCCCCTCGCTTGAGGGCGGCGAGCTGGTCTTGCGGCGTTACTCCCATTCGATCGTTCCCGGAGGCTTGGGCGTGATGTCGTAGAGCACACGGTTGACCCCGCGCACCTCGTTGACGATGCGGGTGGAGATGCGGGCCAGAAGATCCCAGTCAAGGCGGGCCACGTCGGCGGTCATGGCATCCAGCGAGCTGACCGCCCGCACCGACACGACTTCAGAGTAGGTGCGCTGATCGCCCATTACGCCCACCGACTGCACCGGCAAAAGCACTGCGAAATACTGCCAGAGGTCTTGATGGGCCCCGGCCTTCTCGATCTCCTCGCGCACGACCCGGTCGGCCCCCTTGAGGGCCTCCAGCCGGTCGGCCCGCACCACGCCCGGGCAACGCACGGCCAGGCCCGGGCCAGGGAAAGGCTGGCGCATCAACACGCGTTCGGGCAGGCCCAGCTCGCGTCCCACCAGGCGCACCTCGTCCTTGAAGAGCTCGCGCAGGGGCTCGAGCAGCTTCAATCGCATGCGCTCGGGCAGGCCGCCCACGTTGTGGTGGGTCTTGATGGTGGCCGAGCGGGCACCGCCGCTCTCCACCACGTCGGGATAGAGCGTGCCCTGCACCAGGAAGTGGATGTCGGGCCGATGGTCGAGCTCTTCCTCGAAGACCCGGATAAAAGCCTCGCCGATGCGTTTTCTCTTGGCCTCGGGGTCGGTGACCCCGTCGAGGGCCCGCAGGAACCGATCCTGAGCCGGTATCATCCGGATGCTCAGCCCCCGCCCGCCCAGGATCTCCATCACCTGCTCGGCCTCACCCTGGCGCAGCAGGCCGTTGTCCACGAACAGGCAGTGCAGCCGGTCGCCGATGGCCTGGTGGACCAGGGCCGCGGCCACGCTGGAATCGACCCCCCCTGACAGGGCGCAGGCCACGTGCTGACCTTCGGTTTTCTGGCGGATCTCTTCCACGGCGTCGTGCACGAAGTGCCCGGCGTCCCACTCGAAGCGGCAGCCGGCCAGCTGGAGGAAGTTCTTCAGGATTTCTTTGCCGTGCGGGGTGTGGCTCACCTCGGGGTGAAACTGCAGCCCGTACCAGCGCCGCTCGGGGTTCCCGATGGCTGCCAGGGCGTGCTCGGAGGAGGCCAGTTGCACGAAGCCGTCGGGCAGCTGGTCCACCCGGTCGCCGTGACTCATCCAGCAGCGCTCCTCGCGGGAAAGGCCGGCAAAGAGGGGCGAATCCTGCTCCACCACGAAGCGGGCCGGGCCATACTCTCGCACCGTGCCGGGCACCACGTGGCCGCCCAGCTCGCGGGCCATCAGCTGCATGCCATAGCAGATGCCCAGCACCGGCACGCCGCTGTCCATCAGGCCTTTGGGTAGCCCCGGGGCGCCCTGGTCGTAGACCGAGTTGGGCCCGCCCGAGAGCACCACGGCGGTGGGGCGCTCGCGACTGATCTCCTCCCAGCTCCTGGCGGGGTCGACCAGCTCGGAGTAGACGCCGCACTCGCGGATGCGGCGCGTGATGAGCAGATTATACTGCGAGCCGTAATCGAGCACGACCACGCGTTCGGGGTGTTGCATGGGCGGCCAGTTTCGCACGCGGTGGGCAAGCTCCTGTCGAAAAGGGGCCGCCGGACCGGGGGAGAACATCGCCGACCCATGAGCGTCCAAGAGCACCGCCGGTTGCGCGAGCTGGCCACAATGCACTTTCAATCGCGCTGCCTGCACGAGGCCTGCGAGCGAGGCCTGTTCAGCGAGCTCGAGCGGGCTCCCGGATCGTCCGACGAGCTAGCGCGCCGGCTGAATCTTAACCCCCAGGCCTGCCGCATGCTGCTCGACGCCCTGACGGCCCTGGAGCTCTTGCACGAGCGCGAGGGCCTCTACTCCAACGCTGCCATCGCCAGCCACTACCTCATCGAGGGCACTCCCAACGATCAGGGCGAGATGATCGCGATGTATCGCCGCTCGATGGAGCGCTGGGAGAAGCTGGCCGAGGCCCTGCACTGCGGCCACACGCCGCCTCCGCCCACAGAGTTCGACCCGCGCTTCATCCACGCCATGCACTGCACTGCCTCGGTGCACGCGCCCCTGGTGGTGGAGGCGGTGCCGCGCGACAAGGCGTTTCGCTTGCTGGATCTGGGTGGGGGTCCTGGCACCTATTCCATCCGCTTCTTGCAGGCCTGGCCCGAGGCCGAGGCTCGCTTGCTGGACCTCGAGCCGGTGGTGCCCATTGCTCGCGAGTATGCCGAGATCGCCGGGGTGAGCGAGCGGTTCGAGGCGGTGGCGGGCGACTACCTCGAGTCGGAGCTGGGGGAGGGATACTGCGTGGTGCTGCTCTCGAACATCCTCCACTGCAACGGGCCCGAGGGCTGCCAGCGGCTCTTGAGGCGGGCTTTCGCCTGCCTGCGCCCGGGCGGGCGCGTGGTGATCCACGAGTTTGTGCGCGACGGCTCGCTCTGGCCGGCGCTCTTTGCGCTCAACATGCTGCTCTCGACTCCGGGCGGGGATACTTACTCCGAGGCCACGCTGCGGGGCTGGCTGCGCGAGGCGGGGTTCGGGGCCCCCACGGTGGTGCCGCTCACGGGCACGCCCAGCTCGGTGCTGGTGGCGGCACGCAGCTGACAGGTTTCCCGGCTATGAGTGGGAGGCTATCTGGTGGATCAATACCCGCATCCCGGCTGCCAACTCCTCAGAGACCTCCAGGGGCTGCAACTCGCACAGGAGCTCGTGTGAGGTCACCTGGGCGAGGCCGGACCCCCGGGAGGCGAGGCGCCCGCTCGGGCGGGGGAGATGATCGAATGGAATCGAGTTCCGAAAGTGGAGGATATCCTCGGGCAAATCCCAACCTACGTTTTGATTCTGGCAGCGCATGTCAAGAGTGTATCTTCTCCCGAGGATTCAGGAGTGAACCTGAGTCGATTCATGTTGCCAAAAGGTTACGATTTTGGTCCACTCGACGCAGGAGGTGACCGAGCCGCATCGCGTTCCGGCTTCCGCATCGGCTCCCCCCGTCTGTCGTTTGGCTACGTCCGCCCTCCCGCCGCAATCACGTCCAACATCTCTTTGTGAAGTCGCACGTTGCTCGCCAGCATGGAGGCACGCCGGATGTCAAACGGCTTCCCCTCCAGATCGGTAAGCATCCGCCTCGGTCACGATCAGGCTTCCCGCAGCCGTGTCCCACGGCGCCAATCCCAGCTCGTAGAACCCGTCAAAGCGCCCGCAGGCGAGATAGCAAAGGTCCAGCGCCGCCGCCCCGTCTCGCCGCATTCCTCGAGCTCGCAGCGAGAACGCCCGGAAAAGGTCCAGGATGCGCTCGGGGTCGCGGCGGTAGTGGTAAGGAAACCCGGTCACCAGCAGGGCTTGCTCGAGCGGACAGCGATCGCTGACGGTGATCGGGCGACCGTTGAGGTAGGCGCCACTCTCTCGGCGAGCGGTGAACAACTCGTCGCGCAGGGGGTCATAGACCACGCCGAGTTGCATGACCCCGTTGACCTCCAGACCGATAGAGACGGCTACGAACGGGTAGCCGTGGGCGAAGTTGGTGGTGCCATCGAGAGGATCGACGATCCACATCGAGGCTGCCTCGGCCGTCACACCCCCTTCCTCGCCCAGGAAGCCGTGGTGCGGGAAGGCCTCCAGCAGGCGGGTACGGATCAGGGCTTCGCAGGCCGTATCCACCTCGGTGACCAGGTCCACCGCCCCCTTGTGGCGCACCGCAATCGGGCCGGCAAAGGCCTGGCGGATCACCTCTCCGGCTGCCCGGGCAGCGGACTCGGCGACGTTCAGCATAGACGAGCGCCCTTCGCGACAGGTCCGGCCCGCCCCCTCTCGCGAACAAGACGGGCGATGAATCCGGGAGCGCTGGTGGAGTATCTGCAGGGCAAACGTCTGGCCTGTGCCATCTGTCTCAAGCGCGACAACAAGGACGTGCTCTTTCTTCTCACCGAGGACAACCGCGAGGACAAAGTGGCCGCCAGCAAGGTGGTGTTCCATCACCCCACCTCGCTCTCGAGCGAGCCTGCTCGCGAGCAGGCTCTCTCCTTCCTGCAGACGGCCTCACGCCGGCGCCAGGAAGTGGCCGCCGAGATTCCCCTGGACGAGATCTACGAGCTGCTCGCCGAGGATGCGGCCGACAGCTACGAGCTCAAGGAGCTGGCTGAGCTCTACTTCGGCGCCAGCTACCAACCCGAAGACCTCTCGGGCCTGTATCGAGCCCTCGAGGCCGACCGAATCTACTTCACTCGCAACAAAGATCGCTACCAGCTGCGCCCCCGGGCGCAGGTGGAGGACATTCTCACGCGCCTCCGGGTGGAGGCCGAGAAGGAGCAGAATCGCGAGCAGATCTCAGTCTGGCTCAAGAAGCTGTGGCAGCGACCCGAGGGCTCGGAGGCGATCGGCTATCCGGCCGAGTTTGAGGAGGCTGCCCGCCGCTACTTCACCTGGATCCGCGAGGTGGCGCTTTTCGGCACCGAGGCTTCCCGCTTCAAGGAGGTGCAGACCCTGCTCAAGCAGGCCGGCATCAGCGGCAAGGACGCCGCCTTCCGACTGATGCTCAAGGCCGGGCACTGGACCACTGACGAGAATCTGCTCCTGCACAAGAACCGCGTGTCCATCGACTTTGCCACCGAGATGGTCGAGTTGGCCCGCGCTCTGAGCGCCGATCCGGCTCCCCTGCAGGATGCGGCCCGCCTCGACCTGCGCCACCTGGAGGCCTTCACCATCGACGACGCCGAGACCACCGAGATCGACGACGCCCTGTCCTTGGAGCGGCTCGAGCATGGGGGCTACCGGGTGGGCATCCACATCGCCGATACCTCGGCTTATGTGGAGCCCGGCAGCGAGATGGACCTGTTGGCCCGCGACCGGGGAACGGCCATCTACCTGCCCGACCTCAAGGTGCGCATGCTGCCCTCGCCCCTTTCCGAGCACGCCTGCAGTCTGATGGCCGGTCACGATCGTCCCGCCTTCTCGTTCCTGGCCGAGTTCGACGCCTCGCTCCAACTGGTGGGCAAGAGCATGCACCCCTCCCTGGTGCAGGTTCGCCAGCGGTTGACTTACCAGGAGGCGGAGGTGCAGCTGGCGGCCGGGGCCGATTGGCAGCCGATGATCGCCATCGCCGAGTCGCTGCGCGCCGAGCGCGAGTCGGGCGGGGCCATCACCGTCGGTTTCCCGCGCCTCAACGTGCGCTGCCTGCAGGGCGAGGTGGAGATCGAGCGCGAGTCTCCCACCGCTCCCGGTCAGGTGCTGGTCAGCGAGATGATGATCCTGGCCAACCGGCTGGCGGGCGAGTTCCTGGCCGAGCGGGACGTGCCAGCCATCTACCGAAGCCAGCCCGCTCCCGAGCAACCTCTGAATCCCGAGGATTTCCGAGACCCGGTGGCTCTCTTTCGTCTACGTCGCTTCCTGCGCAAGGGCGAGATGGGGCTTGATCCGGCCCGCCACGCCGGATTGGGCCTGGATGCCTATCTGCAGGTCACCTCGCCCATCCGCCGCTACGGCGACCTGGTGCTGCAGCGCCAGTTGAAGGCTGCCCTGCAGGGACGAACGCTGTATTCGCGGGATCAAATGCAGGAGGTACTGGCCCAGATCCAGCGGGCCTCGGAAACAGCCGAGATGATCGAGCGTGATCGACGCAACTACTGGGTGATGCGCTACCTCGAGGCCCGGCGCGGGCATGAGTTGGACGCTCTGGTGCTGCAGAACGGCCCCGAGCGGAATCTGGTTCAACTCACCGAGGTGCTGTGGGAAACCGACTGCCCTCATCTGCCTGGCCGTCCCTTCGCCCCCGGCGAGCGTCTCTTCGTGCGCATCGAGCTGGTCTGGCCGCGCGAGGGCGTGGTGCGGGTTTCTCCCGTCGCTCCGGCCTGAAGGAGTCCTTTCAAGATTCGGGAAAGGGCCGTTCGTGAATCCCGAGCGCGACAACAAAATTGCCGAGATTCTGGTCAACGACAAGAAGCTTAAGAAGAAGCGACTTGATCAGATCTTGCAAGAGAACGCCAGCAGCGACAAACCGCTCGAGCAGCTGGTGGTGGAGGCCGGAGACGTCAGCCGGGCCGATCTTCTCAGCGCGCTCTCAACCATCACCGGCTGCCCTTCGGTGGACCTCTCCACCATGCGAGTCAGCGCCTCGACGGCCCAAACCGTGCCCCAGTCGATGGCCAAGAAGTTCAACCTGATCTGCCTGAAGAAGAGCGACGGACGCATCCAGGTGGCCATGGCCGATCCCCACGACACTTTCGCCATCGAATACGTCAAGATGCGCACCGGCCTCGAGGTGGAGGCTCTGGTGGGCTTCATCGGTGATATCCTGAAGGCTCAGGATGAGGCCTACAAGGTCACCATTCAGTACATCGATGCCTCCACCCCCACCGGGGCCCAGGCTGCCAAGTCCAAGGAGCGCGAGCGGGAAGAGGCTGAGCAGAGCGGCGAGAAGCCGAAGTTCATGTCGGCCACTCGCGACAAGCCCAAGGGCGAGGACTCACTCCTGCGCGGCTCGGTGGGCACCACGACCCTGAAGGTGAACCCCATCAGCCTGGGGCTCGGCTCGGGACCGGTGATGGTTCGCAGCGCCCCCCCATCCAACGAGATGGAGGCTTACAAGCGATTGCTCGAGATCGGCAACGCGCTCACCTCCACGCTGGACAGCAACCAGCTCTTTCAGCACATCCTGCACGCCGCAGCCGAGCTGACCGGCTCGGAAGGAGCCTCGCTGATCCTGATCGGCGAGGGGGGCAACGATCTGTATTTTAAGGAATCGCTCGGTCCGCGCTCAGAGGATGTCAAGCGGGTTCGCTTTCCGCTCGACGAGCACTCGCTGGCCGGTTTTGCCATCCAGAACCGCAAAATGCTGCGCGTGAACGACGTGCGCCGCGACCCTCGGCACAGCAAGGTGGTGGACGAGGCGGTGCAGTTCACCACAAAATCGCTGCTGGTCTGCCCGGTGATCTATCGGGGCGAGCCGCTGGGCGTGATCGAGGCCATCAACAAGACCGACCCGGGCGGCTTCACCGACACGGACGAGAAATACATGGAAGTTCTCTGCGGCCAGGCGGCCATTGCTCTGCAGAACGCCGAGACCATGGGCCGGCTGACGAACTTCTTCAACGAGTCGGTGGAGATTTTGATCGAGATTCTGGAGAAACACGACCGGGTCAGCCGCCATCACCTGATCGAGGTGGCCCGCATCTCCACCGCCATGGGCCGCGAGCTGGGGCTTTCGCCCCCCGAGATCGAGCGGCTCTGCTATGCCGGGCTGCTGCATGACATCGGCAAGGTCAAGTGTGCCGACCCCGACGACCCCGCTCATGCCGAGGTCGGCGCCCGCATGCTCGAGCGGGTCAAGATCTTCCGTGAGGTCAGCCCCATCGTGCGCCACCACCACGAGCGCTACAACGGCACCGGCACCCCCGACGGGCTCAAAGAGGAGGAGATCCCGCGCCTGGCGCGTGTGCTGGCGGTGGCCGAAGCCTGGGTGGAGGCGGTCAGCGACAAAGGTGCCGACCGCAACGCTGTGCTCACCAGGATGCGAGGCGAGTTCGGCACCCGTTTCGACCCCGCCCTGCGCCCGGCTTTCGAGAACGCTGTCGCGCGCTGAGCCTTCGCTGCTGCCGTGTTTCGGGTCATCGCTCGACCTGCGACCCTAAGAACCGGAGCCGACCAGCCTGGGTCGAGTCCGTCCCCAAGGCCTGGTCCAGGGCCGCGGCCAGGGGCCTCCGGGGGGTCGACCACCGCAGCTCGGAGCGTCGGGAGCGCAGTTTGACCCCCCTGATGGGCTCTCTGCTGAAGCGGCTGTGCGACTTCGAAGAAACGGGCCCCGCCGCCCGGGCCGCTCTCGACGTGGTCGAGGCACGGAGCGTCGGTCGGTATAGCCTCCTGCTCCCGATTCTGGGGTCGCTCTCCAAGGGCCAGACCGATCCGGTCCAGGTGCTGGTGTCCTCGGTGGGCCGAGACGCGGGAATGGAGCCCGCCGCTGCGGCCCTGAAGGCGCTGGAGGGGCATCCCGTGCTGGCCGAGCTCCCGGCCGAGCAAACGCTCTATCCGACCACGAAGTGGACGGTCTGCCGGGTGCTTCTGGACGGGAAGGCGCAGCCGGGCGTTCGCGCTCTGGAAGACGTGTACTGGGGCCGGGAGGCCGCGGAAGATCTCAAACCGGTGGCCGAGATTTTTCTAAGGCGCCAGGGCAACGAACTGGGTCTGGCCATGATCGCGGGCTGGACACCGGTCGATAGGGAAGAGATCGCGGGGCTCAAGCAGCAGTTGGCCGAGGCGAGCAAACAGGACCAGCGCTCGGGTTGGACCGAGGAGAAGAGCGCCCGAATCACCGACCGCAGCGCGGTCCTGGCTGCCATCGACGCCGGACTCTCGCGCCTCGAGGTGAAGCGCTTGGTCAGCGCAGAGCGCTCGACTCTGGTGGATGAAACTCCGACCAGTGTGGCCAGCCGCATCAAAAAGCGGTCTTAGCTGCCGTCTCCGGCAAGGAAGCGAGCAACACCCGCCTGCTGCTCATCGAGGGCACCAGCTTCGAGGCGCCCATCGACCAGGTGTTTGACGTCCTACCCGCATCGTGGCCGATCGCGCCGTGGGCCAGGTCTTCTTCGGCGCTGGCCTGATGATGGACTCGGAGGTCATCTGGGAAGGCGCCCAGCGTGCCATCAAGGAGGCGGCCTGCCCGCAGTATCCCGCGATGCTGCCCTCCCACTCGCCGATGCTGACCCACGAGTGGCCCTGGATCACCCAGCCGGGCGAGGGTCCCTCGGGTCTGAGCGACCTCGGTAAACTCTAACGGAACGACAGGACGGGCTTTCAGAAAGCCAGCTGGCCGCCAGGAAGAACCAGCTGGCGCAGCAACTGGCCCAGCAGGAGGCCTTGCTGCTTTGAGCTCGTCGCACTGACCGCGCCGTGAATCTTGCCGCGAAGGACTTGTTCCTGAGCGGCTCCAAAGGTAGTGGCGCAGCTTGAGTTGGCGTCAACTATAGCGAAAACGCTCTCCTGCAGTTCTTCCTCGCACGCCGTGCCAGATTGCGCGGGCAGGTCATCGAGCTGTTTCCGAGAAGGCAGACATAAGGCGCGAAACTCCTTGCTTGTCTCGGAGGGAAAGGAGCGAAGGGCAGGCTCAAGGCGGGCGGCAGCTGGCCGCCTGGTCAGCCCATCAAGCAGACGTTTTGAATCGTCGTAATTTTCTGAGAATGTTGGGCCTCGCCGTCGGCGCCTCCCTGACCGGGTGCGGCGGCAGCGGCGGAACCGGCCAGTTTCCAGACTCATCTCCGGTGCCCAATGCTTATCGCTTCGTTCCTCTCTTGACATCCGGGGAAGCTCTCACGCAACGGGCCGCGGTTCTCGCCCGGGTCTCCGAGGGCCAACTTCCCTTCCTGGGCCCCGTGTCGGTAAACGATCTTCGCCATGTGGCCTTTCACGCCGCCGATCAGGAGGGGCACAACGGCGTATATCGCATCGGCTACGAAACGAGCGGCGCCACCTCAACGGTTCAGCTTCTCCTCAAGGAAGGCGACGTGCTTGCCGATGGGAGCGTGGTCGAAGAGATCTCGCCCGGCTCTGTCAACAACCTGGACGCCTGTGCCTTGGTGGTGCGAGACACCGAGGGGAAACAGTCCCTGCAATGTTCCCACGGCGAAGGCTTCCAGAAACTCCTGACACCCTATGAGGATGTGACCAGCCAGGTTCGGCTCTACGGCGACCTCCATCCTGAAGTTTCGATCTCCGATAGCTCGGACATCATGTTCTGCAGCCACTACCGCGATGCCGAGGGCCTCTGCAAAGGCCAGGGCTTGTTTTTTATCCCCCATAAAGAGACGTCTCAAGCCCATCTGGTCCTGTCACGCGAAGAGCTGTTGCCGGGCACCAGGGCTTACATCAAAGGATTTGGCATCTTCGATCTCGGTGACGGGGGCGACTACGTCGTTCACGGTTCAGCGGCGCCCCTCGATGGAGAGAGCGCCGAGGGGAGTCAGTTGACGTACCTCCTTCAGGGGCGGGTGGGAGAGGCTCCCGAGACTCTCTTCGCCCACCCGGCGTTAGGAGCAAAGAACGCGATTCCGGGAACCGTCATGATGGCTCCGCGCCTGGGCGCGCGGGGGATTGCGGCGGTGGTGCAATCCAGCCTCAGCCAGACCGCGCTGTATCTCAACAAAACAGCAGTCCTGGAGGCCGATTTCGAGGCCGGAGGCGTCCTCTCGCCCCGGGGCTCGCGGATCATCAGCATGTTGCCCCCCGTCTTCGCGCCTGGCGGCCAACTCTACGTCCAGGTCTTTACCGAGGACGACGGCATGGAGCTTCTTGTCTCGCACGGCCAGGGTTTTTCCACAGTGCTGGCTACGGGCGACAGAATCGGAGCCAAGACTGTATCGGCGCTCTTGTTCGGAGTCTTACCCGAGAGTGTGAACTCGCATGGAGAGCTTGTCAGTGTCGCCTATTTCGCCGATCAAACCTCGTCCATTGTTCTGGGGATCCCGGTTTAGGAGGCTGGCGATGCGCATTATTCACACCCGAAGAATGGCGACCTCGCAGCCTCGGAACTTTCGCCGAGGGCTGCCGCTCATTCCCCTCAGTAACCGTGGACACACCATCAACACCCCGGCCCTGACTCAGGACGTCGGAGGTGGGACCCCCGACCAGGAGCCGTTCATCACCGATCTCATCAATACGAGCTTGCCCTTCGCGAACTGGAGATTCTCGGCTCACGTCAACGTCACAGTGTTCACCGGCTCCTTCTCCGGGCTCAATATCGAGTATGATGTGAGCGGGGTGACTCAGAACGACGGTGGTGGTTTCATCGGGCTGTTCAATGATCGGTCCGCGGCAGGCATCGCCTTCGGAGTGAGCTTCAATCTCGAGGGCCAGGTTGTGTTGGAGAGGCGGGCCGGCTCGCGACCGGCCCGGAACCTGCCAACGGGACTGAGTTGGGAGCCGGTCTGGGAGGAGGCCCTGAACCGGGCCTTCAGTTTCAACATTGATGCCATCAATCTCGCCCTTACGGTTCTCCGCATCGCCACCGGTGGCACTTTGCCGATCGAGCTGGTGCAGGGGGCTCGCACCGTGGGGTCGGTGGGAGCGATGTGGGGTTTGTTCGACGAGCGCCGGGACCAGATGGTTCAAGGAGGTCGCATCGCTTACCGGCCCACCATCGCCTTCAGCCCAAATCTGTTGACCGTCATACCCGAAATGCGGGCGGTTCTGAGCGCATTTCGCAAGGTCGGACTGCAGCTTTCCATGGGTCCAACCTTGAACGTCGTGTACCCCATCAATTTCGAGGTGGTGCGCCTGATCACGGAGGACGGCGCCTACGGTATCGGAGCCAGGACTCACGTGGTGACGTTAGTCAATGGTCCCCGGCAACAAGGCTCTGGACCCGTCAGCGACGTGACCATCGTGCATTCGCACACGATCAACCTCCGCTTTGAGCTCGGTCTGCACTTCTCGTTTTCTTTCCTGGGTATGTTTCGAGTCGACGAGACCCAGGTTATCCCCATTCCAGGGATCGGTTCCGGCCCGGGGCTCCTTGGCCCCTTCTTCACCGCCTTGAATAACTCCAATCTCGTCGCGGCGGCGGAGACGGAGATGCCCGAAGTGGTCTGGGGATAATGTGATCTGTAGTGCCTGAGCAGGTTCGGATTCGGACGGCGGGCGATCTCTTTTCGCTGCTCACCACAGGATCGTTCATGCAGCAAGCCGCCATCCTGAGGAGCGTCAGCGAGCAACCAGAGCGCGCTATCGCGCTCGGAAAGCACCAGGGAGAGGATTTCATCGACCTGCTCGTTCGCTTGATTGCGGAGTCAGATGGCGGGATCAAAAAGCTGCAACTCTACTGCCTGTCTTTGTATGATGATCCTCGCACCACCAGGTTCATGCTCGATGAGTTCGAGAGGGCCCGAGATGCGGCCTCGATTCTGCATCTGGGGAGGCGTTTGTCGGCGGATCGCGAGCCCGAGTTCTTCCGCAAGTTTCTCTGGCTGGAGAACAAGCCGGCTCAGTCGTTGGTGGCGGCGCGTTTGTTAAGCGAAAGCCCCGAGTTGGAGCCGGCCGAACGTCTCCGAATCGCCATTTTCCTGGACCGCGAGTTTGACCCTCCGCCCATCTGCCCGGAAAATCTTGACCTCTGGTTGGCCGAATTGTCCGGACCCCATCGGCGCAGAGTGAAGACCTTGGCGGAGAATCGAGGAGATGAGGTGCTGCTTCTCTGGTCTCGTTACGATTCGTTGGCCGGCGAGGAGAAGGAGTGGCTCGTCGTCCTGACGGCGCGACTTGACCCTTCCCTGGCCAGAGGCCACCTTTCCCGTATTCTCAGGGAGCCGTCAGTCGCCTTGCCCATGGTCAGGAGGGCCCAGAAGTTGGGCATCGAGCTTCCGACGCGCTTGCTCGAAAGCGAGAGCGAGTTGGTCAGGGCCGCCGCCCTTGAGCAAGGGCTGGCGGGTGAGCGCGTGGAGGAGTATTTATCCGCCAGTCTTCCCGAAGCGGTGGCCGCCACCAGGCGGTGCTCGACCGAGAGGCTTCTCGAGCTTCTGGCGGATCACCGCTGGCAGGTGAGAGCGACGGCTGCCGAAACCCTGGCGAGCAAGACGGAGTATCCTTTGCAGGAGCTGCGCCGTCGAACCAGATCGGAGCTTCAGGGAGAGAGGGTCGCCGCTGTGGAGGTTCTCTTGAAGGCCGGCGATGACGATTGGCTGGCCGAGCACCTGGCAGGCTTTGAAGCCGAGTGAGACTGGTCTCCTCCCGCAGAGGGTGAGCCTGGCACAACGCTCGTCCTGGGCAGACGAAGCGCAGCTCGCTTCTCCCCGGCTCTATCGAGTCGACCGTGTGGAGGTGGCGGCCATGCTGGCCTCCCTGGTGCGTCGGCCAGGATTTGAGGTGCAGGGTAAGCAGGCGGTTCTCATGGCCCTGGACCTCTCGCCCACTTGAGGTGGGCCCTCAATGTCAGCTACGATCTCGTCCTCGGCCAGGCCGCGCAGGTGGTAGCACTCAGGCAAACGTACTGCTACGAGGGACACTCGTGGGAAGGCCTGGCAGTTGGGTCCTTGAAATCGAGCAAAGTTCCGATACCGCCGGTATCAAGAACGAGCACCTGTTCGTCACGCAGTCGGATCGGTTTGTCGGTACGGCAACCTTTTGGAAACAGCCGTGCAACGCATGCGCAACGGGCCTGGACATCATGGGAATCGTTATGCTGACGATGATGAAACCGGTGGCCGCCTGCGGTCTCCTGCTCGACAACAACTCCACGGGCCATGTTTCGCCCAACCTGCTGCGCGGCTTGGCCGAGTGCGGCTATCCCGCTCCTCTGCGCAGCCTGATGGATGCGCGCATCGACTACCCCGAGATTCTGCTCTGCTCCGGCTGGGACCGCGAGTCCACGCTGGATGGCGTGATCTACACCTACCAGGCCGACTGCGAGGAAGCCCGCCAGTCCATCGAGTACGGCCCCGGCACCACCCGCACCCTGCGCACGAGTTGCTACGGGCTCACCCAGGTTCTGGTCCGTCACCCCGATGGCCGGATGGAGGAGTGGTACGAGTAACCCCCGGCCCGGGTGCTGACCCGAAAGATCGGTAACTCAGGCGCGCCGTACCCATGCGGATTTGAGACTCTCAAATCGGTGGCGACGTTTGTCTGACTGGCCGGGCTTTCCGTAAGGAGTCATATAGGAGAGGTGGAGACCGTGGGGATTAAGGAGAAGTTGATGGATAATAGGGGGATCGTTTGACGGGCAGAGCGACCGGGCTTACCGTTGGCTCTGTTGCCTAATTTGGCGCTTGAGAAGGTTGATGTTCGAGGGGCCAACCCGTCTCTCATCTCCGAATCCCCAGCCTCTCCTTCTCTCCTTTACTCTGGAGCGAGCCTGATCCGTGTGCAGGGGTAGTTGCTGCGTAGGCCGAGTCGCTCAAATGGTCGACCACGACTGGGCCAGTTCTTACCGAGAAATCGGATCAACACCCCCCCGGCCCTTGCCAACCAGGCTCCGGCCTGTCTATAATGGGGGGCGAAAATAGGGGAGTAGCTCAGCTGGTTAGAGCGACGGTCTCCAAAACCGTAGGCCGCGGGTTCAAATCCTGTCTCCCCTGCCATCGAAAACAAGCCGAAAACCTCGCGAAAGCGGGGTTTTTTGTTGGGCGGAGAATTCAAGCCTGCTTGAAGAAAGTGAGCAAAGCTGACCCGAGTTGAGGGGTTTTGAGCGGGTCAACCGGCACCAAAACCGGCACCAGAGAGATTTTCAAGGAGCTGGCCAGGATGGCAGAAGAGAAGGGTTTCGTATGGCTCGCGATTGACCGCGACCCCCCCGTAGAAATGACAGAGGCCGAAGAGCGACAAGCCCCCCACCTCTTCGGCACAGGTTGGCGTGTTCAGGGCCCTTCCACGTGGAGCGGGGCAACAGGAGCCCAGAGGAACCATTTCCTCTTTGTGGTCGAGCGCCTGGCTCAACCCGTCCTGGAAGACCTGATGCGACGGGCTCTTGTCGCGGGACAGGGCGAGGACTTCTTCAAGCCTTGGGCAGCCCAGCACCACCTCCAAGCCGATTGGATTGTGACTGAAGCCCGCGAAATGGTCGGTTGGTGGAGGAGCATTATCCAAAGCCGCAGGCAGAAGCTCACCGAGATGCCGAGATGGACTCTGCGCGAGGACCCGATTCTCAAGCGCATCGGGTGGGAGGAGTTCACCGCGCGCGTTCTTTCAGGCCATATTTTCAAAGCCGTCATCGGCGTCATGGAATGGGCTTGGTGGAAGACTGATGAGCTGTGGCGTTTCCTGCGCATCATTCGAACCCGCCATGACGAGAAACAGCCCTGGGAACCAGGGGAACTCTGCTGGTTCGGCGTCCATCGCAACGAGGTAATCGAGCTTGAAGAGGCCGAGCACCGCTTCACCTATGAACACTTTGGGTGGCGGCCATTCTATGAAGACTGGGACTCCTTTGAGACGAGAATCCGAAGGGACTTCGATAGAGCATTGTTGGTATACCGCGAGGCCGTGGAAACCAAGCTGACCCGCAGGGGTGCACAGCAGGACCCTCAAAAGCAAAAGCTCCGCCCGGAGCATTTTGAATGGGCCGTGTCGTTTCAGGTGCTTGGCGAAAGCACCACCTCAATAGCGGAGCGAACCGGTCTGAGCGAGCGAGCAGTGAGAAAGGCCGTCGAGGAACTTCTCAGGGAGATAGGGCTTGAGAAGAGACGGGCTGCCCCCGGTTGTAAGCCCGGGCGCAAGCCCCGCTCTAAGAAGCGCGTGAACAGGAAGCACAAGCCGACGAACCAGAGTCCTAGGGAAGTATCCATCTTCGCTTCGGAGAGTGAGTTCAGAAAGCACGTCTGCGCCAAGTAGCCAAGCGGTTTTCCGCTCACTGTTAATTGCGGAACTTCCCCGGCGAACCGGGAAGTTCCGTATTGTCGCCTCAGTCACGTTTGGTAAGGTTGGCCTAGATAAGGTCACGAACGCGCAAACCTGCGCGGAACGTGGATTTGGAGGCCAACATGCCCTTCGAGGACCCCATCCTCAACATCAATCAGGCGGCCCAGTACTGTGGCCGCCACCCGCAAACCCTTCGAAAGGCCGTCCGAGCCCGGGAGCTTGGTTGCCTGCGGCGCGGCCGGACAGGCCGGATGTTTTTCAGACAGACTCACCTCGATGCGTGGCTGAAGGGCCACGAGGTGCGGCCGGCCCGGCAGGTGTCGGCATGAGCGGGTTCACCTGTTCCGAGTGGAAGCCCGGGAACGGCAAACTTCTGGGCCGCTGCAAGCTGGCCATGCCCTCAGGGCTCGTTCTGCTGTGCTCGGTCCTTCAGGGCGAACACGGCCCCTGGGTATGCCCCCCGTCCGAATCCTGGACGGACTCCCAAGGGAACCGGCAGCGCCGCAACCTGGTGGAGTTCACTACCGCCGAGCGCAAGCGGGCCTGGCAAGAGCTGGCCCTGGAGGCCGTCCGACCCCACCTGACGGCTCCCGCCAGAGGGGAGGAGCCCGGTGGCTACTGCCCGTTTTGACCCGGACTCCCTCCGCGCTATCCTCCCGACCGAGCTGGCCAAGCTCGGTCGCTGGCTCCTGTGGCGGCCACTGAGGCGGGGAGCCAACACGACAAAGGTTCCCGTGCAAGTGGACGGCCGGCCAGCAAGCTCGACCGACCCGGGCACCTGGACCGACTTGGAAACCGCCCTGGCTGCTCTGCCCGGGGTGCAAGAGGCGGCCGGCCCGGGGATCGCCCTGGGTGACGGGTTGGTTGGGCTCGACCTGGACGGCTGCCGGAAGCCTGACACGGGGGAGCTGGCTCAATGGGCTCAAGGTCTGCTCGACCGGCTCCCCGGAACCTATGCCGAGGTAAGCCCGTCCGGGAAGGGCGTGAAGCTCTGGGCTCTCACTTCCCGGCCCCTAGCTCACAGTGGACGGAAGGCTGGCTATGCCGGGCCCGGCACCGGCCTCGAGCTGTATGACCGCGACCGATACTTCACGGTCACAGGTGAGGCGCTCCTGGGACGCGAGGGCCTGCTGGCCGACTTGACCGAGGAGCTGGCCGCCCTCTGCTCAGAGGTATGGCCGCCCGCTCCCACCCGCGCCCCTCAGCCTGTGGCCGCCACCCTGACCCTGGCCGACCAGGACCTCCTCGACCGGGCCTTGTCCGCCCGGAACGGCCCGGGGGTGCGTTCTCTCTGGGAAGGCGATACCTCGAGCCACGGCTCCCACAGTGAGGCGGACCTGGCCCTTTGCTCAGGCTTGGCCTTCTGGGCCGGCCCCGGAGGGGAGGAGCAGGTTGACCGGCTCTTCCGCCAGAGCGGGCTCTATCGCCCCAAATGGGAGCGCGAGGACTACCGGGCCGATACCCTAGCCCGCGCCTTCAGCCGAACCGACTTCTACCAAGCGCGGCCACAGGTTGGGGTCAACGGAGGACTTATGTCGCTTTCGTCCCTTAAGTCGCCCTCTGAGGAAGAAGACGAAACCCCTCTTCCTAGTGAGAGCTGGCCCGCCCCGCTCGAGCCCGAAGCCCTCCACGGCTTTGCGGGCGAGGTGCTGGCCACAATCGGGCCGCACACGGAAGCTGACCCGGCAGCCATTCTCTTTCAGTTTTTGGTGGCCTTCGGCAGCGCGGCCGGCCGCAACCCTCACTGGTTCGCTGAATCTGACCGGCATGGCGTGAACCTGTTTCTGGCTCTGGTGGGTCGCTCAAGCCGTGGCCGGAAAGGGACCTCCTGGGGCCACGTCCTGCGGCTCTTCGGCCTGGCCGCCCCGGACTGGCAAAAGTCCTGTGTCGCTTCGGGCCTGTCTTCCGGGGAGGGGCTGATTTGGCGGGTTCGGGACCCGCTCGAGAAGCAGGAGCCCGTTCGCGAGAAAGGCAGCCGAGAGGTGACCGGGTATCAGACGGTCACCGAGGACGAAGGAATATCGGACAAGCGCCTGCTTGTGGAGGAGCCCGAGCTGGCTTCGGTGCTGAAGGTCTTGGTGCGAGAAGGGAACAACCTCTCCGCCCTGCTCCGAAAGGCTTGGGACGGCGGGGTTCTGCAGAGCTTAACGAAGAACAGCCCGGCTCGAGCGACCGGAGCCCATGTTTCGATTGTGAGCCACGTCACGAAGCCCGAGCTTCTGCGCTATTTGGATTGCACTGAGTACTCGAACGGCTTCGCGAATCGGTTTCTCTGGGCTTGCGTTCGAAAGAGCAAACTCCTTCCGCACGGCGGCCACCTGGAAGACGAAGCTCTAGAGCCCCTGGCCGCCCGCCTGGCCGAAGCTCTGACGTTCGCCCAGCAGACCGGAACCCTGTCCAGGACCCCTGCCGCCCGCAAACTATGGGAGGCCGTGTATCCGGCCCTGGCGGCTGACAAGCCTGGAATGCTCGGAAGTATCACGGCCAGGGCTGAGGCTCAGACCATGAGGCTTGCCGCCCTCTATGCACTGCTCGACTCCTGTGGCTCAATCCGGCCCGAACACCTCGAGGCGGCTCTGGCGGTCTGGACCTACTCCGAGGCGAGCGCGGCTTGGATTTTCGGGCGGCAGCTCGGGAACCCGGACGCGGACACAATCCTGCGCGCCCTGGCCGAGAAGCCGGAAGGTCTGTCGCGCACCGAGATTGTTCACGGGCTCTTCCGTGGCCACCGGAGGAAAGAGCAGGTGAACCGCGCCCTGGCCCTCCTCTTCGAGCAGGGGTTGGCTGCACCCGAGAAGCGTCCGACTGACGGCCGCCCGCAGGAGTATTGGACCGCGACAGAAGCTACAGAAGCGACAAAAGGGGGGGTTAGGGGGGGTTAGGGGGGGTTATGTCGCTTATGTCCCTTTTGTCGCCGTCCTACCTGGAGATTGCTCGGGCGCTCAGGCAACCTGTTCAGGAGCCTCTCGACCAGACCAACCTCACCCCTTCTGTGTCAGCCAGAGTGACCGCCTTCCGCGCCCTGGTCCAGCCCGGTCAACCGCTGCCCTTCTTCCACCTGCCCGAAGCTCGGGGACTCACGACCGGCTGCCCGTCCTGTGGTGGCGACTATGCCGGGGGCTCCTACAGATGCGGGCCGTGCTCAGAGGCGGCCCGGCTGGTGGTGGGGGAGCCCCGAGGGTAGGAGGGTCGGCCCGGTGTGCGCGCGGTGCAAGCGCCTGCCCCCTTACCGACGGTCTGTCTAAAACACTTACCCCCCCCTGGGGGGTTGCGGCCCTGGTAAAACCGACAAAATCAAACATCCTGGAGGTATCTCACAAATGAGCGAACGACGCACCAAAGCAAACACGACAAACGCCCTGGCCAGCACCGGCCCCAAGACCCTGGCCGGCAAAGCCCGGGCCGCCAAGAACGCTCTGCAACATGGAATCCTCAGTCGAGAGGTGGTGATTCGTTCCGGGGCGGGAGCGGAGAACTCGGCTGAGTATGCTGCGCTTCACGCGGCTTTGCGGGATGACCTGGACCCCCGGGGTGCATTGGAGGAACTTCTGGTCGAGAAACTGGCCGCCGTCACGTGGCGATGGCGCAGAGTCCTGCGCTTCGAGGCGGGGGCTATTCGGGCTGACTCCGACGAACCCGTGTCCGCTGAATCATTGAAGCTCCTACAGAGGCTCGAGGAAGAGGTTGAATACCAAACCGAGTTCGAGCGGGAGCTGACCCCCGAGAAGCTCAACGCCAGGAAGCCGTCCGAAGGCTTCGCTGTCTGGCTGCTTCACGCCCTGGACCGCCAGGGGATTGACGTTGACGTGATGTTTGACCTGGAGGGAGCGGACCTCGAAGAACGCGCCTGGACGAAGGCCGACCTCGAGCGTGCGCTTCGGGCCTATGCCGAGCAAATCGGGACCGAGAGCCTGGAACACGCCCTGTGGGATGTCCGGTTCAAGATGACCAAGACGCTTTACGCCCTGCGGCCACAGGTGGTTGCGCTCCGACTCAAGCATGAGCGAGAGGCCTTGCTGGCCAGCCTGCCCTACGGGGAGCAGCTCGAGCGGCTCATCAAGTATGAAGCCACCCTCAGCCGGGAAATGGAGCGAACACTGTCTCAGCTTGAGCGAGCCCGGGCGCTCAGGAGCCAGCCCGAGCTGGTGCTGGAAGCAGAGCGGGGCGAAGATGGAACCTTCCAGGTGAAAGCGTCATGATGGGTTCGTTTCGGGATTCAACGCCACTTCGCGGGGCGCTTGAGAACGAAGCCGTCAGCCTTGGTCACCTCTTCGGGGAGCAGGCTCTTCATGAGCCAGGTATCACCGATGGTCCGCAGGGTCTGAGTCACTTGCTTCAGCTCCTGCGAGAACCCGCCCGGCGGGAGAATCAGGGAACGAAACTTGGAGGGGAAGAGTTCCCTGACCGTCGCGAGCGGCGGAACCAGATCACTGTCGGCCGACACGAGAGCCACCTTGTCCCACTGGTCCGCGTATGCATCTCGCAAAATCTGGACCGCGATGTTCACGTCAGTCATCTTCTCCTTGGGAACTCGGGCCGGCGCGAAACACTTGCGGCAGGTGAACTCCTCGTCCTTATACTGGCCGAAGAACACCTGAACGGCCCGTGTTTGAATCGCTTGAAGGTAGGCGTCTTGGCGTAAGCGTTTCTCCTCTGGGCCGGTAATCCGGGCGGTGAAATACTTGCAAACGGTAAGGACTTGGCCCGGAGCAAGACTGTTTTGCGCGAGGGCGTGTGGGTCAAGCCAATAGAAGTGGCGCTTCCCTTTCCGCTTCAGCGCAAAGTAAAGGTTGAAGCCGTCTATGTAGACTCCGACACGTTCCATCCGCCCGCCTGAAAACAGAAGCGCCCCCGTGAGGAGGCGCCCAAACCGAAGATGTTATCTTCGGCGATGTTCGACCCCAGTGTAGCAGAATCTGAGTGGAACTGTCCATACTTGAGTGAATCTGATTGAAGCTGACAAGAAAGGGTTCCCTTTCTTGACAGTCCGATCTGCGGTCTGCTATTCTGGACTCATCCCCCATACTTCCGAGAGGAGCCAAACCCCGATGAAGAAAGCCGCCGTCTACATTCGAGTCTCGACCACAGAGCAGGCGAACGAGGGAGTCTCCCTGGACGCGCAGCTTGAGCGGGCCCGGGCTTACTGCACCCTGGCCGGGCTCGAGCTGGTGGCGGTCCTGCGTGAGGAGGGCGTGAGCGCCAGCAAGCCTCTGGCCACCCGCCCGATCGGTTCCGAGCTGACCCGTCTGGTGGCCGCAAGTGAAGTCTCCCACGTGGTGGCGCTCAAGCTCGACCGGCTCTTTCGGGACGCGGTTGACGCCCTCACCGTCACGAAGGCTTGGGATAAGGCCGGCGTGAGCCTCCACCTGGTGGACATGGGCGGCCAGACTCTGAACACGGGGAGCGCGATGGGCCGGTTCTTCTTGGGTATGATGGCGGGCTTCGCAGAGCTTGAGCGCAACCTGACCGGGGAGCGAACCTCGCAGGCCATGGCTCACCTGAAGGCCGAGGGCCGCCACGTGGGAGCTCCCGGGCTTGGCAAGCGCATGGAGGCCGGCGAGCTGGTGGCCAACCCCGAGGAGTCCGCCACCGTGGCCCGCATCCTCGAGCTGCGGCAGGCCGAGAAGACCCTGCGTGAGATTGCCGCCACCCTGACGGCCGAGGGCCGCAGGACCAAGCGGGGCGGCAAGTGGGGCCCGGAAACAGTCCGGCAGGTGCTGGCTCGAGTGGGGGCCGCGTGAGCGGGGCGGAGGGAGTCCCCTCTGTGGCCGCCCGCAAGCAAGCCCTGGAGTCCGAGCGTGAGCGCCTGCTGGCCGAGCAGGCCGACCTGCTCATCAAGCTCCCGGGAATGGAACCCGCCCTGGCCGCCCGGGCCGCCACCGTCCTGGCCGACAAGCTGGCCGCCCTGGCCAGCGAGTATGAGAACCTGCTTGAGGAGGAACGACATGGCCACCACAAGTGACGGCCGGCCCCATATCCTGGTGAGGCTCGACCCCGAGGTTTTCGAGCGCCTGAAGGAAGTGGCCGGCAGCACCGAGTCCGGCCGGGGGGGCGGCATGGCCTTCCTGGTGAGGCGGCTGATACATCAGCACCTCGGGCTGCCTGACCCTGTGCCCTACGCTACCCACGTGTCCCCCCGCAAGCTCAAGCTGCAGGAGCGGGCGGCCCGTGGCGACTACCCAAAGCCCCGCAAGAGGAGGAAGCAGAATGGCCAGAGCTGAGGGGAAAGACAGAGGACTATTCGAGCGCCCGGCAGGTTCAGGAGTTTGGTGGATTCGCTGGACTGACCAGCACGGCAAGGAGCACCGTGAGAAGGCCGGCACCAAGGCCAATGCCAGGACTCTCTATCAGAAGCGTAAGGCCGGGGCGCTCCAGGACGAGAAGCTCCCCGAGCTGACCCGCAAGCGCCCCCTCACCGTGGCCGACCTGGTGGAACGCTACCGGGAGAAGTTCGAGGCGAAGCGGGGCGGAAAGAATGACAAGCGGTATGCCCTCTACATGACCCAAGCCTTCGGGGACTTGGCCCTGAATGAACTCTCCCCGGCTGACGTGGAGAAGTGGCAGGTCAAGCGCCAGAAGGTGGACGGGGTGGCTCCCGCCACGGTCAACCGGGCCGTCGCCTTCTTCAAGTGGCTTTACAACCTGGCCATTCGTGACGGTATCTTCGAGGGCACGAACCCCGTGGGCCGCGTCAAACAGTTACGCGAGAACAATTCCGTGGTTCGCTACCTGACCGACGAAGAGGAAGAAGCCCTCCGGGCCGCCTGCTCCCCCGACCTGTGGCTGAAGGTGGAGTTTGCTCTGCTGACCGGGCTTCGGCAGGGGGAGCAATTCGGCCTGAAGCGGGAGAACCTGGACTTCCGGGCCGGCACGGTCACAGTGGACCGGTCGAAGCACGGGGAGAAACGGCACGTTCCTATGACGGACCGCACCCGCGAGATTCTGCGGGAGGTGCTGGCCAAGCATGATTCCGAGTGGGTTTGGCCTGGCAATGACCCTGGTCGCCCTTACCTGAAGACTTCCGCGTATACCGCCCTCCAGCGGGCCTGCAAGAAAGCCGGGGTCAAGAAGTTCCGCTGGCATGACCTTCGCCATTCCTTCTGTAGCAGACTTGCGATGGGTGGCGAAAGCCTGGTAACCATTCAGCACCTCGCGGGCCACAAGACGATCACCGTGACCCAGAGGTATGCTCACCTCAGCCCGGAGCACCAGAGGGAGGCAATGGCCAAGCTCTCGCGGCGCTCGACCGAGCGAACCGCCACCCTGCCCCTCGAGCCCGTGGCCCTGGCCTGGACCCTCCGGGAGCTTCTCTCCACCAGGGACCTGGCCACCCTGGTCGGGGAACTGACCTCGGGGTCAACCGGCACCAAAACCGGCACCGCCCAAACCGCCCCCAGAAGAAAGCCTTTAGTAGCAATGAATTGAGCGCGGGCGGAATCAGTCTCCAAAACCGTAGGCCGCGGGTTCAAATCCTGTCTCCCCTGCCATCGAAAACCTGCCACAGAGCGGGTTTTCTGCTTCTCGCTCGGGGGCAGGTCTTCCAGGGAATCAGCCGACCGAGGAGTCCTGAGCGAGCGCCAGTTCGATGAACCTGCGAATCTTTGGGGGGACGAAGCGCTGCGGAGGGTAAACGAACGCCAGTCGCTGGCTCTCGGGTCGGATGTCGACCAACCAGCCCGACTCAATCGCGAGCCGATGACCCGAAATACAGGATCGCGCCTCCAACCAGAGCCGACAACAGCGAGCCGAGCAGGATGCTGCTCCTGGCCACCGGGCCCAGAGGGTCCTCGCCCAGGGCTAGAGCGGTCACAAAGAGGGCCATGGTAAAGCCAATTCCGCCCAGCGCGCCCAGCCCGAGCATTTGGAGCCAGCTCACTCCCACGGGTAGGGCTCCCAGTCGCAGACGAACGGCCAGCCAGGAGCTGAGCACAATCCCGAGCGGCTTGCCCAGAAGCAGGCCGAGCAGAATCCCGATCCCCAGGGGGTGGCTCCAGGGAGAGGCGCTCCAATCCAGTCGAATTCCGGCGTTACCCAAGCAGAACAGCGGGACCACAGCGTAAGCAACCCAGGGCTGAAGTTTCTCGGGCAGGTCGTCCAGCGGGCCGGGAGTCGGAAGGGCGACGGCCAGCAAGACGCCCGCCAGCGTGGCATGGATTCCGGAAGGCAGCAAACACAACCACAACAACGTGCCCAGGACCACGTAGGGCCAGAGTTGCACGACCCGGAGGCGTGCCAGGGCCAGCATGCCTCCAAAGACCACTCCCGCAGCTCCGAGCATGGGCCAGTTGACCGCTTCTCCGTAGACCAGCGCGATCACCAGCACGGCGCAAAGGTCGTCCACGATTGCCAACGCGGCCAGGACCACCTTGAGTGAGCCGGGGATTTTACTCCCGAGCAACGAGAGCACCCCCAGAGCGAACGCAACGTCCGTCGCCATCGGGATGCCCCACGCGTGCGACTGGCTGGTTCCCGCCGTCAAGAGAAGGAAGACGCCCACCGGAGCCAGGCAACCACCCAGCGCCGCTGCCGCAGGCAAGGCGGCAGCGCGCCAATTGGACAGCGCTCCCACCAGGACCTCGCGCTTGATCTCCATACCGATCAGCAAGAAGAAGAAGACCATCAGACCGTCGTTGAGCCAGTGCCGGTATGATGTTGTGACGGCCTCATAGCCGGCTTCCAGGGGGGTGTTGGCGCAAAGCAGGGCCAGTCCGGTAGAGACGAGGATCAGAAGGCCTGGTGCAGTGCTGCCGACGTCAGGCTTCGACAAGCGGACCGTAGGCGTCCGGGCGGCGATCCCGGAAGAACTGCCAGGTGCGGCGCACTTCCTCGATCATGTCCAGGTCGAGCGTGGCCACCACCAGCTCGTCCTGGTCTTCGCTGCCGCAGACGATGATCTGCCCACGCGGATTCACGAAGTACGAGCTGCCATAAAACTTGCCGACATTCCAGGGTGCCTCGGTGCCGACCCGATTGATGGCTCCCACGTAGTAGCCGTTGGCCACCGCGTGAGCGGGTTGCTCAAGCTTCCAGAGGTGCTGCGAGAGCCCGGCCACCGTGGCCGAGGGGTTGTAGACGATCTCCGCCCCCGCAAGGCCCAGCGCCCGCGCGCCCTCGGGGAAGTGGCGGTCGTAGCAGATGTAAACGCCGATGGTCGCGTAGCGCGTCTTGAAGACCGGGTAGCCGAGGTTGCCAGGGCGGAAGAAATACTTCTCCCAGAACCCGCTGGTCTGGGGAATGTGCGTCTTGCGGTACTTTCCGAGGTAGCTGCCGTCCGCGTCGATGACCGCGGCGGTATTGTAGTAGACGCCGGCCTGCTCGCGCTCGTAGACGGGGACGATGATCACCATGGCATACTGCCGGGCGATCTCCGAGAGTCGCTCGACGGTGGGCCCCGGGACGGGCTCGGCGGCGTCATACCAGCGCTTGTCCTGGCCCGGGCAGAAGTAGGGGCCGTTGAAGATCTCCTGCAGACACAGGATCTGAACGCCCTGCTTGCCGGCGTCGTGAATCATCGGCAGGTGCTTCTCGAGCATGGCCGCCTGAATTTCGGCAACCGGGCGGGATTCGTCGTTGATCGGGTTGGAGGCCTGGATGAGACCGGACAAAACGGTGCGTGCCATGGATTTGCTCCCCGAGTTTGTGTGGGCGACGAGTCTGCGACCTTGTCGACGTCGCCGCCTTCGGTCGCTGGGAGGTCCCCTCCTCTGATAGCCCAGTGTGACAGATTCTGAGCTTTTTCAGAGCCTTCGCCTAAGGTTGAGGCATGCTGCCCGCGGTTTGCCTGCGCCCGACCTGGAACACCCTGACGGTTCCGCTTCGTTCCGCCGGGAAAGCGCCGATCGTCTCGGAGGGCCTCGAGTCGACCCTGGTCCCGGCCGGCTTCAGGCTGGTGAACGCGGAGGAAGGCACGATCGCTTACAGCGGTCCTTCCCGCGTGCGAGGCAAGCTCGAGCGCGCCGGGGTGCACCTCGTGGCCATGCGCCACGGCCAGACCGTAGCCAACCTGGCACGCGAGCAGGGAAAGCCCGCCGTCCTCTCGGGCCAGAGCGAGGTGGCTCTGACCGAAACCGGTCGGCGCCAGGCGGAAGAGGCGGCCCAACAGCTCTGCTCGCAGCTCGGGGGCGAGGCCTGGTTGCAGCGGGCGGCTCGGGATCCTTCCCTCTTGCCCGTCGTCTACACTAGCCCGCTCTCACGAGCCGCTCTGACGGCCGAAGCCCTGGCGAGCTTGCTGCGCGAGCGCTCAGGCGGAACGGTGGAGCTGCCCATTCTCCCGGATGACCGGCTCAAGGAGATCCACTTTGGTCGCTACGAGATGAAGACGCGTGACGACCTGCGCTCTGATTATCCTGACTTCACCCATCGCATGGACTCCTTTCAGGGACCGGGCAACGACTTCGTGCACCGCTTCCCGGGAGGGGAGAGCCGACTCGACGTGGTGGACCGCGTCCAGAGCTTCCTGGGGGACGTGGCCGACCGACATCCGGGCCGGACGGTTCTGGTGGTCTGCCACATGGAGACCATGGTGGGAATGCGGACCGCCCTGGGTTACTCCAGGCAGCGCGAGGGCTCGGTGCGGGCCGATGCCCAGGAGATGAAGAACGCCACCCCGCTGACCCTGCTTCCCCGAGAAGGAGACCTTACGCCGTGTACCTGATGCCATTGAGCGCCTCCAGCGCACCACCAGAGCCCACTAGCCGAGAGCGCCTGAACAGCACCATCACGCACTTTCAGAAGCTGGTCGACGAGTGGGAGCCCCAGATCAAGACCGACCTGGAGAACTGCGAGAAGTGGCGCAAGTCCGCCCTGAAGAACGACAAGATCGCGGGTTGGGGCTTGAAGGGAGCCTTGGCCGGGGGCGTCTTGGCGATGGCCGGGATGGGGGTCTCGCTGGCCATGGGTCTGGGCACCCACGGTGTCTTTCCTGGGCTGGGCGTCTTCCTGGTGGGGATCACCGCCTGCCAGGTGGGCTGCATGCGCCGCGACAGCGCCCGGATGGAGTATCAGATGACCTATCCCAGCGTGCAGCACCGGCAAGAGCTGTTGCAGACCCGGGCTTACCCCCAGCTGGCCCAGGCCCGCGCGGCCCTGCTCAAACAGGATACCGAGGAGATGACGGCCCTGGCGGATGGGCTCCGCCAGGTAGGCAACATCATGGAGACAAAGGACTCCCTGGTCGTGGGGGGGACCCTGATTCGCAAGCGCTGAGGCCAGGCAGGTGTGCCCGTCGCAATACAGGGCGTGCGGCGAGGGCCCCACGGTGTCTTCCACGGCCTGGAAGGCGGTGTGTGCCGTGTCGACGACCAGGTCCGGGGGTCGGGCGCGTTCAAGCTTGAAAAGAGCTCTGACAAGCAATTTTTCAGCTTCCTGGCCTATCCTCTGGCTATGCATCTTACCGCGGTCACTCTAGGCAACCTGCAGGCGGACTGGGCCGAGCGTGAGACCCAGCGGCGTCTGCTGGTGTGCATCGCCGACCGCTACGAGCGTCGTTCGGATGAGAAGGTGGGGGAGTACGAGAAGCTGCGCGTGCGAATGCAGACGGTTGAGGGCCAGAAGTCCCGCGCAACCACCGTCGGCATGGGGCTGATCCTTCCCACGGTTTTCTCGGTTCCCCTGGCCACCTCGGTGCATCCGGTCTTCGCCCTGGGCGGCCTGGTGGCAGGGGCGGGGGTGTTTTACTGCCTGCGCCGTCACGCCGACCTGGTGGAGCTGAGCGACGAGCTCGACCGCTGCTCCACCCAGCTATGGTGTGACCGGGCTCAGGACCGCATCGAGGCTGACCGCTATCGTGATCAGGCTGCCCGTCACGAGCCGCAGGTGGTCGAGGCGCTCCGGCTCCTCACCGAGGGTCGCCAACTGGATGGGATGCTCCAGACCGTGAAGGCTGGCTCGGGCTCGCAGTTGGCCGAGCGGGGCGGGCGCCTGGTGGTGGGCGGCGTGGTGCTGGGGCGACGCGGCTAGCGCGGCCGCTCCGGGAGGAAGGCCGCCGCGTTGTCGGAACCCGCATGAATGAACCCCCAGGCCTGGGCTGTCTTGCTGGTCGTGTTCGCGGCCGTGGTGCTGTTCGTCACCGAGCGCCTGGCCGTGGAGCTGGTAGCGCTGCTGGTGCTGTGCGTGCTGCTCTTGAGCGGTATTCTGACCCCTCGCGAGGGGTTGGCCGGTTTCAGCAACGAGGCCACCCTCACCGTGGGCGCGATGTTCGTGCTCAGTGCCGCTCTGTTCAAGACCGGCGCGGTCGATCAGGTGGGCGCCTGGCTGGCAGGGCAGCTCAAGAAAGGCTACCATCGGGGCCTTCTGGCCATGATGGGCTCGGTAGCCGTCGTTTCGGCCTTCATCAATAATACCGCCGCTGTGGCCGTCTACCTTCCGTTGGTGCTGGGCGCTGCTCGCCAGACCGGTATCAGCCCTTCGCGCCTCTTGATGCCACTCTCTTTTGCCTCAATGTTCGGGGGGTGCTGCACCCTGATCGGCACGTCCACCAATATCCTGGTCAGCTCCCTGGCCGAGCAACACGGTCAGCGACCCTTTGAAATGTTCGAGTTCTCTGGTGTCGGACTGATTCTGGCCGGGGTCGGCACCCTCTACATGCTCACGGCCGGCCAGCGTCTGATCCCTCAGCGGCGTGCCGCCGAAGGGGAGCTTACGAGTACTTACGCGATGGCCGACTATCTCGTCGACCTGGTTCTGCTCCCCGACGGTCCGTCGGTGGGCAGCACGGTGGCCCGCTCCACCCTGGTACGCAACCTGGACCTCGACATTCTGAGCCTGCAACGCGACGGGCGTCGCCTGACCGTGGCCGGCGACACCGTGCTGCAGGCAGAGGACGTCTTGCGAGTACGGTGCTCGATCGAGGAGCTTCGCAGAATCAAGGACCTCGAAGGGGTGGCTCTCTACGAGCAGTTGCAATGGCCGGACTTCGAGTTCGAGTCGGACGAGCTGACGCTGGTGGAAGCGGTGGTGGCACCCTTCTGCAACCTGGTGGGCCTGTCGCTGCGCGAGTCGCACTTTCGCAACGAGTTCGGGGGCACCGTGCTGGCCATCCGTCAGCGGGGTCGGTTGCTGCACCAGAAGCTCTCGGCCGTCTCGCTGAAAGCGGGAGATGTTCTGCTCATCGAGCTGCGGCGCGCGTCGCTGCCGCACTTGAGGGCCAGCCGCGCTTTCGTGGTGCTGAGCGAGGTGGCTGACCCGGGTCTGCGCCGTCACAAGCTCTGGCCGGCCGTGCTGGTCGTTGGGGCAGTCGTGGTCACCGCCTCGCTTAATCTGCTGCCGATGGTGGTGGCCGCACTGGTGGGGGCGGTGGTAGTTTTGCTGTTGGGTTGCCTGGATACCGAGGATGTCTATCGGGCTATCGAGTGGAAGGTGCTGTTCTTGCTGGCTGGCGTGCTCTCGCTGGGGGTGGCCATGGAGAAGACGGGCGTCGCGAAGGTGCTGGCAGGTTTGCTGGTCTCCAAACTGGGCGATCTGTCCCCCTGGTTCCTGTTGGCCGCCTTTTACCTGGCCACTTCGCTTCTCACTGAGGCCATGTCCAATAATGCCACTGCTGTCTTAATGGCTCCGGTTGCCATCGCAGCCGCCGAGCAGGTTGGAATCGACTCTCGGCCGCTGCTGGTGGCCGTGACCATGGCGGCTTCAGCCAGCTTCATGACCCCGGTTGGCTACCAGACCAACGCGTTGATCTTCGGGCCGGGCCAGTACACCTTCGGCGATTTCCTGCGGGTGGGCACTCCTCTCAACCTGCTGTGCTGGGCGGTGGCCACGCTGGCCATTCCCTGGTTCTTCCCGTTTTGAGGGAACGGCGCGTCAGCTGGTATACGGCGAAGATTGGGGCCGGACAGATTCTGCCCGATCCAATGCATGAACGGGTCGGTCATCCAGAGATTGCCGGTGTCGGACGCCGCTCGGAAAGTCGTGGAGAAGGTCGGATCGGCCTCCTTTTGGGGCTGGTGCCGCGATAGGACCGGGGTGAACGGACGCCGAAATCTCTCTGGATGGCTCGTTCCAAGAAAGGTCTGGGCGGATTTCGTCCCGAGAGCTTTGCCCCCCGCGAGCGCCGCTCCGAGGAATCTCCACCGCCACCGCCCTCCTCGCGTTCTGTCGACCCCGCCCTGATCGGCGCTGCTGCTCAGGTGATCGGCTGGGGTGTGGGGCACTGGCGAGAGTCGGCTCGCCAGTCTCGCGAGCTCGAGGCCGGGCTGTTGCGTCTGGCTCAAGTGCGCCTGGGCATCCTGACCGTCAACGATGCCGTGCGCGAGCTCGGGGCGGCCCGGGCCGGCATCGAGAAGCAGCTCGCCGCTCTGACTCATCGGGGCTGCTGTCGCCACGGGATCTCGCGCAGTGGTCAGGAGATCTTTGTCTTCGACGAGTTCCTACCCAGGCTCTACGCCTGTCACCATTGCGACGGCGAATGGGCCGAGGAGCGGCCCAGTTGCCCCGGTTGCGGCGCTCCGCTTCACGAGCGGGTTTGCTCTCCTCCCATGCGCTAGCAGTCCCGTGCGTTGAGTTCAGAAGACACTCTGTTGAACGGCGCCGCGCTAATTCCTGAAGTATTCAACGACAGATGCGGAGGTTTTCCACCTCGCCGGCCCCGGCCCAGGTTCACGACGGTAGGCCCCAGGCTCTCCGCAAGCCATAGCAGGTCTTTGAGGGGTCAACGGCTCGCTTGACGGCTTCGGATAATTATGTATAGGATGTATGGGTGTCCCAGCTCAATATCAACATGTCTGCCCAGTTCGAAGCGGACCTGACCAGTTTCATGCGTCTGCGTGGAATTCGCAGCAAATCAGAGGCCGTCCGGGTGGCCATCCGCGAGGGTTTGGAGCGGAGCTCTCCCCCTCCGGCAGGCGGGTCCTTTCGAAGCTGGTTGGGTCTTGCGGGTCCCCCCGATTCTCAAACCCCGGAATCCCCGCTCACCGAGGATGAGCTGTGGTCATCGACACGTCGCTGATCTTGTCGATCTGGTTTCAGGACGCGTCCGGAGCCTGGGCGGCCGACTTGCTCGACCACCACGCGGCGAACCTGTGGATGAGCACAGTGAATCTCACCGAGTGCTTGATCCTGGCCCGGAATCGCAGGCCGAGTTCCTGGCAGCACTTGGAGACGGCTCTCCTCTCGAGCGGAATCACGTTTGTGCCACCGGACGTGCAGCAAGCTCGCTATGCTGCCGAAGCCAGGATCCGTTTTCCTTTGAACCTGGGAGACTGCTTTGCCTACGCCCTGGCGCGCCATCTCAACGATGCCGTTGCCACCTGCGACCGGGATTTTCGCAATCTCGACATCCCCGTTCATCACCCGTGATGGCTTAGCTCAGGTCGAGCTTCGCGGTCAGCAGGCCCGGCTCGAACCTCAGCGACTCCACCGACACGTGCAGTGGACCGACCCACTTCTGGCGCGAGAGCCACTCGTTCAGCCGGCGCAGTGAGATGCCGATGCGACCGGCCTTCTTGCCCTGAAAACTGACCTGCTCCACGCTCAGCGTGTCCGACGGGAGGCCGGCCGCCACCAAGCGCGGGCCGGCCTGCTTGAGCACCTGGTCGGTGATGACTCCCCAGAGCATCTTGGTGAGCTGGCCCATCAGGTTGCCGGTGATGTTGCCCCGGATCTGATCAAACGGCAGGTAGAGAACCAGCTCGCTCGTCTCCACGGTGGGCACGGCCACCAGCGAGGCGGATCCGATCGGCAGCTTGCGGTGCAGCACGAAGCACCCGTCCTGGTAGCTTGCGGAGAGGTCCTGCACCCGATCGAGCAGCAGGTTGACGTGGGCTTCGGTGAGGGTCAGCTCGATCATGTCAGGCGCAGGGTGAGGCTCAATCCCTGGGGCCCCAGTGAGAGTTGATCCACAGCTACCCCGGGCCAGTCCTCCAGCTTGAGCTTGAGCTCGGGCTGCAGAATGCGCACCGGATCGACCTTCAGCTTGCCAATCTGAAGCCGGCCCTCCTCCAGTTTCACCTGGGGGGCGAAGACGGCCAGCAGCTTCTGCAGCGACTCGGGGTCGATGCACAGACTGCTCACCCGCTCCTCGGGCACGGCCACGGCCGTGCCGCAGCGGGTGCAGAACTTCTTGCCGGCGGCCACCGGCGCGTCACACTGAGGGCAGTTCATGCCCGCCCTGTTCGGTCTGCCGCAGGGGGGGACCCTGCCCGCCCCGAACCTCGCCCCCATGTTCAGTCTGGAGTTGGACAAGCACGAGTACGATCCGCGCCAGATCGTGCGGGGGGTGTTCCGCTTCACGCTCGATTCGCCGCGTGCCAACCTGCGTGTGGCGGTGGGTCTGACCGCTCGCCGCGAAGGGGAGATGGTCTACGAGACCACCCGCACCCTGGACGGCCCGCGCGAGCTGGCTTCGGGCACCTATGCCTTCGAGTTGCGCCTGCCTGAGGATGTCAAAGGACCGAGCCTCTTCAAGCGCCTCAAGCAGGCCATCGGCCGGGCTGCCACGGCCCCGGTGGACTGGGAAGTGTGGGGCATTCTCGACCGCGAGATCGTTTGCAAGAAAGCTTTTGAGGTGGTGCTCGAGGACGAGGACGACGAAGCGCCTGCAGAGGCTCCCCCCGGCCGCTCCTCGGTGCTCAGCCGGCTCAACATCGCTCCCCCCGACTATGCCCCCTCGGGCCGTCTCGAGGAGGAAGCCTCTGTTCGCAAGAAGGCGCCTCCGCCCAAGAAGGCGCCTCCGCCCAAGAAGGCGGCCGAGCCCTCGGCGATGCCCAAGCGCACCGTCTTCTGCCCCTCTTGCGGGGCCCGCGAGGAAGACGCCGAGAGCGACTACTGCGGGCGCTGTGGCAAGGCCTTGCACTGAGCTGCTATAATCAGCCTACCGCGACCTCACAGCAGAAGCGTACATACGTAGCTCATCGGTAGAGCACTCGATGCTAATCGAGAGGTAACTGGTTCAAGTCCAGTCCTTTGCTTCTGGAACTTGCGCGGGAGAGAAGGCCGGCCCTCGGGTCGGCCTTTGTTTACGCCCCGACCGAGTTTGACAGGCCCGGTGCCAGCTCATGAGCAGACGCGCGGGCTGTCAACTTTGCCCTGACCGATTTGACAGGGCTGGTGAGCAGACGCGTGAGCTGTCGACTTTGCCCCGACCGAGTAGACAGGCCTGGTGCCAGCTCATGAGTAGACGCGTGAGCTGTCAACTCTGCCCCGACCGAGTAGACAGGCCCGGTGCCAGCTCATGAGCAGAGGCGCGGGCTGTCAACTTTGTCCTGACCGAGTTGACAGGCCCGGTGTCAGCTCATGAGCAGACGCGCGAGCTGGCAACTTTTTCCCTCCAAGGCAGGAGTTGACCGCCCGGCTTCGATCCTATCCCGCATGCAAGCCTACCACGACTCTAGCGACCTTTTCTGCACACGCCGCCCGGACGGGCTCGAGCTGAAGCTCGAGGCCGAGGGGGTGGAGCAGGCCTTCGTCCGCACCGCCCCCGACGGCGAGGAAGTGATGCTGCCTATGAGCTCCGACCTCACCGCCATCCTGCCCTTCTCGGCGCCCCGGCTCGGCTACCGCTTCTACCTCAAGACCTCCGACGGCGCTTTCTGGCTCAGCGCCGCCGGGCTCACCCGGCACACGCCTACCGACGCCACCGACTTTCGCTACCTGACCCGCTTCGAGTCGCCAGCCTGGCTCGAGGACGCTGTCTTCTACCAGGTCTTCCCCGACCGGTTCTACGACGGCGAGTTCGAGAGCAACGTGCAGAATGGCGAGTATCTTTGCTCCGGGAAGCCGGTGATCGCCCGGGCCTGGCATGAGCTTCCACAGGCAAAGACCGGGTGGCACGAGTTCTTCGGGGGCGACCTGCCGGGCCTGGAGCACAAGCTCGACTACCTGCAAGAGCTCGGTTGCAACGCCATCTATCTCAATCCCATCTTCACCGCGCCCTCCTCCCACAAATACGACGTGGCCGACTACCGGGAGGTGGACCCCCACCTCGGCGGCGACCGGGCTTTCGCCTCGCTCATGGACGCGGTGCACCGCCAGGGGATGCGCCTGATCCTGGACGTGGTGCCCAATCACTGCGGCGAGACCCATCCCTGGTTCGTGCAGGCTTTGCAGGACAGGAACGCCCCTACCGCCGAGTTCTTCAGCTTCCTGCGTCATCCCGACGAATACGAGTGCTGGCTGGGGGTGAGGTCGCTGCCCAAGCTCAACTATCGCAGCGCCTTGCTGCGCGAGGAGATGATCTCGATTCTCCGCCACTGGCTTCGCCCGCCTTACCGGCTGGATGGCTGGCGCCTGGATGTGGCCAACATGCTGGCCCGCCAGGGCGAGAGCCAGCTGGGCCACAAGATCGGTCGTGCCCTGCGCCGGGCGGTCAAGTCCGAGAATCCCGAGGCCTACCTGTTGGGCGAGCACTTCTTCGACGGCACCCCCCACCTGCAGGGCGAAGAGCTGGACGCCAGCATGAACTACCGCGGCTTCACCGTGCCGGTGATCCACTGGCTCTCGGGAGGCGACCTGGCCTTCCACCAGAAGGCCCCCCACGGTGAGGGCCGCCCTCTGTCCACCAAGGCCCTGGTCGCTCAGTGGCTGGCTTTCCTGAGCGCCATCCCCTGGCAAGTAGCCCGCCTGCAGTTCAACCAGCTGGGTAGCCACGACATGCCCCGCATCCGCTTCTTGCTGGGCGAGGACCTCGACCGGATGGAGGCGGCCATGGTCTTGCTCTTCGCTTTCCCGGGAGTGCCCTGCATCTACTACGGCGACGAAGTCGGGATGAGCGGAGGGCGCGATCCGCACAACCGGGCCCCCATGGTGTGGCAAGAGGAGCGCTGGTGCCAGGCTACCCGCGAGCTGGTAAAGCGGCTGTGCGGGTTGCGCCGCAGCTCGTCGGCTCTGAGGCGGGGGGGCTTCCGGGTGCTGCACGTGGGCGCCGACCGCGTGGTGCTCGAGCGCCGCTCGCGCGACGAGCGTCTGTTGGTGGACGTGCGCAGGGGGCCGGCCGAAGCGGTGGAGCTGCCCGGTTTTTCGCTGGTCGGATTGCTCGGCGGAGAGCGGCTGAGCGGGCGGCTCCCGGCGGTCAGCCGGGCGGGTGGGGAGATTTACCACGCTTGAGCATGGCCGACGATGGCCAGCTCGCGCCCGGCATCGCTGGAGGCACGGCTGCGCCGGAGGCCGCGAGCTTGGCAATGTGGGCAGGTCGCTCGGCATGGTTGCGCGCCCGAAACATACTCTTCAATAGATCTGAGCGGGCACAAGAATCGAAGGAGAGGAAGCCCGTAATGACCGTATTCTATTCTATAGGCCTTCCAGTTCCGAGCTATTCTCTCTAAATCTAATGTGTTGAGCGTTACGTGCTGAAGGTTTTGCCTATCCTTCGGGGGCGCCTCCATACAAGTCTGTCGGCGCCAGTTACTGCAAAACCTTCAGC
>JAANMT010000202.1_pt1 | contig 62662 bp, 59 predicted proteins | sample 7279711 | NCBI WGS metagenome assembly JAANMT01 (sample SAMN14094538, study PRJNA606508) | bioreactor metagenome | isolation source: A lab-scale SPAN reactor treating ammonium-rich wastewater day 1 | place: Ireland: Galway | collected 2017-01-16
AACCTCCGCATCTGCGTCTCCAGCGGCGAAGCCCTCTCATGGAACCGCGCTCAACGATTCCTCGCCGCACTCCCTCATGTCGAACTCATCAATCTCTATGGCTCATCCGAAGTCGCCGCCGATGTTACATACCACGTCATCACCAGTCACGATATCGACACCGGAATCATCCCCATCGGCCGCCCAATCCACAACACCACCATCGCGCTCCTCGACCATCGCCTCCACCCCACGCCCCCGCACCTCCCCGGCATCATCCACGTCGCAGGCCCATGCCTCGCCGACGGCTACCACAACCGCCCCGACCTCACCGACGAGCGATTCCTCCCAAACCCAATCCCCAACCTCAACGTACCAACTCTCTTCAACACCGGCGACCTCGCACGATGGAACGCACACGGACAACTCGAATACCTCGGCCGCGCCGACAACCAAATTAAAATCCGCGGCTTCCGCGTCGAACTCGGCGAAGTAGAACATACCATCGCTCAGCATCCCGCCGTCGCGCAGGCAGCCGTCATCGCACGCAACACCCACGCCGGCACAACCCTACATGCCTACTTCGTTCCCCACAACGGCACCGCAGAACCAATCGACCACACCCCCGAAATCCGCCGCTTCCTCCGAGGCCGCCTCCCAGACTACATGCTCCCCGCCGCACTCATCCCCCTCGATCACCTCCCACGCACCCCCAACGGCAAACTCAATCGCGCCGCCCTTCCCGAGCCATCGCTCACACAGAATATAGATTCTCCATCAGACCCCACCATTCGCAAGATCGCTGAACACTTTCAGGCCGTCCTCAATCAGCATTCAGTCGGCGCAAACCAATGTTTTTTCGAACTCGGTGGCCACTCCCTTCTCGCTGTCAAACTCGTCTCACGTCTCGAAGCCGACTTCAAAAGACCAATCCCCCTCGCCACTCTCCTCCGCGCCTCAACTCCCGCAGCATTGCGCGATGTTATCGAGGGCCGCAACCCTCAACACGACGCCTCCGTCATCGCACCCTTCCGCACCTCCGGCTCACGCATCCCCTTCTTCTGCATTCACGGCATGGACGGCAACGTACTCTTCCTCGAACGCCTCCTCGCTGGCCTAAACCCCGACCAACCCCTCTACGGCATCATGGCACGCGGTGTTCACGGCGACGCAAAACCCCTGCCCACTATCGAACAAATGGCCGATCACTACCTCGCCGCCATCCGCGCCATTCAACCACACGGACCTTATATCCTCGGCGGATACTCCCTCGGCGGAGCCATCGCACTCGAAATCGCACATCGCCTCGTCCAACTCGACGAGCACGTCGCACGCATCATCATGATTGACACCCGCGTCCTCCGCCAGGCCGCTGGTCGCTCCCTCCAGCGCACGCTCCGCAAACGCCTCATCTATCAACTCCGCTCAGGACCCAAACACTTCCTCCGCACCCTCTGGATCGGGCCTATCGAACGCAACGCATACAAGATCTGTGCGCGCCTCAAACTTCCAATGCCGCGCCGACTCCGCCCCTGGCCCGTGCGCTTCGCAAATCTCTCCGCATACTTCAAATATCGCCCACGCCCCTGGGCCGGACCTATCTCCCTCCTTCGCGCACTGCATCAGGAAGACGAATATAAGGATCTCCCCGCCCTCGGCTGGGAAAACTTCGCCCGCGGCGAGCTCGATGTCCGCCCCCTCCCCTGCGACCATCTCAACTTCTTTGGCCCCCGCTCCGCAGGCATCCTCGCCCACGAACTCGATCGCATCCTCGCCGACACCACCGCCAGTATTCGCCCCCACGACACGCCTTCGCCCTCCGCCGACACAACTCGACCTCCGGCACATTCCCCCGCGCCAACAATCCACGCGTGACCTCAATCCTTCCACTAATCCCGCAATCTCTACCTCCGCTCCACGCGCCCTTCGATCGCGTCTCCCTCCACTTCATCAATCTCGACGACATCCAGCTCCCGCTCGACCAACTCCTGAGCCAGCTCGCCCCCGATGAATGCGCCCGCGCCGCCACCTTCAAGCACGATCTCCACCGCGCACGTTTCATCCGCCGCCGAGCCTGGCGACGAAACATCATCGCCCAGCTCGCCGCAATCAACCCCGACGAGCTTGCAATCGTGCACGACTCTCTTGGCCGCCCATCAATCACCGCGCCTGCCATCATTTCTCATTGGCACCTGTCCACCTCAAACAGCCAATCCCTCGCCGCACTCGCCATTGTCCCATATTGCAACATCGGCATCGACCTTGCATTCATCGACCCCCAGCACGCTTCCCCCGACGCCGCACGCGTCTTCATGCACCCCGATGAGCTCCGCGATCACCTCGCCCGCCCACCGCGCGACCAACCCGCCAACTTTCATCGCCTCTGGACGCGCAAGGAAGCCTTCCTCAAGACTCTCGGCACCGGCTTCGCCACCGACCCCCGCACCATCGACACCCGCCCCGACCTCATCATCCTCCCGAGCGCCTCTCCCTTCGCTCCTCCCAACACACCCATCCACCTCACCGACCTCCCCCTCCACCCCACCTGCACCGCAGCACTCGCCATCCACGCCCACAGTGCCACCGAGCCGCGGCTCTGAGCGGTCGGTGCCACCCCGCCGCGGAGTTGCTCAAGAAGGAACCGAGATGATTACAGACGCTGGTCGATCAGCCCTTGCTGCCGACACGGTTCATCATGCGGACGCCGTGCGAAGCGGCCACACCCGTGCGAGGGGCGGTCAGGCCGGGCTGAATCCCGTACTTGGAGGGTTTCAGAACGCCCCGGTCCTGCAACTGCTTGACCACTTCCTGCATCTTTTGGACGCGGTCGGGCGTCACACCGGGGTTTCGCCGGGCGGACTCTTCAAGGGTTGGCTGGGCGCGAGGGTTCATGGGGGTCTGCCTCAAAAGTACGCTCTGGAATGCACGAAGACCAGCGATTTCATCGTATGCATGTAGTCCGAGAGGCAATGGTGGTATTTTCGGACGCTGGCGTGAAGGTCTTTGTTCGCGGCGAGGTCGTCAATCTTGAGCTTGATATCGTCACTCTCCAGGGTGGCCCTTGAAATGCCGCGTCCGTGGGAGTGCCAGCGCTGGTTGTCGCTGAGCACGGTGGCGATCTGCTTGGCCCGTGCCTCGCGGAGTTCGGGGGTAACGGAGGTGTGGTTGGTTTCGGTCGTGGCCCAGTTCTTGAATTTGTACTTGGCCAGCCAATTCTTGAGCAGGGTGATCGACAACTCGCGAGCCTGCTCGAACTGGTGCAGTTCGGCGAGGTCGAACTTGGAGAGCAAGACGTATTCCGCGTTGGTGAGCTTTCCTTCACGATCCTTTTGCAGCAACCGCTCGTACTGGATGAGGTACGAGAGCGCGGGGACGAAGCGGTCGTCCTTGATGACTTGCGGGTCAATCGGGCCGAGTCGTGAGAAGTAGTCCATGTAGATGGAGTCTCCCGACATGGCGAAGATCGTCCCCGCCGACATCGCGCGATCGGGGATGATGAACGCAACATCGTCGTAGAACGTGCGGATGGTGTCCACCATGCGCTCAACTACCTCGGCACTACCGCCGTTGGTGTCGAGCATGACAACCACCTGCCGGTTGCACCGCCGTTCGGTAATCCGCTCGATCGCGTCCCTGACAAGTGTCTCCAAGCCATTGACAATCGGGCCGTAAATCGCCACCGCATCGCGGTTGAGCGTCTTCTCGATATCGCCGATGTGGCGATCGAGATTCTCTTGGACCACGGCGTTGAGACCAGACGGATCGGCAGCCATGAGCACTCCTGGGGGCGGTTTTGACGAAGGGATGATATCAAGCCGTCGCCCGCAGCGGGGCGGCACCGCCTGCGATTGCTGATTCATATCTCCGTTCCACCAACCCGCGGCCCTGTGTACAGCCCTAAGCGGTCGGTGTGCCTAGCTTCAACGTGCCACCGATCCGCGGCTCTGAGCGGTCGGTGTGCCTTGGTTTCTTGTGGCAGCCCTGGCGACGATCTCCTTCCCACCTCGCCGCAACCCGCAATCCCCCCCACATCCCCCACCCGCGCGCGCATCTTTCCGACTCTCCCTCACGCCCCTCTTGCATTCCCACCGCCGATGCCCATCATGCACTTCATGATCGCACCACACGACACACACTGCACCTCACGAGCCGCGCCCGTTCCTCCGCTCCCCCTCTCGCCACTGCCACCGCACGTCTCCGAGTCCGCACTCCTCGGCTCGCTCCTGCGTTCCAATCTCCCTCTTCCCGAAATTGCCGCCGAATACAACATCAAAGTCATCACCATCGCCCAGTGGCTCGAGCTCCCGCACATCCAACATAAGCTCGCCCTCATCGAGCGCGCAGCACGCACCCGTGCCCGCGTTCAGGCCGCCGAACTTGCGTCCCTCGCCGTCAGCGCTCTCACCGATTTCCTGCAAACCGCACCAGCCGACACCCCGCGCGACCGCCAGACTCTTCAGCGCGCTATCTCCGCCGCCAGCCGAATCTCCCGATCCCTCTGCGCAGCACACAGCGCCGAGCAATCTCAGATCAACACTCCCGCTTCACCTCGTCTCAGCGCGGCAGCCGCTCGTTCAGCACCGGCAACTTCGGTGCCGCAATCGCCTTGGCCTGATACCAGAACGCCGTCGAGGCAAGATCGTCCGTCAGCGGTTGATACTTCTTCGTCTCGTACCACCCCAGCGCCTGCACTGTCACGCGCAGATCCTTGGCAAACCGCACCGGATCCGGCAGGTGCCATCGATACAAACCATGCGCCGGCACGCGCGGACCCCACTTCTTCTTGTACCCCTGCTCGAACTGGCAATATCCCAGATACGGCGTCGAGTACACCTGCGGCGGCAGCGCCGGATCATCATGATCCATCACAAACCCCCACGCCCCGCCAAAATAGTCCTCCGTTCCCGTCCCGCAGATCGTGGGCGCGTCGTGCTTGTCGCCGTCAATGAAGAACTTCACTTCCCCCTCGCCCCACCAGCACGAACTCAACTGGTTCCACACCAGGTACGTCCCGACATACTGCCCTTTCCCCTTGATCCCTTCCAGAATCACATGCTCCGGATTCTCGCGCGTCGTCAGGCTCCGGTTCCAAGCCACGTGCAGCAGCCCCGCATCCGCCCCAACCTCCTGCTCGGCGTAAGTAATCTGATAGAAGAAGTCCGGAATCATCTCCGGCCCATCGTTGCGCACCGTGATCCGAATCCGCTTCCGAAACGGCATCGGCCAATACGAGTTCTGCCCGCCCATTGGCGCCACAACCACCGTCGCCGAGTTCACCAGAGCCTTGCCATTCACCCCGTTAGCGAAAAAGTCGCCCAGCGGGCACCGGATGCTTGGCTCCTTCGCATCATCATAAAACACTTCCAGCGCAATATGCCGATGCACGCCCTGGAGCACCGTACACCAGATGTGCTGAATCACGCCCGGCCCCTCGATGTCCGCCAGTGTCAGCGTCTGCCCCGGCGCAAAGTTCTTCAGGCAAGGCCGCACCTTCCAGCCCTTGCCCAGCTCACTCGCCGCATCCGTGCAGTGCTGATCCTCACCCACCTTGGCCTGCGCCCCCCCCCCCCTCTTCCCCTTCGGGTTCTCGGCACAAATCGATCGCGTTCGGCCATTGGTGATCCGAGTAATGTCGGCAAGCGGATTGAACATCGCAGCGGTCCTTTCAGAGATTTGGACCGGACTGTAGCCGCTGCGACCGTCCGCGCGAGATCGGGTTTACGCCCGAAACTCCCACGGCTCGCCCGGCGTGTAGCCGATCAACTCGTACAACTCCGCCCGCGTCTGCATCCGGTCGAGCAGCCCCTCGGCGCTGCCGCTGTCACGCAGCACGCCCAGTGCATCGGCCACCGCCTTCATCGCGATGCGCAGCAGCGTCACCGGATAGATCACCAGGTCGTAGCCCAGCGCCCCGAGGCGCGCCAGCGGAATCATCGGCGTCTTGCCGAACTCGGTCATGTTCGCCAGCAGCAGCACGCCCGTCGGCTTGAGCGCGCCAGCAAAGCGGGCAAACTCGTCTTCGCTCCGCAGTCCTTCGGGGAAGATCATGTCCGCCCCGGCGTCGCGATACGCCTTCGCACGCGCCACGGCTGCATCGAAGCCTTCGACCCCGGCCGCGTCGGTGCGGGCGCAGACGATGAACGCCCCGCCGCTGCACGCCCGCGCGGCCTCGGCCGCCCACGCGATCTTGCTGACGCTGTGTTCGATACTGACGAGCGTCTTGCCGTCGAGGTGGCCGCAGCGCTTCGGAAAGACCTGATCTTCGAGGTGCAGCCCGGCGGCCCCGGCGCGGTGGTAGTCGATGACGGTGCGGCGGACCATCTCCTCTTCGCCAAAGCCTGTGTCGGCATCCGCGAGAACGGGCAGGCCGCTGCCATCGACCACCTCGCGGATCGTGCGGCAGAAGGCTTCGAGCGTCAGCAAACCAACATCGGGCACGCCCGCCGATACGCTCGTCGCAGCCCCGGAGACATAACAGGCTTTGAACCCCGCGCGCGCAACCGCTCGTGCAGCCAGAGCATTGAAAGCGCCGGGCGCAGCGACGACGCCGGAGGCCATAGCAGCGCGGAGAACGGAGCCGGGGTGAGGCTTGGTCATGCGAAAGGATATGCGCGTGATGGATCGACACCGAGAACGCAGCGTTGACTTCGATGGCACCACGGCGCATCGACCCGGACCTTTGGGCGGGGGAGGTTTGTGTGAGGAGGGAGGACGGCGTGCGCCCAAAGATCCGGCGTCTGGGAGTCGAACGATGGATTGCAGTCGCGCTGAGAATGAAGGTCGGAAGTGGGAATCAGATCTGGCTAAGGAAGCGGAGGTCGTTCTCGAACAGCATGCGGATGTCGGGGATGCCGTACTTGCCCATGGCGATGCGTTCGATGCCGAAGCCGAAGGCGAACCCGGTCCATTGTTCGGGGTCGATGCCGCAGGCGGTGAGGACGTTGGGGTCAACCATGCCGCAGCCGCCGAGTTCGACCCAGCCGGGAGCCTGTCCGGGCTTTAGAGCGATCATCATGTCGAACTCTGCGCTGGGTTCGGTGAATGGGAAGAAGCTGGGACGGAGACGGACCTGAGCGTCGGGGCTGAAGTAGGCGCGGGCGAAGTGCATGAGGGTTGATTGAAGATCAACCATTGTGACATCGCGATCGATGTAGAGGCCTTCGATCTGATGAAACATGAACGAGTGCGTGGCATCGACGGTATCGGGGCGATAGACGCGCCCCGGAGAAACGACCTTGAGCGGGGGCCCCCAGCCCTTTGCGACGGCGTCTTCCATGGTGCGGATCTGGACTGTGGAGGTCTGGCTGCGGAGCATGCGCGGGCGGACAGTGTTGGCGGGATTGTCGACATAGAAGTTGTCGATGGGGTCGCGTGCGGGGTGTTCGGCGGGGATGTTGAGTTTGACGAAGTTATGTTCGTCGTCTTCGAGTTCGGGGCCGGTTGCGACATCGAAGCCCATGCGGCCGAAGACATCGACGAGTTCATCGCGGACGCGGGAGATGATGTGGCGTCGTCCGAGTGCTGGCGTGTGGATGATGCCGGGTTCGGTGAGGTCGATGGCGGGGCCTGAGGAAGCGGTTGCGGCGAGGGCTGCAGAGCGGTTGGCAAACTCGGCTTCGAGGGTTGCCTTCATGGCGTTGACGGCCTGGCCATAGGCGGGTTTGTCGGTTGGCGGGACGTCCTTCATCGCGGCCATGGCGGCGCGGACCTTGCCCTTTGAGCCGAGGTACTCGACGCGCCATGCTTCGAGGGCGGGCTGGTCGGGGGCGGCGGCGAGTGCTGCGAGTGCTGCGGACTGGGTTTGATGGAGGGAGTCGAGCATCGCGACGATGGTAGGATCATGCGGGAACAAGCGGGCTGATGCTGAAGAAAAGGAGGCATACCATGAGTCTTGAAGAGGTCCGGGAACTGCTGCTGTGGTGCACGATTGTGAACTCGGGATGCTGTTGGTGTGGTTTGCGATGTTCACGCTGGGACGTGGGTGGATGAGGCGGCTGCACGGACGCTGGTTTCGGCTGAGCGATGAGCATTTTGACGGGATTCACTATGTGGGGCTGATGATCTACAAGATGGGGATCTTCGTGTTCAATCTCGTGCCGACAGCGGTGCTGTACGCCATCGCCTGATCGGGTGTGGGGGCGGCTGCGAGGGAGAGATCGGGAATAGAAAAAGCCCCGGCGGTTGGCCGAGGCTTGTGGGGGTGAGAAGCACGGGCGAAAGGATTCGAACCCTTAACCTCCTGATCCGTAGTCAGGTGCTCTATCCAGTTGAGCTACGCCCGCAAGATGTCGCCGATAGGTTAAGCGTGTCGGGCGTCCCCGGCAAGGGGGCTGGGGGATGGAGTTGATTTCTTTTGGGGTGCGGGCAAGCATGTTGACCGGGTTGGGCCTACAGTTTGGGCCCTAGCCGACGGTGGTAGTTGGCGGGGATTGAGGGCCTGGATTCAGGCAAACGGGTTTCCGGTATAGAGGTGTACGCATATGGCTCACTCGAAGTCAGCGCAGAAGCGCGTTCGTCAGAATGAATCGGCTCGTGCTCGCAATCGCTGGCGTCTGCGGACGATGCGTGAAGCGATCAAGTCGTTCCAGACGGCGTGCGCGAGCGGGAGCGCTGAGGAGGCGGCCAAGGCGTATCAGTCGTGTGCGTCGATCATCGACAAGACGGCGTCGAAGGGCGTGATTCACAAGAATCAGGCCTCGCGTCGCAAGAGCCGGCTGCACGCGCACCTGAAGGCGAAGAATTCGGCCTGACGGGTGAGTTTGCGGGTGTATTGCGTGGGTAGTTGAGGTCGCGTTGAGATCACGTTGAGATCACGTTGAGATCATGGGCCGACGCTCGACCAAAGCACCACATCGACGAAAAGAGCGCGAGGATGCGGAAATTGCGGGGTATGCGCGCGCGTCGAGGGCGCCGTGGCAGATTCTGTGCCTGTTGCTGCCGCTGATTCTGGTGTATGAGATTGGTTCGCTGATCTATCTGACGAGTCCGGAGACGGACCAGGTGGCAACGGTTGAGGCGGACCGGCTGTTGGGGGCGGCTTTTGAGCGTTTTGGTGTGACGGGGCTGCACCTGCCGGGGGTTGTGGTGGTGGTTGTGTTGCTGGTGTGGCACCTGCTGACGCGGGATTCGTGGCGGATTCGGTGGACGGTGCTGCTGGGGATGGTTGCGGAGTCTGCCCTGTGGACGTTTCCGCTGCTGGTGATTGCGGTGCTGCTGGACCCGACGGCGTTGGCGCAGGGGCCTGATGTGCGGTCGTGGGATCTTGGGGCGCGGATCACGATCTCGATCGGTGCGGGGCTGTATGAGGAACTGTTGTTTCGGATGATGATCATCGCGGCGGTGCACTTTGCTTTGGTGGATCTGTTGCGGGTGCCTGCGCGAGCGGGGGCGATCGTGGCGGTGGCGGTTTCTGCGGTGCTTTTTGGGTGGTATCACCTTCCATCGGGGATGGGATTCGATTTGGGCTGGTTTTTGTTTTATTGTGCTGCGGGTGCGTATTTCGGGGTGGTGTACGTACTTAGGGATTTCGGGATTGTGGTGGCGACGCACGCGATTTATGACTTGATTGTGCTGGTGCTGCTGGCGGGTGGAAGTTGAGGTGTTGGGGAGGGTTGATCGGGGCTGCGATCCCCCCTATATTGGTGGCTCAATGCTGTAGAAGATGTGGGAGTTGTGTGGAAGACGATGGACTTGGGGCTGCGAATCCGATAGATTAGAGGTGGAGCCACCTTTTGTATGGGAGGACCGATGGCCGTGCGCACGGGCATCGGGTCGGTGTTTGGCTGTCAGGGTGGGCAGCTATGGCGATCGTGTGCTAGGGGCTTGTCATGGGTCTGGACTTTGCGATTGACGAGTTGTACGCGACGGGGTGGTCTGCGCTAGACACGGTGGGCTGCGAGCACCACACGGATGGGCGATCGTTTCCTCGATCTAGCCGGGTGAGTGCGGAGTTTGAGTCGGCTGGTTTCGACTTTTCGGTGAGGCACATTCAGCTGTTCGACTGCTATCGGGCGGAATGGCGTGAACGTGGCGGCAGCGCTGCGGGAGCCGTGGTCGGGCAGACGGAATCGGAGGCTTCGGTGTATGCACTGAGCCAGCTTCGGCGGAACATGTCGACCGCGACAGTGTGAACGATCGGCGTGAAAGCGCCAGCAAAATGTGCTGCGGCTGGAGAAGCGCGGAGGGCGATTTGACCCTTTGTTGGCTGCGGCTACTGTTGTGCGGAACGATGTCCGCGTTGACGGGCCCCATCGTCTAGTCTGGTCCAGGACGTCAGGTTCTCATCCTGAAAACTGGGGTTCGAATCCCCATGGGGTCATTAGGTACTTGTTCGTATCGTCACACACAGCACCACACCCCACCAAAACCGCAGGATTCTCGGGGTTTTGCGTTTCGTCGTGTTCGTCGGTGGAAGCGTTTGGGCGCGTGTGTGTTGCCGGATTTGCTGCCGGATTTTGGTTCCCTTCGCCGATGCCCGCCGCAAGGTTGAAGTGAGCATCGCGGGTTTGCAGGTAGTGCGTTGCCGCGATCATCGGGCTATGCCCCAGCCAGCCCGCCACAGCATGGCTTGGAAACGTCTCCACCCAATCCGTTGCGCAGGATGCCCGCATGTTGTGGAACAGCCGGGGCCATGGCTTGACACCCGCCTTGGTGATGATCCGCTCGAACCCGGTTCGCAGGTTCATTCCCGCGCTGCGCAGCCGGGGGACCACCGCCTCGGTTCCCGGTTCGGCCCGGTCGAACAGGTCTTGCAGGATCGCGCGCAACTCGGGGGCGATCGGGACCAGCCGCACCGCGTGCCCTTCGTGCCCATCCGTCTTGGGGCTTCGCACCGTCAGCCGCCCATGCAGCCAGTCGATATTCGCCCACGTCAGCCCGACCAGTTCACCCGGGCAACGCAACCCCGCGAACCGCGACAGCCCGATGATTGCGCGCCATTGTGCATCCGGGCACGCATCGAGCAGCGCCTCGATCGTCTTGCGATCGACGTAGAACGATCGCTCGGGGTTCGCTTGTGTGCCGCAGCGGATATCCGCGAACGGGTTTGCATCGAGCATCCCCCACCGCACCGCCTTGTCAAACACCATGCGCGCCGTCTTGGTGCGCTTCGCCACCGTCGCGTTTGACAGCCGCTTGATCGTCACCGTGCCGTCAGCCTTGTTCACTTTCTTCGGCTCGCCGATCCACTTGCGCCATTCATCGGCCCGAATCGGAGTGATAGCGCGGATCGGTTCAGCGTCGCCGAAATGATCCCGCAGCATCCCGACCCCTTGCAGATAGGTTGTGCGTGTGCCGGGCCTCACCGTCAGCGTCGCCTCGAACCGCTCCAGCAGCGTCCCCAGCGTCACCACTTCGGCCCCCTTGCGGGGTTCAGCCAGCCCCAACTTGGCTACCCGCGCGTGCAGCCGGTCGTCGATCGCTTCGAGCCATCGCACGCCGTCGGGGTGGAGCGTCGATCCGACTCGGTGCGCTTCGAGCACGCGCTCGAATCCCGCCAGTGCGCTTGTCGCCGCTCGCTCGGAACACTTGCCCAGCCGGAGCGATTGTTGCTTCCCGCTCGCGTCGCGCCAGATCAACCGCTTGAGTTCGCCCTTCGTGCCTTCGCGTCCGATGCTCGCCATGTTTACCGTCCCTTCGTGGTCTTGTTCTTCGTGGGGGTCTTGGGTTCGATTGTGATGCGCAGCCCCAAGTAGTCCGCCAACCGTTCGATTGTTTCCACCGTCATTCCGCATTCACCGCTCAGCAGCCGCGACAGTTGGCTACGGGCCACGTTCGCACCCTTGGCGATTGCATAGGGCGTTTGATCGCTCGCCCGGATCGCCGCTCGAATCTCGTCCGTCAGTTTCGCCATGCGGACAGTATACCCCATCCGTTGCTAGAAAGCAACTACACCCCATCGACTCCCCGACCGCCACCAGCCACGCCGACGATCCGGGGTGGGTGGGCATCGTCAGTTCATCCGCGACGCCCAGCCGTTCGCCCATGATGTACGCCGCGTCCGTCTCGGCCTCGGGCGTGTATCCGTTCGTCAGCAGCCCGAGCACCGCCGCACGATGCCGCCTCAGCCGGTCGGACAGATCGGGGGGCAGTGTGGCCGGTCGATGCCTCAACCGCTCACCATCGCTCGGGTGTGGGGCCAGTTCAACCCCAGCCCGCCCCAGGTCCGCCAGCAGCCGGGCGAGTTCGGGGGGGTGTAGGCTCACGGGCCAACCTCCCCCCAGCCGTCATCGTCCCCGCCCGTGTCCCCAGTGTCACCGTCACCATAACCCACACCATTCCCCGCGTTTGTCGTGGTTTCGGTGACGGTGACGGTGGTGACAAGTTTGAATCGTCGCGTCGGTCTACCACCATTGGGGCCGGGGGTGTCGATCTCCCACACTCCGATCCCCGCTTCAACCAATGCCGACAGAGCACGCTCAGCGGCCTCGGGATCATTGCGATACGCTCGCATCCCCTTCGTCACGTCGCGGGGTGTCACGGTTCCGCCTTTGCGTTTGATCCACTCGACCAGTTGCCGAGTCTTGCGATCCTCATCGCTCTCGGACAGGATCGCATAGACGCGCCGGGCCTCATTGCCAAACCATCGCGACAGCGCCACGCCCGCCGCGATGCTCACTTCGTCCGCCCGCTCCGGATCGCGTAGTGTGGCGTCACCCGCCGCCCAGCGGGTCAGGTGAACCACGAGCGCCAGCCGGGCCGCGTATCCCTCCAACTTCGACCACGCCGCCGATAGGTCGCCGGACAGTTCCGCTTGCTCGGTCGCGTGTTCGTTGTAGAACGCAACCCACGCCCGCTTCCCATCGTCGGCCAGCCGCACCAGGCGGGGCCGATCGTCGCCGTCGTCGTCGGCTTCGGGGGTCAACTCGAACAAGCGATCGAACACCAGCGCCACCGCCGCTTCGGTCCTCTCGCTCAACTCCGCTTCGGTCCAGCGCTTCGCTTTGCACGGGGGCATCGCAAACAGCAGCCGCGCCGCCATGCCGCTTTCATGGTGCTCTTGGCCGAGCGCCCGGGCCAGGATACCCGGTTGTATCCCGCCTGTGATACTCGCCGATGCAGTCGGGACGTGGATCGTGGGCGGGATGCCCTTCTTGCGATCGACCGTCATGGCTTCGCCGTTGTGCATTGATAGCCAGTGCGCAGAGTCCGCGCCCGCCTTGCCCGCCTTCGCATAGCGATCAAAAGATCCCAGCCACCCCGCGAGTTCATCGCGCGCCAACAGCACGCCGCGCGGGTTGCCCAGCAGGATCGGGGCGAGCGCCTCGATGGTCGTGTCGCTCACAACGTACCGCCGCGCGATCGGCGCGATGGGTTCCTCGGGCGGGTCGCCCGCGTCGCCCTTCGCCGCCTTGCGCTTCTTCCATCCCGCCAACTCAACCTCATAGTCCAGCCGTCGCGCGCCCCACTCAGCCAGTGCCGCTTGGTGTTCCTTGAACGCGCGGGCTTGCGCTTTGCGAATCGCGCTCATGGCCAGTTTGAACGCGGGCGTTTTCATCGTCCCCGACTCGCCCACGATCGCCGTCCAGAGATTCGGACCCTCGGGCCATCCACGCTTGAGCGCGATGCGATGGGTGTTGCCGATCGCAGCGGCCAGCGCCGACAGCAGGGGAAGCGCGATGTAACTTTCATCGCACCCGATCGCCGCCGCGCCCTCGATCACGCAACCGCGCACAGGCTCGGGCAGCGTGTGTGTCGGGAATGGTCGCCACGTCGGGGGTGCGCCAACCTCGGCTTCGATCGCCTCGGGTTCGGTCCGCGCGATCAACTCATCCACTATGCCGCGCAGAAGTTCCGTCTCTCCGCCCTCCGCTTCGAGAAAGTCCGCCACGTCGCCGCCTTCGGGCATTTTGGGCCACAGTTCCGCCAGCCGCACCACCCGCACGCTTCGAGCGCCCGCGCCCAGGCACAGCCGCACCACGTCGCGCGCGTACGCCTCTCCCGGCTCGTCGTGGTCAGGCATAATCACAACGTCATGCCCCGCCAACGGGGACCAGTCCGTTTGCTTCGCAGCCTTGCACCCGCCCGCGCTTGTGGTGCTCAGCCACCCGCACGCCGTCGCAGCGTCGGCCGCCTTCTCGCCCTCACACACCACCACCACCGCACCAGGGCCAGCGGCCAGTATCGCGGGCAACTTGTACAGCGGCCTCGGGGCCTTCATCGCGCCGATCACCCACCCCGCATCGGTCCGCGCGATGGGCCGGTAGGTCTTGCCTTGCGGGGTTTCATACCGTGCGACCAGCCCCACAGCCTCGCCGTTCGCGCCGTGGTATGCCCACCACTTCGCGCAAGCGCAGCCGATCAACCGATCAAGTTCGCACAATGCTTGCGCATCCGTCGCGTATACTTGTTTTCGAGCCTTGCCCCCTTCGCGTTGCCGCGCGGCCGGGGCTTTTTTCTTGGGCGGGCCGTGCCCGTTTCGCTCCGGCCTCGCGGGCCCAAACACCGCGCCGCCGTCCTTCACGCTCACCGCCACCATTCCATGCGGGGGCGTGCTCGATCGCTCGCATTTCAGGTAGCCTTCGCCCGACCACGCGCACCAGTCCGGTTTTCCGCACGCTGGACACGGCTTGGCCTTCGTCACGCTTTGCCACTCTCGGGGTGTGCTCATTGCATCACCGCCTTTCGCGCCTCGACCAGTCGGCGTAGGTCCGCAACGTCGAACAATCGGCGCGTGCGTAACTTCACGCTCGCGAGTTCGCCGCGCAGCCTCAGATTATCAATCGTTCCCGGGCTCACACCCAGCAGCCGCGCGGCTTCGCGCCGATCGACCAACATCGGGGAAGTGCTATTTTGGGCGGTGCTCATCGCGCACCCCCATTCCTCAGCAGGGCCGCAATGGACGCCTCAGTTATCCGCACAGCGCGACCAAGGCTCACCCGTTGCAGTTGTCCACGTTCAACCAGCCGCCGCACCGTCATCGGCGAGCAGCGCAGCCGCGCCGCCACCTCGGGGTAAGTGAGTGCGTCGGGTCGGTGTTCCGTCTTTTCACTTCTCATGTTGCCAGTCCTCGGGCGGGGGCCGCACCAATGCGAGCACCGCGTAAGACTGGCGCGGATTCCGGATTCCGGACGATCCGGAATCGTGGGCTATCCCCGTTTACCCTTTGATTTGCCGGGCTTTCTGGCGGTAACACCATTTTCCATTTTTCCGGTTCGTCCGGAAAGCAGGATGCCCTTCCGCCATCCCGGAATCTCTTCATCCAGTTCTTTCAGGTAGACATAGAACGTGGTCTTGCTGATCGTGTGCCCGTCGCTTTCGAGTGATTGCAGTGCCAATTTCACCTTGCCCTGTTGCTCCAAATACGCCGTCCTCACTCTCGCAAGTCGGATGTTGCGTTCAGAGTGCTGCGCACCTTCCCACAACACAACCGTTACAGGCGCAACGGACGCGCCGCCCGCCGCATCCGCCTTGGCGGTCGCCGGGGGGGATTCGTCCGCGTCCGCCGCCGGTTCAAGCAGATCGGCTATCAGGTTGCACGCCATCGCGTTCCGTTCGCACCACCGGCGTGCATACTTCTTCCAGTCCGCCTCGTTCATCCCGTCGCCAGTTGTCTCGATCGACTCCCGCTTCATGGCGTCGCCTTGCCTGAACCCGCCGCCGTCTCGAATCAGGTTCCATCCGTCGGGCATCGGTGCACCGTCTCGCCACCACCGCGCGGGGCCGGGCTTGAAGGTGCGCCATCCCAGTTGTGCATCCTTGGGGTCGAATTGCATCGGGTGATCGGCCACCAGCCCAGCGACAAGTGTTTGCCATCGGGCGCGGTCATCCAAGGCATTGCTAACGGGGTCGCCACGCACGGGCAGCCTGCGGGCGATGGGTTCGGGCAGTGCGCCATCGCCAGCCAAGTGATCGAGAAGCGATACCAGCCACGCCGTTCGATCGGCCTTCAAGGTTGCCGCCGCATCACCATCGCGGAAGTCGTGGGCTTGGCGTCGAAACGTCTCTGCAAACTTCCTTGCGTGCGCCCGCACCGCCGTCCCCGCCGTCCGCTTGTTGCTGGCGTGCGATCCGTTCGCCCGCATTTCATCGAGCAGCCGCGCAACCTTGCGATGGATGCTTGGCGTCGCCCGGACAATCAGCAGTTCACCGAACGGGCTCAGCGATCCCGCGTCGCCACCGTGTATGTCCCAGCCCCCGGGATCAATCTGCGAAGCGATGATGTCGATCAGTTCGTTGGTTCGTTCTTGCAGTTCCCCGATGTTGTATGTCCGTATCACAGCATGGCGATCACGGATCACTTGGTCAGAAGTCAACATCAGCACCCCATCGTCGATCAGCAACCCCGCCGGAATATCGGGGTCCGTCACTTGCTCTAGAACAAGGGCGAGCACCTTGCCCAAGGAAACTTTTTTGAGGCTCAGCGATATCGGCGCTTCCGGCTCAACCCCGATTGTTTCAAGCGCTCGCCAGTCGATAACCAGGTTGACACCCGACACCCCGGCAATGGAGTTCAGTACTTCACCGAGAGATTTGTTCGAGAAGTCTACAGAAATGGGTGGTCGGAGGATCGACTTTGCCAAGTTCCGATCCGCCTCGCTCTTGACGTTGATGTGATAGTCGAAATCGCCCGCGCCCTCGAACAGTTCATCTTGGTTCATGTGCAACGTCCTTGTCGGGGTCGGTCGGGCGGGCTTCGGGGGACGTTGCATCCCGAAGCCTCACCCGATCCGTACGCGGGGATCAGCCGCTACCCAGCCCGAGCATATCCCGCAAAACCCGCCGCCGCAGCCCGTCGCGCGCATTCTTAGGTTCCTTGCGTTCACCCGCAGCCCATCGCAAGGATCCCGCCTTGGTTCCCGGGAAACGCCGTTGCAACGTGGCGCGTGCTCGGTGCTCGGGTGTGCGATCGGATGCGTCAGGGTGTGTCGAACGCTTGGGGCCGCGCGGGGCCTCGAAACTCGGGGCTTGGGGCTTCGCAAGGTCCGCATGATGCGCGGGCCGCCGCGTCCAGGTCGATCCCCGCTCGCGCCGCCCGTCGCCCTTGCTCGCGTTCGAGCGCCGCCAACGCTCGCCTCAGCAGATCGTCCGCCGTCACCGCGCGCCCGCCCTCGATCCTCCGCAACAGCCGTTCTCGCGCGCGCATGGCTCGAAACAGCCCGACCGCGTGCTCCGAAACCCACAGTTCGTAACGTCGTCGGCTCGCACGTTTTCGACTTGTGCGGGGCATGAAGTATGGTACGCTGGAGGGATGGAAGTTCTGAAATGGGTGTTCATGGGGATCGGTGCCGCTTGGGAAATAGGGCTCTTGTTGATGATCGTGGCCGGGATCACGTTTTGGATCCTCGGCATCCGCACCGATGAAAGACGGTAGCGCTTCGCCGATTTCAACCCAAAGTTTTGCGGGCGGGTTGACAACATGAGACAGCCCCCGCCCCCGTGGGGTCAGGGTCGGGCCCACGCAGCCGATCGCCGCAGCCTCGACCACACCGCCGCAGCCGATGCACCCCACGCCCAGCCTCGATCGTCCGGCTTCGATCCGTCACGTTCGCGGGGGATGCTCCGATCCATCGCGGGCGTCGCCGTCGTCACCGGAACCGAAACCGCCGGACCGATCGCCACTCGGACCCGCGCAATGGTGGAAGAAACGTGTACGGCTTCGCGGTCGGTCACCGGGCGACGGGTCGAAACTTTCAACCCCCCCCCCTTTCCTCAGTGCCGCCACGATGTCACACGTTCAACCTTGGCAACCTATGGGCGTGTGTGTGCGCCGTGGGCCAGCCGTCGCCCGTGGATGCCCGCTCAGCCCCGCCCGTGTTCGTGGGCATCCTGAACCCCGATCGGTGCGCCTCGAACGCTCAGCCCTTCGCAGCCCGCACCATCGCCACGATGCCCGCCCGGATCGCCGGGGCCAGTGTCGCCCATGCCTCGACCACCGCCGCAAGTTCGGGATCAACGGGCGGGGTGGGCGTCGCGGGTGGTGCCGGGGGCGTCGCCGGGGGTGTTGCCGGGCCAAAGTCGGCCCCAATGTTGCCGGATTTGCTGCCGCCCGTTTGCGAATCATGCTCATTTCCCGAGCATTTGCGGGGTTGTTCGGACCCCCATGGGGTCATTAGGTTAATTGAGATTTTGCGAGACTGCGGCTGCGGGGATGGTGCGTTGGTGGTTGGCTGGCGTGCGTGGTTTGCCTGTGGGTCTTTGCGGTGGTGTTGAGCGAGCCGAAGGCCTTTGGCGAATCGGGTGCGAAGCGATAAGAGAAAATGGCGTGTGGCTCAGCGCTCCGCACCGGCGGGGGCGCAGGTGTTGGCCTGCGCCCGCCGCGTGCGGAAGGCAAGGTAAGGGCTCAGAACATAAGTTGCATCTGAAGGCCGAGGGTTGTCTGTCCGCCGCTGGTGTCGCCGAGCAAACCGACACCGTTGTCGGGGACGCGGACGAGCGATGCGGAATCGGCCTGGGTTTCGGGATAGAAGGTGACTTCGGCGGTGAGCCTGAGCGCCTGACTCTTGGGAATGAAGTACCAGTTGAGGCCTGCGGTGATAGCGCCGAAGTCGTCGCTGCCTCCGGTGCGGTCATCATCGGGCATGATGTGAACGTAGCGTGCGAAGAGCTCGGCGTTGTCGTTGAGGAAGACGCCGCCTTGAACGAGGAAACCGAGATCGTGTACGGAGTCGCCATCGGAATCGAAGACGCGGCCTGTGGCGGATGCGAGGAGATTCCATCCGTCACCTTCGACGCCGATATCGGCGGTGTATTGGAAGAGGTCGATGGTGCCCATTGCGGAGGTTGGTGCGCCGGTTGCGCCGTCCTGCTGCCAGTGTCCGCCGAGGCCGACGAGGACACCGAACTTGTCGCCGCGGAAAGAAGTCTGGTCGCGATATTGGCGCCATCCGGCTTCACCGAGGCGGAATTCAGCGCGTGCGGTGAGGCCGAGATCGGACTCGATAGGATCGTTGAATGTTGTATTGGCTGCTCGACGGCCGTCGGAGATTGCGCCGAAGATGCGCCAGCGATCTGCTTCGTAACTCAGCTGGACACCCTGAGACCGATCGAGGCGGAAGATGGTGCTGATGAGTGAGCGTTCGATGGTTTGTGTATGGGTTGGCGCGGTGGCGAAGAATTCGCGATCGAAAGGAAGTTTGAACTGTCCCCAGCGGAGTTTGATGCCGTTGTCGAAAGCGTACTCGCCCCATGCGTCCTGGAGGCCGAGGTTTCCGGTTGCGCGGTCGAAGATGGTGAGGATTCGGTAGGTGAGTTTTGGGGAGACCATGTGGCCACGGAATTCGAGTCGTGTGCGGTGTGATTGGAAGCCTCCTTCGTAGTCGTCGGAGGTGCTGTTTGCATCAAGATTGGCGTAGTAGCGGAACTGAATTTCGCCTGCGATGTTGAGGCGATAGTTGCCGTCGGTGCTTGCGATGAAGAAACGTCCGTCGTGGCCGGCTGTGGGTTTTGTCTCCTGCCTGACAGCGGCATCGGCGAGCAGTTCGGCGGCGTACGCACGTTCAAGAGAGAGGGAGGTGGCCTCGGAGGCGGTTGCGAGCGATGCGAGCGTGGCGACGGCCAAGCCAGGCGCCAAAAGAGCGTGGTTCATCGTGGGACTCCTGTTTATGATTTCAGGTGAAACTAGAAGATGTGAACCCGACGCGGGGTCACGAAAACGCGGTCTCCGTGGGTTGCAGCGAGTGCTGCGAACCGATCCTGCGGGACCTCCGCAGTAATGAGTTTTCCATCGGGAAGTTGGAGATCGAGACGCGCGACGGAGCCTGCGGCGTGAATGCGCAGGATTGTCGCGGAGATGCTGGGTTTGCCATTGGCGTTTGCGGAGAGGTCGAACTCGTGTGGTCGTACAAAGACCTGGACCTGTCCTTCGCGGGTCTGGTCGTCGGAGGAGGCGACTTGAATATCAGCGAACTCGACATCGCGTCCGAGCGCGCGGCCGTGGAATGTGTTGACCTGGCCGAGGAACTTCATGACGAATTCTGTTTTTGGTGCGTGGTAGACTTCGCCTGGGGAGCCGACCTGTTCGATCTGGCCGCGGCTCATGACGACGACACGATCGGATATTTCAAGAGCTTCTTCCTGATCGTGTGTGACGAAGACGCTGGTGATATGAAGTTCGTCGTGGAGGCGCCGGATCCACTGTCGGAGTTCGGCGCGGACTTTTGCATCGAGTGCGCCGAAAGGCTCGTCGAGGAGTAGGACGCGTGGCTCGACGGCGAGTGCGCGGGCGAGTGCGACGCGTTGGCGTTGGCCTCCGGAGAGTTGGCTTGGGTATCGGCCGGCGAGCCCATCGAGTTGCACGAGGCCGAGGAGTTCTTGAACTCGGTCGCGGATGGCACTTTTTGCTGGGCGTTTGTCGCGTGGGAGGACGCGTAGGCCGAAGGCGACATTTTCCATGACAGACATGTGGCGAAAGAGGGCGTAGTGCTGAAAGACGAAGCCGACGCGTCGGCGGCGGACAGGTGTTCCGGTAATGTCTTCTTCGTAATATCGTATTGATCCTTGGCCAGCGTCGAGGTCTTCGAGACCGGCGATGAGGCGCAGGAGCGTGGTCTTGCCTGAGCCCGATGGCCCGAGGAGTGCAACGAGTTCTCCGGTGGGGATGTCAACGGAGACATCGTTGAGTGCGCGAAAGGTGCCGAATGTCTTGCTGACGTTGCGAATTTGGATACTCACGCGATCTCCTCCTCAGCGGCCGCACGGGCGATCTGGCGGCGGACGCGGTATTCAACCAATGACTTGAGCACAAGAGTGACGATTGCAAGCATCGCGAGGAGCGATGCGGTGGCGAATGCTGCGACGAAGCTGTATTCGTTGTAGAGGATTTCGACATGCAATGGGAGGGTGTTGGTTTCGCCTCGGATGTGGCCTGAGACGACGGAGACGGCTCCGAACTCGCCCATTGCGCGAGCGTTGCAGAGGATGACGCCATAGAGCAAAGCCCATCGGATGTTTGGCAAGGTGACACGGCGGAAGATGGTCCATCCTCGCGCGCCGAGCGTCATTGCAGCCTGCTCTTCTTCGGTGCCTTGCTCTTCCATGAGCGGGATGAGTTCGCGAGCGACGAATGGGAAGGTGATGAAGATGGTTGCGAGAACGATACCGGGGACGGCGAAGATGATTTTGATGTTATGTTCAGCCAGCCAGGGGCCGAACCATCCCTGCAACCCGAAGACCAGGACGTAGATCAGGCCTGCGACGACGGGGGAGACAGCGAAAGGAAGGTCGATGAGGGTGACAAGGAAGGAGCGTCCTGGAAATTTGAATTTGGTGATTGCCCATGCGGCACAGAGACCGAAGGCGATGTTGAGTGGGACGGAGATTCCTGCGGCGAGGAGTGTGAGTTTGATTGCGGCGAGAGCGTCGGGGTCGGAGAAGCTTGCGAGGTATGCTCCGATGCCGTCGCGGAGGGCCTCGGTGAAGATGACGACGAGTGGCAGTACGAGAAAGAGGCCGAGGAAGACGAGTGCGATGGAGGTGAGAAGCCAGCGGACGAGTTTTGGATCTCGTGTCGCGGGCGCGTATGCCCTGGAGGCATTGCTGAGATTGATTGATGTTGTTCCTGCCATGAGAATCTCCGTCAACGGGCGCGAGAGGAGCTCCAGAGTTGAAGCATGTTGATTGCGAGGAGCATGATGAATGAGAAGCCGAGGAGAACGACTGCGATTGCGGTTGCGGCGGCGTAGTCGTATTGCTCGAGTTTGGTGATGATGAGGAGCGGTGCGATTTCGGTGCGCATCGGCATGTTGCCGGAGATGAAGACGACGGAGCCGTATTCACCGAGTGCGCGAGCGAACGCGAGTGCGAAGCCGGTGAGGACTGCGGGGAGTACGGCTGGAATGATGACGCGGCGAATGGTTGCGATGCGGCCTGCGCCGAGACTTGCGGCGGCTTCTTCGATTTCGGATTCGAGATCTGCGAGTGCTGGCTGAAGAGTTCGGATGACGAAGGGGAGGCCGATGAAGGTGAGTGCGATGATGACGCCTGTTCGGCTGAAAGCGGCCTTGATTCCGAGTTGATCGAGGGGCCCGCCGAGCCAACCGTTTTTTGCGAGGAGGGCGGTGAGAGCGATGCCTGAGACAGCGGTGGGCATTGCGAAGGGCAGATCGACGATAGCGTCGACGATCTTTCGTCCTGGGAAGGTGTAGCGTACGAGAACCCATGCGACTATGAAGCCGAAGACGAGGTTGATCGTTGCGGCGATGAATGAGCCGCCGAGACTGAGGCCAAAGGATGCCATAACGCGAGCGTCGGTTACGACGCCCCAGAACTGCGCCCAGGTCATTTCGGCGGTCTTGATAAAGAGTCCGAGCATTGGAATGAGGACGATGAGGCTGAGATAGGAGAGGGTGATGCCGAGGGTGAGCCCAAAGCCGGGGATGCGTCCCGGGCGACGTTTGAATGGGTTTGTGAATGCGTTTGAAGTCATGAATGAGATCCTGTTGGGAGGCAATTCGCTCATGCGACGATCAAGTCGAATGAGCGAAGGGGAGGGAGAGAGGAGGGGTTTGTAATGTTTTGATCAGGGGCGATAGATCTGATCGAACAAGCCGCCGTCGTCGAAGTGCTCTTTCTGAGTCTTCTGCCATCCGCCGAAAACATCGTCGATGGTGAAGAGCTCGACCTTGGGGAAGCGTGCCATGTCGTTTGGGTCGGCGAACTCGGGCTGATATGGCCTGTAGAAGTGTTTTGCGGCGAGGCGCTGGCCTGTGGGGGAATAAAGGAAGTTCAGATAGCCTTCGGCAATGTCGCGTGTCTTGCGACGGTCGACAATCGTGTCCATGATGGTGACGGGCGGGTGTGCGAGGATGCTGATTGAGGGGACGATGATTTCGAACTTGTCTGGGCCGAGTTCCTCGATAGCGAGGAATGCCTCGTTTTCCCATGAGAGGAAGACGTCGCCGATGCCGCGTTGTACGAAGGTTGTGGTTGAGCCGCGGGCGCCGGTGTCGAGAACGGGGATCTTCTTGAAGAGTGTGGTGACGAATTCGCGTGCCTTGAGTTGTGCGCGGTCGACTTCGTCTTTTGCGTTTGGATCATGGAGTTTTGAGAGGTCGCCGAGTTCTCGTTTGAGTGCGTATCCCCACGCAGCGAGGTAGTTCCAGCGTGCACCGCCAGAGGTCTTGGGGTTTGGAGTGATGATTTCGATGCCTGGTCGTGCGAGATCATCCCAATCCTTGATTCCCTTTGGGTTGCCCTTGCGGACGAGGAAGACGATGGTGGAGGTGTATGGCGAGCTGGCGTTTGGAAGGCGAGACTGCCAATCCTGAGGCATGAGTTTGGCAACCTGGCTGATTGCGTCGATGTCGTAGGCGAGCGCGAGGGTGACGACATCGGCTTCGAGGCCGTCGATGACGGAGCGTGCCTGTTTTCCTGCACCGCCGTGGGACATGCGGATGCTGATTCTTTCACCTGTTTTAGAGTGCCAGTCCTTGGTGAACTCATCGTTGAACTCTTTATAGAATTCGCGTGTTGGGTCGTAGGAGACATTGAGGATGGTGCGTTGTGCCATAGCGGGAGCGGCGACGACGAGCGCGAGCATGAGGCCGAGAAGTCGTGTTGGTCGAATCATGGTCTGGGTTCCTTTCAAACGTGGGCTTGATAACTTGGTGAGTTGGACTGTGCCAGATGGGCAGTGATGCACTCGGCGAGGCTTTGAGCCTGCGGAGCGAGTTCGGGTACGGCGGTGCTCTCCCAGAGATCGCCTCGGCGCATTGGGCCGAGGGTGGAGAGGTGCGGGCGAGCGCGACCATCGCGACCGATGAGCAGTCCGTCGTGGGTGGTACGGAGGCCGAGGCCGATGGAATCGGGTTGAGCGTGACCAGCATCGATGAGTGCATCGATGAGCGGCATGCCCCACTGCGATGGGTTTGGTTCGCAGCCTGTGCAAAGGATGACACGATCGACGTTGACGCGTTCGATGGCTTGATCGTGTGGAGAGCGAAGTTGGCAGGCGAGATGGCGACCCTGTTCGCGTGCGGCCTTGATGTGTGCACTGAGGACACGAAGGCGGCCTGACGAGACGAGGACTGTGATGGCTGACCAGACTTCGGGCGGCATGCGGTGACGATGAGCATCCCAGTATGGAACGAGGCGTGAGAGGAATCGCTCGCGATCACGTCGTGAGAGTTCGGACCAGATTCTGGGCGTGTATGAGCGGATCGCGTCGATGGCGCTGCGCCAGTTATGTTCGGTGGCTTGGGCTCGGATGGCGGAGAGAAGCTGGCGGAGGTCGCTTCCGGACAAGTTTGATGCCCAGTTGCGCAGTGGCGCAGGATCGGATGGGCCGTGGACGCGAGGCAGAAGCCCGCGGCGGGAGACTGCGATGATTTCGCCTTGATAACCGAGATGAAGGAGCATGAGCGCGGTATCGCACATGGTGAGCCCGGTGCCAACGAGGAGGATGCGTTGGCTGTTGTCGGAGGCTCTTGAAAGTGAGTCTTCGTTCCACGGATCGAGGATGAGACGTGTTGATCCGATGAGGCTCTGGAGTGCGGCGGGGACTCGGGTCGGGCCGTGGCCGAGGGCGAGTGTGATGTGCGAGGCGGCGAACGAGCGTCCGGTCTGGGTGCGGACGGAGAGGCCATAGGAATGAGACGTGACGGAGTCTGCGGAGTCGCGCACATGACGGAGGGAGAGGGCTCCACGTTTTGCAGCGACGGCGTGTGCGAGGCGAGACTCGACATACTCGCCGAACCACGCGCGTGGGAGAAACGCTGCGGGGTCGTTGCTGCGTCCACAGGCTGCGGCCCAGCGATGAAAGTCTCCGGGCTCCTGTGGGATTGCGGTGAGTTTTGCGGCGGGGACATTGAGTAGGAGGCTCTCGCAAGGATGGGAGTATGCGACGCCACGACCGAGTCTTGGGCGTGGGTCGAGCATGATGATGTGTGAGGGGGCGGACTCGGCTCGTGCGAGGTGGAGAGCGAGGGCAGAGCCGCAGAATCCGCCGCCGATGATGGCGACGGTGGCTGCGGCACTCCCGGATCGACTATCCGTGGGGGGCGTCATGACAAGCCCGCCTCCCCACGGTACGGATACTCATGCATCAACGGGCACGGGGAGTATGCGTGCAGCGTGAGCAGTGTTTCGGATTGATCGAGGCGGTTGCCCATGGCGTGGATGTCGTCGCCAAGGCATTGGACGACTGCGCCCGGGAGGTATGTGTCCTCTTCGGCGAGGGAGACGGAGCCATCGAGCTCGAGGGTGAAGCGTTGCTCGGTTGCGATTCCATCGAGCACTCGAAACAAGCACTGCGATCCGCCGTGGTCGTGCGGCTTGCTGAAGTGACCAGGGCGCCAGATGATGAGCACGACGAGCACGTCGGAGGTGCGGAGTAGTTCGATGCGTGAGTAGGATGTGTTGCTGGCCATTCGCACGAAAGGCTCATCGGCGAGTTCGAGATCGCACTTCTCAAGAGTTTCGCGTACTCTGTTCAAGTGTGCAGCACGCGCGATATCGTGAGCGATTTCGAGCAGTGTGTTGGGCAGCATCATGGGCGAAAGATCGACGGGCACGCTGGCGGAAGAAGCAAGTGCTGTGCCAAGTGTTTGGCGAGGTGTACATCTTGGTTTTTTAGGGTTTCAGGGGCCTTTGTCGCGCATGACCGCTGTATTTCGCGGTTTTAGCTGTTGTATCTCGCGGTTTTCCGTTCTATAGTGGTGCCATGAAGTCTGTTCGCGATCTCCAACTTTTGCTTTGGCGTGAGTCGTGTCGGCACATCGACATTGCGGAATCGATTGGAGATCTGGCTGCGGTGATGAATCAGTTTGTTGCGCTGCGGACGATGAGTATTTTTGCGCTTGACGGGGACAGAGTTGTTCTGGTCGCGAGCACTGAATCGGTTGGTGCTTCGCTGAGGTTTTCGGTTGACGGAGAGGATGCTGCGGCGGTGAGGCGGTTTGCGGCGAAGGGCGGGTTGTGCTTGGTGAATGCGGGGAGACCCGGAAAGAGCCTGCTGCGCAGTCTGGCTCCTGCACTTGGGGGATCGCGGGCGATCTGTGGCGGCCTGATGCGGGACGAGAAGCCTGAGGGCATCGTCGCGTGGCAACTTGATGCGCGGGCGGAGCTGACCGGCAGGGCGTCACAACATCTGGCGTCGGCGCTCGAGCCTCTAGCGGTGGCGCTGGATACTTCGCGTCGGTTCCACGAGCTTGAGGACCTGCGGCGTGCTGCGGAGGCGGATCGAAGTTCTGCGCTGCGGCGGCTTGGGCGTGAGACGCTGAGCGAGCCGATTGTGGGCATGTCGGGGGGACTGAGCCAGATCATTGAGCGAGTATCGATTGTTGCGACGCAGAATGTTCCGGTGTTGATCTTTGGTGAAACGGGATCGGGAAAAGAAGTGATTGCGCGCGCGGTGCATGAGAAGTCGGCGCGGCATGAGGGGCCGTTTGTGAGGGTGAATTGCGGGGCGATTCCGTCGGAACTGATCGATTCGCAGTTGTTCGGGCACGAGCGAGGCGCGTTTACGGGGGCAACGGAGCAGAGGCTGGGGTGGTTTGAGCGAGCGCACAACGGGACGCTGTTTCTGGATGAGATTGGCGAGTTGCCTCTGGCGGCGCAGGTTCGGCTGCTGCGGGTTTTGCAGGAGGGGATACTGGAACGGGTTGGTGGGCAGAGTTCGGTTGCGGTGGACTGTCGCATTATCGCGGCGACGCATCGCGATCTTGTGGAGATGGTTCGGGCGAAGACGTTTCGAGAGGATCTGTGGTATCGGCTTGCGGTGTTTCCGCTGGTGCTGCCGCCGCTGCGTGAGAGGCCTCAGGATCTGCCGGACCTGGTGCGTCATTTTGCGCACAAGGCGTCGGTGAAGTTTGGGTTGCCGGATTTTGTGGTTGAGGCAGCGGACCTTGAGTTGATCGGTGGGTATGACTGGCCGGGGAATATCCGCGAGTTGGCGGCGGTGATTGACCGGGCTGCGCTGCTAGGGTCGCAGCACCGGCTTGCGTTGTCGGCGGCGATGGGCTCGACGAGTCACGGCCCGCGGAATGTTGAGCGGCGGAGCGATGCGAGGGGTTCCGGGCCGGTGCCGACACTGGATGCGTCGGTGCGGATGGCGATTGAATCGGCGCTTGCTGCGAGCCGTGGTCGGGTGGAGGGGCGATATGGGGCTGCGGAGTTGCTGGATGTGAACCCGAACACGCTGCGGTCGAAGATTCGGAAGTACAGGATCGATCCGAGCGTGTTTCGTGCGCCGATCTGAGGGTTGTGGAGTGCGCGAGAGGAGTGATCTGGAGATCGCGAATCGTGGCGCTTTGTGATGGGAAATGGCAGAACTCGGCGGCCGGTATGGGGAAGCCTATCCTGAGTGCATGATTCATCCGTGGCATGACGTTTCTCCGGGGGTGAGCGGGCTGGCGCTGCCGGAGTTTTTCAAGGCGATCATCGAAATTCCGAAGGGTTCGAGCAACAAGTACGAACTGGACAAGCACACGGGGATGATTCGGCTGGACCGGGTGCTGTCGAGCGCGGTGTACTACCCGGCGAACTATGGGTTCATACCGCAGACGATGGCGGAGGATGATGACCCGCTGGATGTGCTGGTGTTCTGCTCGGAAGAGATCCCGCCGCTGTGCATCTGCGAGGCGCGAGCGGTGGGCGTGATGACGATGGTCGATGACGGGCAGCCGGACCACAAGATCGTTTCGGTGCTGGTGAACGATCCGGAGTATGCGGATTATCACAAGGCGTCGGACTTTCCGCGGCACACGTTTAAGATGCTCAAGCGATTCTTCGAAGATTACAAGATGCTCGAGGGCAAGGGCGTGGAGGTTGACGAGATCATGCCGGCGGAGATGGCGCACGCGATCATCGAGAATTCACTTGCGCGGTACTCGGATCTGCGGCGGATGGGCGGGATCAAGGGACTCAGCGGGTGAAGTGCGGTGTAGATGGTGTCAGGATGATGGGAGATTCGACGATGCGGGATGGAATGCTTGCGGCGAGCGAGATCGAGGCGAAGAGTTTCGGCATCAGTCGTCGTGCGGCGATTGGGGGCGTGCTTGCTGCGGTGGCGGCGGGGCCTGCGCTGGCGCGGGAGTGGCTGCGTGAGCCGTTGTATCGGATTTCGCTGGCGCAGTGGTCGCTACACCGGACGCTGCAGGCGGGGAAGTTGACGACGCTGGATTTTGCGAAGGTGGCGCGCGAGGAGTTTGGGCTTGAGGCCATCGAGTTTGTCAATACGTTTTTCAAGGACAAGGTGGGTGATGCGGAGTACCTTGCGGAGCTCAATGCGAGGGCGCGCGATGTGGGCGTGAAGCATCTGCTGATCATGGTTGATGGCGAGGGAGCGCTTGGGGACGCAGATGAGAATCGGCGGACGCAGGCGATCGAGAATCACACGCGGTGGCTGGAGGCGGCGAAGGCGCTGGGATGCCATTCGATTCGCGTCAATGCACAGAGTTCGGGGAGTTATGAAGAGCAGATGGAGCGTGCGGCGGATGGGCTGAGGCGACTGACGGAGCGGGCGAGGTCGATGGAATTGAACGTGATCGTGGAGAATCACGGGGGATTATCGTCGAATGGGGCGTGGCTTGCGGGGGTGATGAAGAAGGTGGGCGATGAGCGTTGCGGAACGCTGCCGGACTTCGGAAATTTCAATGTGAGCGCGACGGAGGCGTATGACCGGTACAAGGGCGTAGCGGAGTTGATGCCCTTTGCGAAGGCGGTGAGCGCCAAGTCGCATGACTTTGATGAGAATGGGAATGAGAAGCACACGGACTATCGCCGCATGATGAAGATTGTGATTGAGGCCGGGTATCGAGGGTTTGTTGGCATCGAGTATGAGGGCGGGGTGCTCGATGAGTATGCGGGGATCAGGGCGACGAAGAAGTTGCTTGAGAGGGTGCGGGAGGAGATGGCGGCGGGGTAATGCGTCAGGGGCGTGGTTCGATGAATGCGCCGGGGACGCGGAACGGGCCGCCGAGGAGTTGTGCGCCGGGCTCGACGATGAGTTTGGGGGCGTTGATGGCGCCCTTGACGGTTGCGTTTGGGCCGAGGTAGACGGGTCCTGCGGATCGGACTGAGGCTTCGAGCGAGCCGAGAATGCGGACGCCCTGGCTGGCGATGACGTCGTTGCAGACGGCGCGTGCTTTTTTGTGGATGATGACGACGCCGGTGGTTCGGAGGCTGCCTCCCCAGTGCATGGCGCGGACGGAGATGTCTTCGAGATTGAGTTGTTTATAACATTCTGGGCAAGTGACGGTCATTGCGGAAGCGGGGATCTTGATGGAGTTTCCGCAGTGGTAGCAGCAGGCGGGAACGGTGCCTTGCCGGCCGACGATTGCTGAACGGATGGAAAGTGCGTCGGTGGTCATGGGAAGTGAGCACGAGGCGGTGAAAATGCGTGTTGCATGCGGTTGCATGCAGCACGCTGTGTTTAGGTTCTGATTTTGCCAGACTCCGGCTCGGGCGTGAGGCCTGAGAGGTGTAGTTGGGGTTGAATGTCAGGCGACGTCTGCGGCACGTGCGTCGATGTCGAGCGAGAGCGGCCGAGTTTCGACGATGGGTTTTGGCTCGGCTGCGGAGCGGAGGGTTGTGGCACGCGAGGTCTGAAGAGATGGTGCGGAGGTCGGTGCGGTGCGGGTGCGCGATTCAGGTTGAGACTGCGTGGAGGGGGCACCGATCTGACCGACGCGGCATTGGCCGGTGAATGTTGCGCCTTCGATGACGACGAGTTTGGAAGCGGTGATGTCGCCTTCGACTCGAGCGTCGGCATTGAGGGTGAGAAGTTCAGTTGCGATGATGTCGCCTTCGATTTGTCCATCGACGACGACACGTTCGGCTTCGATGGCTGCGCGGCAGGTTGCGCCACGTCCGACCTGGACTTCGCCTGCGGCATTGATTTTGCCTTCGAAGGTACCGAGGATGCGTGCGCCGCCTTCGAAGTACATTTCACCCTTGATACGGGTGTCACGCCCGATGACGGTCATCTCGGTGTTGTTTGATGTTGCTGAGGCCATGATCGACTCCTTCGCTCAGTGGTTGAATGTGTGCCCGGGCGCGACTCCCGCGTCCGATGAGTGGCTGGTTCGGAGGATTTGATCGGCGCGAGGTGGCAAGTTTGGCCAGAATGAGGCGGCATGTTCGGCGCGAAGGTGTCGATTTTTGCGCGTTTGGGGAGAAAGTTGGATTAGGAGAGGAGTTTGGGGCGGGGTTCAGGCCGGGAAGGGGCTGGGAACGGTGATGTTTAGTTGGTGTCGATCGGGAGGAAGTCTGTTTTTCGGCCTTTGGTCCAATCGCGGAAGCGTGGCCAGAGAATTGCTTCGATGACGATCTTGAGGCATGCGGCAATGGGGATTGCGATGAGGAGGCCAAAAACCCCAAAGAGGGCTCCTCCGGCGAGTGATGCGAAGAGGATCATGGGGGTGGACATGCCGGTTTCCTTTCCCTGGATCATGGGGGTAAGGACGTAGTCGTCGGCGGCCTGTACGAGGAAGTAGAGGACGAGGGGTGCGGCGATGACCCAGATGATGTTGCCGCGAATGCCGGTGTGGTTTTCGAGCCAGAGGAGCGTGATTGCGATGGGAACGCCGACGAGAGCGAGGTACGGGACGATGGCGAGGATTGCGACGAGTGGGCCGAGGATGAAGGCCGCGGGCACGCCGATGATCATGAATCCGAGGCTGAAGAGGATGGACTGAATGAATGCGATGGTCAGGCGGCCTCGGATGAATGCGGAGACGACAATATCGAAGCGTTTGAGGAGATCGATTGAGCGAACGCGATGTTTTTCGGGGAGCATATGTACGGCGAAGCCCTTACATTCGATCCATTTGGTCGCGATGAAGTAGAAGAAGAATCCGGTGAGGAAGACCATGAATGCGAGTGAGATTGCGCCGGTGATGAGTTGGAGGGCGGTTTGAAAGACGTTGGTTCCGAGGCCAACGGCGGTTTGTGCGATGCGCTGGGCGTTTGCCTGAGTCCATGCGGAGGCGGTGGCGAAGACGATTTCGAGGTCACCGCCTTCTTCGGCGCGGAGTTGTTCGCCCATCCAGATCCATGCTTGGCCGGAATGGTCCAGGAGTTTCTGTCGTGCGGCTTCGATGGCGGCGGCTTCGTCTGCTTGGACGAAGGTTGTGACGAGGCGGACGTTGTTGGTGAGTCGTGCTGTGAGCCCGGCAGTCTGGATGACGCCGTAAGCGAGGCCGAGGGTGACGGGGATGAGCACAAGGACGATCGCGGCGACGAGGATTGAAGCGACGGCTCCTTTGCGAGAGAGGCGTGTGCGACGAACAAGGAGTTGGATGACAGGTTCGAAGAGATATGCGAAGAGAACGGCGAGGAGGACGGGGACAGTGACGACGCTGATGGCTTGTCCGAGCCAGAGCAGGCCGAGGATGACGAAGACGACGAGGACATCGCGGACTGGCTGAATCTGCCAGAGGTGTAGGCGAGCCCAATCGGGGCGTTTGTCGGGGGGGTTGTTGGGGTTGGGAGGGTTGGCCATGGCCAACAGGTTAGCGGGATTGGGGTGTACGTGCGGGGTGCTGAGCGGCTTTCCCGTGGTGGCGAATTGCTTTTGCGACTGAGTCTCAATAAACTATGTATTGAACCGTCGGGTGCGGCGGTCAGGAGATTGCTGTGCGGCTTCGTCGATTGCTCAGCCCGAACAAGCGTGCTCGCGAGACAGGCGTTGCTCCGGCGCATTCGTCGGCTGTGTCCGATCTGCCGCGTGGTGGTCGGGGGCGTGTGGTGGCGACGGTCGGGTGCGCCGCGGAGTGCGACTATCTGCGCGGGCTCGGGATCGAGCCTGGGGTGGAAGTTGAAGTGTGCCGCGCGGGGAGCCCGTGCGTGGTGAACGTGGGGTTTGCGTGCGGCGGTGTGTGCCGGATCGGGATAGGGCGAGAGATTGCGCGGCGGATCTACGTTGACTGCACATGCAACAAGACTGGCGGCGATGGCCCCGGGCTTTGATGGGTCGGGAGTGAGCCGAAGTGGTGCGACGGTGCGCGTTGCGCTGATCGGAAATCCGAACGTCGGGAAGACGACTTTGTTCAATCGGTGGTGCGCGGCATCGCATCACACGTCGAACTTTCCTGGAACGACGCAGGAAGCGCGGTTTGGCGCGATGACTGCGGATGCGAAGATTGAACTGATTGACCTGCCTGGGATGTACAGTTTTCTGGATGGGTCGGCGGAGTCGGCGGCGTGTCGGCGCGTGCTGTCGGGCGATGAGAAGCCGGATGCGGTGTGCGTGGTGATCGACGTAGCGAATGTGACGCGCGGGCTGCGCGTCGTGCGTGAGTCGATCGAGGCTGGGCATGCGGTGTTTGTGCTGCTGACGGATGTGGGGCGCGGGGAGGAGACGAGCGGGCTTGCGAGGGCGCTTGCGAAGGCTGCGGATGTGCGTGCGATTGGAATCGAGGGCTCGGAGCGGGCTTTTGGGGCTGTTGCGCGCGATGTGGCGGCGACGGGGGCTGTGGCGCGGGTGTTTGCAGCGGACTGGGCCGATGTGACTGCGGGATCGGTTTCGCGTGGGGCGATTGCGACGGAGAGCGGCACACGTGGAGATAGGGCGGACCGGCTTGCGTTGCATCCGGTGGCAGGAGTGCTGATCTTCGCGGCGGTGATGTGGGGGCTGTTTTATAGCGTGTTTGCGATTGCGGCGTATCCGATGGACTGGATCGAGGGATTTTTTTCGTGGCTTTCGGGTGCGCTGCGGGGTGCGCTGCCTGATGGGCCGGTGGCGAGTCTTGTGGCGGAGGGGATTGTGGGCGGGGTTGGCGCGACGTTGGTTTTTCTGCCGCAGATTGCGATGTTGTTTTTTCTGATTTCGCTGTTGGAAGAGAGCGGGTATCTGGCGCGTGGTGCACTACTGGCGGATCGGGTGTTGAGGCCGTTCGGGCTGCCTGGGAGCGCGTTTGTGCCGTTGCTGAGCGCGCATGCGTGCGCGATTCCTTCGATTGTGGCGTGTCGGACGATTCGCGATGTGCGTGAGCGTGTGACGGCGATTCTGGTGCTGCCGTTCATGAGTTGCAGTGCGCGGCTTGCGGTGTATGCACTGCTGGTGTCGTTTCTGTTTGCGGACAATCCTGCGCTGGCGGCGACGGCGTTTGCGGGGTGCTATGCGCTGGGCGCGGCGGCGGCGCTGGCGACGAGCTTGCTTGCGCGGCGGACGATCCTGCGTGGTCCGGCCAGTACGCTTGCGATTGAGTTGCCTAAGTGGCGTGTGCCGCGCCTTGGTGCGGCGCTCAAGGCAGCGGCGGTGCGTTCGGGCGTGTTTCTGCGCAAAGCGGGGACCGTGATTCTGGTAATGATGATGGCGTTGTGGTGGCTCTCGAACTATCCGGAGGTTGGGCCTGGTGCGGAGTCGCAGGCGCTTGCAGCGGCGGCGGAGGTTGCGCCCGACGAAGATCGGGCGGCGGAGTTGCGGGCGGAGGCGGAACGTATGGCGGCGCGTGATGCGGCGCGTGGGAGTTTCATGGGGCAGATCGGGCGTGCGGCGGCGCCTGTGTTTGGGCCGCTGGGGTATGACTGGCAGATCTCGATCGGCGTGATGAGCAGTTTCGCGGCGCGCGAGGTGTTTGTGAGCACGATGTCGGTGGTGCTTGCAGGCGAGGAAGAGGGGGAAGGGATTCTGGATCGAATGAAATCGGCGCGGCGTGATGATGGGAGTCTGGTGTTTTCGACGGCGACGCTGTGGTCGTTGCTGGTGTTTTATGTGCTTGCGATGCAGTGTCTGCCGACGCTGGCGGTGACGGCGCGCGAGGCTGGGGGCGTGCGGTGGGCGGTGCTGCAACTGGGGTGGATGACGATTGTGGCGTATGTCGGGGCGATAATTGCGCGGGCGATTGCGCTGGGCCTGGGGGGCTGAAGAATCATGCCGACGGGCGATGTGCAGTTTTGGATTGTGACGGGGGCGTGCGCGGTGGCTGCGGCTTTTGGGGTTTGGCGTGTGTTGCGTGCGATCCGTGGGGCGCGGGGTCGGGGGCGGCAGACGTCGGTGACGCTGACGATCGAGCGTGAAAAGCGGGATTGAGGCTGCCAGGCGATGGTCGCTCGTGAGGCTGTGTTTGATGGCTGGCGTCAGGGGCAACCGGCCGAGAAGTCCGCGAGGAAGGCCTGAACATCGAAGAAGTCGAAGAGACCGTCGTTGTTCCAGTCGGCGAGCGGGTCCCCTGCGGCGAATGCGGAGAGAAAAGTCTGAACATCGAAGAAGTCGAGCGTGCCATCGAGTGTGAGATCGGCGCGGCAGACGCCGAAACCGACGCGATCGAGATCGACGCGTTCATCGAGAGCATCGGAACCGAACTCGAGCCCGATGTAGAGATGAGTGAGACTGGCGAGGATTGCGTCGATCTGTGCCTGCGAGGCGATGGTGCCTGTGGCGTTGGTGCCGACGAACCACGACCCGGAGGCCAGAGGTATATCGCGTCGCGTCCATTGGTTGAGTGGGGGGAGTCCGGTGTCGTGGCTGATGCGTTGGTTGTTGTTGCCGATGAGGATCACGAGGCGGCCGTCGGGATACGAGAGTTGGTCGGTGCGGATCGAAAAGCGGAGACGGCGCTGGGCGTATGCGGAACGATCGCCCATCCATGAGGCAGGGGCACGAAAGAAGGACCATTGGTTGTCGGGATCGAGTTCGGAAATATACCCCCCACTGTCGCCGCCTGTAGGGACGTAATCGGGGGTGTACGCGGCCACGAAATTGAATGCTGCTGCCGGGTTGGTGCGGGTTTCGACCGTCCAGCCTTCGATTCCTGAGTCGAAGTGTGAAATGAGCGGCTGGGCAGCAGCGGGTGCGGCAGATGCCAGCAGGAGCAGAGTCGCGCGTGCGATACGATGCATAACGAATTTCCTCTCTCGTGACTGCGGAAACGACGCACCAGTTCCGGTCTACGTCCGCATGAGAGAGTATAGAGGAAACGTCACTGCGCGCCAAGATAGAAGGGCAGAACGACGGTCCGATATATGCATATCCATGTGCCAGAATGCTTGGGCATTGTGCCCGTCGTGACCGCCATCGCAGCAGAGCCGCCGCGGGTGGTGCGATGCGTCATCGCGGGCGACCGGATGCGACCCACAGTTCAAATAGGCAATCTGTGGTTTTTTTATTTTGACAGAGTCGGCACAATGCGTTAGTGTACGAAGGAGTTGAGAGAGCGTATCCATGAAGAAGCCGATGTTGATGTGTGCGGTTGTTGGCGGTGTTGCAGCGGGTGCGTGCGCGCAGTCGTATTTCCAGTATTCGGGCGGAACGGTGACGTTTACCAAGGCTGCGTTTGCCGATCCGAATGACACGGCGAATTGGGATGTGATCACGAGCGACGTGGCGCTGACGCGGAGCAACTTGGCTGGGATTTACAACCCGATTCAGGAGCCCTGGTATGTGGGAACGGTGAGCCCGATGGGGACGCTGTGGTACTTTGGCGGGACGGTGGCGGATGTAATCGGGGGTTCGATCGGGCTGGGCGATTTTGATGTGTGGGAAGATGCGAAGCCGGCGTTTACGCCGAGCATCGTGGGGATGAACTCGGTGATGTACCTTCAGGCGCATAACGCGTATGTTGACTTCATGGTCACGAGTTGGGGCGTGGGGATTCAGGGCGGTGGAGCGGTGTCGTGGAGGCGGGCGTATGTGCCTGCTCCGGCGTCGGCAGGGTTGCTAGGTCTTGCGGGGTTGTGTGCGTCGCGTCGTCGTCGGTAGGCACAGCCTTCGAGACGTGCGCTTGACGGGCTGACGCGCGCTGCGCGAGCCCTACGCTTTGATATGGGCGAAGTGTCGCGATATCAGCGGCAGATGCTGCTGGCGGGAGTTGGCGAAGGCGGACAGGCGAGGCTGCTTGGGTCGCATGCGCTGGTGGTGGGTTGTGGGGCGCTTGGGTGCGTGAGCAGTGAGATGCTGGTGCGCGCGGGGGTCGGGCGGCTGACGATCGTTGATCGCGATGTGGTGGAACTGACAAACCTTCAGCGGCAGGTGCTGTTTGACGAGCGCGATGCGGCGGCGCAATCGCCAAAGGCGGAGGCTGCGCGGCGGCATCTTGCAAGGATCAACAGCGGCGTGCGCGTGCGCAGCGTGGTTGCGGACTTTTCGCCCCTGAACGCGGAGCGCTTGATTGCGGGCGATGAGAAGCCGGACGTCATACTTGATGGGACAGACAACTTCGAGACGCGGTATCTGCTCAATGATCTGGCGGTGAAATACGGGATTGCGTTCGTGTATGCGGGCGTGGTGGCGGCGGGCGGGATGTCGATGAGTGTGCTGCCTGGAGAGACGGCGTGTTTGCGGTGCGTGTTTCGGGAGATGCCTCCGGCGGGTTCGCAGCCGACCTGCGACACGGCGGGGGTGCTTGGGCCTGCGGTGTCGATTGTGGCGGGGTATCAGGCGGCCGAGGCGCTGAAGATTCTGCTGGGGCTGAGGGAGAAGGTGATGCCGTCGCTGCTGACGTTTGATCTGTGGGAGGGAACGCGGTCGCGGCTGGATCTGCGCGAAGCGCGTGATGCGGCGTGTCCATGCTGCGGGCTTGGGCGGTTCGATTTTCTTGATGGCGTGGGGCATGAGGGTGCGGCGGTGTCGCTGTGTGGTCGCGGGGTGGTGCAGGTTTCGCCGCCGATGGAGACGCGGGTGGACCTTGGGGCGCTTGCGCGTCGGCTGGGGGGCGTGGGACGGTTTCGTGTCGCGGAGATGATGGTGACGGGTGAGCTCGACGAAGAGCGTGGGGAAGAAGGCGAAGCGATCGGGCTGACGGTGTTTGAGGATGGGCGTGCGCTGGTGCGTGGGGTGCGATCGGCTGAGCGGGCGCGGGCGATCTACGCTCGGTATATAGGGGCGTGAGGCGAGACTTGAACAAGGAGTGTTGCGATGAGTTTCATGGGAACGACGATCAGGATTACGGCGGAGCGCATGCTTGGGCTGGCGGAAGTGTTGGCTGCGGATGTTGACGCAAAGATTTTTGCGCGTCAGCCGATGGCGGATGGGAAGCGTGTAGTAACAAATCACCCGGCGTTTGTGTACGGACACCTTGCGATCTATCCGGCGCGGGTGCTGGGGCTTGCGGGGAAGGATGCGAGCTCGGTGACACCTCCGGCGGCGTGGAATGATCTGTTCAAGGCGGGCGCGGAGTGTCGGGATGATGCGGAGGGAACGATCTATCCGGGGAAGGAAGAGTTGGTGAAGTCGATGCTCGAGTGGCATCGGGCGGCGCTGGTGGTGGTTGAGGGGATGACGGACGAGGAGTTCAAGGCTCCGAACCCTGCGGGCGGGCGGTTCAGCGAGATCATGCCGACGATGGGTGCTGCGACGATGTTTCTGTTTGGCGGGCACGCGATGATGCACCTTGGGCAGGTGAGCGCGTGGAGGCGTGTGATGGGGCTGCCTTCGGCGATGAGGTGAGGCGTTGGGCGCCTGAGAGTCAGGGACGCACGAAGGGATTGGTGCGTCGTTCGAAGCCGATGGTGGTGTCGGGGCCGTGGCCTGGGTAGACGCGGGTCTCGTCGGGAAGTGTGTAGAGGTGTGTGCGGATGGAGTGTGCGAGCTGCTCGAAGGAGCAGTTGGGGAAGTCCGTGCGTCCGATGGAGCCTGCGAAGAGTGCGTCGCCGGAGATGATCTGGCGTGAGGGTTCGTGATAGAGTGCGATGCTGCCTGGCGAGTGGCCGGGGATGTGGAGCACGCGCCAGGGTTCGCTGACGAGGGTGAGCGTTTCGCCGTGCTTGAGCAGGCGGGCGGGGGCGGGCCCGGTGATGGAGAGGCCGAGGGGCGTGCTGAGGTTGAGGACAGGATTGGAGAGCCAGTCGCGTTCGGCCTCGTGGATCCAGATCGGGATTGGGCCCAGACGGTCGATTGCTTCGTTGAGGCCGGCGATGTGATCGACGTGTGCGTGGGTGAGGAGGATTGCTTGGACGGAGAGGCCGAGCGCTTCGACGCGATCGAGAAGGGGTGCGGGGGAGAAGCTGACATCGGCGATCCAGCAGGCGTTTGAGTGCGTGGGGTCGGCGTGGCGGACGAGATAGCAGTTGGTCTGGAACTCGCCGAGGGGGAATGGCTCGATGACGGGCGATGTGTGCGTTTTTGGATGCATCGCGGGCAGTGTAGGTACAATGGTGCTGGAGCAAAGTGGGCTGGACTGAACAAGGCTGGAGTGAACTGTGCTGATCCGAAATATCAATGAGACGCCGCGCACGCCGGTGAAAATGGATGGAGTGAAAGGCGCGACCATGGCGATCATGGTCGGGCGCGAGGATGGGGCTCCGAATTTTGCGTTGCGACAGTTTGCGGTGGAAGCGGGCGGGCACACGCCGCGGCATGCGCATGACTATGAGCACGAGGTATACATCGTGGCTGGGAGTGGCGAGGTGCTGCTGGAGGGGGCGATGAGGCCGATCCGTGCGGGGGATGTGGTTTATGTCCCTGCGGACTCGGAGCACCAGTTTCAGGCAACAGGGAGCGAAGGGCTGCGTTTTCTTTGTATCGTGCCGGTGACGCGGAATTGTGGAGACCCTGTTCCGGGCAGTTGATGGGCAAAGGAGTGCGGGCATGCATGCGACAACGCGAACTTTGTGGGTGATTTCGCTGTTCTACCTGGTGCTGATCGGGGCGTGCGTTTGGAGCCTGCTTCTGGGCATGCGTGATGGGGACAGCACGCGCATCACGCTGAGCACGACTGGGCTGATTGTGTTTTTGGGGAGCGCGCCGATTGCGGTGGTGCTGGGTGCGAGAGGCTCGGGGGGCGCGGCTGCGGGGACGGATGTCGGGGAACTGGTGCGCGCGATTGAGCAACTGGCCAAGGAGCAGGTGCTGTCGGATGATGCGCGGCGGGTACTGAATCGGGGGCGTGAGCGCGAGCTTCTGCGGCGTGCGATTGAGGAAGACATTGCGGCTGAGGACTGGGACGCGGCGATGGTGCTGGTGAAGGAACTGGCGGAGCGTTTCGGGTATCGAACGGACGCGGAGAACTTTCGCTCGCGGATCGAGACGGCGCGGTATCAGACGCTGGAGCGGCGGGTCGATGAAGCAATCAGGGGGCTGGACGGGATGATTGTGGGTCGGCGGTGGGAAGATGCGTTGTCGGAAGCGGCGCGGATTTCGCGGCTGTACCCGGATTCGCCGCGAATCGAGGGCTTGCGGCATCGAGTGGTGCAGGCGCAGGCGCGGTATAAGCAGGATCTGGAGCGTCGGTTTCTGCTGGCGTCGGAACAGGACCGTGCGGAAGAGGCGTTGTCGCTGCTGAAGGAACTGGATCACTACCTGACGGAGCCAGAGGCCGAGCCGTATCGGGAAGTTGCCAAAGGGGTGATCGGCAAGGCGCGCGAGAATCTTGGAGTGCAGTTCAAACTGGCGGTGCAGGATCGGCAATGGGCGCGGGCAGCGGATGTCGGGGACCGGATTATCGCGGAATTTCCGAACTCGCGCATGGCGCAGGAAATCCGGGAGATGATTGACGGCATTCGAGAGCGCGCGACGGGGGTTGTCGGGACTTGAGAGTCAGCGGCCCGTGATGGGATCAGTTGCGACCGGGCGAGAGGCCTAGATCGGTGATCGCGGGGGCGGTGGTGTGTGCGGGCTCGGTGAATTCTTCATCGAACTCGTAGACGCCGATGAAATCATCGAGGCAATCCTGTTCGGTCTTGCGCATGAGGTTTGCGTCGATGAGAGCGAAGACGATGCGGCCGAAGTCTTCGGTGGCGTGGATGTTCCAACGGCGCAGGACGGTGCGTGCGAGCATGCCGTAGCGTTGGATAGCGTAGTCGCGCAGGCCGAGGCAGAGTTGTTGCCCAGTGACGTGGCGTGATTCGTCTTCGGCGGGGCGATCGAAGTCGGCGGAGTCGGACTGGCCGTGCACCATTTTGTCGGTGTGGCTGAGGCCGTCGCGGATGAAGCGGTAGGCATCGGGAGCGTAACCGCCTGCGCGGTGGAAGATGCTCTTGATGTCGAAGTCCTCGGACATGCTAACCCTCCCTCTGAAAGGACGGGAATCGCGGTCGAATCAGAACTAACTGTATCGGCTTGAGTGGAAAAAACCAATAAAATCGGGCGGTGGTTCAAAAAACCTGCGCGCGCGGGGGGACACTGACGTGTGGATTGTCGCGGATGCTGAAGCGCAGGGGGCGAGAAGTCCAGTCTCCGGCGTTTGCGATGCCGATGCGTGGGGAGCGGATGATCTGTTCGTCCGATATACGTCGGGCTCGTTCGAGCATCAGGACAGAACTCGAACAAAGATCGATGGCGTTGAGATCGCGATCGATGGCGAGGGCCTTGCAGAGTTTGGCGGGGCCGGAGCAGAGGTCGAGGTCGCGGAGTGGCTTTGCGCCTGGCTTAGTGCGGTTGGTGTGCATGAGGTCGAGGCCTTCGATGGGTTCGAGAGCACGGATGAGCACAGCATGTGGCTGATTTTCGGCGAGCGCGGAGACATTCATGCAGAAATGCATGCCATAGGTGAAGTAGACGTAACTGGTTCCTGGGGGCATGAACATTGGTTGATTGCGCGGGGTGCGGCGGTTGTCGTAGGCATGTGAGGCGCGATCGTCGGCGCCGAGGTAGGCCTCGGTCTCGACGATGATGCCAGCGGCGCGGTAACCGCTGGGGAAGAAGCGGACGAGGCGACAGCCGATGAGATCGCGTGCCAGTCGGTCAGCGGGTTTGGCGTAGAAGGGTCTGCGGAGCGCGGGCATTGTGCTGGGATTATGCGTAGGCGTGGAGGCCTGGGAGGAGGAGGTTGACGCCGAAGTAGGTCCAGAGCATGACGACAAATCCGACGACGCTGAGCCATGCGGTGACGAGTCCGCGATTGCGGATGCCGGCTTGTCGGACGTGGATGACGATGAGGTAGACGATCCAGGTGACGAGCGCCCAAGTTTCCTTAGGGTCGAATGCCCACCAACGTCCCCAAGAGTGATCTGCCCACCAGGCGCCGAGGAGGATGCCGACGCCGAGAGTCCAGAAGGCGAGTTGAAGGACGGTCATGGTTGCGCGATCGAGATCGCGGAGCGTGCGTTGCGGGCCGGTGTTGACGTCGGTGCCGGTGCCGGGCGCGAGAACAGCGGTGGAGGCGACAGCGACGAGGTCGGCACGTTCGCCGAAGAGTTTTGCGGCGTAGTGGGTGCCGAGATAGAAGAGGGAGATGATGAAGCCGAGGGTGATGAGTCCGTAACTGGTGAGGACGGTGGTGACGTGATACTTGAGGAGTACGCTGGTGTTGAGGATCGCAGCTTCGCGTTCGATGTTTGCGCCTGGGATTCCGGTTTGTGTTGCCATGATGAGGACGAGGAATCCGGTGCCCGCTGCTGCGGCGCCGAAGAGCCATTGTCGGCGTGCGAGCATGACGGCGAGGCCGACGAGGGCGGCGAAGAGGCTGACGCCGGTCATTGATTCGAACTGATTTTGGATTGCGAAGCGTTCGGCGATGAGGCAGCGTGTGATGAAGCCGAAGCCGTGGAGACCGATTGCGAGGACGAGGGTTGCGATGCCTCCGACGATGAGCCATTTGCGTCCGGTACCGAAGGCGAGGATGAGCATGAGGAAACTGACGAGGTAAGTCCAGTAACCGAGTTCGAAGGCGTTGGATTTGTTGTAGGTGAGTTCGAGGGAGCGCCGCTCAGTGGGGTAGACGGCGGGGTTGATGGTGGGGAGGATTGCGGCGAGATCGATGATGGCGGCGTTGGCGCGAGTGGCATCGCGTGCGCGCCATGCTTCGCCGAGGGCGAGGGCAGCCTGTCGGGCGGGGTGAGTTGGTGGGAGATCGGCGAGGTGCTGCCAGCGTGCGTCGCTGATTTCGGGGGCGACGAGGAGGAGGTTCTGCTCGGAGCCGAGGAAGAGGCGCGTGGCACGTTCGACACGGTCAAGCCCGCGGCGGTATGTCGGGTCGCCGCCATGAGCCTCGAAGATTGGGGTTGAGAAATGATCGACGACGCGAGGCGATACGCGGGTGAGTTTGAGCCAGAGTTCGCGTTTGGGGTCGTCGGACTTGAAAGCGAAATCGAGATAGGACTGGCGAAGGGGGAGATAGTCGACGTGGATGAGCGGGCGGTCGATGTAGTAGACAGGATCGATGATGGTGTCGAGGAGGGTGAAGAGGGGGGCGTACTTGAATTTGATGGATTTGTTGGTGGGGCCTGGGATGAGGTCGAAGTATGCGCGCGAGCCGGTGACGATGTGAACGGTCTCGCGTGCGAGGGTGTGCATGATTTTGACGCGGCCGTTGTGGAGGACTGCGAGATCTTCGAGCGGGCGGAGGTCGAGGGATTTGGCGAAGTCGGCTTTTTGTTCAACCGTAACGGGTTGATCGAGACGGACCTGGCCGAAGACGCTGGCGTGGACAGACGCGGCGGAGACGTCCTGAGATTCTGGGTGTGCGTTGCCTGCTGGCGCAGTCTGCCCGATGCAGAGGGGTGCGAAGGCAACAAGAACGAAGAGAGTGGATATCAGGCGCATCATGTTCCGACCTCCTGCAATGGCTGTTGGGCGGGTGCGAGGCGTTGGGCAGCGGCCTTTCGGCGAAGTCGATCGGCTTCGCGACGGACGAGGTATGGCTTGATGTAGAACGCCCAGGGGATTCCGATACCCATGAGAATGCTGCCGAGCGCGACGACGTGGATGCCGGGGTTGTTGCCGACGCCGAGGATGGTGAACTGTGCGAGGGGTTTGTCGATGATTCCCTGATCGACGAGTTCCTGAGACTGATTCCAGCCTTGCTGATCCCATCCGGACTGGCTGAGTTTGTACTGGTTTGGGTTGATGCCGGCGAAGAAGCGGCGTGAGAGGTTGTAGACAAGAGTGCGGCTGTCATCCCAGTGATACGGGGCGCGGAGCGGGGCGTTGAGTTTGCAGATGTGTTCGTAGGCGTTGAATGAAGGAGAGTCGCCGGTGAATGTTGTGGGGCTGACGCGAAGGGTGGATTGATAGTCGCGTGGCGCGCCGCGGTGGTCATAGGCGATCATTTCGAAGTTGACGAGTTGAACGTGGAAGTCGGGGAAGCGGTGCTGTCGGCGGCCGAAGGCGAGTTTGAGAGCTCGGCCATCGGGGAGCCTGACGGCTCGCTCGCGTTCAGGGCCCATGCCCATGTATTGCGAGAAGGGGACCCAGAGCGTGCGGACCCATTGCTCGCCTCGGACGGTAGCGGAGACTTCGACAGCGACGGCGGCCTCCTGATGCGAGCCGATGAGGTTTGTTTGTTGCTGCTCTGGTGGAACGGGACGTGGGCGTTCGAAGCGTTCGGCGTGCTGCCATCGTGTGGTGACCTGGAGATCGACGCGATCGACGACATCGGTGATGCGATCGTTGGCGGGTACGTCATTGAGTACGCGCAGATCGCCGCCCATCTGACGGACGAGGGCGCGCAGGGAGCCATCATCACGTTCGTCGAGGTAGACCTGCAAGCGAGACGCATCGATGAAGTCGATGAGAATGGCGGGGTCGGCGGTGCGGCGGAGGGGGCGGCCTCCCTCCCCCACTGCGTCGAGAATGTCCTGATTGATTTCGGAAAATCGGCTATAGAGCCAACGGGTATAGGACTGCCCGGCGGGGTTGGTGATGCGAACGATGGCGACGGCGCTGGGGGCGTCTTCGTAGCCTCGCGTGATGATTGGCATCGGTGGCGTGGGAGAAATTTGTTCGACCTGGATGCGATAGCCGGAGTCGCCGATGGTGATGGAGTCGCCGACGGCGATGGGCGTGACGATGCGGAGTGGTTGTTCGCCAGGAATCTCGATGGAGAGAGCGTGCGACGTGTCTGGCGGGAGTTCGAGTGCAAGAGTGTTCCATCGGCGTTGGTCCATTCCGATGGTGTATTCGAGGCCGAAGGCTTCGTTTTCGCTGATGCGTTGGATGGGTGCGTTGGGGAGGAGAGTGAATTCGAATGCTGGCCCGGTTCGTGCGAGGCCTTGCTGGTCGGGGATGTTGAGGAAGAGGGAGACGACGCGGAGCGGGTTTGCGCGGGCGAAGTTGGGCGAGCCGGCGACTTCGAGATAATCGCTTTGAAGTCGGCCATAGGAGCAGTAGCCGACGATGCGGAAGTTGATGTCGTCGTCGATGAGATGTGTGGTCGGGGCGAGCGGGATGTTGAGTGAGCGTTGTGGCGTACCTTGCCAAGGGGAGGTTGCGGCAGTGCGCCAGAGGCTGGTGCGTGCGTGTTCGTCGCCGACGTCAAGGGCGTAGTCGTTGTAGCGTGGGAGTCGCTTGATGGGACGTTGTTCCCAGGCGGTGGGTCCGAGGCCGGTGTGATCCTGCGCGACGTAAAGGACGACGGCGGTGTTGTCGTAGAAGGTTGCCTGTGGTGGACCGATTGCGGCGGCACCGCTGACATCGCGGCCTGAGATGAGGAGGGTGTCGCCTTCCTTTTTGAGTTTCTGGTAATAGATGCTTCCGAGGGCGATGGTGATGATGCCGGTGTGGACGGTTAGGACTCCGAGGTTTTTGAAGGTGAACTCGATGCGTCGGATGGTTGCGATGAACATGTTGATGATGAAGGTCATCAACAGGAGCCGCATCGGCCACCACGAGTAGAACTCAAGTTCGGTCATTTCGAATGGAGGCAAGCGCCGGAGTGTGATGGCCTGATATTGAGTGACGAACGCTGGGAAGAGGCGAAAGCCGGAGTTGGTTGCGGCGTCGTAGTGCAGTGCGGGCCAGACGTTGGCAGCCCAGAACGAGGTGCCGCCGACGCCGAGCAGGATGAGCAAGCCGAGGACGAGGGGGAAGCGGACCGTGCGCTTGAGCGGGAGACGATTGGCGACGAGGACGATGAGAAAGGCGATGAGCGTGAAAGGAACAACGAGGGTGGCGACCTTGATGAGCCATGTTGGAATGAGGGCGAGCATGCCGATGGGGACGGATGCGAAGACGGCATAGAGCGCCACGCCGATGAGGACGATGACTGCGAGGGTGATGGAACTGAAGGCGCGGAGGAGAAACTTGAAGGGCCATGCCCAGGACGGGAAGTGTTGATCGTCCCATGCCTTGCTACGCTGCCACTTTTGACTCATGATGCTCCCGTTTTTGGACCACGGCGAAGGCAGAGGACGAACGACAGAATACTCGCGACACTCACCCGCCAGCGGTTTGGATTCTAGGTCGTTCTGGCTTGTTCGGCGGGAGAGGCGAGTTCCCTTTACTCGGGCGTGGTGGAATCAGATTCGCGATGCACTCGCGGAGCAGATTGCGAGCAATACTGGATCGTGCACGGCGGTGAGGGAGTCGGCTAGGGTGCGGCCTGCGGGGAGGGCGACGATGCCTGCGAGCGGGGCGCCGGGCGTGAAGGTCCATGCGATGGGATCGAGGCCGAGGGCGCGTGCGCCGTTTGTGGTGAGCATGGCCAGTGCGGTTTGCGGGTCGAGATCATCGCGATGGATGAGCAACCGGGCTTCATCGAGCGTGGAGAGGGAGCCAGTGGATTGGTCGGCTGGGTTTGCGGGGAGGTTGATGATGGAATCGGTGCCGAGGCAGACGTTGATGCCGGCTGCAAGCATTTCGCGATAGCGGTGCGGGCCCAGGGAATGTGGCGCGTCGAAGTAGTCGCTGGCGCGCGGGCAGTATGCGACGCTTGCATGGGAGCGGGCGAGGATGGCGATCGCGTGGTCGGGGCAGTCGTTGCAATGCGCGCAGAGCCAGTGAGCGCGGGCGAGATATGGGGCGAGATGTTCGACGGGATGATGACCAAGGCCGAAGTGTGCGTTTGTGTGCGAGCTGAAGAGGCCGAGGGATTCGAGGAGAGTGCGGTGCGGGCCTTGCGCATGCTGAATGAAGTTGCGTTCGTCGAGGGTTTCGGCCAAGTGTGTCGTGAGGGGGAGGTTGTGGGCCGAGGCCAGGCGGAGTGCGGCGTCGAAGGCAGAGGGCTCGGCAGAGTATGGAGAGTGTGGGCTCAGGCCGAGGCGTGTGCCGTGGGATGTAGATGCTTCGGATGCAAAGGAGTTGAGCAATTGGTGAAGGCGTGCGATGCGTTCGTGTGCGCGATCGCCGATGGCGAAGAACTCGATGAAACTGACACCGGCCAGAGGCGAGGCAGCGAGCGTGTGCCACGGAACGAGCGTGGGACCGGTGGCGGTGCAGCCTGCGATGTCACCAACGGCGACGACGCCTCCGGCGAGTGAGCGTTCGACACCCAGATGGACTGCCGCGGCGATGTCGGGTTCGAATTGCGGGCGCGATGTGCGCACGGTGTCGAGCCATGCGGCGAAGGATGATTCGGCGGGCCTGGGTCGGGGGCCTATGGCGGTGAGGTCAAGATGCGTGTGCGCATTGACAAACCCCGGGAGCAGGATGGTGCCGGGGAGAGGGAGAGTGAGTGTGCCGGGAGGGGCGGCGAGAGACGAGGAACATTGGAGTGTCTGGAGGCGGGTGAGACGGTCGTGATCGCGTTCGATGAGGATGAGGAGCGAGGCTCCGGTGTTTGGATTTCGGCGGGCATCCCATACGGCGTCGGGCCTGAGGAGGATGTGTGTGGGGGTGCGATCGGGAATGACTGTAATGAGGTCTTTCATGGCAAAGCGGGGACGAGTCCGATATGGTTGCTGGCACGAGGGTACCATGTTGGGCGCCGGGTTGGGCGCCGGGTCGGGGCCGATCCGTGCGGTGTGCCGTCGCAAGGAGTATGGAAGATGAACATGTCGAAGCATCGTCGCTGGCTGGTGGGAAGCGTTCTGGCGTGCCTTTCCGTTATAGGTTTGGGCGGGTGCGTGAGCCAGCAGGAGTATGACCGTCTGGTGGACACGAACCGGAGCCTGAAGGCGACGAATTCGGATCTTCAGGCACAACTTGATGACCGGAATCGATTGATCAGTTCGCTGCGTGGAGAGACCGGCAGCGCGAGCGATTCGATCACGGGATTGACTGGCGAGAACGCGACGCTGAGGCAGCAGCTGGCGGCTGCGCAGGCGCGGATCAGGCAGTTCGAGGATGATCTGGCGTCGATGTCGATGACACGACTGGACCCGGTGACGGATAGTGCGTTGCGTGATCTCGCCAACCGGTATCCTGGGCTGGTGTCGTATGACGCTGACCGGGGGATGCTGCGGTTTGCGAGCGATCTGACGTTTGACTCGGGCTCGGCGGTGGTGCGTGCTTCGGCAGGAGACAGCCTGCGGGCCTTGGCGGGGATTCTGAACTCGTCAGATGCGATGAACTATGACGCTCGCATCGTGGGGCATACGGATTCGCAGCGCGTGAGTGCAGCGACGGCACAGCGTCACGCGACGAACATGCACCTTTCGGCGCACCGGGCGATTGCGGTGCGCGACGCGCTCATCGGGCTTGGTGTAACGCCGGGGCGCATGGAGGCAGCAGGTTGGGGCGAGTTCCGTCCTGCGGTGCCGAACACTGCCAGCGGCAATACGCCTGAGAACCGACGCGTCGAGATCTACATCGTGCGAGGATCGGGCGGGGCGCGCTCGCTGGGTGCTCCGAGCGGCGGATCGATTGAGCTCGATCGCGATCGGGGTGCGGGCGGGTTTGAGGCTGTGAAGTAAGAAGATTGCTCCTCTTCGGAGCAACAACCACGAGTTCATAAAAAGACCCCGGACGTGTGTCCGGGGTTTTTCATTTGTGTGGTTGATGCGAACCTTGGCGGGCGGGCCTCAATCATGCTGCGGGCTTGGAGCGTCGACGGCGCTTGCCGAAAGTGCGGTGTGCGACGCTGGTGCGCAGGTCGCGATCATGAATGAGGACTTCGACGAGTTCGATAGGATCCTGCACCCAGACGTCGGCGCCCATTTCTTCGGCGAGGCCTTCGGCGCGATTGAAGACTCCCCCACCGACTGCGATCTGCATGTCTGGGCAGATGCCGGTTTCGTGGAGGGTGTTGAAGATCAGTCGCAGGTATGGAAGGTCGGTCTGCGATGTGCAGAAGCAGAGGAAGACAGCGGGTCGTTCTTCGCTGAGTGCGGAGATGATCTCGTCATGCGGGACGTTGCCTCCGACGAATTGGACTGTGAAGCCGTGAGATTCGAGGAGGTCGACGGCGATCTGTGCGCCGAGTTCATCGGGATCTGTAGGGCCACAGCAGGTGAAGACGGTGCGTCCTTCGCCGGGCCCGGTGCCTGTGAGAGGAAGGTTCGCGGCGATCTGATCGACGAGAACGCGAAGGAGGCGTGAGCCGAGCTGATAACTAAGTTTGCTGAGTTGGTCCTTGCGGTGCATCTTGTCGAGCAGCGCGTAGGAGGGCCAGAGGAGATTGATGAGGATGTCCTGTGGCGGGAGGGTCTGTGCGGCATTGTGAATAACGGCGCGTGCGAGCGGACGATCGCCCGCGATGAGGGCATTAAAGAGCCCTTCGATCAGTGGATGTGAACTCATACTGGTGGTGCTCCGACGTCTGTACGTCCGGCGTCGGTTCCACCGCGCTCCGGGGCATGATTTGGATTCGACGATCGACTCCCGTCCGATCGGCCGGGTCGGCTTCCGTGCCACCCGTGCGATGGAGTATCGGTGGCACAGAGAAAAATCTCGCACAATCGGGTGTATGTTGTCGGTGGTGGATTGAAACGCGCAAACTCGGCCTTGAATGTCAGGTTTGCGGACCTGATCGGACGCCGCGATAGAGTGCACAGATGCCAAGGCTGAGGGGGCGGGAGGTAATCTGGGAGAATCCGTGGCGATTCATGGCTGATTCAAGTTCCGTTCGCGACATGAATGACTCGACAGACCTTGGTAAGTAGCGATAAGCCCCCGAACGGTCGCGGCTGATGAGGGTTGCGGTGCGAGGCATGACCCAGCCACAGTAGAAAGCATTGAACCACCGGACTGGGGCGATCGCCGGGCGATCGAACTCGAGGATAACGAGTCGCCCGCCGGGGCGGAGGACTCTGGCAAACTCGGCCAAAGCCTGATCTGGATTCTGGACGTTGCGAATACCGAAGGCAATCGAAACGACATCAACCGACCCCGATTCGAGTGGGAGATTCTGTGCGTCCGCTTCGAGATATCTGATGCGGTCGGGGTCTGGGATGGCGCGGGAAGTGCGTTTGTGCTCTGCGAGATCGAGCATGGCGCGGGTGAAGTCGAGGCCGAGGATAGAGGATGCGGGTGTGCTGGCGAAGGCGTGAGTGAGGTCTCCGGTGCCACAGGCAATGTCGGCGATGACGTCGCCTGATCGAACGGCAGCGGCGCGGACGGCGAGTTTTCGCCAGCGTTGATCCTGGCCGAGGGAATGCACCCGGTTGTTGAGGTCATAGGATCTTGCGATGGCGGAGAACATAGCCCGGACCTTTGCGGGCTTGTCGGCGTCATGGTGAGGATCGGTCAGGGTGGCGTCGGTCCAGACGGTGCCCCGATTGGCAGGCTTGAGTTCGGAGTTCACCACCGATGGTAGAACACTGTCGCAGGGTGCGAAGGAGTCGTCAGATGAAGAGCGTCATGAAGTACTTGGCGGTGTTTGTGGTTGGATCGACAGGATTGATACTGGCGGGGTGTTCGGACAATCCGACGTTGGGGCGGTCGCAGTTTGCGTTGCTGAGCCGGGCGCAGGAAATCGAGATTGGAGAGCAGGCCCAGGCACAGTTGTCGGAGGAGTATGGTGGGAGAGTCAAGAACGAGGCGGTGCAGGCGTATCTGACCGAGGTGTGCATGAGCATGGTCGCGCACACGGAAGGGGATTGGGCGACGCTGCCTTGGGAGTTCACGCTGCTCGACAGCCCGGTGATCAATGCGTTTGCCCTTCCGGGCGGCAAGACGTTCATGTCGCGCGGGCTGGTGGAGAAACTAAGCAATGAAGCGGAACTAGCTTTCATCATGGGGCACGAGATCGGGCATGTGACAGCCCGGCACGGGAACACGAGGATCAGCCAGCAGATCGGCGCGTCGGTGCTGCTGGTTGGGGCTGGGGTCGCGGCGCAGGGATCGGATAGCGAAGTGGTGCGTGCGGGCGTGCCTGCGGTGATCGGGGCGGGGACGGGGTTGTATTTGCTGCGATATGGGCGAAATCAGGAGTCGGAATCTGATGCGCTGGGGATGCGATACATGGTGAGGGCGGGGTACAACCCGCTGGGCGCACGCGGAGCGATGCAGGTTCTGGCGGACCTGTCGCAGGGTTCGGAGCGCGGGGCGGAGATGTTCTCGACGCACCCGCACCCGGAGCGGCGCGTGGCGGATATCAATGATCGCATCAAGAAGCATTACAGCGCGATGGTCGATGACCCGGCGTATGAGTTTCATGAGGACCGGTTTCGGGCGCGCATGTTGAGACCTTTGGCGATGATGCCGAGGAGTGGCGTGTGGGATCAGGGTTTTGCGCTGCACGAGACGGCGACGTGGTGTGGGCTGTGTGCGGCCGAGGCGCGGGGAGATGAGCATGCGGCGGTCGTGACGCGGATTGACGCGCGATGAGAGCGTGGGTTGTCGTAGTGTGTGCGGCGGGGTGTGGCTTGTCGGGTTGCGCGCGAGACCCTGCGCGCACGGCGCCGGAAGTGGGCACGGCAGCATTGCAGCCTGCAGTGACCAAAGAGCCTGAGGTTCCGACGGGGGGATCGTTTCGCGACGAGACTCTGATGGTCGGTGATCGGGAGTATCGGTATGCGCTGTGGGTGCCGAGCGGGATTGAGATGCCCAGCGCGGGGCTGGTGTTCCTGCATGGGCTGGGCGAGTGCGGGACGGATGGGCGCAAGCAGGTGACGGTCGGGATTGGGCCTGCGCTGGAGCGTGATCCTGATCGGTGGCCTTTCGTAGTGGTGCTGCCACAGAAGCCTGAGTTCGTGGATGCGTGGGAGGACCATGCGGGTGCGGTGCTGGCGATGCTGGATGCGGCAATTGAAGCGGGGCTGATCGATGCGAAGCGTGTGGCGATCACTGGGTTGAGTCAGGGCGGGCATGGGACCATTGCGATCGGCGCTGCGCATCGGGAACGATTCAGGGCTGCGGTTCCAGTGTGCGGGTATGTGGCGCCAGTATGGGGGCCTGGGGGAGTGAGGAGCTGGACGCAGGCGGATGATCCGGCGTTGACTCGGTATGCGTCGGTGCTGGCGGAGATGCCGATGTGGGTGGTGCACGGTGCCCGTGATCAGGTGGTGCCGATGCGGGAGAGCGAGTTGCTGGTTGAGGTTTTGATTGGGGCGGGCTCGACTCCCCGATTTACGGTGCTGCCGGAGGCGAATCACAACGCTTGGGACGCGACGTATGGCGACGCTGAGATCGCGGCGTGGCTGGTGGAGATGACGCGGTAGGCGGAACGTGCGGGGCGGCGGACAATCTTCACATTTTTTGATGAATCGGCCCGCGGAACCCGGGCGAAGCACGTGAAGGAGCGGTTCGGCTTCTGGGACGCACTGTGGATGCGTCGAATTTCACGAATGCCTGATTTCGGGCGTCACAACCGGAGAGGAAGTGAAAGATGAGCATTCTGAGAGAAGGTCTGTCGAGTTCCGGGCGGCGTGCGGGGTTGATCGGGGTTGCCTTGATGATGGCAGCAGGCGCGGCGATGGGCGCGGATATCGCGGTGCCGGGCGATGTGGCGACGATTCAAGGTGCGATCGATATTGCGCAGGCGGGTGATGTGATCGTGGTTTCGCCGGGCGTGTATCAGGAGACTCTTCAATTTGGGAGCAAAGCCATCACGCTGCGATCGAGCGAGGGCGCGGGTGTGACGACGATTGACGCAGGAGGAATTGCTGCGTTCGCGGTGCGCGTGCACGGCGTTTCGGGTGGCGAGGCGGTGCTGAGCGGGTTCACGATCACAGGTGGGCTAGGCGCGCTCGGCGGAGCACACCCCACGGGCGGTGGGATCTGGATCTCGAACTCGACTGCGCGGATCGAGGGCGTGGTTGTGACGGGAAACAGCAACATCTTCGGTGGCGGGCTGCGGGCGGAAGGAAGCACCGTTACGGTGAGCGATTCACTGTTCATGGAGAACGAGGCTCTGTCTGGAGGTGCGGTGAGCACGGCGGGCGGAAACGTCACGATCGAGCGCACAGTAATGGAGAACAATCGTGCGACCAACAACGGCGGCGGACTGGCGGGGCAAGGGGGGCATCTGACGCTGCGCGAGGTGGAGCTGCGTGAGAACGGATGCGGACAGCTCGGCGGGGGTTTGTGGCTGAATCATGTGAACATCAATGCTTCGCAGTTACTCGTGGAGCGCAATGGTTTTGCGGAAGTGCTGAGTGGGTCGATTCAATTCGACACGCTCGCGGGCGGCGGGGTGTACACGTCGAACACATCGGGGCGGATTGATCGGTCGCGATTCATCAGTAATCGCGGGGCATATGGCGGGGCGTTCTACATTGCGGGCGATGGCACGCTTGAGATTGTGAACACGGTGATGGCAGGCTCGCTTGCGGCAATCGGTGGCGGTGTGTATTGCAATAGTTCTTCGCCTCGGATCACGAATTGCACGATCGTGAACAATCCGTGGGCGCTGTTCACGACGTACAACGCATTTCCGGTAGTGAGGAACTCGATTCTGAGCGGCAACTCGGGCACAGGGTCGAACGAAATCGGGGGTAACGGACTGACACAGATTTCGAACAGCATTGTCAACGGCCCGGTCTGGAACACGAACATTGGTGGCGGGGTGATTCAGATGCATCCGATGCTGGATGCGGACTTTGCTCCGATGGCGGGGTCTCCAGCGATCGACGCGGGCGACAACAGCGCGGTGCCGACCGGCGTGACGCTGGACCTGCCAGGCAATGCACGGTTTGTGGATGACCCGGAGACGGCGGACACGGGGATCGGGGAGAGCCCGATTGTGGATCTCGGTGCGATCGAGTTCGGGGCGTCAACCGCGACTGCAGAGTGCGCGCCAGACATGATCGAAGACGGGGTGCTGGATTTCTTTGACGTTGTGGCATTCATCAGCATGTGGCAGGCGAGAAACCCAAGGGCGGACATGAATGGTGATAGCCAGCACGACTTTTTCGATGTTCTGATTTATCTCGAGATGTTCTCGAACGGCTGCCCGTGAAGTGAGCCGGCTACTTGATGCTGCGGCGGGCGAGCCTGTGAGGGGAGCGCCCGCTGCGGCTGTTTTGTCGCATGCTTGCGAGAGCGGTATGCTTGCGATCAATGTTGCGCGACGCGATAGGGCAAGCGGGCGATGAAAGCGGTGCGCGGTGGGTGGCGTTGCTGCGGCTGATGCTGGTGCCGGGGTTTGCGTTGCTGACGAGTCTGGGGGCACATGTAGCGGTGCCGTTGCCGCCGGATGGTGTGCCGATGACGATGCAGACGCTGGCGGTGCTGCTTGCGGCGATGTGCCTTGGGCCTCGGCTTGGGGCTGCATCGATGGGGTTGTACGTGCTCATGGGAATTGTTGGTGCGAGCGTGTTTGCTGAGGGGGAGAAGGGGGCGGCGGCGATTCTGGGGCAGACGGGGGGATATCTGGTGGGGTTCGTGGCGTGTCAGCCGGTGGTTGGTTGGATTGTGAAACGGCGCGACGGATCGGTGCGTGGATGGGGGGCGTTGGTGCTTGCGGTCTTGGCGGCGGAGGTCGTGATCTTCGGGGTTGGGGTGCCATGGCTGGCTGTGGTGAACGGGTTTGGGGTTGAGCGTGCGCTGGAGGGCGGGCTGTATCCGTTTTTGCCTGGGGCGGTGATCAAGGGGGCGATTGCGGTGTTGATCGGGCGGGTTGCGGTGCCTTGGGCGAGTCGTCGGTTGTGGTAGTCGCGACAAAACGCACAACGTCGCGTGAAGCGACGCTGTGAGAGAGAGGGAGAGACTGTGAGAGGTGAGACTGATGCCGCGGGTGCCCGAACGTGGGTTCAGCGGCGGCGGCGTGTGGTTGCGAGTGCACCGAGGCCGAGGAGTGCTGCGGATGCGGGAGTGGGGACAACGCGGATGGAGCCTGAGAAGATGATGCCGCTGACGACTGCGCCCGCGTCCCACTGGTAGATGTAGAGGGTGTTGTTGAGTCCGAGCCATGAGGTGGGGATGTTTGCGAAGCCGTTGGTCGGGGTTGCGAAGTTTCCGCCGGAGATGTTGAGACCCTGGGCGGGGTTGTTGATGTAGATTCCGACGTTGCTGTTGTCGCCGAGGACGTCGTCGATCATCCAGTCCATGGAGAAGGTTGCGCTGGTGGCGGAGGCCCAGTTGGGGACGGTGAAGTTGAGGGCGTAGATTGCGGAGCGCGGCGCGCCGAGGGGATTGGCGGCGTTGAAGATTGCGGGATTGATCCAGCGGGCCTGGTTGTCTGAGGGGAGGAGTGCAGTCCATGCGTTGTGAGGCTGGATGACGAACGCCATTGGGCCGGAGGAGGCGGCGGCGAAGTTTGCGGCGGTGAGGGGGATGGTGCCGGTGGGCATTCCGAGGCATGAGATATCGTCTTCGAGTTGGCCGAAGGTGCCTGGGGCGTTTCCGACATAACCGGAACGGAAGTTGAACACGGAGGCGTTGGCTGCGGAGGCGAGGGTGAGCGCTAGGGACGAGGCGAGGATGGCGGTGCGAGTCTTCATTTTGATTCTTCTCCTGAGGTATTGAGGGACTTGGTTGAGCACGGCGACAGGTGCGTGCGTTGGGTGCTGACGCCATACTTCTGTTGCGGGGCGGGGAATCTCTCAGGAGAGGACGGGAAAATTTGGGGCGGCGAGAGGCGGATGGATCGGATATGCTGCGGGCATGAGTCAAGTCGCGGTTTATGCGGGCAGTTTTGACCCCCCCACCAATGGGCATGTGTGGATGATCGAACAGAGCGCGGCGTTGTTTGATCGGCTGATCGTGGCGGTGGCGCAAAACCCTGAAAAGTCGTACTCGTACGCACTGAAACAGCGTCTGGACTGGCTACGGACGGTGTTGCGCAAACACCCCAACGTCGAGGTTGCGAGCATCGAGAACGAGTTTCTGGCGCACTATGCGCGGAAGGTTGGCGCGGCTTTTGTGATTCGCGGCATCCGCCATGAAGCGGACTATCAGTATGAGCGTGGGATGCGGTATGTGAACAGCGACCTGAACCCCGGGCTGACGACGGTGTTTCTGATGCCGCCTCGGGAGTTGTGCGAGATTTCGTCGAGTTTCGTGAAGGGGATGATCGGCCCGGAAGGGTGGGAGGAGATCGTGTCGCGGTATGTGCCTGCGGAGGTCTTTGCGGATCTGCGGCAGGAGAACGGTGCGATTACTTAAGGATGCGTTCGAGATAGTGGATGTCGATGCCACCGGTCTTGAATGCGGAATCCTGCATGAGGCGGTGCTGGAGTTCGATAGTGGTCTTGATGGGTCCGACGCGGAACTCACGAAGTGCGCGTGCTGCGCGATCGATGGCTTCTTCGCGTGTGTCGGCGTGGACGATGAGTTTACCGATCATGGAGTCGTAATTTGGCGGGACGTAGTAGCCTGGGATAACGTGGGAGTCGATGCGGACGCCAGGGCCTCCGGGGAGCTCCCAGGTGTCGATGCGCCCTGCGGAGGGCATGAAGTTTTTGGTGGGGTCTTCGGCGTTGATACGGCACTCGATGGCGTGGCCCCGGACGGAGATGTCTTTCTGCTTGAAGGGGAGTGCGGCACCGGAGGCGACGAGGATCGACATTTTGACGATATCGATGCCGGTGATAAGTTCGGTAACGGGATGCTCGACCTGGACGCGGGTGTTGACTTCGAGCATGTAGAAGTTCTGCTTCGAGTCCATGAGGAACTCGACGGTTGCGGCACCGGCGTATTCGGCACTGCGGACGAGACGTGCGGCGGATTCGCAGACGGCGAGGATTTTTTTACGATCGATGCCGGGCCCTGGTGCTTCTTCGATGACCTTCTGGTGTCGGCGTTGCATGGAGCAATCGCGTTCGAAGAGATGAACAGCGTTGCCTTTTTTGTCGCCGAGGACCTGGACTTCGACATGGCGAGCGGCTTCGAGGAACTTTTCGACGAAGACTGAGCCATTGCCGAACGCGGCGAGCGCTTCCTGCTGTGCCTTCTTGATGTTGGCGCGGAGGGTTGCTTCGTTGTGGCAGACGCGCATGCCGCGTCCGCCGCCGCCGGCTGCGGCCTTGATGATGACGGGATACCCGATTTCGTTTGCGACTTCGACGGCTTCATCTTCGGTTTCGATGGCACCTTCGGAGCCGGGGAAGATTGGGACTTTTGCGGCTTTGGCGAATCGTTTTGCTTCGACTTTATCACCGAGGCGTTTCATGGCTTCGGGGCTTGGGCCGATGAATTCGATTTTGCAGTCACGGCAGACTTCGGAGAAGTCGGGGCGTTCGGAGAGGAAGCCGTAGCCTGGGTGAATGGCATCGACATCGGCAACTTCGGCTGCGGAGATGATGCGGGAGATGTTGAGGTAGCTTTCGCGTGCGGGCGGGGGGCCGATGCAGATAGCGCGGTCGGCGAGGCGAAGGTATGGCGCTGCGCGATCGGCTTCGGAATAGACGCAGACGGTCTCGATGCCGAGTTCCTGGCATGCGCGGATGATGCGAAGGGCGATCTCGCCCCGATTTGCGATGAGGACTCTCTTGAACATGGATGCTCGCGTGTTGGTCGATCAGTTTGGGCGAACGAGGAAGAGTTTTTGTCCGAACTCAACGGCGTCGCCGTCCTTGACGAGGATCTGCTCGACGCGGCCTGAGACCCCGGACTTGATTTCGTTGAAGACCTTCATGGCTTCGACGAGGCAGACGACGGAGTCGTCGGAGATGGTGGACCCTGCGGAGACGTAGGCCTCGGAGTCGGGGTTGGGCGCAGAGTAGAAGGTGCCGACCATTGGGGATTCGATGGCGAGGAGGTCGGGATCATCGATTGCGGTAGTGCCGTTTACTGCAGCGCGTGCCGAGTCGTCGTCGGAGGAGGCGTATGAAGCAGCGTGTGCATATGCGGGTGCGGGGGCGTTGTGGCCCTGATAAATAACTGGTGCAAGGTCGGCGCCTCTTTTGATTTTAACGGTCTCCTGCTGATCCTGAAGGTCGAGTTCGGTGAGTTCGTTTTCGACCATGAGTCGAACGAGTTCTTTGAGTTTTCGAATATCAATCATGATGAGGTCGCTCGATGAGAATGCGACAGAACGAAAAGCGTGAGATCGCTGAGCCTACGCGGCTGAGCGGCAACGAAGTCTACCAGCGCACCCGAGCCCAGGTGTAGTCGCGGCTCGTGATGGTAGTGCGCCTGCGGGCGTGCTGCGCGGGTGATGGGCGTGTGGCGAAGTCATGCGTGCCGGACGGGGGGCATCGTTACACTGATGGGCAGCACGACCGAACGGGGGCAGATCAATCGGATGAGGTTCAGAGCCGACACAACACGACTGCCGATTGCGATGATGGTGCTCGGCGCGGTGAGTGTTGTGGTACTGGGGCCGGTGATCGTGCCGATTGTGGCCGGGCTGTGGAGCGGGCGCGGAGCGTACGAGTTTCGGTCGATGCGTGTGCTTGGGGTGACGGTGGGCGTTGCGGTGATGATTGGGTTCTTGGCGACGATGCTGGCGTGGTTTCCGGCGTGCGTGATGGCGGGTGGGCGCGGGCGCTGGTCGGGGTTGTTGCTGGTACCGGTATTGATGCCGCCGTACCTGGCGTATTCGGGGTATGGATTGGTGCGCGATCCGAGTTGGATGATCGGGGACATGCTGACGAGGCTGGCAGTGTCGGGGCATGCGTGGTTGACGATTGGGGTCGGGCGCGGGCTTGCGATTGTGGGGTTGGCGTTGTGGGCGTGGCCGATAGCGGCGTTGATGCTGCGTCCTTCGCTGGTGCGCGTGGGCACGGCGGTTGATGATGCGATGAGGCTGGATGCGGGGGGATTGCGACGAGCGCAAGAAAAATTGCGGATGCACGCGGCGGGGGTCGCGGGCGCGGCAGGCGTGGTGTCGCTGGTAATGCTGGGGTCAGCGCTGCCGCTGCATTTGGCTCAGGTCGAAACGCTTGCGATTGATCTGTGGCGAAGGCTGAGCGAGGTTGCCAGCACGGAATGGGACGGGGTGTGGGTGGGTGCGTGGCCATTGATTGTTGCGGCGTTGATCGGGGGAGCGGTGATTGCGTTGTGGATTGGCGCGCAGCAACGTGATTATCAAGAGGATGACCCGACGCGTGGAAGGGCGAGCGGGGTTGCGAGGGTGCTCGCTGGGGTGGTGTGGAGCGTGAGCGTGCTGGTGCCGCTGGGGTTGTTTGCAGCGTCGATTCGACATTGGAGTTCGATCGGGCGGTTCTGGATGTTGTCTGGGGAGGCGGTAGGACATGGCGCGATCGTGGCGGCGATTGACGCCGCGGCAGCGGTGTTGATCGGTGGCACGATGGCGTGTGCGATCGGGACAGGTCGGGGCGTTTGGGGGCGGGGCTGGGTGAATGCGGTGTTGTCGGTGTGGATTGTTGCGGCGTTGGTGCCTGGGGTGTTGATCGGGTCGGCCCTGGCGCGGGTGGGAGTTGGGCATGACATCGCGGGAGATGTGCTGGTGGTGATCGGACATCTGGCGCGATTTGGATGTGTCGCGGCGCTGGCGGGTTGTGTGGTCGGGTGGAGTGAGCCTCGAGATCGAAGGGATCTGCGCTGGCTTGACGGAGCGGCGGGGGTGCGTGGGTGGTGGCTGGCGTCGCTGCCTTGGCAGTTGCCGGTGTTGATGGGAGCAGCGGCTGTTGTGGGATTGATGGGGTTCCATGAGATCGAGGCGACGATGATGGTGCAGTCGCCGGGGCGGGGGAATCTTGCGCAGCAGATTCTGGGCTACCTGCATTTTTCGCGGATTGAGGAGTTGTCGGCTGCTGCGGCGTGGTTGATCGGGGGCGGGTTGGTGCTTTCAGTTGGGGCCTCGGTTGCAATTTGGCGATCACGGCGCGGAATTTGAACCCTCGAAAGCGGAAGCCTGTACCATGGAGTCGATGGCCAGAGGCCGACCAATCCGGTGGCGTGCGCACGCGGTGGTGGTGTGGGCGATTGCTGCGCTTGGTGGCTGTGCGGACAGGGGGAATGATGGCCCGCTGACTGTGAACGGGGTTGTTGGCGAGATCGGTGTCGCGCCGGGGCAGTTCAGCTATCCGCGTGCGATTGACGCCTCGATGGGTTGGATGGTTGTGATTGATAAGACGGCGCGGGTGCAGAGGCTGGACGCTCGAACCGGGGATTTTCTGGGCGGGTTTCGGATGCCGGAACTTGATCTTGGCAAGCCGACGGGCGTGACGATCGGCCCTCATCCTTTTGATGCGGGGCGGCCGGTGCTGTACATCGCGGACACGCACTATCACCGAGTGATGGTGTACGACGTGCCTGGCGATTCGAGAGATGACCCGCGGGTGCCGCGCGAGCCGTTGCTTTCGTTTGGGAGTTATGGCACGGGGGATGGGCAGTTTGTGTATCTGACGGATGTGGCGCCGCTTCTCGATGAGCATGGGGCGGTGACGAGGTTGTACATTACGGAGTATGGCGGGAACGACCGGATCAGCGTGTGGGATGTGGTTGATGGCGAGATTCGATTCTCGTTTGCGTTCGGGCGTTTTGGGGATGGGCGTGGGGTGGTGGGAACGCGTGAGGTGGATTTTCAGAGGCCTCAGTCGATTGAAATTGATCATGCCCGGCGCGAGATTGTGATGACGGATACGTGCAGCCATCGGGTGGGGAGGTTCACGCTTGAGGGAGAGTTGATCGCGTGGATCGGGGATGAGGCGGGTGAGGCGACGTTTGCTTATCCGCAAGGGCTGGTGCTGCTCGAGGGGGGGCGGGCGCTGGTGGTGGAGTTTCTGGGCAACCGAGTGCAGATCGTGGATCTTGAATCGGGCGCGTCGCTGGGCAGTCATGGGACAGCAGGGAGAATGGTTGGCGAGTTGGCCAGCCCGTGGGGCGTTGCGATCAATGGTCGCGAGGTGCTGGTGCTCGATTCGGGGAACAACCGCGTGCAGCGGACAGGGATCTCGGCGCGTCGGCTGAATCCGCCTTGGGCATTTGGCGAGGCGCGTGCGGCCAGGAGCATCCCCTGATGCGAGCGTGCGAGGTGATCGTCGTTGGTGAGTTGGTGCTGGGCCCGATTCAGTTTGATCGGCCAGTGTGGTTGTGGTTGATTCCGGTGCTGGGAGTGTTGTCGTGGTGGATCGGGCGCAAGAGTCTGTCGGGGATGGATTCGAAGTTGCGGTGGGTTGCGCTGGCGGTGCGCGTTATGGTGATTGCGTTGCTGGCGGGCGCGCTGGCAGAGCCTGCGTCGCGGCGCGAGGGCAAAGACGTTTCGGTGACGATTGTGCAGGACGTGAGCCGATCGATTCCGCGGACGCTCGATGGGCAGATTGACGGCTACATCGATCAGGCGCGAGAAGCCTCGAAGGGACGTGAGGATCGTCTTGGGTTGGTTACGGCGGGGACGGGTTCTTACGTTCAGATGCTGCCAAGTCGCATGACGCGGGGGCTTGAGCGGCAGTATGTGGGTTCGACGGATTCGACGAACCTGGCGTCGGCGGTGCGGCTGGCGCTTGGGGTGATGCCCAATGACGCAGCGAACCGGATCGTGTTGATCAGCGACGGGAATGAGACGGGCGGAAGTCTGCGGTCGGCGGCGGAGCATGCGAGAGCGATGGGAGTGCCGATCGATGTGCTGGCGGTGAGGCTCAACTACGACAACGAGGTGATGGTCGAGCGGATTGCGCTGCCTTCGACGGTGCGTGGCGGGGAGACGATCAATGTGCGCATCGTCATCAACGCGACAAAGCGGACGCTCGGGAGATTGATGCTGACGCAGAATGGGGAGGCGGTGGATCTTGATCCGTCGTCGGAGTCGCTGGGGTATGAGGTGGTGCTGGATGCGGGGAAGAACGTGATTTCGGTGCCGGTGCCGCCGTCGGCGCCGGGGCCACAGGAGTTTGACGCGGAGTTTGTGCCAATCGGCACGTTGAGTGAAGACGATGAGATCATCGGCCCTGCCGATACGCTGGTGGAGAACAACCGTGCGCAGGGCGTGACTTTTGTGGGACGTGAGGGGTGGGTGCTGGTTGTGGCGGATACGGCGGCCGAATCGCAGCATTTCGTCCGTGCACTTCAGGAGGCGGAAGTTCGGGTCGAGGTGGTGTCGCGTGATCGTGCGCCGACAACGCTGACGGAGTTGAACCGGTACGAAGCGGTGATCATGCTGAACCAGCCATCGTACAACTTCAGCGAGCGGCAGCAGGAGATTCTGCGACAGTATGTGCATGACAGCGGCGGCGGGCTGTTGATGGTTGGTGGGCCGGAGAGTTTTGGTGCGGGCGGGTGGATCGGCTCGCCGCTGGAGGATGCGCTGCCGATTCAACTGGATCCTCCGCAGAAACGGCAGATGCCACGTGGCGCGCTGGTGCTGGTGATTCACTCGGTGGAGATGCCCAACGGGGTGTACTGGGGCAAGCAGGTCTGCAATGCTGCGGTTGATGCGCTTTCGAGCCGCGATCTTGCGGGGATTGTGGAAGTGAACTGGTCGCAAGGTGTGGACTGGGTGCATCCGTTGTCGCAGTTGAACGATCGCTCGGCGATCAAGCAGTCCATCAACAAGCTGACGTTCGGTGACATGCAGAGTTTTGATCCATCGCTGAATCTTGCGCTTGCGGGGCTGATGAATGCTGACGCGGGGCAGAAGCACTGCATCGTGATTTCGGACGGTGACCCGACGCTGAGCCGATCGATCCTGACGCGGTTTGCCAATGCCGGGATCAGCATCAGCACTGTGGGCGTGTTTCCGCATTCGACGGCAGACTTCAACACACTCAAGGACATGGCGGAGATCACGGGGGGGACGTTTTATCCGGTGAACTCGCAAGCGGCGATCACGACACTGCCGGAGATCTTCATCAAGGAGGCACAAACGGTCAAACGTTCGTTGATCTGGGAGGGGCCGCCGTTTGTGCCTGCGGTGGTTGCGGCACCGATCGAGTCGATGCGCGGGATCGCGGCGGTACCTCCGATCACGGGGTATGTGGTGGCGGCCGATCGCGGCGGGCTGAGCATGGTGACGCTGCGTGGGCAAGAAGAGGACCCGATCGCGGCTCAGTGGCAGTATGGGCTGGGGCGGGTGTTTGCGTTTACGGGCGATGCAACGACGCGGTGGTCGGCGGACTGGACAGGCTGGTCGCAGTTTCGTGCGTACTGGGAGCAGCAGGTTCGGTGGGTGATGAGGCCTTCGGGTGATGCGACGATGCGGGTCAATACGCGACAGGAAGGCGAAGAGACGATCATCGAGATCGAGGCGCTGGATCCGGATGGAGAGAGGCTGAACTTTGCTGCGTTTCGTGCGCGCATCGCGGCTCCGGATGGGAGCGGCGAAGATGTGTCGATTCGGCAGATTGGACCGGGGCTATATCAGGGGCGTGCGACGACGACGCTTCCGGGTTCGTATGTGGTGAGCATGGCATACAGGGCACCTGGGGCTGAGGGTGAGTCGCCAATCGAGGGAACTGTGCAGGCGGCGATTACGAAGCCATTTGCGGATGAGTTTCGGACATTGACGGACAACATGCCGCTGCTGCGCGATGTTGCGGCACTGACAGGCGGGCGTGTGCTGACGTGGAATCCGCAGGCCGACGAGTTGTGGCGGCGTGAGGGGCTGACGATGCCGGTCTCCACGCGGTCGATCTGGTTGTGGGTTGCGATGGCGGGAATCGGGCTGTTTCTGATTGATGTCGGGATTCGGCGTGTGCGGATTGATCTTCGCGCGATGGCTGCGGCGGTGTTGCGATCAGTGCGTCGCGGACCGGAGTCGGGAGCGGGCAAGCAGATGGACACGCTGCACGCTGCGCGTGCCAAGGCGAAGGCCCGGATCGGCGAAGGTGCGGGAGATGAATCGCGGCAGGTTGCTGCAAGGAAGTTCGAGATGTCGGAGGAGGCTGCGAAGGCGGGTGGCGAGCAAACGGTGTTGAGCGGCGCGCCGACGGATGCGCTGCAAAGGCCGAAGGTTGAGGTTGCCAAGCCGAAACCCAAAGACGCCCAGCCCGAGGAAGAAGGTATGTCACGATTGATGCAGGCCAAGAAGCGAGCGCAGGACGAGTA
>JAANMT010000203.1_pt1 | contig 62651 bp, 48 predicted proteins | sample 7279711 | NCBI WGS metagenome assembly JAANMT01 (sample SAMN14094538, study PRJNA606508) | bioreactor metagenome | isolation source: A lab-scale SPAN reactor treating ammonium-rich wastewater day 1 | place: Ireland: Galway | collected 2017-01-16
GGCATTGGGGGCAGCCCTGGCACCCGTGCTGGCATCTCTGGCGGCTGCAATCCTATGGGCCAGAAAGTGAAGCATAGGCGGGGGTTGAGGCTTGGGTTAGTGAAACCTAACCTTGGCGCAGCCTGAGGAGACATGTCATGTCCGGAGTTGACCGACTGAACGTTCCCGAGTTCGAGCGCCCCATTGTCGAACTCGAAATGAAGCTTGAAAGCGCCCGCATGGACCTTGCCAACGCGCGCGATGAGGCCGCCCGTGTTTCCAAGGAAGAAGAGGTCAAGCACCTGGAAAAGGACCTCAAGAAGCTGACCGACAGCGTGTTTGGGAACCTGGACCCCTGGTCGCGCGTGCAGTTGGCCCGCCATCCCAACAGGCCCCTGACGACCGATTACATCAAAGTGCTGTTTGACGACTGGCAGGAGCTGTTCGGTGACCGCGCCTATGCCGATGATCCGGCCATCGTGACCGGGCTTGGCACCATCAACGGCGTCAAGTGCTTTGTGATGGGTCACCGCAAGGGCAAGACCCTCAAGGAGCGCCTGGAGTGCAACTTCGGCTGCGCCCACCCTGAAGGCTACCGCAAGGCCCTGCGCAAGATGAAGCTGGCCGAGAAGCTGGCCCTGCCCATCATTTCGTTCATCAATACGCCCGGCGCCTATCCCGGCCTTGAGGCGGAAGAACGAGGCCAGAGCCAGGCGATTGCCGAGAACATCCGCGAGATGGCGACGCTGCGCGTGCCCATCATCTGCCTGACCATCGGCGAGGGGGGTTCGGGCGGCGCGCTGGGTATTGGCGTGGGTGACCGCTACCTGATCATGGAGAACAGCTATTACTCCGTGATCAGCCCAGAGGGCTGCGCGGCCATCCTGTGGCACGACGCCAAGCGCGCCAGCGACGCGGCCAAGGTGCTGCGCCTGACGCCCAACGACCTCATCGAACTGGGCATCATGGACGAGATCGTGCCAGAACCTTATGGGGGTGCCCACCGCGACCCGCGCAAGGCAATGGACATCGTCAAGGCCACGCTGCTGCGCCACCTGGGCGAGTTGCAGACCATCGACATTGATACGCTGCTCGACCAGCGCTACGAGAAGCTGCGCAAGATGGGTAAGTACCAGGAAGTACCGATGGCGACGGCCTGAACGGCGCTCAACCCGGATAGGCCCGCAGGGACGTGAGGTAGGCGTCGAAGTTGCGGCGTGCCTCTTCAAGGCTGTCTCCGCCGGTCTTCTCCAGCAGAGCGCGGCAGAGCTCAAAGGCTACGGCGCACTCCACCACGATGGCCGCGGCTGGCACGGCGCAGACGTCGCTGCGCTCCTGATTGGCGTTGGCGGCCTCGCCCGTGGCCAGGTCCACCGTGGGCAGCGGGTTCATGAGCGTTGAGATGGGCTTCATGTGGGCGCGCAGCACCAGGGGCTCGCCGTTGGTGATGCCGCCTTCGATGCCCCCGGCGTTGTTGCCGGCTCGGCCATAGGGCGTGGGATTGTTGCTCTGGGGCCGCGTGCGCTTGACGACGGGGTCATGCACGGCGCTGCCGGGCCGCCGCGCCGCCTCGCAGCCAAGTCCCAACTCCACGGCCTTGATGGCCTGGATGCCGAGCAGCGCGGCCCCAAGGCGCGCGTCCAGGCGCGCCTCCAGGGTGTTGGGCGAGCCCAGGCCCGGCGGCAGATTGGTGGCAACGACCTCAATGACACCGCCCAGGGTGTCGCCCGCGGCCTTGGCCTGGTCAATACGGGCCTTAATTTCTGCGTCGCGGGCCTGATCCAGGGTAAAAAGCTCGCTCTGGTCACGCAGCGCGATCGCGGCCGCGGCGTCCATGACAATGGCTTGGGCTCCCGGGCCGCAGGGGCTTGACGCGTCAATACCCCCGATGGCAAGCACATGGGCCGTCACGGCCATCCCGAATTCCGCCAGCAGGCCCTGGCAGGCGGCGCCGGCCATCACGCGCGCGGCGGTTTCGCGCGCGCTGGCACGTTCCAGCACGTCGCGCGCGTCACGCGAGCCGATTTTGAGGGCGCCCGCGAGGTCCGCATGGCCGGGGCGCACGTTGCTGACCGGTGGCGCCTTGTCGATGCGGGCATCCTTGTTGAACAGGCACAGGGTCAATGGGCTGCCCAGCGTCATGCCGTGCCGCAGGCCGCTGAGCACCTCGGCCACGTCCTGCTCGATCTTCATGCGTCCGCCGCGCCCGTAGCCCTTCTGGCGGCGGGCCAGCTGGGCCTGGATGCGCTCGAGATCAAGCCGGTGACCCGCCGGCAGTCCAAACAGCGTGGCGATGACGGCCCGGCCGTGTGATTCGCCTGCCGTGGTGTAGGTAAGTGCCATGTTCGCCGATTCTGGTTTGCCCGCGCGCGATTGAAAGGGGCCGTATCAGGGCTCAAAGGGCAGGCGCTGGACAAAAGGACTCAGCCTGCCGGCGGCGTCTATCACTTGGACCTTTTCGGCGGGTGAGTGTCGGGGCCTGGGTTCGAGCTTCTCGTGCTCGTTGCCGTAGCCCACGGGCAGCAAGGCCTGAAAGCTCCAGTTTTCGTCTACGCCCAGCAGCGCATTGAAGCGGCGGTCGAGGCTTGGTGAGTAGGTCAGCGAATGCAGACCCTCGGCCTCGAGGGCGTTGATGAAATTGGCAACGGAGAGCCAGACGCTTTGAAGCCAGAAAGGCAGGTCGCGGCGGCCAAAGACCGCCACCAGCCAGGGTGCGTCTTGCGTGAACTGCTTGACCGGCGTGATGGCGTGGGTGCTGAAGAATTCTCTCAGCCAGGCCGGGCTGCGGCGATGGAACTCCACGTCCGCTGCCTGGCACATCTCGCGGATGCGCTCGCGCAAGGGGCCGCGCTCGATGAGAACATATTCCCAGGGCTGGGCATTGGCCCCGCTGGCCGCGCGCATGGCGGCTTGCAGGGCCCGTTCCATTTTCTCGGGCTCGACGGGGCTTGGGGTGATTTCCCGCCTGGAGCGCCGGCGCCGCAGAAGCTCGAGGTAGTCCTCAGGGCGCGCCATGGCCTACTTCACCAGCCGGATGATCTCGTCGGTGATGTCCTGTACGTACATGTTGGGCTTGCCGGGATTGCCGGGGGCGGAGCTCGCGAAGTAGAGCACGGGCTTGTTCTTGAGCGTTTCGGCCCAGGCGCGGTTGCCGCCCAGTTCGTCGCCTGTAGCCTGGGTGCTGAGTTCGTACTCCTGCAGCAGCAGGTCATAGCCGTTCTTCTTGCAGTAATTGACGGCCTCCTGGTAGACGACATCGAGCACTTCCTTCTGGAAATCATTGGAAAGCTCGCCCAGCCAGTTCTGGTAATACTCCTGCACCACTTTGAGCTCCTCCTGCTTGGCCTTGATGTCCACTTCCTTCTTCTGGATGTCTTCGGCCGTTGCGCTGCGGCGTTTGAGCTGGTCCAGCTCACGGTTCAGGTTTTCCAGTTCCTTCTTCTTGACCTCCATCTTGCCCTTGAGGTCATTCATCTGGGCGTCGAAGTTACTCTTGAGTTCGATGTACTTGCGCGACTGACGGCTGGCGCGCACGAGGTCGAGCATGCCGACCTTGATTTCGCCCGCAGCATGGACTTCCTGGGTGCGGCCGAACTGCGAGCTGATCAGCCCGCCGGCAAGCCCGGCCAGAAGCGCGAGAGAGACGATGACAGCGACGTGGATTCGATTCATGGATAGATCCGGAGAAATCAACAGGCCCGTGAAAATGCTAAGCAGCGCGCAGCCGGCCCGCAATGAGCCAATGGGGGTTCAGAAGCCAAATCCGAGGTTGATACTGATGACCTCCTCGCGGTTGCCCGGCTGGTTGTAGATGGGGAATCCAAAGTCCAGGGCGAAGGGAATCGGCAGTACAGGCAGGATGATGCGGATGCCAAATCCGCCCGAGATGGTCACGCCGCGCGGATCATAGGTGTTGAGCGAGCCCGACAGCTCGCCCACATCAATGAATGATACGAAGTAGAGCGAACCGGGCAGGATGGGGAAGCGCAGTTCCGTGGTCAACGTGGTGGTGAAATTGCCGCCGATGGCCGTCTTGTCGCGCGAGGGCCCCACGCCGCCGTACTTGTAGCCGCGCAGCGCGCCCAGGCCCGTGGGCGTGCTGCCGCCGAGAAGGAAGCGCTGGGAGAAGGGGATGCGCTCGGTGTTACTGTGGATGTCCTGCCAGCGGGCATTGAAGTTGAAGGCAAGTACCAGCGTGCGGGTATCGTCAATCTCCACAAGGGGGATGTGGTACTTGGCATCCAGCGAGAGTCGCCAGAAATCAAGCGTGCCCCCGAAGATGCCGCCCGCGTAGCGGTAGGAAAGGTCCAGAAGCCAGCCCGTGGTCGCGAAATACTGGTTATCGCGGGTGTCCCAGCGGAACCCCAGGGTGAACGCGCTGATGGTCTCGCTGCCGCGGTCGCGGCGGATTTCCTCAGGAGCCGAGCGGGGAACGTCAAACAGCCGGATGACCGATAGGCTATAGCCCAGACTCAGCACAATGTCAGGCAGCACGCGCCACCCGATGTAGGGGTCCACGCCCGCGCGCCCCGTAGAATACAGGCCAAAGTCGCGCGTCGTGTACTCCGCACCTATACCCACCTCGACGGGGTAGCCGAAGAACCAGGGCTCCCGGAACGTCAGCGAGTAGCGCTGCTCACGGTCCACGGGCGGCTGCACTTTGAGCGCGACATACTGCCCCGCGCCTGTGAAGTCGATCTTGCCAAAAAACAGATCAATCAGTCCGCGGATGTTGAAGTTCTGCTTTTCCAGGTCCAGGCTGGCGATGAAGCCCGAGCCCGTGTTGTAGCCCGCTGAAATATTGAACTTGCCTGTGCGCCCCTCGATCAGGTCAAAGGCAAAATCCGTGTACTCAACAATGGAGCCGTCGGGCCGGGTCACCAGCCGGCTGCTCTGGCGGTGGCGCACGCCTCCGCCGGGAGCGGCTTTTTCGAACCAGTCCGTTCGCCGCAGGCGGTTGAGGCTGTATTCCAGGTAATTGCGGTTGTAGTCGTCTTCCGCATAAAGGCCGATTTCGCGGCGCACGACGTCGTCCCGCGTCTCTTCGTTGCCCCGGATGGTCACCAGCCCCACGCGGCTCTTGTGGCCCTGGTCGATGCGGACAATCAGGCTTACGCCGCGCACGGGAGTGGGCAGGTCCCAGTCCGTGGCAATGTTTGACTCCCGCGAAAACACCGCCTCGAACTCCAGCGAGATGTTCGAGTAGACGCGTTCGGCCAGCAGGCGGCGGATCTTGCCCTCGATGCCCTGGTCCAGCGGAGAATCAGGCTCGCCGGTCAGCAGGAAGTCGTCGTATGGCAATGGTTCGTCCAGCCAATAGGCGCCAAAGTGCCGCCCCTGGTCCGGCGCCGACAACCCCTCAAGGTAGCCGGTCCCGTAAAGTTCCAGGACTTTGTCCGACGACAGGGCCCTGGCGTCGGCGTTGAACTCGTCCATGAGCTCATCCAGCGTTGCCACAGGGGCCTCAAAGGGCACTTTCTCGCTGGCGTCAGCGCGCCGGGGCATGCGCGTGGCGTACTCGAAGCGCACGTCGGTGATGGCGTAAAACGGGCCAGGCCGCAGCTCATACTCAAGCGAAACTCGGGTGCGCGTTTCGTTGAAGCGCCGGTTCTTGAGGGTGATTTCACCCTCGCGCCAGCCGCGCTGCCTCAGGTAGTCCTGCAGCAGTGTGGCGTCGCGCAGGGCGTCGGCATCTACGTAGGAACTGCCCACGCTGCTCTTGATGCGGCGCACCAGGGCCCGGGAGCGGCGGTCGAGGGTGGTGGTCCAGGGCATGGCATACCAGACGGCCCAGATTTCCTTGGCAAATCCCTGGACCTTCGACGGATTCAGGGCCCCCGTGCCGCCCACGGCCTCGATGTTCTCGATGCCCGAGAACTTGACCTCGCCCACGAGCGTCTTGGGGCCTTCATACACACGATAGAGCAGCACAAGCTTGCCGCCCGCACCCTTGTCGTGGGCACGCTCGAGTTGCTTGAGGTCTTCCGGTTGCAGGTCAGGGTAGGCGCGCAGCAGCGTTTCACGCTCAAATTTGAAGGGAAGTGAAACCAGCAGCGGGCGCACATCCACAAATGGAAAGCCAAGATACTCGTAAAAGGTCTTGATCGCTGCCGCGCCGCCCAGAATCGAGGCGGAGTCGGCGTCGGTGGTGACGTCGAAGTCGAAGCTCTCAGAGCCAAAGTAGCGCACGCCGACGAGGCCCGTGGGGTCGGGTGCGTTGGGCACCTCGCGCGCCCGCTTCTTGCCGCCGAGCACGTCAATCAGGTCGCCTCGGTATCCGGGCTGGTAAATGCCGGAAAAGGTCACGCCGGCCAGGGGCTGGTTCTGGATGACGCGGATCAGAACGTCCACGCCCTGCGCCGTGTAGGCGTATTCGGGCCTGACTTCCAAGAAGCCGCGCGACTCATAGAGACGTTTGGTGTCGCCGTTGATGCGGGCCAGGGAGAACTCGCTGCCGGGCGCGGTGTCGATGCGGTTGGTGAAGCGCCAGGCGTCGGTGATGCCGTCTTCGCTCCATTGTCCGGCGCGCAACCCCATAACGCGCACGCGCCAGACCAGGGGCTGCGAAACGATCAGCTTCACGCGCACGCCATCCAGAGCTTCGTCGATGGTCACGTCATACTTCACGGCGCGGAACAAGTGACTGCCCGTGGTGAGATACTTGATGTCCTCGGCCAGATCATCGGTGGAAAAGGGCAGGCCCTCGCGCATGCGCAGTGCCCGGGTAATCTCGTAACGGCTGGCGGAGTCCGGATCGCGGTCGAAAGTCCGGCCCTCAGTTTCCACGGAAAAACCGATGCTCAGCAGGCGCTTTCCCGACGCGCCCACGGGAATGCGCTGCGCGCCCAGGCAGGCGGCGAACAGGCCCAGCACCACGATCAAGCAGGCTGCTTTCACACGACGGTCCTGATTCAAGGGGGCTGGTTATACGGACCCCCCGCAAAAGCCACAAGCGCGATGGTCAGGCTGCCGGCAGGGGCTAGGCCATCACGGGGTCGAGCGTAGCAAGCTGCGGGTCGAGGATGACCGGCAGACCGGCCTTGAAGGCGCGGCTAACCACGCCGCGCAGCGCCACCAGCGCGATTTTGGCCCAGAAGCGGCGGCCCACGCCTTCCTTCTGCTCGAAGCGCTGCATGGCGGCCTTGCTCCAATTGACGAACTCACCGAAGTCATCCACGCCAAACGTATGCTCCACGGCGACATATTCGTTGATGGCCTCGAGTTCCTTGAGCAAGCGGGGCGCGCTGGCCACGACGTATTTGTGGGCGCGGCCCTCGACCTCGACCTCATAGGGAACGTTGAAATCGAAGGGGACGATCAGAGAGTCGTTGAGGCCAAGCATCACGGTGTGCAGCGCGTTGGTCCAGGCATTCTCCTGGACTACTTCTTCGACGGTGGTTCCGTCCACAAAGCAGGCAAAGTCGTGCAGGGGCTTGAGGAAGTCGAGGCGCTCGCAGCGGAAGTGCGCCGCGCAGGGGCTGCGCCGCCGGAAGAAATCCTGGATCTGTTTCTTGAGCGCCCCGTGCTTGGAAATCAGCTTGGCCTCGGCTCCCGCGAACTTTGCGGCCTCGATCTGGTAGTCGAGCTTGTCAAAAACCTTGCGCGTACTCTCGAGGTGCGTTGGAATGCCTATGACGCGCGCGTCAAATTTCATGGAAGGCCACCGCAGGTGGGGGCCGCCAGCCTAACCATCTCGCTCCCTTGCGCGCAAAGGGAATTGTCTGAAAGGCACACGGCCGGTGCCTTCGCAGTCGGTGCAGCACGGCCCTTGACAGGGCGGACTTCACTGCTACCTTTGCTGCCCCTCCAGCGGCATTGGCGCCGCCGGACCTGATTTTGAAAGCTTCAAGCCATGGCTATTTTGCAGTCTCAGAAAACTTGGGTTGCCAAGCCTCTCGAGGTTACGCGCGAGTGGCATCTCGTGGATGCCTCCGGCCAGACGCTGGGCCGCATGGCCAACAAGATTGCCGTGCTGCTGATGGGCAAGCATAAGGCCTCCTATACGCCCCACACCGACACCGGCGATTTCGTCGTGGTTACCAACGCCGAGAAAGTCGTGGTGACCGGGCGCAAGAACAAGGGCAAGCTTTACCAGACCTTTTCGGGCTATCCCAGCGGCCGCAAGCTGGAGACGTTTGAGAGCCTCCAGGCCCGCAAGCCCGAGCAGATCATCCTGCTGGCTGTGCGCCGCATGCTGCCCAAGAACAAACTGGGCCACCAGATCATCAACAAGCTGAAGATTTACGCGGGCGACAAGCACCCGCACGCGGCCCAGCAGCCCAAGGTTTACAAGATCACGCAGGGCCGCAAGGCGGCTCTCGCGGGCTAGGACGGACGACAACCGAATTGACTGCGGCCGCAAAGCCGGCCGCGATTGGCGGGAAAGAACCATATGGCGGAAGCGAATTTCATCTGGGGTCTGGGGCGTCGCAAAACGGCTGTGGCGCGCGTGCGCATTCGCGCGGGCAGCGGCAAGGTCGAGATCAACGGCCGCCCCTTCGAGCAGTATTTCGTCAACGCCCGTGAAAAGGCTGTAGCCACCCAGCCCCTCAAGGTGCTGGAGCTTGAAGGCAAGTTCGATGTTTATGCCAACGTCAAGGGCGGTGGCATCAACGCTCAGTCCCAGGCGGTCAGCCTCGGGCTTTCGCGCTGCCTGATCAAGGCCAACGCCGAACTCGAACCCAAGGTCAAGGAACACAACCTGCTCACCCGTGACAGCCGCATGAAGGAACGCAAGAAGTACGGCCGCAAGGGTGCGCGCAAGCGCTTCCAGTTCAGCAAGCGCTAAACCGAATCGCCGACAGCGCCCGGGCTTCCGGGCGCTGCTCGTTTAAGCCAACGTGCGGCGCGGCACCGGGTTTAGGGATTAGAGTTTTGGGCAAGGGAAATACAATCGCAGCCCACATGTCTTCGACCTCGACCATGGGCCCAAGGCCCCAAGCCCCCAGTCCCAAGCCGGCCGAAGTGGACCCCCTGGACCCGCACAAGGGGGCCAAGGTCCGCGAGATGTTCGCGGGCATTGCCGCCAAATACGATTTGCTGAACCGTGTGCTCTCCGGGGGCCGCGACCAGGCTTGGCGGCGGCTGGCGGTGAAAATGGCCGATCTGCGCGGCGGCGAGACGATCCTTGATTGCTGCTGCGGTACCGGAGACCTCACGCTGCTCTTTGCGTCAGCGGAGCCTGCGCCCGCGCGCGTGGTGGGAGCTGACTTCACACTCGAGATGCTTCGCATTGCGCAGAAAAAGACCCGCGAACTCGCGACCGCCATGAAGCTGCCTGCCTACAGCGCGGCAGACGGCCTGCGCCTGCCCTTTGCGGACGCGAACTTCGATGTCGTCAGCGTTGCTTTTGGCGTGCGCAACTTTCAGGATGTCAACGCGGGCTTGAAGGACCTCATCCGTGTTTTGAAGCCGGGCGGCCGTCTCGTCATTCTCGAGTTCACGCCTGTGCGCAACTGGTTCTGGCGGGCCCTGACCAGCTTCCACCTCAACTATATGGTGCCCCTGATCGGACAGGTCATAAGCCGCTCGCGCCACCAGGCTTACCGTTATCTGCCCAAGAGCATCGGGGTGTTCCCGGATGCCGAAGAACTTAAAGGTCGCCTCGAGGGCCTGGGTCTGCGCGACGTGCATTACCGCAAACTGAACCTGCGCACAGTGGCCATCCACGTGGGAACAAGAGAGTAGGTCGCAGGTTCAAGGAAGTGCGCACTTGCCCTTGAAACCTGGGCTCGCTGCGTTTCCAACGACAACGAGCGCCCGAATCGGGCGCTCGTTTGCAAAGACAACCACGCTTACTTGCGGGTCTGGCCGCCGGGGCCGCGGTTGGGTCGCGTGCGGCGCGGGTTGCCCAGTTCCTTCCACTTGCGTTCCTGGCTGACGGAGAGCTTCTTGCGGCCCTTGCGGCGGCGGCGCGACAGGACTTTCTGTCCGTCCGAGGTCTTCATGCGCTTGCGGAATCCGTGCGTGCGGTTGCGTTTGAGGTTTGAATTCTGGGTCTTGATCTGTGCCATGGCTCTGTCCTGATTGAGGGCGAAAAGAATATCGGCCGGCGTGCCGTTGTCAACGGCGCGGCCATGGCTATCATTTTGCCATGGCCGAGACCGCAAACACCGTAGACCCTGAGTTGCTCGCGCTGCTGGTATGCCCGCTGAGCCGGCGCCCCCTCGTACAGGTGGGTGATCGCCTGCTTTGCTATGAGTCGCGCAAGGCCTACCGCATCGAAGACGGCATCCCAATTATGTTGGTCGAGGAGGCCACGGACATTCCCGAGTCCGAACTCCCCGACCCATACAAAGGAAAGCCGGCGGTCACATCGCCTGAGCCATACCCGGCTGAGTAACCACCATCCAAACGCCACAGGGAAGGCGCAGATGCGCCTTCCTTATGCATTTGATAAGAGATTGCCATGACTGACGAAAAGAACCGTTACAAGCAGACCGTTCTGCTGCCCAGGACTGACTTTCCCATGAAGGCGGACCTTGCAACCCGCGAGCCCGCCCGCCGCAAGAAGTGGGAAGAGATGAAGCTCTATGACCTGATCCGTGCCGCGCGCAAGGGCGCAAAGCCTTGGGTGCTCCATGATGGCCCGCCCTACGCCAACGGCGACGCCCACACCGGCACGGGCATGAACAAGATTCTCAAGGATATCGTCGTCAAATTTCGCACGATGCAGGGCTTTGACTCGCCCTACGTGCCGGGCTGGGATTGCCACGGCCTGCCCATCGAGCACAAAGTTCTGGCCGACCTAGGAGGCGTCAAGCCGCCGAACATGACCGTGTTGGAGCTGCGCCAGCGTTGCCTCGACTACGCCCACGGCTTCATCGACAAACAGCGCAACCAGTTCAAATCCACCGGCACCCTTGGCCGGTGGGAAAGGCCCTATCTCACGATCGACCCGGCCTACGAGGCCAACGTGCTCCAGGTGTTCGCCTCACTCCACGAGCGAGGCTACATCACGCGTGCCAAACGCCCCGTTCATTGGAGTTGGGCCGCGCAAAGCGCTTTGGCCGAAGCGGAACTTGAGTACGAGGATCGCCAGGATCCCAGCGTGTATGTGCGCTTTCCCGTGTCCACCTGCGGCAAAGAGTGCAAGTTCCGCGAGTTAGTGGAAGCCCGCCCCGACCGCGAGGAAATCTGGGGCACGCTGGCACTGCTGATCTGGACGACGACTCCGTGGACGCTGCCGGCCAACGTGGCTGTAGCCGCGTCTCAGGGGGCGGAGTATGTGCTGGTGCGTTATGAACGCGACGGCAAACGCGAGCACATGGTGCTGGCGCAGGCTCTGCTTTCGCGGGTGGCGGAGAAGGCGAAGCTCCAGAACGTGAACGTGCTGGAAGTGTTCAGCGGCGCCGACCTCAAGGGCGTGGGCTACAGCCACCCTTTCCTTGAGACGGCCTGTCCCGTCGTGTTCGCCGACTACGTCACGCTCGAAGACGGCACGGGCCTGGTTCACACGGCGCCCGGCCACGGCAAGGAGGACTTCGAGACGGGCAAGCGGGAGAAATTGCCTGTGGTCTGCCCCATCGACGAAGCCGGCAAGTTCTTCACGGGCGACCGCCTCAAGAAGGAGCTGCAGCTCAGCCCTGCCTTTGAAGATACGCGTGGCTGGCTGAAGATGCTCGAAGGCCAGAATGTGTTGAAGGCTAACCCGCTGATCGTGAACAAGCTGCGGGAAGAAGGCTGGCTGCTGCACACCGAGAACATCCAGCACAGTTACCCCCATTGCTGGCGAACGCACGCGCCCGTGATCTTCCGCGTGACCGAACAATGGTTCGTGCAGATCGACCACGTCGATCCCGACAAGGCCATGAACCCCCAGGGCAAGACCCTGCGGGCGCGGCTGCTGGACGCCATCCACGCCACGAAGTGGTTTCCCGCCTGGGGCGAGAACCGCATCAGCGCCATGATCGAAAACCGCCCTGACTGGTGCGTCTCGCGCCAGCGCTACTGGGGCATCCCGATACCGGCCTTCCGCGTGAAGGAAACCGGCGAAGTCGTGCTGACGCGCGAGACCAACAAGCGCGTGGTCGAGCTCGTGCGCCAGCACGGCAGCAACGTGTGGTTCGACGACGTGAACTGGCCCGCAGAGAAGCTTCTGCCGCCTGAAGTCGCCGCGAAATACAAAGGCAAAACGCTCGAGAAAATGGGCGACATCTTTGATGTCTGGTTTGAGGCCGGTTCAAGCTTTCAGGCCGTGATGCGCGAGGATGCCGAGCTCAAGGACAAGTTCCCCGCGAACATGTACCTCGAGGGCGACGACCAGCACCGCGGCTGGTTCCAGGTTTCGCTGATATTGAGCGTGGCCACGACCGGCGTTTCGCCGTTCAAACACTGCCTGACCTGCGCGTTTGTCGTGGACGAAAAGGGCGAGAAGGGCAGCAAGTCCAAGGGCAATATGTGGCCCATCGATCAGGGGTGCAAAGACCTGGGCGCTGACCTGATCCGCTATTATTTCGCAAGCCTTGACACGTCAAGCCCTGTACCGGTTACCTACAAGCTCATTCAGGCCGCCGGAGACGGCTACCGCAAGGTTCGCAACACTTTCAGGGCTCTGGCCGGAAACCTGTTCGACTTTGACCCGGCGCGTCACGCCGTGACACCCGACAAGCTTCAGCAACTGGACCGCTGGGTGCTGTCGCGAGCCGATGCCCTGATCGCGGCCGTGACGGCCGCCGTTGACCGCTACGAGTTTCATGTGGCGCTGCGCGAGATCACGCAATTCTGCAATGTGACTCTCTCGGCCCAGTACATAGACGTCTGCAAGGACGTGCTTTACTGCGAGGCCGCGGATTCCCCCAAGCGCCGCAGTGCGCAGACGGCCTGCTGGGCCGTGGCGGGGCTTCTGGTGCGCATGCTGGCGCCGGTGCTGGTGCACACGTCCGATGAGATGTGGGAGTTTCTGCCCAAGGCCCCGGGCGACCCGCAAAGCGTTCACCTGGCCTCCTGGCCCAGCAGCGGCGACGGTCAGCGCCACATCGACCTGGACCTCGAGCGGCGCTTCGACCTCACTTTCAAGGTCAAAGCGGAAGCCGACCGCGTGCTCGACCGTATGCGCAAGGAGGGCAAGGTGGGCAAGGGCTATGACACCATCGTCACCCTGGGTGCCAAGCCGGACCTGCTGGCGGAGCTTGCCTCGCTGGGCGTCGAGCGTCTTGCAGAGTATTTCAATGTCAGCGGCGTCATTCTTGGCGACGCGATGCACCATGCCGCGGCGGAAGGCTATGAGCCGGCCGTGGACGTTCAGGGGCTGTTCGTCAAGGTTGTGCCGAGTGCGGACAGGGCCTGCGTGCGTTGCTACCGCCGCACCGGCGATGTGGGCAATTCGGCCAATCACCCCGAACTCTGCGAGCGCTGCGCTGCAGCAGTGGGGGACAGCGTGTAGCCTTCGTGGCATCGGCCTCTGGCCGCTGGGTGGCGGGGCGACCAAATGGAGCGAACACGCAAAGCGCATGTCGTTTGGCGGGAAGCCCGCAACCTGTCGCTGCGTGCGGCACATCGGCGGGACGCCGATACCACATCGCGTTCTTTCAGTAATTGGGGTTCCGCAAAGCTGCCGCCCTTTGATATGCTCTAAAGCCGCGCCACAGGCAGGTTCCAGAATGACGCCCAAAGCAAAACCCGTCTCCGCAGTCATCCTGATTTCAGGGTCCGGCACGACGATGCAGAACCTGGTGGAGCGCTCGCGCGACGGCCGCTGCAATCTTGACGTGCTGGGTGTAATCTCTTCCAAGCATGGCGTGCCGGGCATTGACCGGGCCAAGGGCCTGAACGTGCCGGTGGCCGTGTGCGCGCGGGCCGACTACACCGACGCCGACGCGTTTTCGCACGCCCTTTTCAAAATGATCGCCTTCAAGAAGCCCGACCTGGTGTTGCTGGCGGGCTTCCTGAGCTACATCAGCCTGCCCCAGCGCTATGCGGGCCGCTGCATGAACGTCCACCCCTCGCTGCTGCCCAAGTTCGGCGGTAAGGGTATGTACGGCATCAAGGTGCACGAGAAAGTTCTCAAGCACCACGAGAAGGAGTCGGGCTGCACGGTCCACTTTGTTGACCAGCAGTACGACCACGGGCCCATTATTCTCCAGAAGAAGGTGCCCGTGCTGCCCGAGGACACGGCTTTGACTCTGTCGGAGCGCGTGCAGGCTGCCGAGCGCGAAGCCTACCCCGAGGCCATCAACCTCTACGCCGAACATCGTCTGCTTCTCCAGGGGCACGCCGTGAAGATTCTGCCCCAGACGCCCACGAGCGGGCGTTTTGCCCGCACGGGCCCCTGACCTTGTTACTTGTTCCCGGTGGTTGACGCGCTGGCGTCTGTTGCTACCATTCCGCCCTCTGTTGCGGGGTGGAGCAGTTGGCAGCTCGCAAGGCTCATAACCTTGAGGTCACTGGTTCGAATCCAGTCCCCGCTACCAACCATCAAAAAGGGCGCTCTGACGAGCGCCCTTTTCGTTTCAGTCCTTTTGTCTACTCCTTGCTCAGGCCGAACTTCTCGATGCGGTAGCGAATCTGGTCGCGATTCATACCCAGCAGCGTGGCTGCCTTCGTCTGGTTGCCGTTGCAGCGCTCCAGCGCCTGCTCTACAAGTTCGCGCTCGAGCTGCTCGAAGTTCAGCCCGCTGTCCGGAAGGCGGAAGCTCTGCCGGACCGTGGATTTTACCCCACCCAGCTGCGGGAAGTCGGCCAGGTCCAGCGTGGCGCTCTCCGCCAGCAGCACGGCTCGCTCCAGCGCGTTCTTGAGTTCGCGGACGTTGCCGGGCCAGTGGTAGCGTTCCATGGCATCGAGCGCCGCCTGTGAAATGTCACGCATGGGCTTGCGGAATTCCCGCCCGAACGACTCGCAGAAGTGCTTGGCCAGAAGCGCCACGTCCTGGCCGCGCTCACGCAGAGGAGGCAGCTTCACCCACAGCACGTTCAAGCGGTAGAACAGGTCTTCGCGGAAGCGCCCGCGTGCCACCTCGTCCTGCAGTTCCCGGTTGGTGGCAGCGATCACGCGAACACTGGGCTTGATGTCGTGGCTGCCGCCCACACGCCGGAAAGCCTTGTCCTCAAGAAAGCGCAGCAGCTTGGCCTGCAGCACCGGAGACATCTCCCCGATTTCATCGAGAAACACCGTGCCCCCGTCAGCTTGCTCGAGCAGGCCTTTTTTCTGCTGCCGTGCGTCCGTGAAGGCGCCGCGTTCGTGGCCGAACAGCTCGCTTTCCAGCAGCGTGTCCGGCAGGGCTGAACAGGTAATGTTCATGAAGGGACCCAGAGCGCGGCTGCTGTTATGGTGCAGCGCCTTGGCCACGAGGTCCTTGCCCGTGCCGCTTTCTCCGGTCACCAGCACCGTGGAAGAAGGACTCTGGGCGATCTTGCGCAGCAGGTCTTTGAGGGCCTTCATCGGGGGCGATTCGCCGATGATGCGGTCCAGGGAGAAATTCTCGCTCTGGCTGGCGCGCAGCGTTTTGACCTCACGCCTGAGCGTCGTCGTCTCCAGGGCCTTGGCCACCAGCAGCGCCAGTTCGTCGAGATTGACGGGCTTGTTGAGGTAGTGGTAGGCACCCTGCTTCATGGCCTCCACGGCGGTTTCAATCGTGGAAAAGCCGGTCATCATGATGACCAGGATGTCCGGGTCCGCCTGCTTGATTTTCTTGAGCAGCGTCAGGCCATCGGTGTCCGGCAGCTTGAAGTCGAGGAGCACGAGGTCCGGCGGCGCAGATTCCAGGGCGCTGAGCGCCTTCTCGCCCGACTCGGCCTCCGTCACGATGCAGCCGTCCTGCTCGAGGCGGGCCTTGAGTGACCAGCGGATGAGCCGCTCGTCATCGACAATCAGGATGTTGGCCTGCTGCATCGTCGGGATTATAGGCCCGACGTGATTTTGCACCAGCGCTTCAGCGCACGGCCACCGCATTGACGCGGCCGACCAGCGCGTCGTAGTCAAAGGGCTTTTCGACAAAGCCGCTGATCCCCAGTTCGTGGGCTTTGCGCTGCACGTCCGCGGTGCCGTAGGCCGTCATCATGATCACCGGACAGTGGGCCTGCGCCTGCCGCAGCAGCGCCAGCAGGGCCAGGCCGTCGGTGTCAGGCAGCTTGTAGTCGAGCAGAACGGCCGCGAATGCCACTCCCGCGGAGAAATGGCGTGCGGCTTGGGCGCCGTCCTGGGCCTCGATGACCTCATATCCCTCCTGCTTCAACCTTTCACGTAATGACCATCGGATGAGCAACTCGTCGTCCACAATCAGGATGACGGCATCGCCCATGGGAAAAACTCCCCTTCAATGTGGAATCCTGCCCACTTCGTCTGGGCAGATTCCACGCTTCCTCCGGCGGGACCTGAGTGCTGGAGCGCCCCTGGCCCATTGCCGCGGCCGGCCCCGTGAGATACGTCGCTTGGATTCGCAAGACTCATGCCCTTTCGTTTTCGGGTTCCGTCCGGCGCTGCAGCAATGCAGATTGGGCCAGGGCGCGGGACCCATGCACCCTTGAACACAACACGTAACCAACTCTCCTTTGCCGTGGCCATTGCGCTCGTCGCCAGCGCAGCCACCTTCGTTTTTGACATCAGCACGCCGCGCGGCATCGCGGCCGCCATGCCCTACGTCGTTGTCATGGCACTGGGGGCTTGGCTGCCCAAGCCGCGCTGGGTGGTCGCCATGGCGCTGGTGTTGGGAGCTTTGACGGCCGGGGCTTACCTGCTCAAGCCCAGCGGTCCCCATGAGCAGTTTGGCATCCTGAACCGGATCTTGACCCTGTGCGGCATCGCGGTGACGGCGGGCGGTGTGGTGTGGAAGCTGCGATTGGAGTCCCGCGTGGCCATGGAGCGGGCGAGGCAGGGCGAGTTGCTCAATCTTGGTGTGGCCATTGTGGCGCTGGACATGGCGGGCCGCGTGAGCCTGGTCAACCGCGCGGGCTGCGAACTGCTGGGGTTGCCGGAATCGGAGATTCTGGGGCAGGACTGGGTGGATCGTTTTGTGCCGGAGGCGGAGCGCGTGCGCGTGCACGAGGCCCTGGCCCAGGTTCGCACCTCGGGCCGAACCCTCATTGAGACCACGATCAACCCCATACTGGCGAAGTCAGGGGTGCGGGAGGTGGCCTGGTACAACCTGCCCCGCCTGGACGAAGAAGGCCGCGTGATCGGCACGATCAGTTCGGGCTCCGACGTCAGCGAACAGGCCAGGGCCGAAAAGGCGCTCAAGCGCACCTACAAGGATCTCGCGGATATCAACTACGCGCTCGACCAATCAGCCATCGTGGCTGTGACTGATGCGGCCGGCACCATCACCTACGTGAACGATCGTTTCTGCGAAATCTCGAAGTTCAGCCGCGAGGAACTCCTGGGCCGCAATCACCGCGTAATCAACTCCGGCACCCACTCGCGCCAGTTCTTTGAGGAGATGTGGCGTACCATCGCTGCGGGCAAGGTGTGGCGCGGCGAAGTCCGCAATCGTGCCAAGGACGGCAGCCATTACTGGGTGGACACGACCATCATTCCCTTCGTTGATGATCACGGGCGGCCCTTCAAGTATCTCGCGATTCGCAGCGACATTACGGCGCGCAAGGCGGCCGAACAGAAGGTGGCCGAGCAGGCGGCGCTGGCGCGCCTGGGCGAGATGGCGGCTGTCGTCGCGCACGAGGTCAAGAACCCGCTTGCCGGCATTGGTGGGGCGCTGCAGATCATCGGCAGCCGCATGCCCGCAGGAAGCGAAGACCGCCTCATCGTCAATGACATGCTCGACCGCATCAAGACACTGGACCTTATGGTGCGCGACCTTTTGGTGTTCGCGCGGCCGCGGCCCCTGCGGCGCGTCAGTGTCGAGATCTCGCAACTCCTGCGCGACACCGCTTCGCTGCTCACTCGCAACCCGGAATATACGCAGGTCGAGGTACACATCGACGCCGCAGAGGGCGGTGCTGACGTGGACGCAGAGCAACTGCGCGGCGTGCTGCTGAACCTGTTGCTCAACGCCGCCCAGGCGATGAATGCCAAGGGCCGAATCGAGGTGCAGGCGCTCTTGCGCGATTCGCGCTGGATCATCAGCATCTCCGACCAGGGCCCCGGCGTTTCACCCGAGGCGCGAGAGAAGCTGTTCCAGCCCTTCTTCACCACCAAACACCGCGGCACGGGCCTGGGGCTGGCCATCGCCAAGCGTGTGATTGAAGGCCACGGGGGCCGTATCGAACTTCAATGGCCTGCCGGGGGCGGCACCCGGGCGGTAGTGACCATCCCGGCATCCGGGGAATAGTCCCCGCCTGATGGGGGATAGTCCCCGCTCCACGGGGGAGGCGGCCTGCGCCGGGCCCAGAATTCGAGGCGGCGCCAGTGGCACGCCAATTGCATCTCTCTTGCTGCATCAGAGCCGGTGCCCCGTGTGTGCGGGTCACCGAGATTCCAGGCGCATGTCAGGCACGGCAAGCGTCCGGAATCGATCGACCGGCCCCGCGGCACGAAATCCCATTCTCGCCCCAACGCGCTGCGAGGCCGGCAATCCAATGAAAGCAACGACCCTGACGGGTCGTTGCCCTTTTTTTGGGCACCATTCTCTATCGCCAGCCGTAGCCGTAAAAGTGCGCGGGCGCGATTTTGTCGCTCGGTTTATCACCGGCCAGCACCGCGCAAAAGCCGATGGGGGCTGGGCCGGGGTCATTCTGCCGGAAGTTGAATTGAGTGGCGCCGCTGCGAAGCCCCGCTGCCACGAGCTCAAACTGTGAGAACTTGAGCTTGCGACTATCCCAGGCGGCTGTACCCCGCAGGAATCCTTCGAAGGTGCGGCGGCTGTCCTTGAGTTTGACTTTGCCCTCGTACTCGATAATCACCTGCCCCTTCTTGATGTCCTTTACGGTGCCCGTCAGTTCAACGCTCTCCACAGCGTCTGCGGGGTAGGCATCCGTCTGACCCCTCACGTTGTCAGCGAAATGGAAGCGTGCCAGCCGCGCCAGGGTTTCGCGCGGCACCTGAAAGGTCACTTTCTTGGCGAACTCCGCAGGAAGGAAGTGGCTGATTTCTTCCTTGCGGAACCAGGCATAGTCAACGTTGTGAGCCTTCTGCGCCCATTCTTCCTGGGGCTGGGCGCTTTTGCGCTCCAGATCGCGCGAGTGCACACGCAGAACCAGCCCGTCGTCGGGATAGCGGGCCTCCGCCCGCTCCAGGTTCTTGCGCTCTTTGGCCGGATCCTCGGCCAGCAGCCGCTCCTTTTTGTCGAGCGTCTTCCACTTGGCCAGGGCGTCGCGCAGCAACTGGGCAGTGCGCGTCGCGTCATTGCTGTTGATCGAGCCCAGGAACATGCCGCTGGGCGTGCAGCAGTACGTGCCCTGCCGCGTGGAGGTGCGGGTGCCGCCGTTGGCAGGGCCGTAATGCCCCTCATCGCAGAATTTCTGGAAGAGGCGGCATTCGACGTCTTTGCCATTGTGCAGCCGCCAGACCTCATCGGCCGCGGGAACGAAATCTTCAAGAAGCTTCTTCACTTGCGGGTCAGACCAGACCGTCCGACGCCCAATCACGCCGTTGTTTCACGTGCAGCCAAATGGGTGGCCGTTCATGGCGTACAACAGAATCGGCTTGTCTTCTTTGTTGGCGTCAATCACGGCATCCCAGAACACGACACGCCACGGAATCTCGCGCCAGGTTTCTTCCCCTGGCTTGGGCAAAATGAAGTCGCGGGTTTGCTTGTAGTTTTCGGCCGTTAGCTCAAAGGCCCGGGCCTCCAGGGCCAGCCAGCAAAGGCACATTGCGGCCAGCGCCACGCGGGTGAATCGTGCGAACATAGGCATCCTCCAGGTTCTGCCTCAGGAGGTTAGTGGAGTAGGGCCTAAAGCGGATACACTGAATCCGGAATTCGCCAGACGGACTATGCTCGCCACTTCCATGAGCACCGCGCCCTGCGGCCCAGGATAACCACGCAGGCCAGTGCCCACAGGGCCCAGGTGCCAGCCGCTCCCTCTTGGGTTGAACAGTCAGAATTCAGCACTTGGTCTCGGGAAACGGGATCCGATGTCGTGCCGACGATATGAACGTTGTAGGGGTTCTCGTCGCCGTCGTCGCTGGCGATTTGCATGTCGAAGCTGAACGCGCCTTCGGCGGTGGGTGAGATCTCTAGCGTGAACGTCGTCGTTGCTGTGGGTGCCAGCGTGGTGGCGGGCGTGGTGCTTAGCGTGACCGTGCAATTGCTCTGGTTGCTGAACGAGATCGCGCCGATGTTGAGCGTGCTCAGGCCATCGTTGCGAATCGTGAACGTGCGCGCAATGACGCTGCCCGCTGCGCCATAGGCGTTGTCGCCGCCGCCATCGACGATCTCGACGCCGTCGCGCAGCAGCGTGATCTCGGGAAACTCGACCACGGTGATGGCGACCGTTTCGCTGTCGGTCAACACTGTCGCTTCGTCTCCCGTATGGCCCTGGTCGTTCACGCCGATTTGCAATCCGGCGGCTCCCAGATAGGCGGTCGTGGGCGTAAACGTCATGCCGCTGAGCGCGGCATTGATGTTCGCGAGCGTGCCGGTGAAGGTCATCGCGGCGTCGGAGGTGCCGTCGCCAACGCTGAATGTCAGGTTCGTGAGTTGGGCCAGCGTCAACGTGCCCTGAGTAGCGGTCAGTGTGAGCTGGAGCAGGTCGGCGGCCGCCGCGTTGTCGGTGATGCTGACGGTACCACTGAAAACATACGCCGTGTCGCGGGCAATGTTCAACGTTGCGGGAGCAGTGATAACCGGAGCGGTATTGAATACAAACTCCACCGCCCCAACGTCTCGGCCATCGCCGCCGCTCGCATTGGCAATGCCAGGGTTATCGAAGGGGCGGGCGATGCCGCGCGCGTCAGTGACGCCGCTGCCGCCGCCTTTATCGATGGCGGGGCTGCCCATCAGCGGGCGCATGGTAAACACCGGGCCACCGTTGTTTTGCAACGGCCCGAGCATGGGGTTGGTGCTGACCTGGTCGCCCGTTGCGGTGAGCCACGGAACCTCGGCCAGGGCGCGGGTGCAGATGTTATAGCCGCCGGAGGCAAACGAGGCTAAAGCCGTGTTGGCAAACATGGTACCCGCGCCGGTGTCGGCGAATGCGCAGTTGGTCGCCAGAACGGTCGTGATGGCGGCCGTAACATTCGCGGAGACGCAGCCGCCAACGGGGGCGCTGTTGGCCGAAAACGTGCAGCCGGCGAGGGTGAAACTGGCGCCGGCAACAATCACACCGCCTTCGCTGCCGGCGCTGTTGCCTGTAAACGTGCAGTTAATGCAGGAAAGTGGGTTGCCATCGGCCTTTGAGATCGCACCGCCTCCAGAAGTGGCGCTGTTGCCTGAAAACGTGCAGTTGGTGATGGTGCCGGCGTCGCAAAACATCGCGCCACCGCCAGGGTTGGCACTGTTGCCGGAAAACGTGCAGTTAGTGCAAGCGATGTCGTCGGTGTAAATCGCGCCGCCGGCGCCAGCACCCGCGCCGGCACTGTTTCCCGAAAACGTGCAGTTGGTACCGGTGACACTGTCGGCGCCGAAGATGGCGCCGCCGGAGTTGATGACCACGTTACCCGCAAACGTGCAGCCCGTGCAGGTGACGGTGTAGGCGGAAATCGCGCCGCCGTACTGAACCATGCCAACGGCAAGACCTTGGTTCGAAAACGTGCAGTTGGTGCAGGTAACTACGTCGCTGGGGCAGTAGATGGCGCCGCCGTTTCCTCCAAGTGTTTCATTCTCTGTGAAGGTGCAACCGTTACAGGTGACGGCCCCGGTGGCGCGAATTGCGCCGCCGCCACCGCCGTTGTCCGCGAGATTCTCGGTGAACGTGCAGGTGGTGCAGTTGACGACGTTGCCAAGGATCGCGCCGCCGCCGTTGATCGACGCGTAACCGAACTGCAAGTTGAGGAGGCTCAGTGTCAGTGTGCCGCCGGTTTGACGCAGGATGCGCCAACTGCCGCTGCCGCTCAGTGTGATCGACGGTGCGCCCAGGCCGGTGGCGTTGCCCGTGATCGTCAGGCTTTTGGAGCCCAGGTCGATACCGGAGATAAGCGTGATTGTCCCCGCCAGCCCCATTTGAAACACAATCGTATCGCCGCTGGCAGCTGCCGCGCATTGGTCACGCAGGCTGCCCGCGCCGCTGTCGTTGAGGTTGGTGACGGTCAGCGTAGCCGCGCTGAGGGTGCCGCAAAGGCAAAGCGCGGCCAGCAGAGCAAATCGAGTCATGGATGCCCCTTGAAGTCGCGACAGTTTGCCGTGGAACGTCCCCGGGTGTCAACGCAGGGTGCCGTGGCGCAAGGGAAAAGCACCCCGCCTTTACCCTTTCGACCTTGCTCAGGGCAGGCAGGCGGGGTTGTGAGGGTTACGCCCGCCTGCGAACGCGCCGCCGCGCCGCCAGCAGTGCCAGCGCACCTGAGATCAGCCAGACATAGCCGCGCCGGTCGCCCGTGGTGCAACCCTCGTCGTCGTCGCCACCCTTCTTCGGCACAGCGACACTTACGCTGATCGTGTGCGTATCCGTAAGCGCACCGCCGGGGCCGGTGTTGCCCTGGTCGTCCGCGTCAATCTGGATGGTCGCCGCGCCGGTGAACGCGAGTGTGGGCGTGAAGGTCAAGCCGTTGAGTGCCGCGTTGATGCTCGTGAGAGTGCCGGTGAAGGTCATCGCTGCATCGGCTGTGCCGTCGCCTGCGCTGAAGGTCAGGCCGGCAATGCCGCTGAGTGTCAGCGCGCCGTTGGTGGCAAGCAGCGAGACTTCGAGTGGGCCCGCGCCGGCATCGGCGTCTGCAACAGAAATGGTGGTGAAAACGAGTGCCGTGTCCGGCTGCGTGCTGGCCGTGGCCGGAGCTGTAATGACGGGCGCTTGATTGGGCGCCTGCACATCGAGGGTGACCGTCTCGCTGTCGGTCAGCGCGCCGCCGGCGCCGGTGTTGCCTTGGTCGTTGACGTCCACTTGCAGGGTCGCCGCGCCGAGATAGCCGGCGCTGGGCGTGAACTGTGCGCCGTTGAGCGCGGCATTGACGGCGTCAAGCGTGCCCGTAAATGTCATGGCAGCGTCGGCGGTGCCATCGCCTGCGCTGAAACTCAGGCCAGTGATTTGCGCCAGCGTGGCTGTGCCCTGTGTGGCCGTGAGCGTGACTTGCAACGCGGCGCCCCAGGCCGCGTCGTCGGCGATACTGAGTGTCGCGCTGAACGTGTGCGCGGTGTTCTGCGCGATGATGAGCGAAAGGGGCGCGGTGATCACGGGTGCCACGTTGGCGCCGGTTTCAACGGAACCGACGTCAACGGTGCCAACCTTGATGCGTGATACGCCGCGCTGGTCGCGCAAGGGAATGTTTGCGGCCGCGTTGTTGCCGCCGTTGATCGCGGGCGAACCCGTGTTGGGCGCCATGCTCTGCGTGGGGCCGCCGTTGTTGCTGAGTGCGGCTAGCATCGGGTCAATCGTGACCGGCGTGCCGGTAACAGTTGCACTCAAGTTGGTGATGCCGCCTTCAATGATGCTGAAGCTGTCGGTGGTCAGGCTGGAAACGCTGGTGCCCGCGGGACTGTGAAATGGGTGCCCGCCCTGGCGGACAGCCACGTTGGAGTCGCCGGTTGCGTCCGCGACGATGCTGTTTTCGATGATAACGGTGGCCGTGCCGGGTGCGTCCTGCACGCCTTTGCCGTGCAGCGCCAACGAATACACGTTGCCGCCGTGATTTGTGAAGTAGCCTGACACGCCGTTACCGGCAAGCGTGCTGTTAGCGATCAGCACGCCACCGTTCAGATTGAACAGCGCACCGCCAAGCCCCTGGCCGTTAGTTGTGGTGTCCGGTGAAGTGCCGCCCGTCGCCGAATTCTGAGTGAAGGTGCAGTTGACGATCGTCAGCGAGCCGGTGTGATTGAATACCGCGCCGCCCATGCCCGCGCCGCCGCCGCCCCAGCCGAACGCGGGGCCACCCGCTGCGCCGTTGCCTCCGCCGAAGCCGCCAACGCCTTCCATGCCGGCCCCTTGCGTTGACCCATAAGCGCCGGCGCCGCCGCCGCCGCCAAAGCCTCCATTCCCGCCGCCGCCGCCGCTGACCAATGCCAGGCCGAACTGGCCACCGCCGCCGCCGCCAAAACCGCCGGAGCCTCCAATCCTGCCTTGAATTGCCGCGTAGCCCCCGCCCCCTACACCGCCACCTCCAGCCGCCAAACTTCCGCCGCCGCCAAAGGAGCCACTGGCCCCCGGGGCCGAGCCCGTGGTGCCGGGATCGCCGCCGCCGTTGACGCCTGCCGTTGTTGTTCCGTTATCTCCGGGCCGAAAGCCCCCGCCACCGGCAGTCACGAAGCCCGTGGCGCTGTTCAAGCCATTACCGCCGAACGGGCTGAAGGCATGCGGAGCGGCGCCCGTGAAGTGCGTGTCCACGAATCCCCCGCCCCTGATGAGCGTCTGGTTGCCATCGACCCCAGCACCGCCGATGCCGCCGCCGCCTCCTCCTCGGCTATCGCTTTGCCCGGTCAATCGCGCAGGTCCGGTGCCGCCCACTGCGCTGTTTGAAACCATGAGACAGGAGTGGAGAACAAGCTGCCCCTGGTTGAACACAGCCCCGCCCGCGCCCAGTCCGCCGCCTCCGCATCCACCTGCGGTCGTCCCCGACGAATTGAACTGGGCCTGTCCCCCGTTACCGCCTCGGGCGAGGCCGTTGCGCAGCGTGAGATTGCGCAGCGTCAGGTTACCTGCGCTGACGGCGACCTTGCCAGTGCCGCCGGTGTGAAACGGCCCCATCACGAAGAACAGGCGGAAGTTGGGCGTGCCGCCGGCGCTGCTGCGCTCAATAATCGCGCCGTTGCCCTCGATGACGATGTCGCTGGTGATCGGTGGCAGTCCGGTTGGGCCATACCAGTAATTGTTGGGCGAGCTGATCGTGTACGTATTTGCGCCCAGCACAATCGTATCCGCACCCGCCGTATTGTTCGCCGCAATGATGGCTTCGGGCAGGCTGATTAGACCGTCCGTCCCGGGCAAGCTGGCAATGTTCAGCGTGGCCGGATCATATAGCCCCGTGCGGCCGTTGGGGTCCTCGGGGATAGACGCGGCGCCCGGCACGTCAATTACCATGCTGGTCGTGGTGACAGTGATCGTAGCCGCGCTGAGGGTGCCGCACAGGCAAAGCGCGGCCAGCAGTGACAGTCGAGTCATGGATGTCCCTTGAAGTCGCGACAGTTTGCCGTGGAACAGCCCCGCGTGTCAACGCGGTGTGTTGTTGTGCGCCGCAACGGCACCCCGCCTTCACAGGCGGGGCTGTGTTGCCCGCCGCCTGAGTCGACGCACCGCCAGCAGGACCAGTGCACCTGACACGATCCAGGCATAGCCGCGCTGGTGGCTTGTGGTGCAGCCTTCGTCGTCGTCGCTGCCGCTTCCGGCATTGCCGGCCGCCGTGACGGTGATGATGAACGACTCGGAATCAGCGGGCGTCACGCCGTTGCCGGCGGTGACAATGATGGTGCCGGTCATTCCTACATCAACAGCCGCCGGGGTTCCGCTTAGGACTCCCGTCGCTGGGGTGAAAGTGAGCCAGGCGGGTAGGCCGGTTGCGTTGAGCGTCGGCGCAGGGTTGCCCGCGACGGTGAAAGTGTGCGAGTACAGTTTGCCTGCTGTTACCTTGGTGGGTGCCGCGGCGCTGGTGATGGTAGGGGCGACGCCGAGGCTGACGGTGATGGTGACGACCTCCGCGTCGTCGGATCCAATGCCGTTATGGGCTGAGATTGTGAACGGCCCAACCGTGCCCACATCTGCGGTGCCCGGCGTGCCGCTGAGTGTGGCGTCCACCAGTGAAAGCCATGCCGGGAGCGGTCCTCCGGCGGTTACCGCAAAGGTCGGCGCCGGGTTGCCGGTAGCTGTGAATGTGTGGGTGTACAGCGCCGCGGTCGCCGCCGTCGACGGTGCGGCTGCACTGGTGATAACGGGTGCCGTGCCGGTCACTGCGATGGTCACATAGAGTACTGTCTGGACGGCTGTCGGGATTGTGTCGTCTTCAATCACCAGCGTGAATTCGTAGTTGCCCAAATCGGCCAGCGTGGGAGCTGCGCCGGGTGTTGCAATCAGGGTGGCGGGGTTGCCGGCAACGGGATTGAGGCTGAACGTGAAGGTCACACTTGAGCCCGCCGGGTTTGCGGTATTGTTCTGGCTGAAGAGAGAGAGGTTTTGTCCGGTGTTGTCGTCGCTCACAGTTGCCACGGTAAGCGCCGAAGTAGAGCCAAGGGGCGCGGCTAAGGCGTAAGGTGTGGCGAAGGTCCCGTTGCCGCCGGCGCTGCCCGCGGCGACATGCTCGGGTGCACTATTGGAGATGGAGATGCGCACGGTGAAGTTGACGACCGTGAAGCCGTCATCCAGTGCCACATTCCACCGGTAGGTTCCGGGTGCATTCGTGGCGAGCGCGGCGCCAGTCCATGCCAAGGCGGAAGGCAGAGCGGCGACCGCCAGAGCAGAGGCCGGTGCCGTGATGCCCGAGGGCGGAGTGGTGCCCTGCGGCCCGGTTACGAAAGTTATAGTGATGTCGAGCGGGTCGGGCGTGGCGTCGTCGGCCTCGAGGCTAGCGCCAACCAGCGACGAGCCCGGCGCCACAGTCAGGTCGAAGTCGCCGCCGATCGCAAAACTGGAGCCCGACGACAGCACCAGCGTCGGCACAAAGTTGTTTATGCCCGTGCCGTTGACGGTGAAGTTGTAGGGGTTCTCGTCACCATCAGTGTTGCTGATGCTGAGTGTGAAGCTGAAGGCGCCTGCCGCAGCAGGATCGATGTTGACCGTGAATGTGGTTGTGCCGGAGGATCCCGGCAGCGTCGTGAGAGCCGGCTGGGCTTGCACGACCGTTGCGGCATCGCAGTTGCTGATGAGCGCAAGCGCGACAGCCGGGGTGCCAGTGAGGACGAGGGTACCGAGACCGGTGTTGTTGATCGTGAACACCACCTGCGTGCCGGCGGTAATGTGGACATTGCCCACATCGAAGGTCGTGCTGCCGTCCGCAATAGAAGTGCTGCCTTGTGCCACGTTGATTTCAGGGGGCGGAAGTTCCGTCAACATGCCGGCCTGAATCTCGGCTAGGGTGCGTGCTGTAGTCCAGACACGAAACTCGTCCAAACGTCCGTTGGCTGAATTGAAGGTCGAGTATCCCATGACGGTAAAGCCCGAGGTCGCGGCGACGAAGCTTGGCGCCTGGCTGCTGTTTTGCGCAACTTGTGTGCCGTCGCGGTAGGCCGTTACGGTTCCCGCAACTGAGTTGTACACCCACGCCACGTGATGCCAGGTGCCGTCAATGCACCCGGTGATAAGGATGTCCGTCAGGCCGTTGCCGCGCATCACAAGGTTGCCTGAACCCGCGACGCCGTTGGTGAACACGCGCCACAGGTTGGAGTCGCTGTTTCCGCAGAAGTAGTAGGTTGATGTGGTTGGAGTAGTCGCATTGACCCAGAATTCAACGGTCCAGCTCTGGGTGCTGGGGAGGTTGTTCAGCCAGTTTGTCTGCATCACGCCGCCTGCCGTGCCGTTGCCGCTTAGCGCCGCGCCAAAGCGGCCTGCCGGGTTCCACGTGTGGGAAACATGCATCGCAACCGGATTGCTGCCCTGCCCCGGCGATGCAGAGTTGAAGGCGTTCGTGCCGACGCCCTCATTGAATTTGAAATACAGCGCCTGCGGAACCTGCGCGTCCAAGGACGCCGCCGGCAACTCCAAGACCAGGACCAGCGCACCGAATCGAACCAGTTGACTGCGGTGTTTTTTCTCTCCGCCGGGTTCAGGCTTTGTGCGGCCCCTTGCGGCGCGCCCGTTGGCCGGCACAGGCAAGACGGCGTCAAGATGCCAATCGCGCAGCTTGCGGCACCGCTGTACGGCAAACAGCGCAAGTATTGAGAGCAACAGCCAGGCGAAACTGACGCCTTCGCCAGTGGTGCAGCCCTCGTCGTCATCACCACCTTGGCTTGAAGGCACGGCGACGTTGATTGCAACGGAGTGCGTGTCGGTCAGCGCGCCGCCGGGCCCGGTGTTGCCCTGGTCATCCACGTCAAATTGCAGCGTAGCCGCGCCCGTGAACGCGAGCGTGGGTGTGAACATGAGGCCATTGAGCGCGGCGTTGATGCTGGTGAGGTTGCCCGTGAAAGTCATCGTGGCATCTCCCGTTCCGTCGCCGCCGCTGAACGTCAGCCCTGTGAGCGCGGCCAGTGTGAGCGTGCCATTGGTTGCGGTCAGGGAGACTTCAAGGCTCGCGCTTCCGGCGTCGGCATCGGCGATGCTCACGCTGGTGAGCGCCAGCGGCGTTTCGGGCGGCGTGCTGGCGCTGGCGGGTGCGGTGATCACGGGCGCCTGATTGGGCGCCTGAACGTTGAAGCTGATCAGTTCGCTGTCCGTGAGCGCGCCTCCAAAACCGGTGTTGCCTTGGTCGTCGGCAATGATCTGCATGGCAGCGCCGCCGGAGTAGCCAGTAGCAGGCGTGTAAGTGACGCCATTGAGGGCTGCGTTGATACTCGTGAGGTTGCCCGTGAATATCATCGTCGCATTGGCCGTACCGCTGCCGAGGCTGAAGGCCAGACCTGTGAGCGCAGCCAATGTCAGCGTGCCGTTGCTGGAGGCCAGCGTGACCTTCAGGCTGGCTGAAGCGGCGTCGGGGTCTGCAAGGCTGATGTTTGTGAATACAATCGGCGTATCCATGAGGGTGTTGGCGCTGGCGGGTGCCGAGATCACGGGCGCAAGGTTGGGTGTTTGCACATCGATGGAAATTGTCTCTGTATCGGTCTGCGTGCCGCCGCTGCCGGTGTTGCCCTGGTCGTTGACATCAATTTGAAGGCTTGCTGCACCAAGATATCCGGTGTTGGAGGCGAACGAAGCACCATTGAGGGCCGCGTTGATGGCTTCGAGCCTGCCTGTAAAGGTCATGGCTGCGTCGGAGGTTCCGTCGCCGAGGGTGAAACTCAGTCCTGCGAGCGCAGCCAGTGTGGCCGTACCTTGCGTGGCCGTAAGCGTAACTTGCAGTGCCATGTTCCAAGCCGCGTCATCGGCAATACTGAGTGTTGCGCCAAAGATGTGCGCGCTGTTCTGGGCCATGGCCAGCGATGCCGGCGCGGTGATCACGGGAGCTGCGTTGGGGCCGGTCTCGACTGCGCCGACATCGACGGTGCCGCCTTTGACGCGCGTGGTGCCACGCTGGTCGCGTGCAGGCAGATTGGTCGCGGTGTTGTCGCCAGTGTCGATTGCCGGAGAACCGGTGTTGAGCATCATGCTTTGCGTCGGCCCGCCGTTGTTGGCGAGCGCGGCCAGCATGGGGTCGGCCGTAACTGGCGTGCCGGTAATGCTCGCGCCGAAATTGGTGATGCCGCTTTCGATGATGCTGAAGCTGTCGGTGGTGAAGCTCGAAACGCTCGTGCCCGCAGGGCTGTCAAAGGGGTGGCCGCCCTGTGCCACGGCCAGGTTGGAATCGCCCGTGGCGTCGGCGAGGATGCTGTTCTCAATCGTGAGTGTGGCAGTTCCCGGGCTGTCCTGAACGCCCATGCCGTGCAACGCCAGCGAGAAGGCATTCCCGCCGTGATTCACCGTGCCGCCAGTGGCGCTGTTGCCAGCCAATGTGCTGCTGACGATGAGCACCGAGCCATTGAGGTTGAACAACGCGCCGCCCATGCCCTGGCCGTTGCTTGAAGCGCTGGGCGATGGGCCGCCGGATGCCGAGTTCTGCGCGAATGTGCAGTTGATAATCGTCAGCGTGCCGGTGTGGTTGAACAACGCGCCGCCCATGCCGGCTCCACCGCCGCCATGGCCGAGCCCCGACCCTCCAGGTCCGCCCACGCCGCCGCCAAAGCCGCGCTCTCCCGCCATGCCGACCATAAGCGTAAGGCCCTCGCCTCCGGCGCCGCCGCCTCCGCCGCCGAATCCGCCGTTGCCTCCTCCGGCCGTGGGGGAGCCCGGCCACGGTTGGCGGGCCTGACCGCCGCCACCGCCGCCAAAGCCGCCCGAGCCGGCCAACTGGTTGTCAGAGCCGGGCGAGCCGCCGCCGCCGATGCCGCCGCCGCCGCCCTCCGCGGTTCCGCCTGATCCAAACGCTCCGCCCACGCCCGCGTAGGAATTGGGCGCGCCCGGGCCGCCGCCACCGTTTGCGCCGGCTGCCGAGGTTCCGTCATCGCCGGGGCTGAATCCTCCGCCGCCAAGTGCGGCGGTGGGTGCGCCTGAACCGCCGTTGCCGCCAAAGGGGCTGGTGGCAGACGAGGCAGTTCCGGTGCCGGTGAAGGAATCGAGTGAAGACGTGTAGAATCCGCCGCCGGATATGCCTGCGGATCCGCCGTCCGTACCGTTGCCGCCCATGCCCCCGCCGCCACCGCCAACGGGCGAGGAGATCGAGGCATTGCGTACACCGCCGCTGCCTCCCGTGGCCGAGTTGCCAACAACGAGGCAGGAATCCAACGTCAATTGCCCCTGATTGAAGATCGCGCCGCCCGCGCCCAATCCGCCGCCGCCGCATCCAGCCCATTCGCTGCCAGAGGATTTTCCTCGCCCGCCGTTGCCGCCACGCGCCAGTCCGTTGCGCAGCGTGAGCCTGCGCAGCGTCAGGTTACCTGCGCTGACGGCGACCTTGCCAGTGCCGCCGGTGTGGAAGCTGCCCATCACGAAGAACAAACGGAAGCTGGGCGTGCCGCCAAGGCTGCTGCGTGCGATGATCGCGCCGTTGCCTTCGATCGTGATGTCGCTGGTGATTGGCGGCAGGCCTGTAGGCCCGTACCAATAATTGTTGGGCGTGCTGATGGTGTACGTGCTCGCACTGAGCACGATCGTGTCTGCGCCCGCTGTGTTGTTGGCTGCGATAATCGCTTCGGGCAGGCTGATCAAGCCATCCAGACCCGGCAAGCTTGAAATGTTGAACGTGGCGGGTTCATAGAGACCCGAACGTCCGTTGGGATCCGGTGCAATGAACACCGAACCCGGCACGTCAATGGACATGCTGGTCGTGGTGACTGTGATCGTAGCCGCGCTGAGCGAGCAGGCGCAGAGTGCGGCGAGCAGTGCGAATCGGATCATGATTGCCCCTTGAAGTCGCGACAGTTTGCCGTTGAACGATGCCGCGTGTCAACGCAGGTTCGCTGCAAAGGTCAAGGCAGTGAATAGTCCGGCGTGCTGACGCCGCGGGCAGATCAAGAAGGGGCACCCGGTCTTTCCGGGCGGGGCTGTGCGGGCAGTCGGGGCTGTGTGGGGGTCAGTTGGACTTGCGCGACTTGCGGGCGGGCTTCTTTCCGGAAGCCGCGGACTTGGCCCTGCGAGAACGGGCAGCGGGTTTGGCGGGCTTGCCTTTGAGGAAGCTTTCCTCGTACATCTCAATCCACTTGCGCGCGGGGGTGCGCTTGATGGCCTCGCCAATGACATCGAGCGCGAGGTCCTCAAGCTTCTTGAAGCGGATGCAGGATTTGCCCATGTCGAGCTTCTTGCCGGTCTTCTTCCACTCGCGCACAAACCAGTCCAGCAAGGGCCGATTGCCATCGCCGTAAATGAACATCAGGTACAGCGACATGTAGTTCTTCTGGCTGGCCATGCCCGCGTAGGGCAGGGCCACCTTGGGGTTGCAATGGTAGCCCGCGGGGTAAACGCTGTGGGGCACGCTCCAGCCCGGCATGCCGTAGCCCATTTCTTCGATGTAGACCGGGTCCAGGTTTTCCTGGATGACCTTGCGCAGGGCCAGGAGCGTCTCGCGCCGCTCGGCGGGCAGGCTGGCGAGGTACTCTTCTACCGTACTGGCTTTGGATTGCATGGTGCCCTCCTGGAAGGCCGCCGAAAAAGTCGAGACACTGACTTTTCCGGCGGAAGGCAAAGGCCCGAGTGCCGGGCAGAGCCCGCCACCGCCGCCTGCCGCGATCAGTCGTACTTGCGCGGCACGGGGGCCATTACGCCCATCTTGACTTGACCGTAGGTGATCTCCGGTTCGGTGTTCAAGCACTTGGCCAGCGTGGGTTTGTTCCACTTCTCGTTGACTTCGTCGAACCACTTGAAGTGTTCAATCACCTCGGGCGAGAGCTTGTCGGCCTTGGCCTTGTTGGCGGCTACTTGCTCGGGCGTCAACTGCGCGCCGCCGCGCAGGTTCTGGCCCGTGCGCGCCATGTAGTAAGGGCCATAGTCACCGTCGTCGGTCCAGGTGGTGGTCTTGAACTTGGGCACTTCCTTCCTGGTGACGGCGGTGTATTCAAAGGCCGGCTTGTAGTGGGCGCCGCGGAATTCGTCGCGCAGCAGCGCACCCTTGGTAATGGCCTTGGCAAGCACGATCATGTTGTACATCCAGCGCGCGAAAGTGAGTTCGTGGTTGCCGGCCAGACCCTTGTCCACCAGCTTGACGCGCCCAAAGCGCTGCTGCATATCGGACAGCGCGCCCAGGGTGCTCTCCAAGTCCTTGTTGTTGCGAATGACCGTGACGTTCTTCGTCATCAGCAGGCCCAGTTCCTGATGCAGGCGGTATACGTTCTCGTTGCCGTCCTGCCGCGTCACTTGTTCCTGGAAGGCCTGGCAGTGTTTCAGTTCGGCATCGCCGAGGGAGGCATCCATGGCCTCGGCGCTCTTGGGCAGGTTGCCGGTGTAGACGTGGGCAGCCTTGCCGGCCACCATTCCGCTGAAGAGGCAACTCAAGAGCGCGTTGGCGCCGAGGCGATTGGCACCGTGGTACTGGAACTCGCATTCGCCGGCGGCGTAAAGACCGGGAATGTTGGTCATGTGGTTCTTGCCGCTGTCCCAGTTCAGGCGCTTGTCGGCCGTCGCGTCAAAGTCGGCCCAGAGCCCGCCCATGGTGTAATGCATGCCAGGGAAAATGCGCATCGGCACGTCCAGGGGGTCGCCGCCTCCGAACTTGCTGTAAATGTCGAGCACGGCGCCCAGCTTCTTGCGCACGAACTCCTTGCCCTTCTCTTTCACCAGATATGTCAAGTCGAGGTAAACGGCCATGTTGTCGCCGCCGCCTACGCCAAAACCCTTGAGGCAGACATCAAAGATCTCGCGCGTGGCCACATCGCGCGGCACGAGGTTGCCGTATTTCGGGTACTTTTCCTCGAGGAAGAACCACTTGTCGCTGTCCGGCATGGTCAGCGGGTCGCGGGTGTCGCCGGGCTTCTTGGGCACCCAGACGCGGCCGCCCTCGCCGCGCACGCTTTCGCTCATCAGGCGCAGCTTGTCCTCTCCGGGTATGGCCGTGGGGTGAACCTGAATGAACTCCCCGTTGGCGTAGATGGCGCCGGCCTGGTAGCACACGCTGTTGGCGCTTCCGGTGACGACCTGCGAGTTGGTGCTCTTCCCAAACACCAGGCCGCAGCCGCCGGTGGCCATGATGACGGCGTCTGACAGGAATTTTTTCATCTCCATGGACTGCATGTCCTGGGCGATGATGCCCCGCGCGTGGCCTTCGCTGTCCTTGACCAGGCCAATCATGTCCCAGAACTCGAACTTCTCGACGAGGCCTTCTGCCTCGTAGCGGCGGACCTGTTCGTCGAGCGCGTAGAGCAACTGCTGGCCGGTGGAAGCGCCGGCGTGGGCGGTGCGGTGGTGCAGGGTGCCGCCGAAACGCCGAAAGGCGATCAGACCCTCGTAGGTGCGGGTGAATGGCACGCCCATACGGTCCAGCAGGTAGATGATGCCGGGCGCGTGGTAGCACATCTCGCGCACCAGCACCTGGTCGTTCAGAAACTCGCCGCCCTTGAGCGTGTCGTACACGTGCAGGTCGGGGTGATCGTTCTCACCCATCGTATTGACGGCGCCGTTGATGCCGCCCTGTGCGCACACGCTGTGGGAGCGCTTGACGGGCACGAGAGAAAACAGCCGAACCTTCTGTCCCTGCTCCGCGATCTTGAGCGCGGCCATGAGGCCGGCGAGTCCGCCGCCAACGACGATGATGGGAAGATTGCTCTTGTTTGCCATGGACCAGCTCGCGAGGTCGAGTCAAAGGCCACTCGTTTAGCATGACCGGGGGCTGATTGCGAGTGCGGTCAGCGCCCGCAAGTCCCGCCACTCGAATCGGTGTTCTCTCGGGCCTTTACTCGCCCATGAGATTCGTATCATTACCGCGGGCATGAAGGGGCGGGCATGGCGGAACTCCGGCAACTGGCGCAGCGGGTGCGTGACCTGTACGAAGCTGCGCGCTTTGTAGACGCCTTCAGGCTGACCGAGCCGCACTGGAGCTCGCCGAGTCTGGCTGAGGGCATGGCGCCGGAGGAGCTGGTACTCGCGGGCCGGTTGTCGTCGCGGTTGGGCGGTGTGCGCGTTGCTGGTGCGCTGTTCAGGCAGGCGCTTGAAACCGCCCCGGACCATCCCGCCGTGCGCTACTTCTGCCGCGGGGTGCGCGCCAAGGCGGGGCTGTTTTCGGAACTCGAGGACTTCGTGTCCCGACCGGAGCTCGAGACCGATGACGCAGACCTGCGCGCCAGTTGGCTGGCCAGCCACGCTTCGGCCTTTGCCATGGTGCGGGACTTTGAGCGTGCCGCAGCGTTGATTGAGCGAGCCCATCATGAGGATACCAACGCGGGCTGGGTCGACAGCTGCCACTGCGAAATCCTATCGCGGCAGGACCGGCGCGAAGAGGCGCTGTTTCACGCCCGACGGGCCTGGGAACGCCAGCCCGGCATGCCTTACAGCGCCTCGGCGCTGCTGGAGGCGCACAACAACCTGAACCGGGGCGCGGAGGCCCTCGAAATACTGCGCGGCTGGGTGGGCGGCGGCGGGCAATCATTTGATGTGTTGCTGATGCTGATTTCGCAGGTGCTTCACGAATCCGAGAAGCTGGACCTGGCGGGGCGCCGCCAAGCCGCAGATGAAGTGCGCGCACTGGCCGCGCGCTTTGACTCCCTGGCGCCGCTTTCGGACCGCCTGACGCGGCGCGCACTGAATGCGCAACTGATGGAGGCCGCGCGCATCAGCGGCGACCACATGCGCATGCGCGAACTGGCCGTTGATCTGGACTCGGCGTTCTACAACGCGGTGGCCGCGAACATTGAGCGCAACCCGGAAGGCCGGCGCGTGATTCTTCCCCACGAGCCCGTGCGGCAGGACCACAACACCTGCCTTCCGGCCAGCGTGTGTACCCTGTTGCCTGCATTTGGCCGCGGCGCCCAGCAGTCGGACCTGGCGCGCGAGCTCACCTTTGAGGGAACGCCCAGCTGGCGCGTGGCGCAGTGGGCGGCCAACAACGGCATGAAGCTGCGGCACTTCCACGGTGATGCCGCCAGCATGAAGCGGCTGATCGAAGCCGGCGTGCCGTTCATTCTGGGCCTGGAGAGCCTCAACAGCGCTCACGCCACCGCCGTGATTGGTGCTGATTTCGCCATGGGCACCGTGCTGATCCACGATCCGGGTCGTCCCGGCCTGGGCGAGATGCTCATGGAACACGCAGGCATGGGCGAGGCACCCCTGGGCCCGCGCTGCGCTGCCATCTATCCCCTGGAGCGTGCTGCGCAACTGGACGCCATCGAACTCAACGACGAGCAGGGTGCGACGGTCCTGCAGGAGTTCTTCCGGGTGCGCGAGCAGCAGAGTGTCGCCGCGGCGGTGGAATACTTGACTGGCACGGGTCTGAGCGAGACACCCGTGGGCCAATATCTCCAGGCCATAGCCCTGGGTGCCCAGGGGCACAGCGGCGAGAGCCTCGAGCGCATGCGCGCGCTCTTTGCCCGCTGGCCGGACTGCGTGCTGCTTCAGCGAGGCGTCATTACGGGCACGACGGCCATGGGCAATACCGGCGTGTTGCGCGAGACGCTCCACAGCATTGTGACCCGCGAACCGCTGCCGGGCACGAGTTTAGGCCGGGACTACATCTATGCCGCGCCCCACCTGCTGGCGCGCTATGCGGACATTCTTCGGCGAAGCGCTACAAGCATGGGCGACGCCCGGCGCTTCATTCAGCGCGCCCTGCGGCGTGGACCTTTCGAGGCCGAGGTCTACTCCGTGCTGGGCGAGATGCGTTGGCAGACGGGGGAGTTTGCCCAGGCGGAGTTGCCCTTTAGAATTGCGGCCTGCCTTCATTATGAGAGCGATGGCTGCGCCCGCGCCTACGCAGACGTGCTGCACAAGCTTGGGCGCGAGCGGGAGGCGATGGACTGGCTGGCGCGCCGCGCCCGGTACTTTGCCACCAAGCTGGATGCCCACGGGCCCTGGCGGTTGCTCGTAGACACCCTGGAGGACTATGGCTTTCCGACCGAGGCACTGGCCGAGTTGGGCGAGGGGCTGGCACTGCGACCTGAAGATGGCGAGCTGGCTGCCTTTGCCGCCGTGGTTTACTCACGCTACGCCCGCAACGCCGAGGCCGATGGCGCCTTCACTGCAATACACTGGTTTTTGCGAACGCGCAATTTACCTCACGCCGAACCTGCCGTGACCCTCGTTACGTTGGGAAGCTTTGAAATTCTCTTTGGCCTTGCACTCGTGTCGGCACGAAGGCGGCGCGCCTTCGTGCTGGAGTTAGCCGCGCTACTCTTGTCGGTCTATACATTGGGTCTTGCCTTGGCCAGACCCTACCTTCGGGACCATTGGTGTGGATGTACTGGTGTATCATTTATTGACGGACAATCAGCGCTTTGGGCGATTGTTCGCAATGGAGTGTTGATCGCTTTTTGTTTGTTTGCGGCGGGTTTTGCTCGCCGTCCGGCCGACAGTTGTCGTTACGGACCGACAGCTGTCGAGGTGCCTCAAAGTCCACGGATTCAGTGATAGGAGCCTTCCATGAGGTCGATTAGATGGGCAACCTTCCTTGTGTTTGGGACGGCGTTGGTACTATGGACAGTGCTGACGCCTTCAAGCCAGCTCGTCCATGCGCAAGGCGGCGCAGTCGGAAGCAATGGGACTTCAATTGCGAACGAGCAGTTCACGGATGCTCCCGCTATGCACGGCGACACAGTTTGGAACGACACCGCCACGTACTGTTTCAACTTTAGTGCTACCGTTTGCGTGACAATGGAGTGTTGCGAGCAGTATTGGATCGCGAGACTCGAACTCTGGGAAGATGATACCTTCAGCGACGATTTTGTAGGCGCGTGCGACTACGTGACGTTTGAGTGCGGTGAAACGCCAGCAGCGAACTGTCATCAAATGAGTTGCGAAATTTGTGGCTTGGGCACCGCTTTCCACAATTTGTGTGGAACTGGCTCCGATTGGGAGATGGAGATTCGGACGTCGACCTCGTGTGCGTGCGGCGATGACAACATTGACCCGCCAGACTGGGAACTTGACCAACCAAACAGCTAAGACTGGGGCGGAAGAGCACATCGGGCGATATTTTGGGGTATTGAATCATGAAAAAAACCATAACACGCCCGTTTGCTGCATTGTTTCTGATTGCGCTGGTCGCTGCTACGTGCGTTGCGTTGCCCTTTGTCGGCTGCGCAAGCGAGCAAGCAAAGTATCGAGTTTCAGACTCATGTGGCTGCCAGCGCAATCCGTGCAACCCTAAGGCCGACCCCGATGAAGTTCCCGTTGAAAAGAAACGCGGCGACGAACCCAACGCACATTCCGGGCGCGAAGCAAAGAAGACTGACGTCAGCGAATCGGACGGTGAAACGCCGCCCCCGAGTTCAGAAAGAACGGTGCGGGTCGCCGTGGTTTCGTACCAAACTTCTCGGCCTGTCACGGGGGCAACTTGCTCCATTGGCGAGTCCATTGGTGCTACCGACCAGAGCGGCGAAGTCGTGTTGACAGTTCCGCGAACGGAGACGGTGTTAAGGGTCGGCGCCGATTCCTACTACACAAGGGACGTAAGGCTACCCCTTGACCTGGAGTTGATTAGGGTGCCGCTCTTGCAGTTGGAGGGGACGGGGTTGGTGGTTGGATCCGATGGTGTCCCGGTGGGCCAAGCCAGGATCGAGATTCGGATTTCCGAGCGCGATCCGCTCAACGCCGGCGTTGATAGGGATTTGCGAACCGTAGTAACCCAGTCCGATGCGAACGGTCACTTTGGGTTTCCCGTGCGATCTCAGAGCCAAATTGCGGAGGCGATCAGCGGAGGAGAAGGCGCTGCGGTTGGACTGGCAACACTGTCGCCTGGCTCGACGATGGTCACCATTATACTTGGAAAGGGCGCCTCTGTTCGAGTGCTCACCAATTCTCAAATGAATGGAAGTGCGGTATTGCGGGTCTCAGGTCGGCAGGATGTCCGGGCTATGTCGCAGGCGATAGTGGACGGGCAAGCGTTATTGGACGGCGTCGTGCCACATTCGCGCGTGGAACTAACGTTGACCTGCTTTCCGATGCTAAGCATTCCCGTCACCGCGCCAGGAGCTGGGGACACAATTACGGTGCCGGTGTTTCCGGCGGGCGGGATGGTTGAGCTCGATGTAGTTGCTACTGCCGGAACCGTGCCGGTGTTCTCCGCGCCAGCTCTAAGTGACGATGGCGTCACGTTCGCTTTAGTGGGCAGGAAGGTGTCTGCTACACGTATTGCCTTGCCCAGTTACCTGTTTCCGGTTAGCCCGAAATCTTGGTTTGGCCTGCTGAATGACTCCGGCCACCTACTTGCCACAGCCACATATGACAAGGTCACGTTGACGTCAGATGCCGAGGGAGTTCTGGCGGTTCAGCCTCTGGTGGTCCGCACTGGTGTCGTACTTGGGCGAGATGACCTGCCGGTTGGAGACTGCGAGATAGCGCTGCGAGCGACGAAAGCATGTGCAAGACCGGTAGTCCGATGTGTTTCAGGGGTGGATGGCGCTTTTGTGATTTCGTTGCCGGAAGGCATCCCTTATCGAGCGACTGCACAGACGAATGATTCGATCGGTGTTGTCGACACGATACCGGTCAGCGGCAACATCGTTATCAGACTCGGCCCGGCGCAGTCGGCCACGCTGCTTATTGACGATTCGGGTCGGCGTTACGAGTATTCTGTGTGTGCGACCCCTGCGGCTGTGCGAACTCGCACCAAAAGTGTGACCGGTGGCGAGCGATTTACACTGCATGTCACTGAGTTGTTCGATGGAGTTATGGTAACCGGTCACCGCGCAGAGTATTGGTTTCCTGCCTCTGCTATCTCAAGTGACGGCGTGATTCAGCTGCCGACCGACCTAACCTCCTCGGCGAAGGTTCGCGTCACCGAGGGTGGATGCGGGGCTGCTGGGGAGTATGTTCCGCGGAAGGGCGTGATAGTGCGGGCTGCGAGCGGGAGCATGGCCAAAGCCCGCCAGACCAAGAGCAGATATGTAGCGGCGCGCTCTCAAACGGACGAGGACGGGTTCGCTTTGATTGCGAATTGTCCGGGAGGGCCGCTTATCTTTTCTGTTGAGACATTTGACGGGGAGGTGTTACTCGAAAGCGCGTCGATGGACCCGGGCAGGGACGGCGTTTATCTGATTGTGCTGTCAGCACCGAGAGTTGGGTTGGTTGAGGCGTGGGGAACCTGTACGGGTATACCGCAATCCGCTACTTCGTCAATCAGTGTGCTGCAAACAAAAGAAAAGGTCAAGGACGGCTTGTCAGCACGCGGAATGCGTGATTTAGGAATACCGTTGAGATTCGTAGCAGATTTGGCGCAGTTCCCTGGAAGCGTGCGCGGCTCATTTCACCCCGATTTTATATATCTTTATGTGAGACTTGGCCAAGAGTACTATTACGCAGGTATGTTGACGAAAGAGGGAAACGAATGGCGTGCAAATTTGGCACGTTAGATTCGGGTGTGATGCGGCATCTGCGGCGGGGGACGGCGATGTACGGCATGGTCGTCGGTTTCCTGATTGTAGCCGCGTGCGGTGGGCATCGCGGGGATACTCTTTCCACGAACCTCAATCGTGATCGTAAGGGTGTCGCAACCGGTGGTCCGTCGGAATCTGGCACCGTTGGGGCAAGGCCCAGCGCGTCACCACCGAAAAATCAAATGCCGCGCTTCACGCCGAGTGCCATGAGATACAACGCAGGTGTGGTGCTTGCGTGCAACCGTTTTTTGGCGTTGGCAGCTGGCGAAGGTGACTCAACTCCGGGCTTGCTTGGGACGCCGTTTCTTCATGACGGGCGAAAGCTGTTGCAGACATTCGCAGAAACCGACGCGTTCGCGACGGAGCTGAACGCACGCGCCAAAAAAGGGGGCGTGGTCCTGTCGCTTCTGGAACTTAAGTGTTGTCCAGGGAATGTGGACAAGTCAGCTTTGCTGGAGTGGTTCGGTGTCGGTATATCCAGTGAACGGGCTGAGGCGCTTCGTCAGCATACCCAGAAAATGAGCGGGGCTTGGTTCTGTGTAATGACGGTTGGCCGCTCCACGACCGACGTGGTCAAGACGGAGGAGATTTTTGTGGGAGTAGCGCCTACTGGGTCGGATGGTGGCTGGCAAGTGGTTGGTTTCATGGATTGAGGCCGGGAAGGGCCGCCTACAAGCGCTTTGAGTCCGCCAAGTTGGTGCTGCCGGCGGACGATTGCGAGTGCGGGCATCGCCTGCCCCAGGGCAAGGCGCTGCTGAAGCTGTGGACGAAGAGCCTGCGGCAGCGCTTGCCGTGGCCGCACTTCCTCTGGCATGTCGTGACTCGTTTGCTGCCGTTTTGAGCCCGCGGGGTGAGTAAGACCTCGCGTGCAGGGGCAAGGGCCCAGAACGCCCAGAGGCGTACGGCCCTTGTCCGGAATCGGCCCCGCTTCAGCGGTCCAGAACTGGCAACCCCGTGTCCGGCGCTTGGTTACTTGATTGCCTTTTCTGCATGCAGAACCCACAATTGTCGGGCTTCCCGACACACGGCATGACAATTGCTCCAGACCTGGCAGTCCTATTTGCGGGACCATCTTTCCCTGGAGGTACCATGCGCAGACTGCGTTGGCTGCCCCTGCTGTTTACCCCCCTGCTACTTTCCGGCTGTCCCTTTGTTGAACTGCCTGCGCCCTTGCCGCTGGGTCCGGGCACGGTCCAGTTCAACAACACGGATGTCACCCTGGCCGCCGGCATGGCAGAACTTCAGCCGGCCACGGTGGACACCCTCTCGTCGTCGGTCAACCTGGGCCGCCTGAATGTCAGCGGCCTGCAGCGCGTCTACGAGCTCGAGACGCCCGCCAACACGGACTTTTCGTTCACCGTGGTCGCGCGCGGCGGCGGCAACATCGGCGCTACCCGGCTTTCCCTGGCTCATGCAGCCTCGAACGGGCTCACCCCCCAGGCCGGCGTGGAGACCATCGCAGCCGAGGGCATGGTGCTCGAGGGCGCCGGCATGAGCAACCGGGGCGACTGGCTGGATGTCACGGGCGATGGCTTTGCCCGGGTGACGGTGCGCGGCAACATCTCCGCCGATCAGGTGCTGGTGGTGCAGGTGCCCCGCAACAACACGACGATTGACATCGGCGTTCGCATCCGCATCGGCAATCCCAGCGCCATTAACCTTGTGGGCGGCGGTGCATCGAGCGCCCGGCCCGGCATGGCCAGCCAGACGATTTATTCGAGCGATTCGTGGCAATTCGGCCTTCCCTCACTGGCCGTGTCCGGCGACCGCGTGAGTGTGGCGGCTTACGATGGCGATCCCACGCAGCAGACCTACACGAACCGTCGCCGCCAGTGGCTGCAGCACGACTCGGCCACGGGCACGGTAACCGGCGGCAACGCCACATGCAGTTCCGGCGACACGGGCTTCTGGCGCGACCAGGAAATTGCGGCACAAGGCAACGTGTTGTCCGTGGCCTACACGGGCGACGGCAATGTCCGTATGGATATCAGCCTCGACCGCGGCGCCACTTTCCCCATCCAGCAGGTGGTGACGAACGGCAGCTTCTTCGGCCAGCGCCTGGTGCAGGCGGCCATCGCCGCCGACTACAAGCTGGGCTGTCTCTACTGGCAATCCAGCGGGTCCATCAACAACCCCACAAGCCAACTGGTGCTGGTCGAGGCGACCCCGACCGCTTTTGACGCCAACAATACTCCGACGGGCTATAGCTTCGCCGCGCCCGTCACGGTGCACAACGTGGGGCGCGACGTTACCCCGCTGCTGATGCATATGGCCTACAGCAACGGTGGCGATCTGGCGGTCGGATACGGCTATACCTCGATCACGCCCAGCACAGGTTGGACCGTCATCAGCAGCAGCAAGTTCCGCTGCGCCGTGCGCCGCTCCGGGCAGAGCAACTTCACAGACGTCGAACTGGACCGTGAAGACAACGTCGTACCGTGCGACCCGCACGTCAGCGTGCTCGGCAGCGGGCCCACGATGGAGATCTTCTACACCTATGAGAAGTCCGACGGTATTCACGTGCGCTACAGCAGCAACGGCGGCGTGAGCTTCTCTACCGCGGCCTTCATTCCCAGCCCCGGTGCAAACATGCCCTCCATCCATGCGCGCATGCAGGGCGGGCAAAAGCGCGTAGACCTGCTCTACATCGCGCCGACGGCCTGGGGCAATGAAGTGCACAACGTGCACTGGGACAACTTCGTGCTGGGCGGGCCTTCACCCGCGCTGTACCGCGTGACGCAGGCGACCGCGGTGGCAGGCTCCACTCCGCCCTATCCCGGCATGCCGGCGGGCTACACCATTACCAGCGCTGCCTGGTTCGGCTATGATGCCGTCATCAAGGGCGACGACGTAGTCGTGGTGGTTCATGAAGTGACTTGCGACAGCTACGAGTACTACTTCATGCAGGGTGCGCCGGGCGGGACCGTGGCCTTTGCCGGCGGTGGTACGCCGCCGCCTCCCACTATCCTGCTGCCGGGCATGACGGGAAGCGTGGCCGCGCCCAACGCGGCCCATCGCAACCAGTTGAAGATCCTTACACTGGATTGAGCTTGATCCAAACCAGCGGGGCGGGCTTTGCCCGCCCCGTTTGCATTTGAGATCAGGGCAGGCGCAGAGCCTCATCCCGCGCCACCAGCGGCGTCAGCGCGACACCCATGCCGCCGCAGGCGTTCAACGTGGCGGTTACTTCGTCCAAGTCGGTACGGTGGCAGGTTGAAATGTGGCGACCTTGGGGAAACCCCATGATACCCGCCCAGGCATGGTCAATGCTGAAGCGGTCATGGCCCACAATGGTGCGGGCCAGGCCAAGCAGGTATTGACGCACCTCATCCGTGGGGGTCAATTCCGTGGTCTGTTCGCGGGCCCTGAAGCGGTGGCGGCCGCCGCCCACCAGCAGCCGGCCATCGACGAACTTGAAGTAGTCGTAGCCGTCGTGCAGAAAACCCAGGTGATGCGAAGTCGCGGCCTTCACCGGCGAACTCACCAGCACCTGCCCTCGGCCCGGCACAATGGGCGAGCGGCTTACCAATTCAGAGTCGAAGGCGTTAACGCAAATCCAGGCACGATCGTAGGCCAGTTCTTGCGGTTCAGCCCGGTCGGGCAGCGCCAGGGTTGCCCGGCCGCCGGAGACGGCCTGAGCGCGCACGCCAAAGGCGAACTTCACGCCGGCGGCCCGGGCGGAGGCCCGCAGCCGCGTCAGCAACTGCATGGGGTTGACGCCGCGATCCGAGGCACTGAAAAAGACTTCCCGCTCCGTTCCGCCAAAGCGGGCGCGCTTGGTCTCAAAGGCCGGCGCCTCACCGCGGGCAGCAAGCGCGGCATTGACGCGGCGGGCCAATGTGCGTTTGGCCTCTGTGACTTCGTCGTAGTCGGCGCTGCCGCAGGGGTCCGTAGGTAGGTCGGGGAACTCGGCCAGCACCAGGGCCAACCCTGCACGCCGTCTGAGGAATTGGGCGAAGAGGGCGTCAAAGCCGCACTCCGCTTCGTCGGCCAGCATTTCGGAAACATGGCCGCCGGTAAGGAAACCCGCGTTGCGGGTGCTGGCACCATAGCCGATCAGGTCGCGCTCGATCACCAGCGTCCGCTGTGCCCAGGCCGGCTTGAGCCTCGAGATCCAGTAGGCTAACCAGCAGCCGAGGAATCCGGCCCCGACTATAAGCAGGTCCGTCTGGCGCGGCAGGTCACGCGCGGGCTGTTGCAGTGGTGCGCCGATCTCCCAATAGCTGGCCAGGCGGGCGGTCATGATCGTTTGTGGAAATCAGTCCAGTCGGTGCGCAGGCGCGGTTGGCCGGCGCCCATGACGGTCTCGGGTCCGAAGCGGCCGGACTCGATCCAAAGGTCAAAGCCCGAGACGCGTTCGGCGCTGACCTTGCAGCGCTGGCCTTCCTTGAGGTACGTGGCGTAGTTGGGACGATTGAGCAACTGGCCCTCGATCAGGCCCTGGGCAAATCCCTTGACCTCGAACCACATGTGCTCGTTGTTGGCCTTGGGCGGCGTTTGCCCGCTCAGCAGAGAGCTGGAGTAGTCGCCGCGGGCTTGGTCGGCCGGAATGGTCAGCTTTACAAGCAATTTGCGGTGTAGCGGGTTGGCCGAGGCATGGGCCAGAGCGGCTTCCGGAAAGCGCAGCTTGGCCAAGGCGGCCTGGCGGAGTGACTCGCGGTTGCTGAACCACACTATGGCGTGGTCCTGCATCTTGTTAAGCAGGCCGGCCGGAGCAAGGGAATCCAGATTGGGGGCTTTTTTCGGGGGCCAAGGCGCGCCGGCGTCCAGGATGGCGAGTCGCCAGCCACCATGGGAATCGTCGTGATCTCCGGTCCCGCCGCCCAGAGAGGCAGGAAAGGGCCGCAGCGCTTCCATGATGGGGCGCAGCTGGGCCACGAGGTCTTCGCCGAATGCCAACTCAGCGCCTTCCACGGGAATGTCTTCCTCGATCAGGCGGGCCGCCACGGCGCTGATGATGCCGTGTCCCGGCCCGGCATGGCCGTCTTGCAGGCCGAACATCTCGAGATCAGGCGCGCCGTAGGCGCGCAGCCCGTGGGTGTGCGCCCAGCACGAGCCGTCGTCGTTCCCGATGAAGTGAATGGCATAAAGCTCGTTGGGGCCCGGTGCCACGGGACAACGGGCCAGTTCGCGCAGGACCGTGGCGCTGCGCACGCGTGTCGAGAGATCGTCGGCGACGGCGCAGGCCTCATCGCCACCGGCAGCATCTGCCGCGCGCAGCAACAGGTGCAGGAAGTCGCAAGCCGCCTCGGCCTGGATGCTCTCGACCCCGATGACCCAGCGGGACTTCTCCGCTCGCTCCAGTTCATTGCGACCGCCCCAGAACACCTCGGTGGTGCGCCAAGGAGCGAACTGGGGGTCGCGGTCGGCGGCAAACACGCGCACGGGCACCTCGCGCTTGCCCAATTTCCAGGCGGCACTCCAGATCAGACCCTTGGCCTCAAAGGCGTCCGCCGGGGCGGGCTCGAGGCCGGCGGCCTTGAGCCGCATCTCGACTTCAAAGGGTTGCGGCGGGTGGGGCGCGTCGATGAAGACCAGCTGCATCAGCGGGTGGATGTCGCCGTCGGGTTTCTGCTCCTGTGAATGCCGTCTGGACATGATCACTTGGCCTTGGCGACTTCGGTCAGGGCGCGGGCCAGTTCCCGCACGTGCTCGCTGGTGATGGTGAGCGGCGGCAGCAGGCGGATCTGGTCCTTCGGCCCGCTGGCGCCGACGATGACGCCGCGCTTGAGCAGGGCCTCGATGACCGGTTTGGCTTCACGATCGAGGTCAATGCCCAGCAACAGGCCCTTGCCCTTGACGGCGCGCACGATGGAGATGCCTCCGAGGCGGTCGCGCAATTCCTGCTCCAGTTCGCGCGCACGCTCATGGAGTTTGTCGCGGGCAATGATGTTCAGCGTGGCCCGCAAAGCGGCCATGGCCAGGGGGCCGCCGCCGAAGGTGCTGCCGTGTTCTCCGGGGGCGGGGGCGCCGCGGATGGCCTCGCTCAGGATGACTACGCCGCAGGGAACGCCGCCGGCCACGGCCTTGGCCGTGGTGCAAATGTCGGGCTCAACACCCCAGTGCAGGCCCGCCATCATGGCGCCGGTGCGCCCAAAGGCCGTCTGCACTTCGTCGAAGATCAGGGCCGCGCCGCTGCCGGAGCAGAGTTCGCGCACCTGGTCGTAGTAGCGGCGGGAAGCCACGCGCACGCCGCCTGTGCTCTGGACGGGCTCGATGATCACGGCCGCGACATCCTGCGACATCGCGCGCTCGAGCAGGTCGTAGTCGCCAAATGGCACGAACTCGGTCAGCTTGTCGAGGTTGTCCGGAAAGGTGCTGCGCAGCTTTTCACTGCCCGTGACCGAGAGGCTGCCGATGGTGCGCCCGTGGAATCCCGTGGTGGTGGCAATCACCCTCGATCGGCCTGTGGCGCGGCGCGCAATCTTGAGGGCGGTTTCGTTGGCCTCCGTGCCGCTGTTGCAGAAAAAAACTCCGCGCGAGTGGGGGTAGGCCTGCTGGCAAACGATGCGCCCGGCGTCGGCGCGGGTGTCGTTGTAGGCGACGTTGGAATAGAAGATCAGTTTGCCGGCCTGTTCGCTGATGGCCTTTACCACCTCGGGGTGGCAGTGGCCGACGCTTGCCACGGCATGCCCGCCGTACATGTCGAGGTACTTGTTGCCCGCGTCATCCCAGATGTAGACGCCCTCGCCGCGCACCACCGTTATCGGCAGTTTCTCATAGGTGCCGATCAGCCAGGTATCTTCCATCTCCCGCCAGTTGGTGCCGGTCTCCGCCTTTGCCATCGCCTTGTCCCGTTATGCCTGCGCCTTGATTGCCGCCCTGCGACCCGATTGCCCCGTGCTCTCTGACGCCGCCTGATGGCGGCGCGTGGCTTCGGGCAGGCCCTCGATCATGTCGCTGGCAATCATGCCAATTTCGCCCATGCGGTCGCGCGTCAAATCTCCCGCCAGGCCATGAAGGTAGACCCCCAGCACGGCGGCTTCCCAGGCGCCAAAGCCTTGGGCACGCATGGCGGCTATCACGCCCGCCAGCACATCGCCCGTGCCCGCCTTGGCCATGCCGGGATTGCCCGTGGTGTTCACGTATATCCGCTCACCATCACTGACCACCGTGCGATGGCCTTTGAGTACGGCTACCACCCCAAATTTCTGGGCAAAGCTGCCGGCCACGCTCTTGCGCGCGGCTTCGTCGCGCTGAAGGTCCGCGGGTCCCTGGGTGGCGGCGCCAAGCAGGCGCTGCATCTCGCCGGGGTGAGGTGTGAGGACGGGTTTGTCGGCGGACTTCTTGAGCTTGAGCAGGACTTCGCCGGGGTCCTTGGCAATGGCGGTGATGGCGTCGGCGTCTATGACCAGCTTCTGCTCCACCTGAGGCAGCAGGGTGCGAATGGCCTGCACGGTCTGCGGATTGGTCGAGAGCCCGGGGCCGATCAAGAGCACGTCGTAGCCCCTTACCGCTTCGAGGATCTTGGCGGGCGCCATGGCGCTGATCGTGCCCTCTTCCGTCTCCGGCAGGGCGGCGGTCATGATGTTGGGGTCGCGCCCCGCCAGCACGGCCGCCAGGCGCCAGGGCATGCCCACCCGCACGAGGCCGGCGCCGCTGCGCAATGCCGCGCGTGAACAGAGAACGGCCGCACCGACCATGCCTGCCGAACCGGCCACACAGAACACCCGCCCGGCATCGCCCTTGTGCATCCAGGGGTCGCGCTTTTTTAGCCGGGGGACATCCGTGACTTCCTTCGGTTGCGTCTTTGCCAAGGCTTCACCCGCGAGGACAAGCGGCGCAGGATAACAGGGCAGGGGCCCCTGCAACAGGATTTCAGGTCAGGCGCAGCGGCCTGTCGAGGTCCTGAGCACTGAGCCTGCGCGAAGCCAGCACTTCGGCCAGTTCGCGAGCGTTCTCGGCCAGCAGCGGGTCTACTTCGAGCTGCGGCGGGCGATCGTGCGTGACGGCCGTAGCGCCCGCGGCCAGGGCCTGGCGCCAGTAATGGTCGAGCGCCTGGCGCACGCCTTCGGGCCCAAAGGGGCCGTCAGGGTTCTTCAGCGGCAAGAACTGTTCCTCGCGCGGCACTTCAAGGGCGACGACGTGGCGCGCCAGGGGCAGCGTGTCAAAGATGAAGCGCTCAAAGCGATACACGTTGGGCGCGTGGGGGGTGACAAGTTCGCCCCGGGCGTCGAGCACAGGCACCTTCTTGTGGGCGGCGTGCAGGGGCAGGCGCGTCGATGAAGCGGCCAGGCGCTCCAGGAACGCCACGGAAAACGCATGCACAGCGATGGAGCCCGCCCAGTAAACCAGGCCGCGCTCATCGCGCAGTTTCGACTGGGCCTCGGAGAACTCACTGTACTCCACGATCTGGGGTATGCCGCGGTCAAGGCAGAACACGCCCACGCGCTCGGTTTCATCGAGTTTGCGCACGACCTTCAGAGAGACGTCAGCTTGACGCGTCAAGTGCAAGCCGAGAAATGCCTCGTCCGCCACCGGCACCTGGGCGTTGTCCACCTGGAAGTAGCTGAGGGTGGAGATGCCGTCGCGCTGAAGCTGCGCCAGGCCGCCGCTCTGCGTCAGCGCCTGGAGCACTCCGCCGTGGCCGTCCGGTCCCAGAAACAGCGCGTGCGGCGACTCAAGCACCAGCTTGCCGTCGGCATCGAGCGAGGGCAGTTCGCCCTGGGCAAAGAAGTGCACGCCGCGTTCGTCGAGTCCAAAGTAGCGGTGTTCGGCAAAGAACTCCCGTGTCAAGCCTTCGTTCTGCCGCGAGACCATCACATAGAGCGGGGGTGTTTTGCCGTGCTTTGTGCCCACGCGCTTCAGCTTGCGCGCGAAGATCTCGAACAGCGTCATGCGGCTCAGCGGCAGGAGGGGATAGCAGCCCTTGGGGCCGGGGAAGCCCAGGCGCGTGCCTTGTCCGCCCGCGACCAGCAGGCAGGCCACCTTTCCAAGGCGCAGGGCCTCGGCGCCCGCGCCCCTCGCCTTTTCGGCATCATCGCCCAGCAGGTATGGAAAGCGGCGCTCGGCCAGCTCTACGACGGGCGCGGGCGAGAGTTCACGCGGCTTTTGCGAGTGCAGCATTTCAATGGCCTGCTTCATCTCGAAAAGGCTTGACAGGTCAAGAGCTGAAATCTGGGCCGCGAGGGCAAAGCGCTGCTCCTCGTTGAGCCGGGGCCAGAAACCCAGCAGATGGGTCTGGCCGGCGGGCTCCAGCCGGGCTTTGAGTGCCTCGAATGTGGGCATGAGGGTCATGCCAGCATCAAAGGGCGTCCCAGCCCAAAAGGCAAGGCCGAGCCCTGGGGCCCGGCCTTGAACATTGGCTTGATCGGGTCAGCCCCGCGCGCGGGCCTGAAACTACTGACCTTCCTTGAACTCAATGATTTCCATGGTGCCCTGGGCTGTTTCAATCTTCATTGCCAGGCCCGTCTTCTTTGCCGTCCAGGTCTTGCTGCGCGCTCCGTCGTACTCGCCCTCGTGCCAGGTGCATTCCACGCCGTTGATGGTTTCGTCTCCCTTGGCAATCTCCTTCCACTTTGGATCTGGGTCGGCGGTGGCGGCGGGCGCTATGAACTCCACGTCAGACTCCATGGGGTTGGCAAAGTCGTCTTCTGCCTTCATCTTGGACGAGGTGCGGATTCTGGCCTTGGTGCCCTCCACGGAGATCACCTCGGTCTTGGTCCACATCTCCATGCCCATGTTCATCCGCGTGATCCAGAATGCGCCGGGTTTGTACAGTGCTTTCCACTGACCTTCCGCGTCAGGCTTGGCGTCGGCGGGCTTTTCGCCGGCGTCCCCGGGCGTCTTGTCCCCGGGCGTCGTACCTTCGGGCGTCGTGCCTTCGGGCGTTGCGCCCTCGGGGTTCTCTGTGATACCGGGTTTCACGCTGCCCTTGCCCGTCTTCCAGGGCGGAAGGCCCATCTGGCCGCGCAGCCAATTGGCCCACTGCTCGACCTTGTCATACAGCACATGGCCCTGCTCGTGGTTTCTCAGTTCGCGCAATTGAGGCACCGCATTCTGGGCCTCGGGAACGACCGGCACCACGAGCGCGGCTACAACGATCAGCAGGAGCAGCATGAAAATCAGCAGCGTACGGCTCTTGCCCTTCTTCTTGGGTTCTTCGGCCGCTGGAGCTGCCTTGGCCGGGGCTACCTTGGCGGATTTTGCAGCTTCGGGCGCCTTGCTTTTGGCGGGCTTGACGGGCGCGGCGGGTTCTTCATCAGACGGCAGGTCCAGGGCGGGCTCTGGCGCCTGGGCCTTGGCGGCCACGGGTGCTTCACGCCTGGAGGTGGTGCCCTTCGCGGGTTTGGCGGCCTCAAGCGCGTTGATCTCGCTGGAAACGCCGCGCCGCAGCGGGTGCACGGGTTCGCCCTTGGGCTTGACGGTGGGAACGTCATCAAGCTCGCGTGCCGGAGGGCTGCCGGCGTCGGCGAAATCCTCGGCAATCTTTTTGCCGGGCGGAACTTTGCGCGCGGGCGGAGCCGGCGGGGCGACGGGTTCAGGCGCGGCTTCGGGTTCGGGCGCCTGAGCGAAGGGCTCTTCCGATTCCGCGAAGGGCTCGGCCATCGCCGGCTCGGCTTCGGGCTCCGGTGCCATTTCCGGCGCGGCGCGTCCGGGGCTGAATCCCGCCGGGGGTGGGCTGTAAAGCGTGGCGCCGAGATCTCCGCCCTGGGGTTCATCGCCAAAGCCCGCCGCTGCCGGAGCGGCGTCTTCGCCAAAGCTGTCGAAACCCTCGGCTTGGGGCTGCACTTCGGGCTCCGCCTGTTGGTACTGGGGCGGAGGCGGGCTGTACATGGTCGCGTCAAGCGGAGCTGCACCGCCGTCATCAAAGCTGGGTGCAGCCGGCTCTTCACCCCAGTTGGCGCCTGGCTCGGGTTCCGCGCCAAGGGCGGATGTGCCGGAGAACATGTGGTCGCCCTGGTCCATGCCCTCTGCCTGGGGGGCGATTTCGCCAAAGCCCTGCTGCGCAGGGGCCTCTCCGAACTGGTCAAAGCCGCCTGCCTCCAGCGTCGGAAGGGCCTCGGCCTCGGGGGCCTGAATACCCTGATACTCGGCCGCCAGGGATTCCAGCTTGGGCGATGAATCCATGCGCTCGAGTTCCGGCGCCGCGTCGGCGAAGGGCTCGGGCTCCATCTCCGGCTCCATCATCGGCTCGGCAAACTGGGGCTCAGGCTGGCGTGTGGGCGCGGGCTGGGGCCTTGCCTGAGGCGCCTGACGCGAGGCGGGACCCGCGAGGGCATCATTCTTCTGGCGGACGGCAGCCTTGGCCTTCTCACGCTCCTGCCGGATGCGCTCCTGCATGTCTGGCGGAGGCGGGCTGTAAATCGTGGCGTCGGGATTGGCGTCCTTGGTGCCGGAAACGTCTGGCAGCGCCTCATCGCCCATGAAATTTTCGGCGCTGATGGACTGCACGGGCCGGGCCTGCTGACGTTGCTGCACCGCCGCTTTCTGGATCGTGCTCGTCTTTTTCTTTACGACCTTGATGTTCAAGTCGCGGTCAAGCTGGTCGAGTTGATCCGGCGTGAGGAGCTTCGACTTTTCCAGGATCATGCGCACGCTTACCTTCTTGCCCTGGTCGGCGAGCTGGCGCTGCTTGGCGAGTACCTGCTGCAGGCGCTGCGGCGTGATGAAGCCCCGCGAAACCGCCTGTTGTCCGTATTTGAGGTTGAGCATGAATGGAACCCGATGGTCCACCGGCTGGCGCTAAGGCGCCGCGCGGAGTAAGTGCCTGCGACTGCACTTCAGGCGGCAGAATCTATGTTGCCGCCCCTGGTTAGGCACCGGTGCAATCCTTGCGGCCGGCGCAACACGTTTCAAAATGCCTACTTCGAAAGATACGCAGTGGATGATGTTACAGGCATGACCCAGCGGCAAGCAAAAAGGAGAAGCCTCTGGCCCGCGCGCCCGACCATGGCTTCCAGCAAGGACCTCGCATAGACTGATCGTGAGTCCCTACGCCGTACCTCCACAAAGGGAGTGGCCATGAGGGTCCAACCTTCCCAATTGCCGGCCAAGGCCGCTGTAGTGCTAGTGCCCAAGCGGCTCATGGCCGACGCCGCAGCGCTGCACAGTGCCCGCTATTTTGCGGCCGGCGGATATGCCTGCGAGGTTCTGGAGCTTTCTAGATCACCCAGACAGCTGGTGGACATGAGTTCGGCTGAAATACTCGATGCTGCGGCAAAAGTCAGGCAAGCAGCGCGCAAACTCAAGCGCGAGGAGGGCCTGGCTCGGGTGGGGGTCATCGGTGCATGGGTTGGAGGTACACTGGCCCTTCTGGCATCGGATTGTGAAGCCGACGCCTGCGCCGTCGTTTGCCCCTACGTGCATCTGCCCCTTGGAACAGGGTCGGAAGTGCCGGAGCCCTTGGATGCTGCGTCCAGGGCAAGCATGCCCATTATGGCGGTGTTCGGCGAACTGGACGCCGAAGTGCCCCTGGAGGATGTGCGCGCTTTGGAGCGGGTGCTGAGCGACAGCCAACGGGAAGATCAGACCTACACCTATCCCGGTGTGGGTCACGCGTTCTTCGACAACGAGACGGGTAATCGAGAATACCGCGAAGCGGCTGAACGAGACCTCTGGCAGCGAATCGTGAGATTCTTCGAAAGCTCCATGGGCTAGCGCTCAGCGAGCCGGGCAGTTGCGCCCCACGCGCCGCAGCAGCAGCTCTTCGGGCTTGGCCCCGGCGCGTTCGACGGTGGCCGCCAGAAACACGCTATTGGATGTCAGGGCCAATCCCGTCAGCTCAAACTCAGTTACCGTGGGGCGGTTGTTACCCGCAAACACCAGGCTCAGCAAGGCCGACTTGCCTTGCGCGCTGGCGCGACCTTCAAACAGTACCCAGTTGCTCTGGCCCCGCCCCAGGGGTGTGTCGGCCGCATACACGAGCGGCGTCTCCAGGCTCAGCATGGCGCGGGCACTACCGTCATCGTACAGAACCATTCTCATGCGCCGCCCGCCGCGCCCGAAGTGCGCTTTGATGGCTTCATTGAGGCCCTGCGCGAACTCGTCGCCCGTGGCGGAACCCAGTTCAAGGGCGCTCTGCGTGGGGGGCGAGGCCCCACCCCAGGGCCCCTCGTAAACGCCGACGACTCCCGCCCCACCTGTGCGAAGCCAGCGCGTTGAGAGGCTGGCGCGGCGGACCGCGGCGGCCAGCACAGTCTCGCTGCCCTGCCCCTGGCGGGCCAGGCGGCGGAAGTGATCCAGGGCGGCTTCCACGAGGTCCCGCTCGCTGGTGCGGCCATCGAGCTTGGCGGCCAGCAGAACCGCGTCACCCCACGCAATCAAAGTTCGCTGCTCTGCACTAAGGTCCTTGGCTTGGCCAAGATTCTGTGCCTTGGCCCACACGCCGGAATCGACACCGAGTTCGAGCAGGGATTCGACAAGCTGCGCCAGGTCATAGTGCCCGCCGGCCATGCGCGTAGAATCTCGCAGGTCGAATTCCCAGAAGGCCCGCTGAAACAGCTCGTCTGCACCCTTGTTCTTGGCGCTCAGGGCCGCCAGATCGGCGAGAAGATCCCGTGACCCGTTGCTTTGGCGGTCCAAGGCGCTGGCAATGAAGCGCGCGTTGAAGTTGCGGACGTAGAGCCAGGCGGCGGTCTGGCTTGGAGTCAGGTCCCGCTTGTCGAGCATCTTGCCCAGGGCCGTGACGACGCTCTGGGCGCGGAGCTTGCGACCTTCCAGCAGTTTGCGCAGGGCCGCAAGGTCTTCAGCTTTCGCCAGGTTGCCCTTGCAATCAAGGAGCGTGTCCAGCGCTTGGATTTCATCACTGAGCAGGTGAGTCAGAACGAATGCGCAGACTTCATCTATCGATGCATCTTCGAACAACCGCTCAACGAGGTCCGACGGGTCAAGGCGGCTGTCAGACAGGGATTCAACGAGCGCGGCTTTCCCGTCATCAAAGCCCACGGGTGCCTTGGGAAACGACGGCGGCAAATCCTGGGCTTGGATGCAGAGGCCTAAGAGCAACAGGGCTGCCACCGCTGAAAGACTTCGGAGCATCAAGGCAGTTTAGCCTGAAGCTGGGGCGGGCGAGAGAGGCTCAGACCTTGAATTTCTGCAAGGTCAGGCCCTGGCGTGAATGCGATGCAACGTCGAGGTTTCGGTCACTCCGCCGATGACCACTTGAATGGAGGTGCCCGCAATCACCACAACAACATCATTGCGCCCGCTGAGCATGTCGGCCAGGCGGAGACAGAAATTCGGATCGAACGCGACCAGTTCCAGGGCGTCGAGCCGGCGCACTTCGCCTTGGCAGCGTTCGAGCAGGTCGTCGATCTCGCGCCGTTGCTGTTTGACGACGGCAAAGCGGCTCGTGTAGTAGCGGAAAGTGATCTTGTCGAGCTTGCGCACGGTGACCTGGCCGCACTCAACCCAGAGTTCGGGGCGGTAATCATCGGCGCGGATAAGAAGGTCCGGCTTGTATTCGTCTTCGAAGCTTGGTTCGACGACAAGGCGTGGGTCAAAGTAGAGGGCAAAGGCCAGCAGCTTCAGGACGACATGGACCAACCCCTCGCCCTCGCGTTGCTCAAACACGAGCTTGCGCTCGGCGAAGAGGTCGCGATCGAAGTCGTTCACGGAAAGATCAACGGTCAGGCGCATGGGGACGACAAAACAAAAGTGGGCCGGCGAACCGGCCCACTTCGATGAATTCAATGATGCTTAGGCGCCGGCGGGCTTGAAGCCGTCCTTGGAAATCAGCATCACGTGCGGATCCTTGCCCGCGCCGATCTGCGAGAAGCCGAGGAAGCCGAGGTACACGGTGAAGAACCAAGGCAGATAGAAGCAGCACATTCCCAAGAAACTAGCAATCGACAGCATCCAGCACTTCTTGACCTGATCCTGATACCAAGCGTTGGTTTCCTGGCCTTCCTTCTTGAGCACATATCCGAAAATAATCGGGCCCCAGATTGAAGCCACGCCAGAAACAATCCACATGAGCTTGGCGTTGTCCTGAAGGTCTTTGGACACGCCGAGCGATTCGAGCGTCTTTTGTTCTACAGCAGCCGGTGCGTCAGCCATGGATTCCCCCTCGTTAGTACGCGAGTTTTGTTAGTTGTAAATGACCCAACCCGTAGTGCGCGCGAATGATAGACGCGGCAAACATTTATTCCAGCAAGTTTTGCAAAAAAAGTGCCTTTCGCCCCGAGATGCCGTGATGGCGGCCTTTCAACGGCGTGACACTTCCCTGAAACCTGTCCCTTGCCTTCTCCCGTGTCCGCGCCTACTTCAACTTGTCGGCCAAGTCGGTTCTTTCCCAAGGGAAGGATTCGTGACCAAAGTGCCCATTCTTCGCCGTTGCCCGGTAGATGGGGCGCAGCAGGTTCAAACGCTCGATGATGGCCTTGGGCTTGAAGCTTACGTGCTTGCGCAGCAACTCCGCGATCTTGGCGTCCGGGACCTTTCCCGTACCGAACGTTTCAACATTGATGCTCACGGGTTCAGCCACGCCAATGGCGTAAGCGACCTGAATCTGGCAGCGCGAGGCCAGACCCGCCTTCACCACGTTCTTGGCCGCGTAGCGCGCGAAGTAAGCCGCGCTGCGGTCCACCTTGCTGGGGTCTTTGCCGCTGAACGCGCCGCCGCCGTGGGGGGCCGCACCGCCGTAGGTATCCACGATGATCTTGCGACCGGTCAGTCCCGAGTCTCCGTGGGGGCCGCCAATGACGAAGCTGCCCGTGGGGTTGACGTGGTAGACGGTGTTCTTGTCCAGCAGGTTGGCGGGGATCACGGGTTTGATGATCTGCTCGATGACCTGTTCCTTGATCTGCGCCTGGGAGATGCCGGGGTCATGCTGGGTGGAGAGCACCAGAGTGTGAACCCGGGCAATCTTTCCGCCTTCGTACTCCACCGTCACCTGGCTCTTGCAGTCGGGGCGCAGCCACTTGAGGGTGCCTTCCTTGCGCAGCTTGGCTTGGCGGGCCGTCAGTCGGTGGGCGAAGGAAATGGCAGCGGGCATCAACTCCGGCGTTTCGTCGCATGCATAGCCAAACATCATCCCCTGGTCGCCTGCGCCCTGTTCGTGGCCCGCCTTCTCATCGACACCCATGGCAATGTCTGGCGACTGACCATGGACAGCCACCATGACGCCGCAGGACTCGGCATCGAGGCCGTACTCGGCCTTGGTGTAGCCAATCTCGCGGGCCGCCTCACGGGCGATGTCGCCGATGTTGGCCAGCACTTCCTTGGCCGTGGTGGTGATCTCGCCGATGACGATGATCAGGCCGGTGGTAGTGGCCGTTTCGCAAGCCACGCGGGCCCGGGGGTCCTTGGCCAAAATCGCGTCGAGAACCGCGTCGGACACCTGGTCGCAAATCTTGTCGGGGTGGCCCTCGCCCACGGATTCACTGGTGAACAAAAAGCGCTCTGCCATCTGCAAGCTCCAAGGAGTGCCCGAAGCGGGCGATCAGGGCGCCCCTTATAGTATCTTTGCAGGGGCGGACAACTGAGCGCAGGCCGCTCAGGCTGCCAGAAAGTCGCCGAACAAACCTTGAAACACAAACCATACGGCCGCGCCAATGGCAGCCCCTGCCAGCGTATCGCCCACCCAGTGAGCACCGAAATAGACTCGCGCGAACATGCAGGCCGGCGCGATCAGAAGCAGCACATGCCGCGGCCAGCCTTCCATGGGCGCATTCAGCCACAGCATCATCGTGATCATGGCGGCCTGGGCACTGTCTCCAGAGGGAAATGAGGGATTCTTGACCAGGCCCCGCAGGGGAATTCTGCGAGGCGCCTCCAGGGGCTGTGGGCGCGGCCGCGCCGCCCAATGCTTGAGGGGATCGGTGATGGCCAGTGTGGCGAGGCAGGCCGCCAGGCCCACCAAAGTGAACTTCCAGCCCAAGTACAGCCCCACCAGGGACAGAGTGACCGGCATCAGATAGCTTCCGAACATCATGCCGGGGACCACCAGCAGGTAGTCCAGCAGTCCCAGCGAAAGGGCGTGAATAGGGCGCGAAGCGTGACGGTCCAGCTCTTTCATGGCGATGTTGTACGAATCAGCGGGAGACTGTCGCCAGGCCGTGTACACTTCTGCGATGACTCCAAGACCCACCCGGGGAGAGATCAACACGCGACTGGCGGCGGGGCTGCTGTTGTGCATGGCTGCTGCGGCCGTCGGCTGGCTGCTCGTCCAGGGCCATTTTCCTTTTCGCCTTCGCTCAGACGGCATTTACTCCGGCGCTCCCGCCAATGTTGCGGGCGGACAGGTAAGCGCGGCAAGACCGCGACTGGACTTGCCGGCTCCGGCGGAACTGCGCCGGGGCTTTGTGCGAGCCCTGCGGGTGGTGGACGGGGACACGCTGATTGTTGCCGGCGAAAGCGGCGAGGAGCGTGTCAGGCTCATTGGCGTTGACTGCGACGAAGTGAGTCAGGAACACTTTGATTCCTCCAGCGCCGGATGGCTTCAGGCCCTGTGGCTGCATGAGCAGCTCAAGCCAAACGCCCAGGTTCGCCTGACCTTTGACAAGGAACGCGTTGACCGCTACGGCCGCACTCTGGCCTATGTCCATCTTCCCGGCGGCGAGATGATCAACGAATTGTTGCTGATGGAGGGCCACGCCAAGGCCATGGCCGTGGCTCCGAACACCCGCTACGCCAGACAATTCAGCGCGCTGGAACAGAAGGCGCGTCAGGCGGGCAAGGGCCGCTGGGCCCATTGATCCCTACCGCAGTTTGGGTTTCTTGCGCTTGCCCTCGCCCTTCTTCTTCTGCGGTTTCTGCCGGAAGCCGGGGCGCGGCATCAGATCCTCGGCGTCGACTACCTCGCCGTCTTCTGTCAGGGCAGGTTTGCCTCCGGCCTTCTGGATCACGTTGGCCTGTTGCATCTGGGCGAGAATGTCCTGCCAGCTTTCGCCCGCGGCCACGCGGTAGTGCCACTCGCGCAGATTGCGCTTGAGATCCTTCCAAAGAAAGAACGTGACGATGAATGCGATAACCGGCGCTGCCGCGCGCCAGAGGATGGCCTGATCCGTCTGGTCCGGCGGAAACTCGAGGGAGTAGGCCAGGGTCATGGAAAAGAGCGTGACCATGGCATAGGCAATATTGCCGATCATGCCTTCGCGCAGAAAGCCAACGGCAAACATGGCAACGACTGTGACCGGAATGGTGATCAGCAGGCCAAGCCAGGGCCCGATGGCGACATGGACTCCGAGTAGTTCAAGCAGCAGAGGCAGACCGGCCACGATGAGCAAAGTCGGCGTGTAAATGAACCAGTAGAACTTGCGGGCCTGCGGTGGAAAGGGCCGCTGGGCTTTCTCTTTCTGCAATTCGTCTTCGCGCACGAACGTGGCGCTTGCTTTGGGACCGCCCTTAGGCAGACCACCAGTGTAGGGATTCACGCTTGGATACTCTCGTCTTCATGCCCTTGAACTCGCGCTCCACCAGCCTGGCCAGCTTGGGCCAGTGGTGGCGCTCGAGTGAAAAATGTTCCGCCTCAATCAATGCCATGTCTGCGTGTCGCGCCATCGCACCGTGATGGTGCTTCAGCTCGGCCGTAAGATAGACATCGGCGCCTGCGCTGCTGGCGTCGCCTACGAAATCGCTGCCGGCTCCGCTGCAAAGCGCCACCTTGCGCAAGGACTTGTCGGCATCGCCCAGCACGCGAGTCACGAAGATCCCCGCGTCCTGAACGCGGCGGCTGAACTCCGCCAGACTCTGGGCCTTCTTCAAGCTGCCGATGCGGGCCAGCCCCGTGCGTGGCTCTTTGTTGTGCAGCGGATAGAGGTCGTAAGCGACCTCTTCGTAGGGGTGCGCCTGCTTCATGGCCTCAATCACGCGCCCAGAAATCTCGCGGCGCAGGATGACTTCGAGGCGCATTTCAGAGGCCTCCTCCAGGCGTCCCGGCTTACCGATGGTGGGGTTGGTCTTGCCCTCGAGCCCGCGAAAGGTGCCAACGCCCTGGGAAATGAAACTGCAGTCCACGTAATCGGTGATGGCCCCGGCGCCGGCTTGCCACATGGCTTGGCGGACCTTGGCCAGACTCTCGGCGGGCACGAAGGTCACCAGTTTGTAGAGGCGGTCGCGCCCGGAATCCACAAGGGGGCGGACCTTGGCGAGGCCCAGAAGCTCGCAGAGCGTATCGTTGAGCCCGCCCTCGGCGCTGTCGAGGTTGGTATGCAGCGCCACGCAGCTCATTTCGTGCTTGAACAGGCGGGCCAGCAATTCGCCCTGGGCCTCGGTCGTACGGATACGCTTGATCGGGCGGAAGATGGGCGGATGGTGCGTTACAATGACGTTGCAGCCCTCCTCGAGGGCTTCGTCCAGCACTTCAGGCAGAAGATCCAGAGCGAAAAGCACGCCCGCCACTTCAGCGCGGGGGTTGCCCGCGATAAGCCCCACGTTGTCCCACTCTTCCGCGAGGGCGAAAGGGTACAGACGGTCGAAGAAATCAGTAAGCTGGCTTACGCGCATGGGGCGCAGAGGATAGCAAGGGCCCTTGAGAGTTTCCCTAGCGGGCCGCGCTGAATTCGCGCAAGCTCAATGAGGCTTGCAGACCTGTAGGCGCCGTCTGCTCGGGCGGCAGGGAGAGAACCTTGAGAGGGATTTCAGTCGCGCTGCTTGCGTTTCTCTGCATTTGGGGCTGCGGTGGTCAGGGTGCGGGCAGTTCTGAAACGCCCGCGCCCGATCCCGCCTCCGGTCCCGTGTTGGAAGTTCGGGTGTTTGCCGCGGCGAGCCTCATCGACGTTGTCTCGGACTGGAAGGAAGACTTCGAGCGAAGCGGTCCCTACCGCGTGAAAGCGAGTTTCGGCGCCACCAGCGATCTGGCCCGCCAGGTGCTTGATGGGGCGCCCTGCGACCTCTTCATCGCCGCCAGTGCAGACTGGACGGCCAGGCTGCAGAAGGCCAACGCCCTGGAAGGGCCCTCGGTCGTGGTCGCCCGCAACCGCCTTGTTTGCATTGCGCCCAGGGAAGGCGTGGCGGACGCCAGGAGCCCCCGGGACTTGCGCAAGGGCGGCTTCCTCAGGCTCGCTATTGCTGACGAGAACGTTCCCGCCGGACAGTACGCGCGCGAGGCCCTCAAGCATGCAGGGGTGTTCGATCACATCAAAGACAGGTTTGTCGGCCAGAAGGATGTTCGCGCCGTGCTGCGCGCTGTCGCGGCCGCCGAGTGCGAGGCCGGGTTTGTCTACGCCAGCGATGCCAAGGCTGACTCGGCTGTGCGCGAGTTGTTCACGTTTGCCCTGGGCAGCCACTCCCCTATCGAATACCCCGCCGCCCTTTGCAGGGGAGGCCGAGGCCTGGAAGGCGCGCGCCGGCTGCTGGAGCACATACTCAGTTCTGCAGGGCAGGATCGCCTGCGCAAACGAGGCTTTCTCGCGGGGGACGCACCCTGATGACACCCGCCGAACTTGAGATCGTCTGGTTGACCCTGCGGGTGGGGGCCTTGAGCGTGGCCCTATCACTCGTGCCCGGCGTGCTGCTGGGCTGGTTGCTCGCACGCTGGAACTCGCCCCTTCGAGCCCTCGTGCAGGGCGTGATCATGCTGCCCCTGGTGCTGCCGCCCGTGGTCACCGGCTACCTGCTCCTCAAGGTTTTCGGAGTTCGGGGGCCGGTGGGCTCGGCCTATGACGTGCTTTTCGGGGGGCGCATCGCGTTCACCACGGCGGCCTGCGTGATCGCAGCGTCGGTCGTGGGTTTTCCTCTGATGGTGGAAAGCATCCGCCTTTCCATTCTGGGTGTCGATCGCCGACTCGAGCAGGTCTCGCGCACACTGGGCCGCGGCCGCCTGGGCACTTTCGCGCGGGTAACGCTGCCCCTGGCCCTGCCGGGCATCGTGGGCGGCAGCGTGTTATCGTTCGCCCGCTCCCTGGGTGAATTCGGTGCCACCATCATTCTGGCCGGAGATATTGAGGGTGAAACTCGCACGATTCCCATCGCCGTCTACAGCGCCCTGAATGCCGTGGATGGCGAGGCCGCGGCCTTGAGACTGGTGCTCGTGAGTGTCGTGATTTCCCTGTTATCGCTTCTGGCGGCCTTTGCCTTCATGAGGCGCCAAAGGACCCAAGTGGCTTAGCGGGAAGAAGGCCCGCGGCGTCGCACCTGAAGGCCCAAGCCCCCGCAGTTGGGGGAATCATGTCCATCGTCGATCTCCAGATTCGTCACGATTTCGGGCGCTTTGCGCTGGACGTCAGGGCGTCAAGCGCGGGGCCGGTGCTTGGCATCTTTGGTCCCTCCGGCTCAGGCAAGAGCACCATTCTCAATGCGATCTCCGGGTTCGTGCACCCGCAGCACGCCCACATCAGCATCATGACGCGGACCGTCTGCCGCACCCCGGGAGGCACGGTGGTGCCGCCCCACCGCCGTGAGGTGGGCTACGTCACGCAGGATGCCTTGCTCTTTCCCCACCTCAGCGTGCGCGGCAATCTGGCTTTCTCCCCTCGCTGCCTCGGGCTCGATTCGCTGGGTGGTAAGCGCGTCCTCGAAGTCCTGCGCCTGGCGCCGCTGCTCGAGCGGCGGGTGCAGGAACTCTCCGGAGGCGAGAAGCAGCGCGTTGCCCTGGGTCGGGCCCTGCTTTCCCAGCCTCAACTGCTGCTGCTCGATGAGCCGATGAGTGCCCTTGATTCGCGCCTCGCGCGCGAGGTGCTGGCTCTCTTGATGGAAGTCAAGCGAACCCTGCAGGTGCCGATGCTGCTCGTCTCACACCAGGAGAGCGAAATGGCCGCCCTGGCCGACGACTGCATCCTCCTCGAGAATGGCCGCGTCGCGGCCCAAGGCCCGCCCCTGCAGATTCTGGCGCGGCCGGGCCGGCTGGGTGGTCTCGACAACATCCTGCGCCTCGAAGTCGCCCGCCACGAGCCCGAGCACGGCATTACTTGGCTTGTGCTGCCCGGGCAACAGCAACTGGCCATGCCCCTGAGTACCGCTGCCGCAGGGCAGACCGTGAGCGTGGGTGTTCACGCCGACGAAATCATCCTGTGCCGGCAGCGTCCCGAGGGCCTCTCGGCGCGCAATGTCGTTCGCTGCCTGGTGGATAGCCTTGGCGCCGCAGGAACAGACAGCCTGGTCCGCCTGAAGCTGGGTGAGCTGAGGCTTCTGGCACACGTGACCCACGCCGCCGTGGAGGAGTTGGGTCTGAAGCCGGAGGGCGAGGTGTTTGCGATCATCAAGTCAAACAGCGTGATCCGGCTGGCGGTGTGAACTCAGTGCGATTTAACTATTCTTTATTGTCTCCGTATATTTCAATCCATGCGGCGTAAAGTGACACAAATGGCAGCAGTGCGGTCACGGCGTTTAGGGCGGCGCCGCAGCATGGCTGAGAATCGCATCATAAAGGCCGACAATCTGGAACTGCTCCGGTCACTTCAGGGCGGTTCTGTGGCGCTGATCTACATTGATCCGCCGTTCAACACAGGCCGTGTGCAGGCGCGCTCCCGGCTCAAAACCGTGCGAGACGACGCCAACCCTGACCGCCGCGGCTTCAAGGGCCACGGCTACCGCACCCAGAAGATGGGCGAACAGTCTTTCAGCGACCGCTTCGAGAACTTCTCGGATTTCATTCGGGCCCGATTGGAAGAGGCCTATCGGGTGCTGCATCCCAATGGGTCGCTGTTCTTCCACATCAACTATCGCGAAGTGCACTACTGCAAGGTGGAGCTGGACCGCATCTTCGGGCGCGAGTGTTTTATCAATGAAATCATCTGGGCCTATGACTATGGCGCTCGATCGCGCTCACGCTGGCCGGCCAAACATGACAACATTCTGTGGTACGCCAAAAATCCCGCGCGCTACACCTTTAACTACGACGCCATGGACCGCATTCCCTACATGGCTCCGTCGCTCGTGGGGGCCGAAAAGGCCAAGCGCGGCAAGACCCCGACGGATGTCTGGTGGCAGACGATTGTAAGTCCCACGGGCAAAGAGAAGACCGGCTACCCGACCCAAAAACCCCTGCCGATTCTGGAGCGCATCGTGCGCGTTCACAGCAATCCGGGTGACACCGTGCTGGATTTCTTTGCAGGAAGCGGAACAACGGGGGAGGCAGCTGCCAGACTGGGGCGCAGTTTCATTCTGTGCGACAACAACCCGCAGGCCATCGAAGTGATGAAGAAGCGCCTGGCCTTCGCCCAGCCGATCTTCGGGTAGCTTCAGGCTGCCAGTGGAATACCTTCCTTCACGGATTTCAGAGCCATGACATCGGCCATATAGGGGT
>JAANMT010000206.1_pt1 | contig 62378 bp, 55 predicted proteins | sample 7279711 | NCBI WGS metagenome assembly JAANMT01 (sample SAMN14094538, study PRJNA606508) | bioreactor metagenome | isolation source: A lab-scale SPAN reactor treating ammonium-rich wastewater day 1 | place: Ireland: Galway | collected 2017-01-16
CGCTCCGTGCCGCGGACCCAGGCCACCAGCCGCGCGTCGGAGGTCAGGCCCAATTTGGAAACGGCGCGGCTCCGCTGGTAGCTTCGGCCGCGCTGCACGGTGGATGTTCCGAACACCGCGTTCAGGTCATCCCAGGTCAGCGTTTCAAAGAACGAAGTGGGGGAAGATGACGAGGCCATAGCGGGGCTTCCGTGATGCGTCTCCGCGCGACGCCGCCCGACGCCGCCCCGGCGTCCAAGACCAGCAGCATCGCTCTAATTATTGTATGCGACCCAACTTGGAGCGACGACTAGTTACGCCTGCTCAGGTGGCGAAATTCCTTGGCCGCAAGGCGCCGCTACATGCTGTCGCGGCTTCGCGGCTCGGAAAGGAGAAGCGCCCAACTTCAAGAGGCGTTGCTTTGGCTGATATGTTTAGGCTCCTTCGGGGCAAATCGTTCTTGTCCTTTGCCACAAATCCGTCGCCCAAGGCCAACCCATAAACATTGACAAGCGCCTCGGTTGGGCCTCATACTGGAACGCACCCTCAGGGAGGCTTGCCGCTCGCAACGAGGACGTCTTCCGTCCCTTGTTTATGTCGACGCCTGGTTGCGTTCCTACCTGTCTGCCTCTCGCCGTTTCCCCTTCGGAGTTTGGGAGCGATCTGAACCTATGGCCAAGGCCCCGCGATACGCGCTGCTCGCGTTTTCCTGGTTTATCGGCGCCGCGCTGGTTGGGGCGGAAGAACCGAACCGCGCGGGCGTGGAATTCTTCGAGGCGAAGATCCGGCCCGTGCTCGTCGAAAAATGCTATGCCTGCCATTCGGTCGAGGCGGCGGAAAACAAGAAGCTCAAAGCCGGCCTGTTGCTGGATACGCGCGACGGATCGCAACGTGGCGGCGAGAGCGGCCCGGCGGTCGTTCCCAGCAACGTGGAAGACAGCCTGCTGATCTCGGCCCTGCGGCACGAGTCGTTCGAGATGCCGCCCACCGGGAAGTTGCCCGAGTCGGTGATCGCCGACTTCGTGAAATGGGTCGAAATGGGAGCGCCCGACCCGCGCGAGGGCCAGGCCGCGCCGGTCGCCAGCCAGATCGACATTCAAGCGGGACGCAAGTTCTGGTCGTTCCAGCCGCTGCGCAAGACTGCCCCGCCCGCGGTCCAAGACGCCGCCTGGGCGCGCACGCCGATCGACCGCTTCATTCTGGCCCGGCAGGAGCAACGGGGGTTGCATCCGAACCCGCCCGCCGCCCGCCGCACGCTCATTCGCCGCGCGTACTTCGATCTGCTCGGCCTGCCGCCCACGCCGGAAGAGATCGACGCGTTCGTGAACGACCCCGACCCGCATGCGTATGAAAAACTGATTGACCGGCTGTTGGAGTCGCCGCATTACGGCGAGCGTTGGGCGCGGCACTGGATGGACGTGGCCCGCTTCGCGGAATCGCACGGCTATGAGCAGGACTACGACCGGCCCAACGCCTACCACTATCGCGATTTTCTGATCAAAGCGTTTAACGCCGACATGCCCTACGACCAGTTCGCGCGCTGGCAGCTTGCGGGCGACGAGTTGGCGCCGGGCGATCCGCTGGCGATGATGGCCACCGGCTTCCTGGGCGCCGGCGCTTTCCCCACGCAGTTGACCGAAGCCGAGTTCGAGTCGGCCCGGTACGACGAACTGGACGACATGACCGCCACCACCGGCGTGGCGTTCCTGGGGTTGTCGGTCGGCTGCGCCCGCTGTCACGACCATAAATTCGATCCGATTCCCGCCAAGGACTATTACCGCCTGGCGGCGACCTTCACCCGCGCCATTCGTAGCGAAATCGAACTGGAGTTGGACAACGAAGCCCACCGCGCGGCGCTGGCCGCGTGGGAAAAGGACCACGCGCCACTGACCGCGGCGCTTGCCAGGTTCGAGCGCGAGGAGTTACCCGCGCGTTTCGAGCGTTGGGTCCAAGAACGCTCCCAGGCCCCAGCACCGCGGCCCGCCTGGGTGGTGCTCGACTTGGTCGAAGCCCGGTCGGCTGGCGGCGCCACGTTCGCGCCGCAGGACGATGGATCGCTGCTCGCCCAAGGCGCCAACCCCTCTCACGACACCTATACCTTCGTCGCCCACACGCACCTGACGAAGATCAACGCGATCCGCCTGGAGGCGCTCGCGCATGACTCGTTGGTGAAGCGCGGTCCCGGCCGGGCCGACAACGGCAACTTCGGCCTTGGAGAAATTACCCTCACGGCTGAACCGCTCGCGGGCGACGGCGCCGCGGTCACGGCCAAGTTGATGAATCCGCGGGCCGACTTCGAGCAGAATGGGGGCAGCCTTTCGATTGCCGCTTCGCTCGATGGCAATAAGCAGACGGGTTGGGCCGTCGATCCGCAGTTCGGCAAGGATCACGCGGCGGTGTTCGAGGTCGATCCCGCGCAACCGATTGGTTTCGACGGCGGCACGAAGTTGACCTTCACTTTGGAGTTTCAGATCAATACGAAGCATGCGATCGGCCGGCCGCGACTTTCGATCAGCACGGCCGGCGCGGCGCCCGCGCTCCACGGCGACGAGCAGCGCCAGAACATCGTGGAATCGCTGAACCTGCTGGAGAAGAACGGCGGCCGGTTGTCCGACGCGCAGCGTCAGACGCTCCTGGGGTGGTATCGCACCACGGACCCGCAATGGCAGGCGCTCAACCAGAAGGCGCAGGAGCATCTGGCCAAGAAACCGCAGCCGCAAAAGGTGAAGGTCCAAGTCACCAGCGAGGGTCTGCCGCACATGCCGCACCATGCCGACGGCCGCGGCTACCCGCACTTTTATGAGCAGACGTACTTCCTCAGCCGTGGCGACGTGAACCGCAAAGACGGCGTGGCCCCGCCGGGCTTTCTCCAGGTGTTGACCGACAGCGGAGCGGATGCGGACCATTGGGCGGTCGCGCCGCCGCGGGACAAGCCGCAGTCCACCTACCGCCGCGCCGCGTTGGCCCAGTGGATGACCGACACGGAGTACGGCGCCGGCAACCTGACGGCGCGGGTAATGGTCAACCGACTCTGGCAGCATCACTTCGGACGAGGGATCGTCGCCACGCCCAACGACTTTGGCACGCAGGGCGAGCCGCCTTCGCACCCGGAATTGCTGGACTGGCTGGCGGTTGACTTGATCGAGAACGGGTGGCGCCTGAAGCGGTTGCACAAGCTGATGATGACCAGCAGCGTCTACACGCAATCCACCGCCTTCGACGAGGCCCGGGCCGCGATCGACCGAGAGAACGTCTCTCACTGGCGCCGCGCCCCGCAACGCCTGGAAGGCGAGGCGATCCGCGACGCGATGCTGCACGTTTCGGGTCTGCTCGACGGGACGATGCACGGCCCAGGGACGCTCGATCCCAACATGCGCCGCCGCAGCGTCTACTTTTTTATCAAGCGCAGCCAGTTGATCCCGACGATGATGCTCTTTGACTGGCCCGAGCATTTGGTGAGCATCGGCGCTCGCAGCGTGACCACCATCGCGCCGCAGTCGCTCATGTTCCTCAACAGCCCGCAAGCCCGCCAGTGCGCGGAAGCTTTCGCCAACCGCCTGCCGGCGCCGCCAGCCGACGCGGTGCGCCAGGCGTACCTGCTAGCGCTAGGCCGCGAACCGCTCCAACGCGAACAACAGGCGGCGGCCGCGTTCTTGGCCCAACAAAGCGAAATGCACCAGAAAGCCGGCCACGCCAACGGCGCGCGTCTGGCCCTGGTGGATTTCTGCCAAGCGCTGATGAGCACGAACGAATTCGCCTATGTAGAGTAACCCAGTGTGGTGCACTCGCGGAGCGAGTGCACCACACTTACTAAAGTGCATCACACTTGCCAGGTGGCTCCCCTTATGACTCAACCTGATTTCTCTCTTCTCCCGTCGCGGCGCGAGATGCTGCGGCGCGCCGGCTGCGGCTTTGGTTTGGTCGCGTTGGCCGGACTGCTGCAGGACGAAGGCCTCTTGGAGGCCGCGACGCTGGGCGACCGGGCACTCAACCCGCTGGCGCCGCAACCGTCGCACTTTGCGGCCAAGGCCAAGCGGGTCATTTGGATCTTTGTGAACGGCGGCCCCAGCCACGTAGATACCTGGGACTACAAGCCGGGTCTGGAAAAGTGGAACGGCAAGTCGATCCGCGACTTCGACCCCGAGTTCAAGAACACCACCGGCTTCTTCAAGAACCAGGTGGGCGCCTTGATGAAGTCGCCGTTCAAGTTCACGCCTCGCGGCCAGTCGGGAAAGATGGTCTCGGAAATTTTCCCGCGGCTGGGAGAGCACGTGGACCGTATGGCGTTTATTCATTCGGGCCATACCGAGTCGAACAACCATTCGCCGGCATTGTTCATGATGAACTGCGGCCTGCCGCGGATGGGCTTCCCCTGCGTCGGCTCCTGGGTCACTTACGGCCTGGGGAGTGAAAGCCGCGATTTGCCCGGCTTCGTGGTGATGAGCGACCCCAAGGGCCGCGGGTTGCCCAAGGGGCACGCCGCCAACTGGAGCGCGGGCTTTCTGCCCGGCGTCTACCAAGGAACGCACCTGCGCCCCACGGGCGACCCGATCGACAACCTTAAGCCTCCCGCGATCCTGACGCCCGAGTTGCAGCGTTCGCAACTGGACTTGCTCAAGCAACTCAACGAGACGCACCGCGAGCGATTGACGGCCGACGGCGAGTTGGCGGCGCGGATCGAAAGTTTTGAGCTGGCGTACCGCATGCAGTCGTCGGCGCCCGAGGCGATCGATATCGAAAGCGAACCGGAGTACATTCACCGCCTCTACGGATTGGGGAACTCCGAGTGCGATCACTTCGCCCGGCAATGCCTGGTGGCCCGGCGGCTGGTGGAGCGGGGTGTGCGGTTCGTGCAAATCTACTCGGGCGGCATGGAGAACCAGCGCTCGTGGGACGGGCATATCGACATCGAAGGCAATCACCGCCAATTCGCCGGCGAGACGGATCAGCCCGTCGCGGCCCTGTTGACGGATCTTTCCGAACGCGGCCTGCTCGACGAGACGCTGGTCGTCTGGTGCGGTGAGTTCGGCCGCTTACCAATCGCCCAGACCGGCGCCAAGCCGGGACGCGACCACAACCCGCATTGCTTTACCGCCTGGTTGGCGGGCGGCGGCGTGAAAGGGGGCGTCAGCTACGGCGAGTCCGACGAAGTCGGCTACAAGGCCGCCGTCGATAAGGTCCACGTCAACGACCTGCACGCCACGCTCTTGCACCTGCTGGGCATGGACCACGAGCGACTGACGTTCAAATACAACGGCCGCGACTTCCGTTTGACCGACGTCGCCGGCCGCGTGCTCAAAGCGATCGTCGCGTAGCGCCGGAAAATTTGAAACCGGGGAAACCACAGCCAGGGCGCCCGTGATTATTGATTGCCACGTGCATGTTTGCGCGGCAACGCCAGCGCATGGCGTCGTGTCGGCGCGTTTGCGGCGGAGGTTCAGCTTTTTGTATATTCGCTGGCGGCTGGGGCTGTCGTTCTTCGCCGACGACGAGCAACTCGAGCGGGACGTGGCGGATCGGCTAATCCAGACGGTGGAGCAGGCCCAGGAACTTGACGCCGCGGTGGCGCTTGCGTTCGATTGGCCGTATGACGACGAAGGCCGCCGCGACGACGCCCATACGCACCTGGCGGTAACCAACGATTACGTGGCCGACCTGGCGCGGCGACACTCCAAGTTGCGGTTCGGCGCGTCGGTCCATCCCTACCGCAAGGAAGCGCTAACCGAATTGGAGCGCTGCGTGGCCGCGGGGGCGGTGTTGCTCAAGTGGCTGCCCGTGGTGCAGAACATTAACATGGCCGACCCGCGCTGTCTGCCGTTTTACGAGGCATTAGCGCATTATCGTCTGCCGCTTTTGTGCCATACCGGCGGCGAGCTTTCTCTGCCTTGCTACCGGGGCGCCGCCCAATACGCCGATCCGGCGCTCCTGAGGCCGGCGCTGGAACGCGGCGTGACGGTCATCGCCGCGCATTGCGGCACGCGCTCCCGTCCGCTGGAGACCGATTACCTGCCGACGTTTTTGCGCATGGCCCGCGAATGGGAGCGCTTCTACGGCGACACCGCGGCGTTATGCGTGCCGACGCGCTCCTACGCGTTCAAGCATCTTTTGACCGATGACGCGGTCCGGCAAAAACTGGTGCATGGCAGCGACTGGCCGATTGTCGCCATTCCACCAGCGCGGGTCGGGCTTGGCGCCTCGCTGCGGCTCCTCGCGCGCGAAGGGAATTGGCTACGGCGCGACGCGCGGATCAAACAACGACTGGGCCTGGACGACGCCTATTGGCGCCGCGCCGCCACGTTGCTCCGCGCCCCCAACGCGGCACGGTAGACCTCGTGCGGTCCCGCGCTCCTCGGCATTCTGCGAAGCGCCGCCGTGGTGCGGTAAAATCTCCCAGGACGCATTGCCAGGCGCCGGGTGGGTCGGTTAACGTGGGGGCCGCGTCGATCCTTCTCTTTTCTACTGCGGAGAGTCTTATGAATCGCCTGTGCATGGTGTTGGGTGTGGTCGTGTTGTTGGCGCCGGCGGCGGGCTGCGGGCCGTCGTTGGAGTCGAAGCTACTGGGTCGCTGGCAGGTCGATATGCAAAGCGTCGATATCGAGAAGGTCGTCCAAGACAAGATTCAAGAACAACAGGCCGAAGGAAACGAGATGGCCGCCGCCATGGGGCAATTCGCCGCCACCATGATGAAGTCCATGATCGAAGGCATGAACATCGAAACCGAGTTCCGCCCCGACCATACCGTGCAGTCCAAAGTGAGCATGAACGTCTTGGGCCAGACCAAGGAGCAAACCCAATCGGGCACATGGCGCGTCGAGGCAACCGGCGATAATCAACTGACCGTGGCGGTCACCATGGACGACGGCAAGACGAACACCATCAACGTCAAATTTGTCGATGACAATCGCTTTAACGCTTCCGGTTCGATCCCCGGCGCCGGAGACCAAGAAGTGACGTTCGTGCGCGTCGCCGAAAGCGCCGGCGCCTAAGCCACACTTTTGGCTCACGTTGCCGTCGCGCATTGGTTACTTCCCGTCGCTGGGAGGCGGCGGGGTTGCCCGTCCGGCGAAGAATGTCAGGTAGATCGCTTCGGCCGAATAGCCTTCATCCCCCAGGGCGAAAGCCTTCGTGCTCGCGGGGTTCAAGTAAACGACAAACCCGTACCCCGCCAGGAGCAGCGCCGTGGGCAGGCACAAGAACAGCGGGAAGGTCGCCAATCCCAGGCAGAAGGCTACCAGCCCCAACGTGCGGCCGCGGTAAAATAAGTTGCGAAACCCGACCGCCACGTGCACCAGGCCGGGTATCACGCCCGCCAGGCCCATGACCAGGTAGATTACCAGCATCATGCGGGCGGCCACCTCGGGATCGGGGGCGCCTTCTTGCTGCATTTGCGGGTCGGCGGCCATCATTGCGGCCATGGCCGATGGAAACACGAAGGCCATGATCGTCAGGACGCCGCCGAAGCCCAGTTCAAAGAATCCCTGGACCATCATCAGCACCGCCACCACGCGGATGTGCCCCGCGAGGCCCGGCGCTTGCGGCGGCGGGAGCGGCCCCGGTTCGTCGCTGCGCGTGGCGTGGTGCGTTGGCGCCGTGTAGGGATTCGACATGAACGACAACCGTCCGGCGAGGATTATTCAGATGCCGCGAGCGCGGCGATCAGCCGTTCCACATCGTCCTCGTGGTTGTACGCATGGGGGCTGATGCGCAAGGCGTCGTCGCGATGGCTTAACACCACGCCCGCTTGCAACAAGCGCTGCCGTTCCAGTTTAAGGTCGCGGTCGGAGAGTTGAAAGGAGACAATGCCGCTGGCGTGCTCGCGTTCGCGCCGGCTAATAATCCTGGCGCCGGACTCCTCCAAGCGGCGGCAGGCGTAATCGGTGATCTCTAGCACGCGCTCCGCCACGGGCGACTGCCGTGGCCCCACGCCCAACGACGTCAGCAGTTCAAGACTCGCTCCCAGTCCAATCATGCCGACCATGTTTTGCGAGCCGCCTTCGTACCGGGCCGCCTCGGGCCGGACGCTCATCTCGATGTGCGAATAGTCCCGCCACTGCCGCACGCTATGCCATCCCACGTTCAGAGGACGCAGTAAATCGAGGTGTTCTTGGCGAACGAAGAACACGCCGGCGCCTTCCGGGCCGAGCATCCACTTGTGCCCATCGGCGGCGAGAAAATCGACCCCCGACGCGCGCACGTCGAGCGGGAACACCCCCAGGCCCTGAATGGCGTCAAGGAACAGCAACGCGCCGCGGTCGTGCGCCAGTTGCGCCGCCTGGCGCACGTCAAGGCGATAGCCACTGGCGAAGCCGACCCAACTGACCGCGACGATCCGGGTTCGCGCGTCGCACGCCTGCGCCAAGCGATCGAGATCGACCACGCCGTTTTCGACCGCCACCCGGCGCGCTTCCACGCCCCGGCTTGCCAGGTTGAGCCACGGGTACTGGTTCGTGGGAAACTCGTTGGCCAGCATGACCACGTTGTCTCCCGCTTGCCAGGGATACCCCTCGGCCACGAAGTTGACGCCGGCCGTGGTGTTGGGAACCAGCGCGATTTCTTCGGGTTGCGCGGCAATCAACGCGGCAGCGGTCTTGCGCACCGCTTCCACCTGCTGAGACCAGCGAAGCCAGACGGTGTCGCCTTCTTCGACCGCCTCCCGCGCCCACGCGGCGACCGCTTCGCCCGCCGGCGTGGGGAGCGGCGCCACCGCAGCGTGGTCGAAGTACGCCCACTTGCGGGCCACCGGCATCAGGCGACGAAACTCGGTCCAAGGGTGTTGGGCGTTGGTCATGGGTCGTCGGCTTTTGCTCGTCGGTTGTTGGAAAGCGGGTAGAAGGCTCCGCGGGAGAGCGGAAACCGTGCAATGGATTGCGGTTTCGCGGCAGTAATGGCGTCGCGCAGGGTTAACAAAACCGTTATGCTTCTCTCGCCCACGCAAGGAGGCGTTTACCGCGAGCCACGGTTTGTTGGCCCGGCGGGCGCGGTTTTGACGATGAGGGGAATAACCGTCATCATCCCCCAAGCCGGCGCCGTCCTGGCGATCGCACTCCGCCGCAGACGCGAAAACCCTTCCATATTCTCAAATTCCCGCGGTTTTCTCACGTCCCAATGGCTTGTGGATGACAAGCGATTTTGTTGAATTATACTAACTCCAAAACGGCAACCCGCCAGGGCGACACCCATGACTGGCTACGCACCCTCGAGGAATCTCTTCATGCCCAAGGCGCTGTGCATTACGGGGATGGTGATTTCCATCCTCCTGGCGATCCTCTTTTTTACGGACTTGTTGGGCGGGTGGTTTTTTCCGACGTTGGCGCCGTTCGGGGGGGCCAGCTATAAGTCATGGATGGGCATCTGGTTCTTGCTCTGCGCGGCCGTGCTGGGCTGGCTGAGCTGGACGACCTTGAAGGAGCAATAATCAGGCCGTTGTTCTTGGCTCTTTCCCGAAGAATCGCCGAGGCCGCGGGGAGGCGGACTTTCCCGAGATAAAGAACCACGGATGGCGCCCATGGGCGCGGGTGAGAAGAAAGTTAAGGAACACGCCATCCAGCATGGTTGCACAGGCGGGAGTTCGCGCGGCAGCGCGTTTGAAATCGCCCGTGCAAGGGCGCCTACGCCGCGCGTAGAATGGACCGGGCGGGCGTGGTGGGAAGCGGCTGCATCCACTCTGCCGCCAATCGGCTGAGGCTTTCCATGCGAAGTTGGCCGCGCCCGACAGCGCGGGCCGCATAGCGAAGGACGCTTTCGACCGCTTGTAGCCGCGGATCGCGTTCCGCTAGACCGGCCACGTCGAGGATGATTTGGGCGAAGCCACTCATGGCAATGGCCTTGCGCACCGCGCCGCGGCCGGCGCCGGCGCCTGTTCCAAACCAAGCGCCCCGCTGAGGAAGCGTGGCCGACGGCGGCGCCTCCCAAACGCCGTGCCGCAGCGATTGGGGTTGCAGGGCGGCCAGCGCGCGACGGGCGCCCGCACGGGACTGCCGCACGACGCAGACGCTGTGCTTGACCAGCAAATCGTAATGGTCTCGCGGAACGCGGGCGCCGCACAGGGCAAGCGTGCTCAGCGAAAGCCCGGCGCCGCAGGCCGCTCCCATGCGTCGTTCCAGTTGCCGCGCGAACTGCGGCCGCCCCGCTTCGGAGCCAACCCACGTTGATTCTCCGAGCAGTGCGATCTCGTGCGCTGCACCGGTTTCGCGAATGCGGCCGATGGCGTCGGACTGGGCGGGTTCGGCAGCAGCCCACGTGGCCGAGAGTTCGTAGAGATCAAATAGTTCCAGAAGCCGCGTCAGGATGGCGGTTTCCTGTTTGGGGCCGTGCTTACCCCCGGCGCCGCCGAGGTTCAAATCCACTGTAATCGCTAACGCGCCGAGTCGCCCTGCGGCCATCGTGTCTATCCTTGACGAGGCAAGATCAGGAGTTCGCATCTTCCATCGGTCCTGGGAAGGGCGATTCTGCATGGAGCAGTGACGGTCTGGCGCGGTGCGGCAAGATGTAGGAATGACGCCCTTCGACCTGTGCGGCCCGTAACGGTCGTAACGCTTCCGCTTCAGTCGTTCCTGGAAAGCGCGCACCCTGGGCATACGATGCGACCACGCGCAAAGCAGTTGTGAATGTCTTGAAAAGTAGGTCCCGTCTGCCGGACGGGACCTTCCCCTAGCGTGGCGTTGGGGCGGTTCGGCGGGAAGAAGGCTCCCGCTCGGCAAGCGGGGCCTACCCAAGATTTCCGTTCTCCCAGCGAGTGGACCCCACGGCCTTGTCTCGTTAAGATGCGGCCGGTTTCTGCCCGATTTCCCTTGCCCGTGAACCAAATCGTTATGGCCGTTTACCTCCTCGCGACGCTCGATACGAAAGGCCCCGAGGCCGCGTTCGTGCGCGACCGGCTGCGCCAGTTGGGCGTCGCGGTGACGATGGTCGATACGGGGTGCTTGGGCGAGGCGCCGTTTGCCGCCGATGTGACGCGGGAAGAGGTCTTCGCCGCCGCGGGCGTCTCGCTGGCGGCGGTGCGAGACAAGAACGACCGAGGCGAAGCGGTCACCGCCGCCGCGCGCGGCGCGGCCAGGATCGTGGCCGATGCGTACCAGGCGGGCCGCCTTGACGGCGTGCTGGGACTGGGCGGGTCGGCCGGAACCACCGTCGGCGCCGCCGCCATGCGGTCGCTCCCCGTGGGCGTTCCCAAGCTGCTGGTCAGCACGCTCGCTTCAGGGCAGGTGCGGCAGTACGTGGGCGACCGCGACATTCTGATGATGAATTCGGTGGTTGACATTGCGGGGGTGAATCGCATTAGCCGGATGGTCCTTGCCAACGCCGCGGCCGCCCTGGCGGGCATGGTGCGGCATCGGCCCGAACCGTCGCCGCACGACAAGCCGCTGCTGGCGGCCACCATGTTTGGCGTCACCACGCCCTGCGTGCAGCACGCGCGGCAAGTGCTGGAGGACGCCGGTTATGAGGTGTTGGTGTTCCATGCAACCGGCAGTGGCGGCCAGGCGATGGAGTCCCTCATTGCTGAAGGACTGATCGCCGGCGTCTTGGACATGACCACCACCGAGTTAGCCGACGAGTTGGTGGGCGGCATTCTCTCGGCTGGCCCCAACCGCCTGACCGCCGCCGGTCAGCGTGGCGTGCCCCAGGTGATCTCCGTCGGCGCATTGGACATGGTCAACTTTGGCCCCCGCGACACGGTTCCCGCAAAGTTCGCCCATCGGCAGTTTTACGAGCACAATCCCACGGTAACGCTGATGCGCACCACTGCAGAGGAGAACGCACTTCTGGGGGCCGAGATTGGCCGCAAGGCGTGTGCAGCAACCGGGCCAACGGTGATTTTTCTTCCCCTGCGGGGCGTCTCGGCCATTGACGCCGAAGGTAAGCCGTTTGACGATCCCACCGCCCGTGCCGCGCTGTTTGAGGGGATTCGCCAGCAGGGCGGCAACGTGGAGCGACACGAACTGGACCATCACATCAACGATCCGCAGTTCGCCGCAGCCGCCGCCCGAAAACTTCTCGAACTGCTTCGCCAGAAAACGCGGTTAAAGTGACGCGGTTTGAAGGCTCGACTTCAAGGATCACGATCTTGCCTTGCAACAAACCCTTGACGAAGGCGGCCTGAGAGGTTGTGAATGTTTGGCCAAATCGTCGTAGCGGCGGCGCGAGCGCGGCCGAAAACTGCGGCATTTAGCGAAGCATTCGGCGGCGCTCGCGCCGCCGCTACCGAAAGATTCGCAACCTCTGATCTCTGGAGTTGAGGCAGCTTGGCGAAAGCCGGGAAAATCGTGGTCTTGGATAACCGTGGGGACCTAACTTGACCGCGCGGGGGCGTCGGTTACAATTCCCATTGGCTATTCTGGTGGGCGTGTTCGCAAATCCACCAGTATTGGCTAGTTAGGACGCACCTCGAGCCACTCGCCCAGGACTGACGGCATGATGATGGCTCTTCCTTGCGGCATGTGGCGCGCCTGGCATGCGCCGGCGAAGATTAACCTATTTCTTGAGGTGCTGGCCAAACGCAGCGATGGGTTCCATGAGATTGAAACCCTCATGGCGCCGATTAACTTATGTGACACCCTATTTTTTTCCCCGACAACGGAAGGGAAGATCGAACTCGCGTGCCGGTGGGCCTCGCCAGACGGAACGAAGCGCCAAGCGCCAAGCCATTCTCCCCTAGATTCTCACCGCGATTCTTCGTGCAGCCCGGCTTCGGCTCATGTTCTCGGCGACCTGCCACCGGAAAAAGACAACCTCGTCTACCGCGCCGTCGCGCTTCTTCAGGAGCGAGCCGGGGTGGAGGCGGGGGCGGCGTTGCGGCTGGTCAAACGCATTCCGTCGGCGGCGGGCTTGGGCGGCGCGTCGAGTGACGCGGCCTGTGCGCTGTTGGCCGCCAACGACGGCTGGGGTTTGCGCTGGTCTCGTTCCCGGTTAAGGGACTTAGCGGCCGAGTTGGGAAGCGATATTCCTTTCTTCCTCGGTCGCGGCCCCGCGCTATGTCGCGGTCGGGGCGAGCGGATCGAACCGGTGGAGCGTCTTCCCCGCCTGCATGTGGTGGTGGTGCGGCCTCCCTTCGGTCTCTCGACGGCTCGCGTCTACGCGCATTGTCGTCCCGCCGATACGCCGCAACGCGTGGAGCGTTTACTTACCGCCCTGCGAGTAGGAGACCTGGCGGCGACGGGCGCCGCCCTGGTCAATCGGTTGCAGGCGTCGGCTGAAGCGCTCTCGCCTTCCGCGGCGCAATTGGCGCGCGAGTTGGACCGTTTGGATGTCGGGGGACGTCAGATGAGCGGCAGCGGGTCCAGTTACTTCGCCTTGTGCCGCAGCGCTCGCCACGCCCGATGCGTGGCCGCCAGGCTGCGAGCGCGGAACGTGGGCGCGGTGTTCGCCGCCGTGACGGACAACCAGACGTAAAGGAGAGGCGTCGTGGAAATCACCGAGGTCCGCGTGAAGTTGATGGAAGACCCTGACGATCGCTTGCGCGCCTTCTGCTCGATCACTTTCGATAACTGCTTTGTGGTGCGCGATCTGAAGATCATCGAAGGCGCGACCGGTCCCTTCGTGGCCATGCCCAGCCGCAAGCTGACGTTTCATTGCCCCAAGTGCGGCGGCAAGAACCACCTGCGCGCCAACTACTGCAACCAGTGCGGCCACCGGATGCGCGAACACCCGGTGCGCGACCAGGAGGGCCGAGTCAAACTTTACGCCGACATCGCCCACCCCATCAATTCCGAATGTCGCGAGGTAATTCAAAATCGCGTCATTCAGGAGTTTCTCGCCGAATTGGAACGCAGCGGACAACCGGGCTACGTGTCGCGTTACGATGACGAGTACGTCGAAGACGACTTCGAGGCCAGCGACTTCGAAGAAGCCGGCCCGAGCGAAGGCCGCACGCTGCGCGCCGATGCTCCGGAACCACTCGCTGGTCCGCACGTGAAGTCGCCGCAACCGCCCGTGTCGGAACCCGCCCGACCGCACGAACACCCCACGTCCGAGCCAAGCGAAGGACAGGACGCTTCGGAGCCGAGAACCAGTTCCTTTGGCGAAGGGATCTTTAGTGAAGGCGAACGGGAAGACTAGGGCGCCGGGCGCTTGATGCGCGCCTTGATTTTCAGAGACAGTTCCTCTCTGGCGAGTTATGATGGAACTTTGATTTTTCGTCTTGCGCGCCGCGTTACGAGCGCCTTATTTTGCTGTGCCACCGAAACTCCCCACTCGCTCTCCGGCTCCGACTTCCCAACCGCCGCCGATGCGCCATTCGTGGCGGCCACGGTTTGGGTTGGGCGCCATGCTGTTGGTGATGTTGGTGTGCAGCGTCATGTCGTCGGCGGGATATTATCTGGTCCGCGGCAACTTGGCGCGGCCCGGCCAGTCGGGCGAAAGCGGCCATTCGCTGCAACTGGTGTTTCTGCTTATCACCCTGGCGGCGCCGTTGCTGTTGGCGGTCGCCATGAGCCTCGTGCTGCAATTCTCCCGTTACGTCAACCGCCGCAAACCGTAGCTTGGCCTGTTCCACGCGACGAGTAATGCGCACTCGCTCCGCGATTGGGAATTTAAGTAGGTTCCGCTTGCCGCGCGGGACATTCTTCCCGCCCGAACCGCCCTAATGCGGCGCTGGCGGAAGGCCCCGTCCGGCAGACGGGACCTCCTTGCCGAAACATTCACAGCCGCTCCGAGAGGGCGCCTTCCCGTGGTCGTTCCTGTCGCTGTGGATCAACCTCTCCCTCCAAGAGCACATTCGCCAGATTGAACCCGACAGCCAGCCCTGGACGACTGGGAAAACGGGGAAGTAGCCCGAGCGAAGGCAGCGTTTCGGGTTGTCAGAGCGATCGGCTCCAGTGTTGGTTTTTTCGTCATTTCGCAGTCAAAAACCGGGCGAACCGACCGCGTTTTTCCATCGCCACCGGCGATTTGTCCTTATTTCTCGCCGCGGCACGGAAGTTGCGTTGTGGGAACGGGAATTTAGCATCCACAACATTCTCCCGCCACGGTCTTTCCCATGCGTTCGCGTCGTTCTCCTGGTTTTACGTTGGTGGAACTGTTGGTGGTCATCGCCATCATCGGCATTCTGGTGGCGCTGCTGCTGCCGGCGGTGCAGGCCGCGCGCGAGGCGGCGCGGCGCAGCCAATGTGTGAACAACCTCAAACAGGTGGCGCTCGGGTTTCACAACTTTGAAAGCACGTTTAATCATTTGCCGCTGGCCTATACCGACTCGGCCTCGTGGGGCAAGAATAACTGGGCGCCCTTTGTGCTGCCCTACTTGGAACAGCAAAACTTGATTGACGGATACGACCTCAAAACCAACTGGTGGGAGAACCCCAATCGGCCGTTGGTGGCGAATCACCTGGCCGTGTTGCAATGTCCGTCGACACCCTTTCCCATGCGGTATCAAGACAAGCCCGAATCAACGCCGCCGAACAAGACCGGCGCATGCGGCGATTACTTCACGCCCGCGGGAGTGCATCCCGACATTAATCTTGTCTTGCCATCCAGCCAGCAGTTCCCTACCGGCGCCGACCTGCGCGGGGCCATTTATTTCTACGCCAGCGACAACCCACAAAACTCCCTGGCGGCCATTCTGGATGGCACATCGAATACGATCCTGCTGGGTGAATGCGCTGGCCGCGAAGATGTGTACCGGCGGCGCACGCGGCATCCGGTGGACTATACCGGCAGTCCTCCGGTGCGCGCGCGAGGCGGCGCCTGGGCCACGACCGACAACGCCTATGAGATCGGTCAGCGGAACGCCTGGAAGCCGGCCTTTGGCCCCATTCCCGGCGACGTGAGGATCAACAACTCCAACGAGTGGGGGCACTGTTTTTACAGTTTCCATCCCGGCGGGGCGAACTTCGCTTATGCCGATGGCTCGGTGCGGTTCATCGCCGAGTCGATTCCCTTGTATCCGCTGGCCGCACAGGTGACGCGCGCCGGCGGCGAGGTGGAAACGGGCTATTAAGCGATCTCGCGCCGTGTCTTCCGAAATAGCCCCATCTTTGGCCCGCAGCGCGGAAATTCCGCAAACGAAACAGCAGGGGAGCTTTTGCATGTCGCGATGGCGGACGGTTTTGCTTTTAATCCCTTGGACGGTCTTGTACCTGGGGTGTAGCGGCTCGGAAGGGCCGCGTTGCTATCCGGTGCGGGGACAGGTCCTTTACCGGGGCCAACCGCTGGCGGAAGCGATGGTGGTGTTTCACCCGGTCGAAGTTGTCGCCAGCGCAACCCCGAAGCCAATCGCCTATACCGACGCGCAGGGCCATTTCCAATTGACAACCTGGCAGACGCACGACGGCGCGCCCCTGGGCGAGTACGCAATCACCGTCGAGCTGCGCGAAGCGCGGCTAATCGGCGAAGAAATGACGCGCGACGGCCGCAACCTCTTGCCCCCGCCATACGCCGATCCAAAACAAACGCCCCTCCGCTACACCGTGGTGGAGGGAGACAACGCCGTTCCTCCGTTGCAGCTCAGCGCCCGCCCGTAATATTCGACTCCGCCTCTCTGAGGTTGTGAATCTTTCATGCCTACCTGAAAAGCACTCTAGCCATCAACCCTTACGGCGCGCGTAGCCGCACCGTTGCTTTCTTCGGCTTGGCGGGGCTGTTAAATTAGGCGCCGGTGCAATTGCTTGTGCATTCTACTTTCCTTGCAGGAGTTGTTCTCATGCTGCGATGCGTACGCGCTTTCGTCCTCGCCTTGACGGTGCTTGTTGCGGGGGTCGTTTCGGCGGAAGAAAAACTCCAGGCCTTGATCGTGGAGGGGCAGAACAATCATGGGGTCTGGCCGAAGACCACGCAAATGATGAAGAAATACTTGGAAGAGGCAGGCTTGTTCACGGTGGACGTAGCGCGCACGGCCCCGCAAGGGACCGACCCCAACTTCAAGCCCGAGTTCTCCAAGTACGACGTGGTCGTGTCGAATTACAATGGCGCCCCGTGGCCCCCAGAGACGCGGGCGGCGTTTGTCGATTACGTGAAGGGCGGCGGCGGGTTCGTGGTGGTGCACGCCGCCAACAACGCCTTCGGCGACTGGAAGGAGTACAACGAGATCATCGGCCTGGGCGGTTGGGGAGGCCGGAATGAGAAGTCCGGCCCCTACGTCTATTACGACAAGGAAGGCCAACTGGTGCGCGACGAAAGCCAAGGGAGCGGCGGCCATCACGGCCCGCAGCATCCGTTCTTGATTATCACCCGCAACCAGGACCATCCCATCACCCGCGGGATGCCGTCGAGTTGGATGCACGCGCAGGACGAACTCTACGACATGCTGCGCGGCCCCGGCGCCAACATGCGAGTGTTGGCCACCGCTTTCGCCTCGCCCGATAAAGGCGGCACGGGCCGGCATGAGCCGATGATCTTCACCGTCACATATGGCAAGGGGCGCGTGTTCCACACGCCCATGGGCCACGCCGACTATTCCATGGAGTGCGTCGGCTTCATCGCCACGCTCCAACGCGGCGCCGAATGGGCCGCCACCGGAAAGGTGACCCAGGAGCTGCCCCAGGATTTCCCCACGGCCGACGAGCTGAAGTCGCGCAAGTTCGAGCCAACCCCGTAAGCCCAAACCCGTAGCCAGCTCTACTGGCTGCGAGCGCGGCGGGCAAACACGGGACGCGCTAGGCACGAGGGTTGCAAGAGAAAGGCCGTTCCCTTCTCTTCCTCGCAGGCGTCGAATGAAAACGGCATTCGTGGTCTTGCTTACGGTCGCCTGGCTGGTAAGCGGCGCGGTCCGCGCGCAGGCTCCAACACCCGAAGCGACGCCCGCCAACGAAGACGGTCCCTCGGCCCCCAAGCAGGTCGAGGTGGAGCCGATTGCCGCGGACGAGGCGATCAAGGAGCGACTCGTCCGCATCCTTCGCGCGACCGAATGGTTCGATGACCCGCACGTCGAGGTTGACGAGGGTGTCGTATTCCTGTCGGGCCAGACAGCCATGCAGGAGTACCGCGAGTGGGCTGGAAAGCTAGCGCAAAACACCCAAGGCGTGGTGGCGGTCGTGAACCGCATCGAAACGACGCGCCGGTCGGTATGGGATTTCAGCCCGGCCGTAGAGGAGGCGCGAGCGCTGGGACGCGGCGCCGTCGAGTCTTTGCCCACGCTTGGCGTGGCCTTCACGCTCTTGGGCTTGACGGCTTTGGCTACTTGGACCGCGCGGCGCGTGGCGCGCTCGACGCTTCAAGGCCGGTTGCGGAATCCTCTGTTGCGGCAACTGGCCGCGAACGCGGTGGCCGCGCTGGCGCTGATCCTGGGCGTCTACCTGGTGCTGCGAATCTCCGGACTTTCGCGGTTGGCGGTCACCGTGCTAGGCGGTACGGGCTTATTTGGCCTGGTGGTCGGCATTGCTTTTCGCGACATCGCCGAGAACTTTCTGGCGAGCATCCTGCTGAGCGTGCGGCGGCCGTTCGAGATCGGCGACTTGATCGATGTGGATGGCAAACTGGGCATGGTGCAAGCCGTCACCACGCGCGGCACGTTGTTGATGACCTTTGAGGGGAACCACATCCATATTCCCAACTCCATGGTCTACAAAAGCGTCATTCGCAACTATACGTCCAACCCCAACATGCGGCTCGATTTTATCGTGGGGATCGGCTACGACGACACCATCGCCCATGCACAGGAAGTCGGCATGCGGGTGCTGCGCGAGCATCCGTCGGTGCTGGCCGACCCGGAACCGCTGGTGTTGGTCGAGCAACTCGGCGCTTCCGCGGTCAACCTGAAATTCTACTTCTGGGTGAACATCCGCGAGCACAGCACCATCAAGGTACGCTCGGCAGCCATGCGCATGGTCAAGCGCGCGTTTCAGGACGCCGGCATTTCGATGCCTGATGACGCCCGCGAGGTGCTTTTCCCCAAGGGCGTGCCGGTACAGATTCTTTCGTCCGAACCACCGGTTGAAGAGGAAGCGCGGGAAGCCCCGTCTCATGCGCCCGCGAGTCCCGCGCAACAGGAACGCGCGAGCAGCCAGGCCGAAGGCGGCCTGGGAAGCGAAACCGAAACCATCGAAGCCCAGGCTCGTCAAGCGCGGCAACCGATTGCCGGCGAAAACCTGCTGACCCTGGAAGACAAGCCGAACTCTTAAGCGGGCGATCGTCTGGGTCGAAGTCCGAACGCCTTGCTGGCTCTCCCCGCCCCCGCACTCTGGCGGTCTTACGTCGCCTGGAATGGGATCTCCTGGACGAATCGCAATTCTCTTTTCTGGCGCCCGAATTGCTCTAGTAAGACCGCAGGCTACTTTACCATCTTTAGGAGAGAATCATTATGGCTATCGAGAACTTACAAGACGCGTTGCTTGAGGAACTTCGAGACGTGCTGAGCGCGGAAAAGCAAATCACCAAGGCGCTCAAGCAGATGGCGAAGAAGGCGTCGAACGAACAATTGCAAGCGGCGTTCGAAGAACACCTGGAACAGACGGAAGGCCAAATCGGACGGTTGGAGAAGGCGTTTGAGGTGCTGGATCGCAAACCGCGGGCGAAACACTGCGACGGGATGGAGGGCCTGATTGAAGAAGGCAAAAAGATTCTCGAGGAGGAAGCAGCGCCCGATGTGCTGGACGCCATGTTGATCGCCGCGGCGCAAAAGGTGGAACATTACGAGATCGCCACCTACGGCACGCTATGCGCTTGGGCCGAAAACCTGGGACTCACCGAATTGGCCCAGCTCCTGCAGGAAACGTTGGACGAAGAGAAACAGACCGACGAGAAGCTCACCGAACTCGCGGCCCAGATCAACCAACAGGCGCAGACGGCCCAAGTTGAGTAGGGCGCCCCGCCATTGTCTGGCAACCGTTTGGCGGCGGGGCGGCCGAGTCTTCGTCCTGCCGCCCGCAAAGCACAAGGTTTGGTGGGTCGCGAAGACTTGACCCACCCTACTTGGATGCCGCGGCGGTTAAATGGTCAATTGGCGGTCGCGGGCGACGACGGGCCAGCACTCGTTTGCCTGACCTTCGCTCACCACATACACCTCTTTGTGCAGCGCGGAGGTCGGGCAGATGTGGCGGGGGATGGCCAATAACTCGTCACCTGGCTCGTAGCGTTGCGCTTCGGGCGTTTCCAATACCAGGTGCTCCTCGTTGTGCAACACTTCCTTCGCGTTGGGCAAGTCGGGGAACCGCACGCGCCGCCCCGCCGGTTGATCACCCGATACAGCCTTGTAACCCAAATCCAGTGTCAACCGATCCGGCGCCGGTCGGCTAATGACCCGTGTCAGAAGCATGGCGGCGGGCGCAAAATCAAGATCGGGGAACATGTCGCCGTAGCCGGCATCGTGGAATACGCAGGTGCCGGGGCTTAGCTCCAGGCCGGGCAATTCCATTTGAGCGTAAATCGGGAACGAACCCGTCCCGCCCGCGACCACGCGGGGGACGGGCAAGCCGCGGCTGAGCAATCGCTCGCGAAGCTCCAGCACCGGCTCCCAACCGGCGTTCACGGCTTGGCGTCGTTCTTCCAGCGACGTTTGATGGTTCTGCCCGTCGTAGACGTGCAGCCCGTCGGCCGTGACTCCCGGCGTCTCCATGATCCGCTGATACAGCTCCTCGGCCTCTAGACTCACGGGCAGTCCCGTGCGGCGCAGACCGGTGTCGATGTCCAAGAGCACGCCGATGGTCCTACCGGCGGCCTGCATTGCCGCCGCTAGTTCCGCCAGAGGGCGCGGATGATCGGCTGTCACGCGCAGGCTGACCTCGGGATAAGCCTCTTGAAACGCCACCGCGCGGCGGATGTTGGGACCGACCAGGTTGTACGCCAGAAGCATATCCTTGACCCCGGCTTGGGCGAGCATTTCCGCTTCGGCCAAGGTGGCGCATTTGTGCTTATCGATGCCCAGCGTCAACTCCCACTCGATGATTTGCCGAATCTTATGCGTTTTGCAGTGCGGGCGCAGCCGCTGGGGACCGCCCGCAATGGCGATCATTTTCTTAAGGTTGTCTTCAAGAACTTCGCGAAAAACGAGCAGCGACGGCGAATTCAGGGCCGAGGTGTCGGCAATGCGATAGCGAGGATGCATAAGAACAAGACGCCAAGAGAACGGGTAGGGGGTTAGAGCGCATTTCAGTCAGATGGGGCGGCCCTGTTCATGCGGTGCACTCGCTGCGCGGTTGCGAGGGTTTTGTCAAATCGTCGTAGCGGCGGCGCGAGCGCCGCCGCTACGGAAGTGTTCACAACCGCAGAGCGAGCGCACCACGTTAAAAAAGCTGCCACACCTGCCTGAAACGCATTTGCCGCCAATCATAACGGCCGCCGGAATCTGAGGAAAGCAGCGACCGAGCGCCCGCTTACAAGAGTACTTCGAAAAGGCCCGCGGCCAGGAAAAGCAAAATCGCCGCCAGAAGCAGCACGTTGACCGGCAGCGAATTTTTCCAACGTTCCCCGATTCGTCCCCCGCGGCCATTAAGCGCCAACAGGGCCAAGGCCAAGAGCGGCAGAAATGCGGCGCCCAACAAGGCGTAGGTCTTTTGCACGGTGCGGAATTCGATCAGGAATAGCCCCACGGCCGGTATCGACGCCAGCCCGTAAAGATAACCGCGGTACGCAAGCGAAGTTGTGTCCACTTTGGGCCGTTGAAGCCAGGGAGCAGCCTCTCGGCCAACCGCGCGAAGTTGGCGTCGGCGAGCGAAGTCGCTCAAGTGCGAGCACAGGTCGGCGAACAGGTAAGGCACGCTTTGCCATACGCCCAACAGGCTGCTGAAGACGGCGCCCCATGCCCCCGCCAGAAACGCCCAGCGGGCGACGGGACCGAGCGTTGCTTCCAGCCGGTCGGCCAGATTGACGACTAACCGCGATCCGCTCCCTTCCACGTCGATCCGGCTGCCGATGATCACCATCCCCACGCCAAACAACGCCGTCATGGCGTAGCCGGCGGCCAGGTCGATTCGGCACGTTTTCAAATCGTCCTCGCCGTGGCGGCCTTCCTCGCGAATCCAGTAGCCATAGCAAAGGATGGTCACCGTACCGCCCACGCCGCCGATGATGGCCACGGTCCATTGCAGCCCGTCGTCGGCCAGGTGAGGAATGGTCGGCAGAAACAGCCCTTGCAGCACGTCGTTCCACGCCGGCCGCAGCGCGACGGCCGTGGCGACCACAACCACGAACATCACCGCGATGCAAACGCTCATCATCTTCTCGAACAACCGATAGCCGCCCCAACGCACCAGCACAACCGCGACCATGCTGTGCAAGATACCGTAGAGCGTCTTGTCGCTGGCGGCGTCACGCAGAGGCAAAATGGCGTGCGCGACCACGCCACAAGCGCTCATCAGCGCCAACGCCACCAGAAAACTCCATGCCAGGAGGTAGACCAGGAAGCCCCACATTGCGATAGGACCAAGATGGTGGGCGGTCCCTTCCAGCACCGTCTCGCCAGTCGCCAGTTGCCAACGGGCGAGTCCCTCGTTCAGCACGAATTTCAGGGCGGCGCCCACAACCACCGCCCAGAGCACCGCCACGCCCAACCGCTCGCCCGTGAGCGCTCCGGTGGCCAGATCTCCCGCTCCCACGCCCGTGGCCGCCACGAGCATCCCGGGGCCGAGCATCGCCAGCAGGCTGCGTTGTTTGTCAAGCATGGCGGAGCGGAGAGCGGAAAGTCGAGAGCTAAGAGCTAAGACCGGAGAGTTAAGAGCGGAGAGCAATTTCGGTCTTTTCCTCTTGGCTCTCGTCTCTTCGCTCTCCTCATTCGGGGCGTTTGCCTTGGGTGATTTCTTCTTCCCATTGGTCCATCAGTGGCCAATCGACGGCGCAGGTGCCAAAGTCGGCCATGTGCTGATATTGCTCCAGCCGCGCGATGGTCTGGTCGAGCAGGGCGTTATCCTTGCGAAAGATGGGGCCGTGGCTGGGGAGCAGCCATTGGAGATCGCTGTCGCGGATGCGCCGGAGCGAGCGAATAAACTGCGGCAGGTCGCTGCCGTGGTGTGCGTCGATGGCGCCGACGCAACCGTCGCGATAGATGTTGTCGCCGCTAAAGAGCAGGTCGCCCAGACGAAAGGAGAGTTGGCTGTTGGTATGGCCCGGCGTGTGCCAGACCTCCAGTTCCAAGCCGCCAATCTGGACCTTATCTCCATCGCCAATGAGTTGATCGACCTTCACGGGAGGCATTTTTTCGTGAATGCCTTGAGCGGCGATTTCGGCAAAGGTCAGGAGCGTGTCGCCCGTTTCCAAGGGTTGCGCCGCCAACTCGTGCGCCCAGACGGGAGCATTCAATAACTCCTTGGCCTTGGCCATACCTTGAATGTGATCCACGTCGGCGTGCGTGGCGATCAGCGTCACGCAGTTGGACAACGGGAAGTCCATCTGGCGAACCAGTTCGATGATTTCCTCGACATTGTCTTCGTAGCCGATGTCGATCAGCGCCCAGTGCGGCCCGTCGTACACCAGGTACACGTTGCACCCCAACAGGTGCCCCGCCTGGAAGTTCATCTCGATGACGTTCGGGAATAACGGCTTGCGTTCTAACATGGACGACTCCCATGCAGGGATGAATCGGTTATTGGCAGGGAATCGTCACCGCAAAGCCGCGAGCGAATTCATTCCCCGAGCCGGAGGCCAACGCGTCTCCGGTCAGCGGCTCCTGGTTGAATTCTAGGAATGCCCCGCAACCCCATCAAGGACGGCCCGGTGCGCAAGGTCCAACACCTTGGAACGAAGAGAGCCAACGGCCGCCAAATTGAGCAAAACTGCCCTTCCCGCGACGCGCCGCGTTTGTTATCCCTCGCTCTCCGTCCCTCTTTCTTGGAAGACCAACGCGATGAGCAAGCTCTCGAAGTGGATCCGGGCGAACTGCCCCGGAACCGTCACCGACGGCGCGACGTTCCTGCAAACCCGCGTTTTCCCGACGGATTTCTACCGTCGCGTGGCGCGCACCCATCGCCTGGCGGGGCGGCCGCGGAAGGTGGTGTCGGGGCCGTTTCAGGGAATGCGCTACTTGCCGTGGTCGGCCGATAAGGGTTTCTTGCCGCGGATTCTCGGCGTCTACGAGCGCGAACTTCACGATTCCGTGGAGCACCTGATCCAGACTCGCCCCGACGCAGTCGTGGTCGCCGGCGCCGGAGAAGGGTATTACGCCGTGGGGCTGGCGCTGCGTCTGACGCAGGCGCAAGTCTACGCGTACGACGCGCATAAGTGGGCCCGGCATCTTCTGCATCGCATGGCGGTGAAGAACGCCGTGCTGGACCGCGTCCACGTGGGCGGCTATTGCGAGCCGGGCGACATCCAGAATCGTTTGGCCTCGTCGCGGCGCCCCGCGCTGGTGTGCGACGTGGAAGGATACGAAATGACCTTGCTTGATCCCGCCGCCGCTCCCGTGCTGGCGCGGACGACGATGCTCGTGGAGTTGCACGACCGGCCGGGCTTGCCGATCAAGGAAACGCTTCGCGAGCGGTTCTCGGGTACGCACGACATCGAGCAATTCGACCTCCAGCCGCGAACTCTTACGGAATTGCCGGCGGAACTCTGTTTGCCGGAGGAAGACGCGCTGTGGGCAGTCAACGAAGATCACCTGCGCGGCCGACATCAAGAGTGGTTCTATCTCAAGCCTCGTTCGCTAAACTAAGGCGTTGTCAGCGCCGCGTGAGAACGCATCGGACTTGCCAAGAATTCAGCCAAGGCGAGGTTCGTTGCAACCCTGGCAAGTTCCGCGGCCCCAACAATCATTCTGGTTACTCGCTCCGAGGTTGTGAATCTTTCCGTAGCGGCGGCGCGAGCGCCGCCGGATGCTTCGTTAGATGCCGCAATTTTCGGCGACGCTCGCGCCGCCTCTACGACGATGTAACAAAACATTCCCAACCGCTCCGCGAGTAACCAACCGCTTGTGCAACAAGCGGATTTTTCGGCTTGTTTCGCTCGTCGTTGGTCACTTGCCAAGCGAGCAACCTACATGGAAACCCGCCATACTCGCGTGAAACGCGCGCTCGAGGGCGGCGGCGCCCAAGGATACCCGGCGATGAAAATTGTGGAAGTCGAGGTGGTTCCCCTCGTGGGCGGCACGGTGGACGGCGGTTGGCCGCAAGGGCACGAACCGCAAGAGAACCTGCATACGCTGGTCGAGATTCGCACGGACCAAGGGCTTTCGGGCTGGGGAAGTTGCTTTACCTCGGGCGCGCTCGTGGCCGGCGCCGTGGAATTGCTTTGGCCGCTGCTGCGCGGCGAGTCGGGCGTCGAACCCGAGCGCGTCTCGGAGAAGTTGCGGCAAAGCACCTTCTGGCAAGGACGCGGCGGCGCCGTGGAACATGCCATTAGCGGCCTGGACATCGCCTTGTGGGACCTGATGGGCAAGGCCTGTGGCCAACCGGTGGCGCGTCTCTTGGGCGGCGTCTATCGCGATCGGATCAAGCCGTATGGCTCGATCTTGTTCGATGAACCGGCGCCGTTGGCGCGGATGCTGGAAAGCGTGGTCGAGCGCGGGTTCCGGGCGATCAAGATGGGCTGGCGCCCCTTTGGCCGGCGCGACCGCAAATTTGATGAACTCTTGATCCGCACCGCGCGGAAGACGGTCGGCGACGCGATCGAACTCATGGTCGATGCCGGCGGCAGCGAACAGTTCTGGCCGCATGGGACCAACTGGGCCCGCGCCACGGCCCACATGCTCGCCCAGTACGACATCACATGGTTCGAGGAGCCGTTGCCTCCCGACGATCTGGACGGGTACGCCGAACTAACCCGCGTCTCGCCGGTTCCCATCGCGGGCGGCGAAGTGCTCACTCGGCGGCAATCGTTCCAGCCCTGGATCGAGCGCCGCGCGGTCGATATCTTGCAGCCCGACTGCACCAAGAACGGCGGCTTGAGTGAATCCCGCCGCATTGCCTGGTCGGCCTTCGATCACAACATGCAAGTCGTGCCGCACGGTTGGAATACCGCGCTGGGGCTCGCCGCGGATTTGCAGTTTGTGGCCGCCCTTCCCGTGGCGCGGTACGTGGAGTTCCTCACGCCCTGCGTCTACGTGGAGAACCTGACAACGGCGCCTTTTCAACTCGACGCCGAAGGCTACCTGACGATCCCCACCGCGCCCGGTCTGGGGATCGAAGTTGACCGCGACAAACTCTCGCGCTTCGCGGGCGAACGAAAGACCTTCCGCTGATCATCACCAGGGCGCATCAGTTCTCAGGCAGGCCATGCGTGTAGCGAATGCTGATGACTTCGCGATCCACGCCGATTTTCACCCTCTGTTCTTGCACATTCGCCGCGATGACGGGGCCTCTTTTCATTCCCAGGGAAGCGAATTGTGGCTCGTCATCGGGAAAGGTCTCGCCCTCCGCCGGCTTCACAGCGACCGCGAATTGCGCCGTGATGACGCCAATTTCGCCCTCCGCTTGCAGCCCCACGCGAGCGGCCTCGGGATTGTTAACGAGCGGTTCCCCGACATCGCTAACCTGGAAAGTCGAACTTTCTTCATTCGTGCGATGCCAGCCCTTGATGAAGGCTCCCTTGGGACCGGGTGGGACCAACACTTTGCCCAGCTTGCGGTATTCCGGCACGTCGCTGAAGGCGAACAGATTGACGCCATCGATGGTCAAGGTGGCGGCGGCGAGCCGCTGCGTGTTATTCACCAGACGCACCGCGTAGGTGTTGCCCGATTCCAGAGCGGACAGGAGCAATCCGCCTTCGAATTCTTCCAGCGGAACCGGTTCGTAATCCGCCTCGGTTGGATTGGCTATGTCCTGCTTGTCGGGCTTCAATCGCCAGATCTCCATCGCGTAGTCGGCATTCTCGCTAGCGGCTGCGCGAGCCCGCACGCCCGCGGCCTCCGCAAGGGGCGATGCCAGCACTTGCGGCCGCGGCTCCTGAATGCTGGACGCCAACGCCTCGGAAAGTTGGTCGGCAACGGTGGGCAATTTGCCGGTTCCGCCCATCAGCATGGCGATATCAGAATAGGCGAATACATCTTCCGAGTAGGTTTTTCTTAAAATAGCCCCCTCGCGCAGGCGAGCATCCAGGGTAACCTTGCCGGCGTCGACAAAGTACGTAAACTCGCCGCGGCATGAAAACTTGGCGCCGGTAGCCTTGACCCGCACCCCCTGTTGCTCCAAGGCCTCGCCGAGCAGCTTCTTGAGCGCCAGCCCCGAGGCCGGCGCCAGGTTGGCCTGCGCTCCCGTGAACGAGCCGAGCGAGATTTCTCCGGCGCCCGCCTCGCGCAAAAACTCGGCAACGTCCGCCGCCAGCGAATGAACGGCCGCAGCGGTGGTTCCCTCGGGGATTGCTTCAAACGCCCGCATCGGGCGCGGCGGCGCATCGGCGACGTGGGATAACGTCGGCGACGGCGCCTCTTCGGCACGGCGGGCGCGAGCCAAACGGGGATGTTCATTTGCAGCGGTCGGCGCTGGCATGTTCTGCGAAGGCTCGCCGAGCGCCGCAGGTTTTAACGAGAGCGACTGCGATTGCCAAGGTAAATCGCTTTCCGCGAGCAAGACAGGCGGCTCCGCCTGTGGGGCCATCGCCAAGGGCGCAGACAGCGATGTTTCCGGCGCCACGTTGACCTGCGCCAGCGGTGGAACGGTGTCAGGCGGGGGAAGCTCATGATCGGGCGATTTCGAAGCAATAAAAGACCGCTCAGGCTCTCGTAGAGGCGCGCCCGGTTCGGAAAATAATTCCGTGGACAAAGGCGGTTCCTGTTCGGCTATGTCCGGCGCCGGCACTGCCGTTCCCGTTTTCGGAAACCAGTCGCGGGCCACTTCGGCGATGATCCGGTTGCCGCCAAAACTGAAAAAACCGAGCAAGCCAAGCATGGAGACTGCTACTGCGGCGATCACGAAGCCGATCCATCGTTTGCGCCGCGCCAGACGTTGGTCTTCGGCGGAGTCTTCCAGGCCCGGCAACGGAGCGGGAAGTGTTTGCAGGTATCGGCCCAACGCCTGGGCGAATTCATCGGCGGTAGCGTAGCGGTCGGCCCGCTGCTTGGACATTGCCTTGAGGCAGAGGGCGTCCAGCCGTTCGTCAATTTCGGGCCGATAGTGCGATGGCGGCGCCGGCTCCTCGCGCCGGATCTTCTTGAGAACCGAAACCATGTCGCCCGTGAAAGGCGTGCGGCCGGTGAGCATTTCGTACAGCACCACGCCCAGGCTAAAGATGTCGGATGGAGCGCCCACGCGGTCGCCTTGCCCCGAAGCCTGCTCGGGCGACATGTAGGCCGGCGTGCCAAAAATCTCGCCTTCTTGAATCAGTGCGGGATCGAGCGCCTCGCGACGCGCCAAGCCGAAGTCCATGACAAACGGCGTACCGGACGCGTCCAGCATGATGTTGCCCGGCTTAAGGTCGCGATGCGTGACCCCGGCCCGGTGGGCCGCGTCCAAGGCTTCGGCCACGTGACGGCACAGCACCACCGCGTCGCGGATCGGCAGCGGACCGGCGCCAAGCAAGTCAGCCAATGCCTGGCCATCCAGGTACTTGAGCGTCAAATACTGGATGCCGTCGATTTGGCCATGGTCGAAGATGGGGCAAATGTACGGGTGGTCGAGCGCCGCCGCGGCCCGCGCCTCGCGCAAGAAGTCGTCCGGCCTGCTGCGACGCCGGCCGCCGGTCGGGACTTTGAGCGCAACGTCGCGCTCCAGTTGGTTGTCCCACGCCAGAAAGACCGTTCCCATTCCGCCTTTGCCCAACTGGCGGCGGACGAGATAGCGCCCAAAGGTTGCCGGAAGTCGTCCGAAGGGAGCGGCGACGTCCTGCGCCGCAGCGGACGGCGCCGCAGCTTGTGATTCCTCGGCGCCCAGGCCAACCGTTGGCGCGTACCGTTGGCCGAGGACGCGTAGTTGTTCGTACATCTCGCGGAACGCGGGTTCATCAACGAATGTCTCGGACGACGAAGCCGATGCACGCACCGCCTGCGCCAGGGGATCGGTCGTCTCGATTCGCTCGATTTCGGCCAGGCAACGACCGCACGATTCGACGTGCTGGGCGACATTCTCCCACGGCTCGTCGCATTCCAGCCCCAACGCCAAGGCCCGCAGTTGGTCGGCCGAAGGGCAGAAGTCGACGTTTGTACGATCAGGCGGGTTGATCATAAGCGACCGTCGGCTTCTCCTAGTTCCTGCCGGAGGCGGCGCAACACCTTGCACCGGGCCAGGCGAACCGCGTTGGCGCTTAGGCCCAGCGCCGCGCTTACCTCGCGCGTGGAATGTCCTTGGACCGTTGTTTCCCAGAACGCCTGCCAGGTGTTCGGCTCGAATTCGTAGCGAAGAATGTTCAAGGTGCGGCGAACGACGCCGGGCAACTCATCGGGCGTTTCGTCGGCGCTGGCGCCGTCCCATGGGGGAAACGCCTGTGTAACGGGTGCGGGTGCTCCACCTTCGACCCATGTCGGCGCTACACTCCGGCGACGTCCAAAATCGGCCATCTTGCTCCAAGCGATGGCCCGCAACCAACCACGGAACCCGCCTTGCTCGCCTTGGGGGCGAAACCGGCCGACGACGGCGGCGACTTCTCGAAAGGTATCTTGGCTTACTTCACGCGCCTCCTCGGGCGTCAGTCCCCAACGGCGACACCAGGCGTACACCAACGGGCTATACACCTCGATCAGCCGGCGCCACGCCTCGTCGTCTGCCTGCTGGAGGCCAGCCAAAAGCGTCACGCAGGTCGTCTTCACCGAGCCGGACGACGACTCATTACCCGTGCCCATCACGTCCGAGCCTCCGGCACGCTCCCCGTGCGCGTCGAGGAAGCTCGCGGGGAGGATAGAAGGCGATGTCTTGGGTCATCACGCACGAACATGGAACGTTCTTAGAAGAGCCGTCGAATCAAAAATGGTTCACGTTTCAGTTCCATTATGTCGGACGGGGATCGCCAGCAACAGCCAAGGGCAATGGGAACCCGGCGCCAGGAAATCTACTTCCGGAATCCGCGCAACCGCCCGCGAATCAGCGGTTGTGAATTTTTCCGTGGCGGCGGCGCGAGCGCCGCTGAACGCTTCGCTAAACGCCGCAATTCTCGGCGTCGCTCGCGCCGCCGCTACGACGATTTGGCGAAACATTCACAACCTCTTGGCGTGCGGTTTCGCGGTCTCTGGAACCCTTCGGTGGATGCGAAATTTGCCGGCCGAACCTACAGAGTCAATCCGACCGCTTCGGCCACGCGCCGGCAAACCGCCATGGTTTCTTCGAATTGCTGGAACGTGAGCGACTGGTAACCGTCGCTCAAGGCATTCTCGGGGTCGGGGTGAACTTCAATGATCAATCCGTCCGCCTTGGCGGCCACGGCGGCGGCGCACATGTCGGGAACCAGGTAGGCGTGGCCGGTGCCGTGGCTGGGGTCGATCACAACCGGCAAGTGCGTCTTGCGGTGCAGGTATGCAATGGTGGCCAGGGGAAGCGTGAACCGCGTGTGTGATTCGAACGTGCGAATGCCCCGCTCGCACAACATGACATTCGGATTGCCTTCGTTCAGGATATACTCCGCCGCAAGGAGCAACTCGTCCATCGTGGCGCTGGGGCCGCGCTTGAGCAGCACGGGGCGCGTCGTGTTTCCGACCGCCTCTAGCAAGCGATAGTTTTGCATGTTGCGGGCGCCCACTTGCAGCACATCGGCGTACTCGGCCACCAGATCCACGTCCTGGCAGGCCATGACCTCGGTCACCACCGCCAGGCCCGTCTCCTCGCGGGCCGCGGCCAGGTATTTCAGGCCGGTCTCTTTTAATCCCTGGAAGCTATAGGGACTGGTGCGCGGCTTGAAGGCGCCGCCACGCAGTCCCGTGGCCCCGGCCGCCTTGACAGCGCGGGCGGTTCGCATGACTTGTTCTTCATCCTCGACGCTACACGGTCCCGCGATGACGCCCAAGCTTCCCGCGCCGACTTTAAGGTTGCGGGCCACGACCATCGACGGCTCGGGTTTGACCTCGCGGCTGGCGATCTTATACGGCGCCAGGATCGGCACGACTTGGGCCACTCCCGGCCCACTTTCCAACGATTCCTTGGCCTGTTGACGCTTTTCGCCGACGGCGGCGATCACCGTACGTTCGGTCCCATGGATCACGTGCGGTTTCAGGCCGAGACCGGCGATACGCTGGACCATGTGAGACACCTGGTCGGGCGTGGCGTCTTTTTCCATAACGACAATCATCGAAAACAACTCCTTGCGATAGCTGGGGCGGGGGAGGGGAGGAATCATGGGCGACCAACAAAAAAACCCCGCGGCGTGATGGGCCGCGGGGTCAGCGATTCTTGGGGATCTTGATTGTCTCGATCAAGAAGAACGCGCGCCACCTTTGGCCCCTGGAAACCAGGGGTAAATAAAGGAGAACCAAACGTAGTTCACCAAGGTGGAGTGCATGAAGATTATTATGGGCGCCGCCCGCACGGTTTGCAAGACACAGATCATGGTACAGTTTGGCGATTTTTTCACTGACCCGAAGCGCTAGCAAGGACGAAAGCGCTGTCCTCGATGGAGCTTCGGGTTAGTAGGGTTCAGCAAAAATCTCGAAAATCGCCAAACTGTACCGCTACTAAGACACCGGCGCCGTTTTGTTCAAGGCGCCGGCGCCCGCGCCCTCACCTTGTTAAGTCTCCGCATGCCCGCGCCACGCCCGCGCGGATTCCTTGCGTGTTTGGAACGCCTCATTTATAGTGAGTTTGCATGGGAAAATCGTCGGCAAACCTTCCTGGAATGGGCCGGCGGAAGTTCCTGGTTTCTCTGAACTGCCTGTTCCTTGGCTTCGTAAAGCATTTATCGTAATCGCCGAGATTTTTTCCCGTCCTGGCTCGCCTTTTCCCATTTGCCCTCATTGATCTATTCACAGGGTTGCGGTGTTTCCTTCGGGCGAGGGGAGAAACGCATCTTGGCGCCTGAAATCTATTCGGAGTATGTCGATGGAAGCCCCTGCTGTTGAAACGTCCACCCAACCGGCTTCCTCGCCGGCGACCGAGAAGTCCGACGTAGTGATCGAGACGCGCAATCTCAGCAAGACCTACCGCGACTTCTGGGGCCGCCAGAAAGTGCGGGCCTTGAAGGCCCTGGACCTGGAAGTGCGACGCGGCGAAATCTTCGGCTTGTTGGGGCCGAACGGTTCGGGCAAGACCACCACCATTAAACTGCTGCTCGGACTGTTGTTCCCCTCCAGTGGGCAAGCCTACGTCTTTGGCGAAGAGGCCACCAGCGTCAAAAAGAACGAACGGATCGGCTACTTGCCCGAGGAATCGTATCTCTATAAGTTCCTGAACGCCGACGAAACCCTCGACTTTTACGGCCGCCTGTTCGACATGCCGGCCAAGGTTCGCAAAGAGCGGATTCACGAGCTGATTGAACTGGTGGGTCTGCAACGGGCCAGGCGGCGGCAGTTACGGGAATACTCCAAGGGCATGACGCGCCGCATCGGCTTGGCGCAAGCCCTGATTAACGACCCCGACTTGCTGCTCTTGGACGAACCCACCTCGGGCCTCGACCCCCTCGGCACGCGCGACATGAAAGACTTGATTCTCCGCTTGCGGGACGAGGGGAAAACGATCCTGGTTTGCAGCCACTTGCTGCCCGACATTCAGGACGTGTGCGACCGGATCGCCATTTTACATCAAGGCGATTTGAAGGAGTTGGGGCGGGTGAGCGACTTGTTGCGGGTGGAAAACGTCACGCAAATCCGCGCGAGCGGCTTAAGCGACGAAGCCAAAGAAGAAATTCGCGCGGTGATCGCCCGGCATGGCGGCGTGGTGGAAGGAATTGAAAACCCCACCGCCACCTTGGAGCAGTTGTTCCTCGAAATCGTGCAAGATAGCGAAGCGCGTCCCGGTCGCCGCGCCGCGGGCGCTGGCGACGGCCCAACCGCGTAGGTTACCATGCCTCGTTCCATGCTGGGCGCGGGGACTCGGTTTGCGTCGCCAAGGCGCATGCACCACGGTAACCCTCGACGGCGCATCCTCGCGCATCTCCCACGCGTGACAAGGCAGAGCATCGTCAACAGCAAAGAAATTTTCCCCCGTGGCGCCCACCGTCTTGCCTGAAGGACGGAACACGATCCGGCCTTCGGATTCGCCGACGACTTGATTCATCATCCATGGTCATCGAACACGAATTATTGACGTTTCTCGAGTGGCTCTTGCCGGGCATCCGCGGCATGGGCGCGCTGGTGACGTTCTTCCTGATCCTTGCCATCCTATCGGTCCTGTTTACCTTGCTGGCGTATATCTTTACGTCGGTGCGGTACGGGCCTTTCGAGGCGTTCTACCATGTGGCCAAGTCCATTGCCGTGGGCGTGAACGACCTGCTGCACACGTCGCCCCGTCGGACGCTGGCGATGGCGCGCCTGGCGATCATGGAGGCCGTGCGCCGCAAAGTGCTGATCGCCTTTGTGGTGTTTTTGGCCGTCCTGCTCTTTGCCGGATGGTTCCTCGACGTGCAAAGCGACCATCCCGCGCGTCTGTACATCAGCTTCGTGCTCACGGCCACCAACTACCTGGTGTTGCTGCTGGCGTTGTTTCTGGCGGCGTTCAGCCTTCCCAACGACATCAAGAACCGCACCATCTACACGGTGGTGACCAAGCCGGTGCGAGCCACCGAGATTGTCTTTGGCCGGGTGTTGGGATTCGCCGCGGTAGGCACGGCCCTGTTGGCCATGATGTGTGCGGTGAGTTACTTGTTCGTGGTTCGAGGCGTCGATCATGAGCACGCGGTCATTGCCGAAAGCGTGCAGGAGAAACTATCCCAGCCAGGCGAAACGAGCGGGTTTACCGCCGAAACGACCCTCAACTCGCATCACCGCCACCAGATCGAGATCGACCAGGACGGGTACGGCCAGACCGACATCCAAATGGGCCACTGGCACGAGGTCACCGCGGTCACCGACGACGAAGGAAACACCCGCTACGAAGTGGGGCCGCCGCGCGGACAACTCTTGGCCCGCGTTCCGATCTACTCCCGCGGGCCGCAGCCGCTGCGGTTCTTGGATCGTAGCGGTCAGCCGGGAGAAGGCATCAGCGTGGGCGATGAATGGGCCTATCGCGATTACATCGAAGGGGCGACCGGCGCGCGAGCCATTTGGACGTTTCAAAACGTAACCGAGGATCAATTCCCCTCCGGCTTGCCGGTCGAGATGACCTTGGGCGTTTTCCGCACGCACAAGGGAGACATTGAACAAGTCGTCCGCGGGGAACTGGAAGTGGTCAATCCGGAAACCGGCTTCCGCAGCGAGCCGATCTCCTTTCGACCCACCGAATTTGAAATCTATCATCTCGACGTGCCGCGGGAACTGCGCGTGATCGATCCCGCGACCCAACTGGCTAGCGACGGCGGGTTGTTTGAAGATTTGGTCAGCGACGATGGCCAGATGGAAATCTGGGTCCGCTGCGCCGATCCAGGGCAGTATTACGGTATGTCGCGGCCCGACGTGTACTTGTTGGCCGCCGAGCGGTCGTTCTTCGCGAATTTCGTCAAAGGCTACATCAGCATTTGGCTGCAAATGCTGGTGGTGGTGTGCTTTGGCGTGGCGTTTAGCACGTTCCTCACCGGCGCCGTGGCGATGCTGGCCACGCTGGCGAGCATCATTATGGGCTTCTTCACGCAGTTCATCATTGGCGTTTACGTGGGCACCATGGACCCCAACGCGCCGTTTGACCAACAGGTCATGGGAGGCGGGCCCATTGAGTCGTTCTATAGGCTGGTAACGCAGAAGAACGTTTCGGTGGAATTGGACCCCGGCATTGGCTCCATGCTGATTCAACGGTTGGATGACGCGCTGATGATCGCCATGCGGTTGCTCATCGAGGTCGTGCCCGATTACAGCCGTTTCGGCACGGCTCGTTATGTTGCGTACGGATTTAACATTGACCCGAACCTGCTCGCTCAGCACGCGACCACCTGCCTGGCGTACGTGGTCACGGTGACGATTGCAGGCTATTTCTTCTTGAAGTCGCGGGAAATTGCCGCATGAACCGAAAACCATTTTATCGCAAAGTGGCGTACTATGCGGCCATTGCCGTGCTGTTGCTGCCCCTGTCGTGGCTGGGACAACCGCCCGCGGGCGTCGAGGGCAAAGGCGGCAAGCTGGCGGAACTGCGCCAGGAATATAATCTTTCGCAAGCCCAACTTGGCGAGATCGACCCGGCTAGCGAAACCATGCGTCTGGCCACGCTGGGCATGAACGGCGTGGCGGCGAACGTGCTCTGGCACAAGGCCATTGACTATCACAAGAAAAAAGACTGGTCGAACTTCATGGCTTCGGTCAGTCAGATCATCAAGTTGCAGCCCAACTTCATCAAGGTTTGGGAATTCCAGGCGCACAACGTTTCGTATAATACGTCGGTCGAGTTCGACGACTACAAGTACCGCTACGCCTGGGTCAAACGCGGGATTCAATTCCTCATCGACGGCGCCCGCTACAACCGCGACGAGCCGCGGCTGCTTTCCAATACGGGGCACTTCTTCGGGCAAAAACTCGGCCGCGCCGACGAAGCGAAGCAGTTCCGCCGGATCTTCGCCAAGGACCGGGACTTCCATGCTGAGTTTGCCCACCTGGTGAACATTGACGACGCCATTGGGCAGTCGGGTTTTCCCGACAACTGGCTGGTCTCGCGCTTGTGGTACTTGCGCGCCCAGAACGTGGTGGACACGAACCCCGACCGGCCGCTGCGCGGCGAAAGTCCGCTGCTGTTCCACTCGCACCCGCCCAAGTCGCGGATCAACTACGCCATCTTCAACGAGAAAGACGGTTATCACGGCGAGCGCGCCCGCCGAGACTGGGAGCGCGCGCTGCGCGAATGGGCCGAGGAATACGGCTCGCGCCAAGTGCCCACGTCGTTCGGCCATACCTTGCGTTTGAACGAACGCGAAAACGTGCTGGCCGACGTGGAACGCCTCAAGCAGGAACTGGAAACGCTCTCGGGCGTGACGTTCGAGCAGATTGTGCAGGAAAAACGGGCCACTCTCAAACCCGAAGCCCGAGAAGCGCTAGACACGCCCGAAGCCGAACGCAACACGCAACAGCACACGTGGGCGTACGAGTCCATGCAAAAGATTCTCGTTGCGCCGAGCGAAGTCGCCGAGCGCGCCCCGAGCGCCCAACAGCCCGAAGCCGAGCGCCTGGCGTCCGCGATTGCCGACTTACAACTGCTGGCCGATCGCATCGACCGGTATCGCAACATCGTCAACTACGACTACTGGAAGACTCGCTGCGAGGTCGAAATGACCGAGTTGGCCGACCAGGCGCGGCAATTGGTGCATGACGCCGACCGGTTGCGCGACGCGGCGCAGTTGGTCGCCACGTCCGACGGAACGCCCGGCGCCAAGGAGCAGTACGAGGCGGCCTGGAAGGCGTGGGCCGAGCTTTTCGCGAAGTATCCCGACCTGAAGGACGACCTGATCGCCGAGGAACTGGTCGAACCGATTCGCCGTTACGAGGACGTGCTGAACCAGCTCGACGAGCGGCTTCCCGAAGACTTTGTGCTGGGCGAAATTCTCGCCAAGCACGACGAAGCCTACAACGCCATTCGTCAGGCGGCCCGCGCCGCCCCGCGCAAAAAGCAAGCGTCTGCTGACGCGGTGGCGCAACCGGACGAGACCGCGCCACCGACGACGCCCGAGCCAACCTCGCCGGATGCGTCGCCAAACCCGGCGCCCGAAGCGAAGGCGCCAGCGCCGGACGAGCCGCGACCTTCGCCGCCGCAAGTCCCCGACGACGAACCGGAACCGTCGCCTCCCCAAGCGCCCGCGGACGAGGATGCGCCCGAAACGCCGACCACTCCCGCCAAGGAGCCAAGCGACACAGACGCATCCTGAAAAGGGAATCCCCCTTGAAACCCTGAATGCGACGCCGGCCGCAAGCGTTATCGCTTGCGGTTTCGCGTTTTCAGACCGCATAATCGTTACCGCACAGCTCTCGCGAGTCTGCCCGGCGCGTGGAATTCGTTGACGCTTTTTTTTGAGCGTCCTACAATCCAAGCAGGGATTGTTTCTTCTCGGTGCAGACCTTGCGTTCCATGCCGTTATCCGCCGCGCGCCCGCTACCGGACGAAGCGCCAGCCAGCGTACTCGGCCTGCGGATGCATGGTCGCCGCGCTATCCCTGCGTGGCTGCTTTCGGTGGTAACGCATTTAGCGTTGGCGCTGCTTCTTGCGTTTACCGTGCGCATTGCGCCGCGCGGCGCCGCCGTCGAACCGGACCGCGCCGCGGGCATTGTTCTCGTTCAGAAACATCTCGGCCAGCGCGAATACTTTCAAGAGCCGGGAGACTCCGCGGTCGAAACGGCTTCGGACACCCTCGATGCCGCGCCGCATAGCGCCGCCGACGCGCTCCCCGCGGCCGAGCGGCCGCCGGTGGACTTGTCGGGCTTGTTCGCCGCGGGCGAAGAGTCGCCGTCCGCGACCGGAGTCAGCCTGAGCGACGCTTTGCCCGGCGCCGACGGCTTGACCACGGGCGCGGTTCGCAATCGCGACTTTGGCGGCGGCGCCCAAACGCGGGTCTTCGGCGTACAAGGGCAAGGCACAAAGTTCGTCTATGTTTTTGATCGCTCCAGCAGCATGGAAGGCTTTGGAGGTCGTCCTCTGGCCGCCGCCAAGCAAGAGTTGATCGCCAGCCTGGGCGACCTGGGAGACGTCCATCAATTCCAGATCATCTTCTATAACGACCGGACGACCGTGTGCAATACAACGCCGGGCCGAACGCCGCGATTGCTGTACGGCAACGAACGGGACCGCGCCGCGGCGACCGAGTTTGTGCGCAACATGAGCGGAGCGGGCGGCACGCGCCACTTTGAGCCGTTGATGATGGCCCTGCGCATGGCGCCCGATGTGATTTTCTTCCTGACCGACGCCGACGAGCCGACGCTCTCCCAAGAAGAACTAGAAAAAATACGCCACGCCAATCGCCGCTACGGCGCAAGCATTAACACCGTGGAGTTCGGCATTGGTCCCTCGACGGGAGAGGACAATTTCCTGGTTAAGCTCGCCCGGCAAAATAGCGGGAATCACGCTTACGTGGATGTCGCGCGCCTGGCGGCGAAACGGTGAACCGTCGCCTGACGGCGGCGGGTAATGAAAGGCTCCAGTCAATCCATGCTTGAGGAAGCGGCGCCAGCCTATCCATGCCTGAAAGACTGAACTCCGAACGATGCGCCCCCCGGCGCCGCAATCCCGCGATGCGCAGTCGCGTTTGGATCGACCGACCGGGGCTTGGCGCGTCATGGATGGCGTTTGTGGTGCTTGGCGCGGTTTTCGTCAATGTTCGCCTTGTTCCGGCGGAAGACGTCGTGCTTGTCGCCAGCGGGCAAGAGGGCCGAAGCCCGGTGCGGCGCACTGGAGAAATCTTGGACTACAACGGGCAGACCTTGACCTTGCGCGCCCCAACCGGCGCGTCGGCCGCCATTCCCGCGGACCGGGTGATGGAAGTCCATGCGGAGTGGAGCGCCCCGCATCGTCGTGGCGATGAACTCTTCGCCGCCGCCAACTTCGCCGAAGCGTTGGAGCAATACCGCGAAGCAGCGCGCCAGGAGCAACGGTTGTGGGTCCGCCGGCGCCTGATCGCGCAAGCCGTATGGTGTTACCGCAACCTCGACCAGCCGGATCTCTCGGCGACCGCTTTTCTTACGCTCGCGGCGGAAGACCCGACCTTGCTTCACCTGGACGCTATTCCGCTAGCCTGGACTTCGGAACAACCCGACGCCGCGTTTGAACGCCGTCTGCAAACCTGGTTGGCGGGAGAAAACACCCTAGCGGCCCTCATCGCCGCCAGTTGGCTGCTGCCGACACGTGAACGCCCATCGGCGGTGCAAAAGCTGCGGGGCCTGACCAGCCACAGCGACGCGCGAATCGCCCTGTTGGCGGAGGCGCAGTTATGGCGCGCGCAACCGACGGCAACCGCGGACGATGTGGCTCGCTGGCGGCAAATCCTCGACCGGATTCCCGTCTCGTTGCGTGCTGGACCCTACTATGTGTTGGGGCAAGCCCTAGCGCGGCTCGGCGAAGGCCGCCAAGCGGCGCTGGCGTTTCTTCGCGTGCCGATGCTCTACCCCCGGCAGCGCGCGCTTGCGGCCGAGGCGCTGCTGGCGGCCGGGCGCGAACTGGAGCGATTGGACCGAAACGACGAGGCCGCGCAACTTTATCGTGAGTTGGTTACCCAGTATGCGGAAAGCCAACTAACCGACTTAGCGCAACAGCACTTGGAGCGGCTAAGCCCGTGACTACGGAGCAACCCTTGAATCACTATCGACGCGTTCTAACGAATCTGGTCCGGACGGCGACCCTGGCGATCGTTGTCGGCGCAGCCACCTTGGCGCACGCCCAGCCCACCGAGAGCGCCCCCCAGGAAGCGCCTCGCGGGGTGTTTGAGATCATCTTCGCGGGCGGCCTGGTGGGCGACACGCTGATGTGGGTGCTGTTCGCCCTGTCGCTAACGGCCGCCTATCTGGTGTTCGAACACATGATGACGCTCCGGCACAAGGAGCTAATGCCGCCCAGCCTGGCCGACAACGTTCGCCACTTGCTCACGGAAGGACGCATCGCCGAAGCGGAGCAGCTTTGCCGCAACACGCCTAGCTTTCTCTCGTTCGTCCTGCTGCACGGCCTGGCCGAGCTGGACGGTGGCTGGCCGGCCGTCGAGAAAGCGCTGGAGGACTCCACCGCCGAGCAATCAGCCCGGCTGTTTCGCAAAATTGAATACCTCTCGGTCATCGGCAACATCGCTCCCATGGTCGGCCTGCTGGGAACCGTGACCGGGATGATCGGGGCTTTTCAGACGGTCGCCAGCACCGGCGGCGCCGCAGGCGCGGGCGACCTGGCCCGCGGCATTTACGAAGCGCTGGTCACGACGGTGGGCGGGCTGGTCATCGCGATTCCCGCGCTCGGCGCGTTCGCGATCTTCCGCAATCGCATCGATCAACTGGTAGCCGAGGCTGCATACTTGGCGCAGCATGTGTTCGCCCCTGTGAAGCGACGCCGGACCAAGTGGCGCGAACCGGCGGCAACCGCTCCCACGCCGCCGCCGTTGAAAGGGGCGCCATGATCGGTCCTGCCGGCAATCCGCGTTACGGAATCGAAAGGAGTCGCTGATGCGCGTCCCCAGCTACGTGCGCTCCGGCGAAGTCGGCTTCAACATGACGCCGATGATCGACGTGGTGTTCCAACTCATTATCTTCTTCCTTGTGTCCAGCCACCTGGCGAAGCAGGAAGTCCACTTGGAACTGCCGCTTCCCACCGCCGAAAGCGGCAAAGCCCCGGCCGACGACGCCGCGGCCCGCGTGACGATCAACGTCTTGGCCGACGGTCGCTTGCTTCTGGCCGGCAAACCGGTGGCGGCCGCCGACGTGCAGCGCCGCTTGAGCGAACAGCGGGCCGCACAGGGTCAGGATATGGAAGTGCGCATTCGCAGTGACCGCGCCGCGCCGTATAACCTGGTCGAGCCGATCTTGTTGGCCGCCGCCCGCGCGGGCGTATGGAACGTGACCTTCTCGGTGTATCGCGAGGAGGACCTACGCTGATGCGCACGCCTTCAACCTATGACCGCCGCCGGGGCGAGGTGGGCATCGCCATGACGCCCATGATCGACGTGGTGTTCCTGCTGCTGGTGTTCTTCCTGTGGACGGCCAGCTTCCAAATCGTCGAGTATGTGCTGCCCAGCCAGGTGACCGCCGCCGCGGGAACGAGCGAAGAGTCCCAACTTGATGAGCCGCCGCCAGACGTTGACTTTGACGAAATCGTAATCCGCGTTCTATGGACCGGCGAGGCGCCAGCCTGGACCGTGAACGATGCGCCATTGGCCAGCCTGGCGGAAGTTCGCGTTTTTCTTGCCCGGCTCGCCAAGATCAAGCAAGACGCCCCGGTGATTCTTGACCCCGATCCGCAAGTTCCCTTGGGGCACGTCATCGACGTTTACGACGCCGCCCGGCTGGAACAATTCGAGAAGGTCCAGTTTGCCGCTTCCGAAGGAATTTGATCCACCGAGAACCATCGAAGGGAGCTACGGGAATCCTTGCGAAGCCAGCCACCCGATACCAAACCCTGACACGCCGCTTCCACTCCGCGGCCATGCTGTAATGTCCCGCGTTCACAATTCCCGTCGATTGCAACAACGCCCAACGCGCATGGCGGGGTTCGCGCTCATGTTGCTGGCGTGGTCGGCGTCGGGGGCGCTGGCCGTCGAGGACCACGACCTGCGGTTTCTCGAAAGCCTTCGGCAGCGGCGGTTGTTTGAACTTGCGGCCGAATTTTGCCAGGAGCAACTCGCGGACCAGGAGTTAACCGAAGCCGACCGCGCCACGCTGACCATCGAACTGGCGCGCGGCCGGGCCGGTCAAGCGCTCCACGCCAGCCGCCGCGAGCGTGACGCATCTTGGCAAGCCGCCACCGAGGTGTTGAGCGAGTTTGCGCGCCGTTATCCGGCGCATCCGCGGCTGTTCCTCGTGCATATGCAGGAAGCGCTAATCGCCTTGGCGCGCGGCGAGCTGGCGCGGCAGGAGGCGGAAGTCGGCGCCGACGCCGCGCGGGCGCTGGACGACGCCCGCACGCAACTTCGCGAGGCGGCCCGCCGGCTGGAAGAGCTGGAAAAAGCTTTGCAACGCGAGATCCCACGCCGCTTGAACTCGCGGCTAGCCGCCGGTGAGCTTTCGTCGGAGGAGCTGTCGTCGCTCTTGGACAACGTGCGTTACCAACTCGCGCGGGCCTATCGCAACCAGGCGCTGTCCTACCCGCCGGGAAGTTTGGATCGCGTGAGCGCGCTTACGCGGGCGATTGATTTTCTCAATCAAGTGCGGCAAAGCGTCGGCGAAGGCGCTCCGCTTGCCTGGTCGTGCCGGCTCGAATTGGCGGCGTGCAATCGCTTGCTCGACAAACCTGCCGAGGCGGCGCGGCAGTTGGCCGACCTCGACTTACCGAATGCGCCGCCCGCGGTCGTACTGGATGCCCGCGCCGAGCAAGCCCGGCAAGCGCTGGCCGCAGACCGGCTGGATCAGGCGCTTTCCGCGATCTCGCAAGGTCGAACGGCGCAGGGCGAAACTTCACCCGAGTTGGACTTTGCGCATTTGGAAGTCTACATCGCTCACTGGAAAGCGGCCGAGACGAAGAACGCGCAAAACGACGCCGCAACGTGGCGCGGCAAAGCGGTGGCGATGACGCGGTTGATCGAAGAGACGCATGGCCCGTATTGGCGCCGCCGCGCCGAATCGCTATTGACCGGTTCGGCTTCGGGCAGCGCTGATGACGCTGACTTGGAAATCCTTGTTCGCACCGCGCGCGACCACTACCTGCGCAAACGATTCGACGAGGCGGTGCAGAGTTACGACACCGCCGCTCGCCAGGCCCACGCGGCTGGCGATGACGGGCAGGCGTTCGATCTGTTCTATAAAGCGGCCGCCATCGAACACGAGCGGCAGAACCGGCGCGAGGCGGCTCGCCGCTTTCGCGACTTGGCCACGGCGATGCCCGAGAATCCTTTGGCCGCGCAAACGCACTTGCTGGCGTGCTTCAACCTGGCTCAGGCGGCGCGCGAAGATCCAACACAGTTGGACGCATACGCCGCGGGCCTCGAAGAGAACATTCGGCTGTGGCCCCACGACGCCGATCCGGCGCGTTTGTGGCTGGGGAAACTGCGCGAGTCGCAGCAGCGATGGGCCGACGCGACGGCGGCGTACCGCGGCGTGGCGCCGGCTCACTCCGAGTACGCCAAAGCCGTGGCGGGCGCGGCGCGCGCTGCCGTGCGCTGGCTCGACAAAACGACGAATTCGGAGGAAGGTCCGTCACTTGCAGCCGAAAATCTCGCAGCCTACTTTGAACGGATCGTTGATGAGACGAAAGACGGCATGCCGCCCGCAAGCCTGGCGGCGGCGCGCACGGCCGCCTTGGCCGCGGCGCGTATCCGTTTACAACATCAGGCGGGAGGCCACGCTGCCGCCCAGCGCGTGTTGCAATCGGCTCTGCAACTTCCGGATCCTCCCGATGATTGGCGGGCGGAGGCGACGGCGCTACTGGTTGCGGCGCTCGCGGGGCAACCACGGCATCTTCCAGAAGCTATGGAACGGCTCGACAACTTGGGGAATGTTTCGGCGCAGTCGCTTTGGGAGGTCATTCAGAGCTTGGCGTCGCTCGGCGGCAACGCCCCCGAGACAACACGCCCACAACTTGCCCAACTGACGCTTGCCGCGCTGGACCGACTAGGTCCGAACCCCGCAGGTTTGCCGGCCGCCGAGCGAGTGGCCGCCGAGCGGCTTCGCGCCGAAGCGTTTGCCGATGCCGGCCGCGCCGATGAAGCCCAGAAGCTATATGCGCAACTCGCGCGACAACATCCCCAGGACGCAAGCATCCAAGAAGGTTATGGGCAATTGTTGCTTGACTACGACGATCCTACTTCACGTCAAGCCGCGCTGCGCCAGTGGCGGTTAGTTGGGCAAAAGAGCCAACCGCGCAGCGACCGTTGGTGGCGGGCCAAGTACCACGTGGCATGGCTTCTTTACCAGAGCGGCGATCAAGAGCAAGCGACGCAGTTGATCCGCTACCTGCAAGCGGTTCCGCCCGGCTTGGACGACTCGCCGCTCAAGCAAGAATTTCTCAACTTGCTCGAAAGATAGCTTGCCTGTCCCGTGCGGCGTTCCCTCGCGATCCAAGAAGACACCCGCGCTTGGGCGCCCGTGGAATGAGAGAGGAATACGCATGCGCAAGGGATTCCAATGCGGACGTGCTTCCTGTCGATCAGCGTTCCACATACACTTGCTCCATGCAAAATTCGCCCTTCCTCCGGCCCGTCTCATTCATGGCCTTGCAGCCAACCCGATTCACAAGGCGGGCGCGGGTCTTACGGTTGGCGGCTGCATTTGCGATGGTTGTTACGGTTGGGACCGCGTCGGCGCAGGATAGTCAACCACCGGCCGAGATTGTGGTGGGGGCCTATGTCAACGATGTGCAAGCGCTCGACCTGCGCGAGCACAGCTATGCCATGGACATATACCTCTGGTTTCGCTGGCGGGACGAGGCGATTGCGCCGGCCGATACGGTCGAGATGGTCAACCCGAACGAGCTTTGGGGACATTTGACCGACGTGCTGTACGACGAGCCGGTGCGACTTCCCAGCGGCGAGTTGTACCAGGTGTTGCGCGTGCAGGGGCGTTTCAGCCGCAAGTTCTTCTTCCACAACTACCCCTATGATCGCCAGGAGCTGACGGTCGAGTTTGAAGACTCGGTCCACGAGACAAACCACCTTCTTTATAAGCCGGACCTCGAACCGGTGGCGGTGAACCCGCAACTCGTGCTGCCGGGCTTTAAGGTGGAGCCAGCCCGACTAACGATCGAGACGTTCTCCTATCCCACCGCGTTTGGCGATACGCGCCGCAGCGAGCCAAATTCCTACTCGCGCGTGTGCGTGACATTGCCGATCGAGCGCCCACGGGCCACAACCAGCCTCAAGTTGCTCTTGCCGGTGCTGTGCGTGGTGTTTGGGGCCTCGCTGATGCTGCTGCTCAAGACAACCTATGTGGATGCTCGGCTGGGGATTGGCATTACCTCGCTGCTGACGGTGGTGGCCATTCAACTGGCGGCCAACGAAACCATGCCCAGCGTCGATTACCTGGTGCTAATGGACAAGATTCATCTGGCCGCCTACGTGTACGTTCTGGTCGGCCTGGGCGTGGTGCTGCGCACGGCGCGGCAGGTTGAAGCCGGCGACGTGGACGCCGCCCAGCGCTTCCAGCGCCGGTGCTACTTTGGAACAAGCCTCGCGTTTCTAGCCATTGTGGCGCTGCTGGTGGGCTTGGCGATCGCGCGCGGTTGATCCGTTCAGGAAACGCGGGCGTCAAAGAGCGTTTCTTCGATCCACGAATTGCGAAACACCCCGTCCGGGTCGAATTCGCGGCTGATAGCGCGAAAGGCCGCCAAGCCAGGATAGAGTTGCTCCACGTCCTGACTCGATAGCGGACAGACCTTTCCCCAGTGGCGCCGCACGGCGAATAGTCGGGCCATGCTCCGCGCGAGAAAGTCGGCAAAGCGAAAGAACCCCGCTCGGTCCTCGGGACGCGCGTACGAGATAAAGCTCAAGGCGTAGTAGGGCTCGTCGTCGCTGCTAGCCATCGAGAGGAGCGTATCGTCGGGCAGCACGCGACGCACGCAAATCGGGTAATGGTGCGTGTAGGCGCCACTCGCTTCAATTAACTCATCGAGCAAGCCGATGTTTTCCAGCGAGTGCTGCAAGGCCGGATCGAGAACCGCTTGCCGGTCGTCGAAGGCCACAAGGACCTGGCGCACAAATTCCAAAGCCGGAGCGAGGCTCGATTGCGGGACAAAGACCTCGATTTCAATGTGCCGGAACAACTCGTGCTCCATGATGAGCATGCGTGAGGACGTATCGACAACACGCCAACCTCGGATGACCGCGCGCGCCGCCACGTGACGAAGGAATCCCTTGACCGCCGCGCGGCCGCGTAGCCGTTGCACAAGAAACCGCAGGACGAGATGGAGTCCCACATCTACCTCGGTGAACCAATAGGCGCGGTACAGCGGCGCCAACCAGCTACGCGGGCGATTGACTTCGCGGCGATGCTGAACCAGAAACCGCCAGAGCCACGGCGTCCAATAGAACTGCTGCAAGGGCGATTCCGTCTCGCAGGCCAGCACCGACTCCACGGTGTCGTGCAACCGAAACCACTCCTCCACCTGATATTGCGGGCGCGGGCAAAGTTCAACCGAGACCACGATGCCCAGGCAGCCCAAAGAGCAGCGCGCGGCGCGTAATTCGTCGCCCTCGCGCACTTCGCGGAGGATGGGTTCGCCGGTCGCCGAATCATAGCAGGCGATTTGCAGCGAAGTCAGGTAATGCGAGAGACTGTGCCGGCCCGAACCGTGCGTGCCGGTGGCCGTGGCGCCAGCGATCGTCTGCTCCGAAATCAAACCGATTGCGGGCAAAGTCAGCGCATGGCGCTCCAGTTCCGCCAGCGCGCGTTTGATCTGACAACCCGCACCGATGACAACCCGCGTCTGCTCGGGATTGATGGCCACGCGGTCAAGGCGCCGCAGGTCGAGCAGCACCTCATCCGATCGGACCGCCTCGCTCCAGGAATGCAGCCGTCCCACCGCGCGAATGCGTTTCCCTCGCTCCCGCGCAAGGATCTCAACCACCTCGTCCTCGGTATGGGGAACGTAAACGGCTTGAGGGCGAAAAACCACGTTCCGGCCAAAGTTTTCCACCTGCGACATGGCGCGTACCGTTGCCAATCGATTAAAGGTCCGGAAACGAGCAAGCCTAAGCGAAACGGAAGGGCGTTGCTAGCATTCCTGGCAAGCCGTCGTTGACCGGGAGGTCGCCGCCTAAGCCGATCTCGCGCCGGCTTGTCCGAAACCTGTTTCGCCACATGTTGCTCGGCTTAGGTCCGGTAATTGCAACACACTTCGCCATCTCAACCGGTTCGCAATCGTAATTCCCCAAAAACTCCGTTGCCTGCCGCCGTGTGCAACCATCGGCGTCGGGGGTGGTTCGTGCTGGTCGTGTTTATTCATGAACTTGAAAGGAACCGATCGTGAAAGCTCTTTGTTGGTACGGTACGGGCGACGTTCGCATCGAGAATGTCTCGGACCCGAAGATTCTCAACCCGCGCGACGCCATTATTCGGGTCACCTCGACAGCCATCTGCGGCTCGGACCTCCACTTGTACGATGGTTTTATGCCGACAATGCAAAAGGGCGACATCATCGGCCACGAGCCGATGGGCGAGGTGGTTGAAGTCGGCAGCGCCATCACCAACCTCAAAGTCGGGGACCGCGTGGTCGTGCCGTTCTGCATTTCCTGCGGGTCCTGCTTTTTCTGCCAAAGAAGCATGTTCTCGCTGTGCGATAACTCCAACCCCAACGCCGAGATCGCCCGCACGGCAATGGGCCAGTCGCCAGCGGGATTGTTCGGTTACTCGCACATGCTGGGCGGGTACGCTGGCGGACAAGCCGAGTATCTGCGCGTTCCGTTCGCCGACGTGGGGCCAATCAAGATTGAATCGGACCTTGAGGACGACAAGGTGCTGTTCCTGTCCGATATCTTCCCCACGGGCTACATGGCCGCCGAGAACGCCGAGATCGAACCGGGCGACACGGTGGCCGTGTGGGGCTGTGGACCCGTAGCGCAGTTCGCCATCAAGAGCGCATGGATGCTGGGCGCCGGACGAGTGATCGCCATCGACCGCGTGCCGGAGCGTCTGGAAATGGCCGAGAAGCATGGCCCCGCCGAAACCCTGAATTTCGAGAAGGAAGACATTTATACGCGGCTGATGGAAATGACCCACGGTCGCGGACCCGACCGCTGCATTGACGCCGTCGGCGCCGAGGCGCACTCGACGGGAAGCGCCGACGCCGTGTACGACAAGATCAAGTCGTCCATGTTTCTTACCACCGACCGCGCGCACGTGCTGCGACAGGCGATCCTCTGCTGCCGCAAGGGCGGCACACTTTCGATTCCCGGCGTCTACCTGGGTTTCCCCGACAAGGTTCCTTTTGGCGCACTGATGAACAAGGCGCTCACGGTCAAGACAGGCCAAACACACGTCCAACGCTACCTGCGGCCGTTACTGCAAAAGATTGAGGCCGGCGAGATCGACCCGTCGTTCGTCATCACGCACCGGCTTCCCCTGGAGCAAGCCCCGGAGGCGTACAAGACGTTCCGCGATAAGCGCGACGGATGCATCAAGGTGGTGCTGAAGCCGTGAGCCGGGAGGAGCGAAGGTCGAAAGCTGAAAATGCTTGGTTTTGTGCAGACGTAGGTTCGCTTCTCGCTCTGGACACGGTTGACAGCGGCTGGGGCGAGTTGCATGCTGGGGGGAAAGTGTACCGGGGAGGCTGTCGCCTCACACTCGTTTGGCTAGCGATTTCTTCGAGTTATTCCTCTGATTCTAGGTGGGCGTAATGTCGGGCGAGAGACCGCAGGATTCCACTTCTCGGGCGACCGCAACCGTCGAGGCCGAGGCGGCCCTGGTCGAGATGTGCGAAAACATGGTGATGCAGGGCGATTTTCTTGCTAAAAACGACATCCAAGCCCTAGAACTCTGGTTTCGGACCCACGGCAATTCCGACATTTCGGCCTTAGGACGGTTAGGCGCCACGGTCATGCGCATTGTGGCCGATCGGCAGGCGACCGAAGCCGAACAGGAGGAGCTTTTTGCGGCGATCGAAGCGGTGGTGACGCCCGAGGTCCGCGCCGCCCTGGAAGCCAAGCAACAACGCTAAGGAATCTTCATTCAAGCCGGCTGCCGCAAATGGCGGATTCCGCCGCGGCCATGCCTTGCGCCGAACGCTAACAAGCTGCCCTCTCTGGCGCACTCTTTTTCGCGCGGCCTGACCGACAAAGTCCGGCATCTTGCCAACGCGCCACATGCTCTCGGCGCGATGATTCTTGATTTACCCACGGATGACGCGCGACGATCGCGGCCCGATCAACCACGGAATTGATGTCTATTTGGTGACGGCGCAGATTCCAGCGATGCTTCGGTTGGGGTGGTTTTTCCCGATTTTTGCCCAGCGTAACAAACGCGCCGGTTGTACGCCTGACATGCCCATGAGGACAAGGGATCCTCAAAACCCCTGGCCCGCACGGCCAACCCAAACCCCAACTGGATAAGGAATTAGAGTCATGTCTGTTCGTCGCATTTCTCGTTCGCTAGGTGTGGAGTCGCTCGAAGCTCGCCGCGTGATGGCGGGCAATGTGGCTGTCTCGCTGGTGGCCGGCGATTTGGTCGTGACCGGCGACAATTTGGCGAATCAGGTTCGCATCCATCAAAGCCTGGGCAAGTTGGTCGTCGAGGGCCTGACCGGCACCACGATCAACGGGCAAGCCAAGGTCAAGTTCAGCGTCGCCGACGATGTGCGCGTTGATCTGAACGGCGGGGCCGACAAACTGGTGATCGACCACAACACGCCGCTGCTGTTCGACACTGACATTAAGGGCGATCTGCAAGTGGACGAAGTCGAAACGGTGAAATTGTCCAACCTGGACGTGGGCGGCTCGGTCGATGTCGATCTTGAAGCCGTCAACAGCCGCGTGGACATGTTTGACTTCGACATCCGTGGCGGGCTGACCATCCACGGGACGGGCGGCGCTCAAAAGGCGTTCCTGACAAGCGGCTTTGTCGAGAACAACGTGAACGTCCTGTTCTCCAACGGCGGCGCCGATGAAGTTGCGGTGGCCGGCTTGCAAACGCGGCAGGACTTGAACATCACCACCGGCGACGCCGCCGACCGGGTCACGGTGGACATCCTGACCCAAGTGGTGGACGACATTGTGATCCGCACCGGCGACGGCGACGACAAGGTCATCGTGCGGCAAGCACTGATTGGCGACGACCTCAACATCGACGTGGGCGACGACGACAACGAAGTGACGATCAACAGCATCGTCGTGGACGATATCTTCATCAACTTGGATGACGGCGACGACGATATCTTGAACCTCGCCGTGGAAGCCGCCGATCTGGTCGCGGTGGATGTGGACAACGATGACGTGCTCAACATTGACGACACGAACATCAATACCCTGAACATCATTAACGACTAAGCCCGACTTCCCTGGCGGTGGGTCTTGCGACCCAAACCGTCTCACCCTTGATCGGGCTATCGCGCGGCGGCCGGAGAGAACTTTCCGGCCGCCGCTTTGTTTTGCGCCTTAGGTCGTCCGCGGCGCGCTCGTCTTGAACCGGCGCATCGGTCTGCTACCATGCGAGCAGTCGGAACCGCACTCTTGTTGGCCTGGTTCCCGATCGCCGCTTACCCCGACGACACCCATGATTATCTGCCCCTATTGCAGCGCCGAGAACATCGAAGGCGCCGACCAATGCGAAGAGTGCCGCCAACCCCTGGCCGACTTACACCTGCCCACGCCGGCCACGCCTGTGGAACGGAGCTTGCTGCGGGACCGCGTCAGATCGCTGCTCAAGGAAAAGAAGCTGCCCATCGCCGTGCCGCCCAGCTACCCCGTAGGCGAAGCGCTAGAGTTGATGGTGGCGAAAGGAATCGGCTGTGTATTGGTGGTCGAAGAAGGGAAACTGGCCGGCATCTTCAGTGAGCGCGACGCGCTACTGAAGCTGAACACCGAAGCGCCGCAGCTTGCCGCGCGGCCGGTGTCGGAATTCATGACCCCCAACCCGCAATCGCTTGAGCCGAACGCCAAGATCGCCTTTGCGGTCCACAACATGGTGCTGGGAGGCTACCGTCACTTGCCGGTCGTGGACGAGGAAGGCCGCGCTACGAGCCTGATTTCAGCCCGCGACATTCTCACCTATCTGGCCAAGGAAATTGACGCCGCGCAGGGCGTGTGATTGCCCCGCTTCGTCGCTGTGGTGTCCCTCCACAATGGTTGACGCCTTACGGCCCAGGCCCGCGCGGATCGTGGAGTTCCGCGAACTGCGGTTGCTCCCGCGGCGGTTCGCTCACCACTACCGAAGGAGGCGTGGCGTGCGGCGCGTGCGCTCGCAACACCGGGGCCGATGCAAGTTGCACGTGCGGACCCACATAGGGTCCGCGCAGCGCTTCGACCCCTTCAAACACCGTCACGTGCTCTACGTGACCTCCCGGTCCGTAGTAAACTTCCAACTTCACGTCCGTCCCGTCATACCAGGATTCCAGGGGAATGCCGGCAATTTCCCAAATCCCCCCGGTAACGACCGTACCCGTGGCGTGCCCAAGAGCACGGGCGGTGCGGTTGACGCGCGTATAGCCTTGTTTGAAGGCAAAGACATCGACGCCGCCTTGGTCGGTCGGATGCGTGGCCAGGGGGTGTCCTAGTTCGGCGATAACGCGACCGCGTGGCGTGCCAGGTTGCAAAACCGAGAGATCTTTCGCGCCCGGTTGCCGGGCCGCCATGGTCGCGGCGCATCCGGTAAACCCACAAGAGAGCCACGCCAAAAGCAGTCCTGCCCCCAATCGACCAATTGCCGACATCACAATCCTCCTCTTCCACCCCTTGTTCGCAGGCCCGCGAATCTCCGCACCTCTCCCATTTGTTTGGCGCGGTGCGCACGAGCAGCGGCGTTGTAAACAAATCGGCTTGCGAAAGGAAGATGTTTGACCGCAGCGGCGAAATCAACCGAAATCGCCGCAAAAGCGGGGGTTGGGTCGTGGTAACCACCGCAAGCGGCAGGGACGAGAGATGCTCGCCCCTGTCGCTAAGTATCCACGACCTTTCGGCCGCAGATTTGATTACCAGCAGCGGTCCTATGAGAGGTGGGACCGCTCCGTATGCGCTACACGCGGGGGATTTCGTAGCCTTCGCGCTGCTTACGGGCAAAGAACGAAGCCGCTTGTTCGTCGTCGAGAACCTTTTCGGTCTTCGGGTCCCACTTGATGACCCGGCCTAAGCGGGCGGCAATGGCGGCCAGGTGGCAGGTATTCATCATCTGCACGTGGCTGTAAACGTCGGAGACCGGGAGACCGCCTTCGCGAATGCAGCGGTAGAAATTGTTTTTATGGCCTTCAAATGGCTTGCCCTTGTAGAGCCGCGTCAGGTCTTCCTGGGTGAACTGCCCCTCGTCCCAGTTCTGCTCAATCGGCTCGCCCGTGATTTTGCCACGGTTCACGAACATGCGGCCCTTGGAGCCTTCGAACAACACGCCGTTGTCGCCGCGACTGGTCACAATCATTTCAATGCCGCTGGCGAACTTGCACTTGACGGCGAAATCGTGCGAGGTGTTGTACTTGTTGTCCACGGTGGGATAACCGTCCTCGAAGGGCACCGGATGCTTGGCGTCGGTTCCGTCGAACTCGACCGGTCCCGTGCCTTGATCGTTCTCGTTGATGGCCCACTGGGCGATGTCCACGTGATGCGCGCCCCAGTCGGTGAACTTGCCGCCCGAGTATTCATACCACCAGCGGAACTGGTAATGGCAGCGTTCTTTGATGTAATCGACCTTGGGCGCCTGCCCTAGCCAGAAGTCCCAATTCAATTCGGCGGGGGGCTCGCTCTTGGCGAAGGGGCCACCCACATCGCCGCCGCCGATGCCGACGGTGATTTTTTTGATATCGCCCAGCAACCCTTTTTGCACCAGGTTCACGGCGCGGAGAAATCGATCGCGGTCGCTGCGCTGCTGCGTGCCCACGAAGAACACCTTGTTTCGGTGCTTCTGGCAGGCATTGCGGATGAGTTGATTTTCCTCCAGGGTCAGCGTGAGCGGCTTCTGGCAGAAGACGTGCTTGCCGGCCTCCAACGCCTCGATGGCGATCTTCACGTGCCAATGGTCCGGCGTGACGACGCTCACTACGTCGATGTCGTCGCGGTCCAGCACCTTGCGGTAATCGGTGTACGCGTCGGCCTTGCCTTTGCCGATATTGCCATCTTGCTTGGCCTTTTCGGCGCGGGGCGAATCCACGTCGCACACCGCCACGATGTCGCCAAAGCGAGAGTGCGCATGCGCGTCGCCCGTGCCCATGCTCCCCACGCCAATGCAGCCGATCAACGGCCGGTCGTTCTTCTCTTGGTTAGCGAACGCCTTTTGGCTCCAACTCACGTAGGGGACGATCGCGCCTGCGGCCGCCACGGATGCTGATTTTTTGAGAAAGTCGCGCCGTGAGGTTTCAACACGCTTCATGACAATTTTCCTTTGGCGGGAACGAAGCAGGAAAGGGGTAGGAACACCAATGCCAGACGATGATAGCACGGGAGAACGCGGAATGCATCAACTTCGCCGTTGGGCGAAAGTTCCTGACGCCGCCGCCACTAGCCCAGGCCACCCGCCCGCGGATGGCGGTTGTGGTTTGGCAGGACTGCGAGAACGTGAACCTTTAGTAGGTCCCGCCTGCCGGGCGGGACTTTCCGCGAACGTGGTTTGCAACTTGCAATCAGAAAGAATGGCCCGCCCGGCAGGCGGGACCTACTGTGCGAAATCGCTAGGTGGACGTGAGTTCCAGATCAATGCGATTGGCCCCAGGTTCGACCTGCGCTCGTAGCGGCGTGGCGGCGGGGTCGGCGTACTTGGCGGGCGTAAGTAGTTCGGGAGCCTTCTCTTGAACAACGCCTCCCGCGGTGCGTTCGGTTTCCTGAGTCGCCGCGGCGGTAGATGAGACCAGCACCACGTACGCGCCCGGCGCCAGCCCTTCGTCGGCGCCGGTCATCACCGTGTACTCGCCGTCATTGATTGTGCCATAAGCAGTGGCGCCGCCGCCCGTGGGCTGAAAGACGACCGTTCCGCTTGCAAGGGGTTGGCCATCGAGCGTGACGTCGCCCGAAACCGTCGCAGGCGCTTGGGAGCAACCTACTGAGGCCAACCCCAGAACCAGCACCCACAGACTGCGCGATGGAAAAAACGGGTTGCGATTCATCAAGGTGGTAACCTGGCCTGGGCGAACAACGTGCATTGCGAAGCGTGCGATCCGCCATGCGATCGCTTCCCCTACGTCATGGGCCGCGTCGGCGGCATTCAAGAGCGACGGTCCATTTACGGCAAAGATGTTGACTCGCCCCCGCCGCGCGTGCAAGCGGCGCGGTAGACGTTATGGTCCACGGTTTGGGCGACCGTTTGCACCGAGCCATCGGCCTTGGAGAACTGGACTATACCAGGATGCAAACTGCGGAAGCCCATGACGCGCGGCCAGTTATTGGGATCGGGAGGCTTGGGCATAAACTTGAGCGGCGCGTGGCAACTGCAATAGTCGCCGTTGGAGTAGCTCCATGCCGAGTGATTGTTGTGGTAGGGGATGTCCTCGCCAATCATCAATGTATTGCTCAAGCCGTCGGTGATTCCCGCAAAGGAATAGGCGCCTCGGAAACTTTCTCGCCAAAACATTCCATTATTGGGAGAAACATTGTGCGTGTCGGCCGATCCCATCCCCGGCCAACCGTTGCCCATGTTGGGATCGCCAATCACGCCCTTGTAATTGGTGACGGCCATCGGCGTGCCGGACCACTGGAACTGGTCGGTCTTGATGCGTTCGGAAAGACCATCCGAAGGACAGCGGAGAACGTCCAGCACCGCCTCGCGCACCGGCTTGCAACCGGCGGCGCCAAGCTGAAAGTTGTTTTGCGCCAGTACGTCGTACAGCGCGGGTTGCTCGACAAACGGCAGTAGCGATGGCAGCCACCCGTTCTTCGGCCCGTTCCAATCGAAACTACAGGGGATCTTCTTGTACGTGTCGTGGTAGTTGTGAACCGCCAGCCCCAATTGCTTGAGGTTATTGGAGCACTGGGACCGCCGCGCCGCCTCGCGCGCCGCCTGCACCGCAGGCAGGAGCAACGCCACGAGAATGCCAATGATAGCGATCACGACCAAAAGTTCGACCAGCGTAAAACCGCGACGCAATACTCGAACGGTCATGCGATCCTCCGAATGGCTTGACTAGCCACGACAAGCAAAACGTATTCGTCGGTGGTGCGTTAGCGATGTGCGGGTAGGTGGGGAGCGTCCTGATTTGCTCGGCGCAGCGATTTCGGCCGCGGCGCGAGATTGCTCAAACGAAGACACGACCAATTACGCGCGATGGGCGCCATCCACCCTTCAACAAATTTGCATCATGTGAAAACAACAACACCCCTACAAGAACTTTGTTCCGTTTTTCGTCCTATTTTAAGAATTTTTTCGGGCTATGCCTTGCGGGGAAATGGGCGGTGAAGTCGCGCCCTGCGTTAAAAAAACTAAGCCATTCGCCAGCCGAATGCTAATCAGGTTCTTCGATTTCCAGCCGCACTTCACCGATTAACCCGCCGGGAAGTTGCTCTCGTCCGGGCCGCGCGACAGCGCGCGGGTCCGCGGGGTGCGGTAGTTCGACTTCAATCGTCAACATGTTGCGAAGCAGAAGATCGCGGCCGACCTCAAAGCGGAACGGGCCGCCGCTCAGGGTCAGTTCGCCCAACCGCCGCTCGTTCAGGAAGGCAGTTCCCAAGGCGTCTACCCGTTCAATGACGAGGAACACAGGTTGGTCTTCCTCAAGCCCCGTGGGGCGGTGGAAATGGCGCCGGTAACGCACCCGTCCATGAAAATCGGCGCCCAAGGTTTCTCCCCAGTCGCACGGCGCCGTAATGCGTCCGGAAGGAGGCAGGTTATCTGACAACGTAACGTCGCCCCTCGCTTGAGCGTCGAATCGGGCTAACGGCTCATACTCCCAAGGGCCGTGCAAACGGATAGTGTGCATCGATGGACTTTCCTACATCGTCAAGATGGCTTGCGCGTTGGTGTCAAAGTACGCCAGCCGATGGTGGCTCGCAAACAGAAGCGCAAGCGATATCGCGAGTTTGACTTCTCGCTTTTCCCCTCTGCTAACTTATTCCGGAGGCGGGTAGGATGGAACCACCGTCCGCTCCTCTTGCCGTAAGGAACTCGCGATGTCACTCGAACAGGCCGAACATGCGTACGACGAAGACGACTTCGCCACCGCATTGCCGCTGTACGAAAAGCTGGCCGAAGAGGGCGAACCACACGCGCAGTATCGCCTGGGTTACATGTATTCACACGCCGAGGGAGTCGCGCAGGACTTCGCCCGGTCGGTTGCGTACTATCGGCAGGCCGCCGATACGGGCCACGCCATCGCAGCTTATTGTCTGGCGGCCCTGTTCGCACAGGGACGTGGCGTCCCACAAGACTACGGCGAAGCCCTCAAGTGGTATCGCCAGTCCGCTGACGCGGGCGACGAAGACGCCCAGTTCCAAGTCGGCGGCATGTACGCGCGCGGCGAAAGCGTGGAGCAGGACTTTGAAGCAGCGCGCCAGTGGTGGCTCAAGGCCGCTGACCAAGGTCAATGCACCGCCATGCTCTACCTGGGGCATCTTTACGCCAATGGAGATGGCGTGGAGCGGTCCGCGGCGCAGGCCCTGGGCTGGTACATGCAAGCTTGGGAGGCTGACCACGAACAGGCCGAGGAGTTGCTATTGGACTTGTTGCCGCAGGTGAAAGAGGAAGCCGAAGCCGGCTCGGCCGATGCGCAGTTCTGGTACGGCTACGTGCAGTACGCGGGATTTCATGAACCCGAGGAAGCCGCTCCGTGGCTGGCTAGGGCCGTCGAAGGGCAACACCCGGCCGCGGCCCGCTTGTTGGGTTACATGCTTGAACATGGGGAAGGCGTGCCCCAAGACGTGGAGCGCGCCGCAAGTTTGTATCGCCTTGGCGCTGAAGGGGGTGACGCCCTGGCTCAGCACAACCTGGCCGCCTCGTATGCGGCGGGAGACGGCGTCGAGGTCGATGTCGATCAGGCCATTGCCTGGTATCGCCGCGCGGCCGAGCAAGGCCATTTCGGCTCGCAACAGCCCTTGGCGGAGTTGCTCGCGCAGCGCAGCCAGAATCGGGCCGACGCCTGTGAAGCCGTGCAGCGTCTGATGACCGTCGCGGCGGCCTCGCCCGACGAAGAATTCACGCTCCTAGGCGGCCACGGCCAGTGGGCGGCCAAGATCGGCGACGGCGGGCAAACCGTGGGCCTGTCGGGCGTCACTCTGGATCAACTGACGATGAGCGAGGAGCCGCTCGCGTACGAACCGGTCGATCCCACGATGCTGGCTTCGTCGGAGGAAATGGCTAGCGCCGACGACCTCTACACCGAAGCCTGCGAGGCGATGGAGAACGGACACGCGGAAGAAGCCATCGCCTTGTTTACCCGCGCCCTGGAATTGGATCCCGACGATGTGACGTATAGCGAACGCGGCTTCGCCTGGTCCGGGAGGGGCGAATTTCGAAAGGCCATTGCCGACTACGACCAGGCGATTCAACTCGGGGAGCAAATCTCTCCCTATCTGGCGTCGCGGGGATGGTGTTACGAGCAGTTGGGCGAATATCGCCAGGCGTTGGACGATTACAACCGGGCGATCGAAGCCGACGTGCAGAATGCCCTGGCTTACAACAATCGGGCCTGGATATTGGCTACCTGCCCCGACGACTCGCTCCGCGATGGTCCAGCCGCGATCGAAGACGCGCGCACCTCCTGCGAGTTGAACGACTGGGAGGATGCCGGCGACCTGGATACCCTCGCCGCCGCCTACGCCGAAGCGGGCGATTTCGAGCAAGCCATCCAGTGGATTACCAAGGCCCTGGAAATGGCCTCCCAAGATGACGCGCAAGACCTGCAAACGAAGTTGGAACTCTACCGCCATGGAAAACCATTTCGGGTCTCGGCTCCTACTTGATTGCTCGTCGGGTTCCGCACGTTCCCGCGGTTGAAAGCCGGAATGGTTATGGCGCCAAACACTTCGTCGAACGATACGGGCCCGGTCGCTCATGCGGGGGTGCTCACGCGCGAGCGCGTGACGACGATCACGCTCTTCATCCTCACTGCGATTGCGGTTTACCTGTGTTATCGCATCGCCTATCCTTTCCTGCCGGCCCTGACGTGGGCGCTGGCCTTGGCAGTGGTGGCGCGGCCGATGCATCTTTGGGTCGCGCGGCGGGTAGGTTATCGTGGGGTCGCCGCCGGTATTTCGGTGACGCTGGTGACGTTGTTGCTCCTGGCCCCGATCATCTTGCTTTCCGCACAACTGGTCAGCCAGGCCTCCACCTACGTCAAGAACCTGGAGTCGTTCGAGAAGCAGGCGTCCTCGGGGCAATTGGAGCAACGCATCCAAGGGATTCCCTGGCTCGCCGAGGGCTGGAACTGGCTCAAGCAACGCGCGCAGATCCAACGCGAGTTGCGTGGTTTATTCACCGCCTTCGGCCAAGGTATCTCGACGACCCTCAGCGGCTCCATTTGGGTCGCCACGCAACTGCTCATCACCTTGCTGGTGCTGTTCTTTCTGTTTCGCGATGAGCCAAAGGCCATTCACGCGCTCCGCGACTACCTGCCGCTTGCGTCGGACGAAACCGACCAGGTGCTGTCCCGCATGAACGACACCATTCACGCCACGATCTACGGAACGGTCGTCGTTGCCGCCGTTCAGGGGGCGCTTGGTGGGTTGATGTTCTGGTGGCTGGGCGTGCCCGCACCCTTGTTCTGGGGTTTCGTGATGGGGGTCCTGGCGGTGATTCCCTACCTGGGCGCGTTTGTGATCTGGGCGCCGGCGGCCATTTACCTGGCGATGGAAGGGAGCGTGGGGAAGGCGGCGCTGCTGACGGCCTGGGGATTGATCGTCGTTGGGTTGATCGACAACCTGTTGTATCCGATCCTGGTGGGAAAGCGGCTCCGTCAACATACCCTTGTGACGTTCTTCGCAATCATCGGGGGCTTGACTGCCTTTGGCGCGTCGGGCATTGTGCTAGGGCCTGTGATTGTGAGCACGACCGCCGCCCTGATCGATATCTGGTGGCGACGCACCGCCGCCGGGCAAGCCGCCGACGCGACCGCACCCGACGAAGCAACCGAAAGCGGATAGTCGCCGGTGGTGGAGCATCATTCTCAAGACGCGGGGGAGTTCAGCCATGAGTGATCGTACTTCGGAACAAGCGAACCGACGACAATTCTTGCAAGGCGCGGCGGCGTCGCTATCCGCCTTGGCGGCGACCTCGGCGGCGATCGGCCAAGAGGGCGCCTCGCCAAACGTCGGCGGGCGGAAGGCTTCGCTGATCGAACAGGAGAACGCTAAGGAGGGAGCGCTCGACTGGCAGTTGACCCGCGTGCGGCTGGACAAAACCGGCGGCTTTCGTTGCCCTACCATTGAAGGCTATTGCTCTAAGCAAAGCGTGGCCGCGGGCGAGTCGATCGACCTGTTCGTCTCAACCAATCCGGCGCAGGAGTTCATTATCGAGATTTTCCGCACCGGTTATTACGGCGGTCGCGGAGCGCGGCTGATGACCAAGCTCGGCCCCTTTCCCGGCAAAACGCAGCCCACGCCCGAGCCGCAAGGCGAACGCCGGCTGATCGAGTGCCGCTGGGAGCCGACCACCTCGCTTACCATTCCTGACGACTGGCCCAGCGGTGTGTACCTGGGGCGCCTTACCACCACGTCCGACGCCAGCGGGCACGGCTACTGGCAAAGCTTTGTGGTGTTCATCGTGCGCGACGACCGCCCGGCCGACATCCTCTTCCAGTGTTCCGACAACACCTGGCAAGCGTACAACCGTTGGCCCGAGTGCTGCTCGATCTACACGCACCCCAAGGGCGTGCAAGGCCCGTGGGCCGACGCGAGCTTCGACCGGCCTTACGCCAAGTACGCGCAGATTTATGAGAACCCGCAGTCGATCGGCTCGGGCGAATGGCTGTGCTTTGAGTTCCCCTTCGCCTATTGGCTGGAGCAGCACGGCTACGACGTGACATACTGCTCCAACAGCGACATGCTCACGCCCGATCATGGCTTGAAGTGCAAGACGATGCTCAGCGTCGGGCACGACGAATATTGGGACATCCGCCAATACGAAAGCGTCGTCAAGATGCGCGACGAAGGCGTGAACCTGATGTTCTTCTCTGGCAACTCGGTGTGCTGGGTCACCCCTTACCGCGAGAGCTACGACGGCCGTGAGAACCGCATCATCTTCCGTGGCGGCCCCTACGGAGGGGAACACCGATGGGCTGTGGAGCGCGCGGAGCAGTTCGGCCCCTTCCCGCATCGTGGCCCCGACGAAGGTTACCTGATGGGCGCCCGTAACATTCGCCCGGTTAACGGCGGCGGCGACTGGACGTGCGCCAAGCCCGACCATTGGATCTTTGAAGGAACCGGCATGAAGAAGGGCGAAAGCATTCCGGGCCTGATCGGTTGGGAATACCACGGCGATCCCCCCGCCGACTTGCCGGGTCTGGAAGTGGTGGCCGAGGGGACGGCTTTGCAAGGCGGGGTGAATCCGTCTCCCTGGACCGCCACCATCTACCCCGGCCCCAAGGGGAACTTCGTGTTTAACGCCGCCACGATCTTCTGGTGCCAGGATTTATCGAGTCCGCCCGGCCACATGCTGCCCTGGTCCCACTGGTCCCGCCCGCACGGCCCCGACGAGCGCGTGCAACGCATCACCCACAACCTCCTGCGCCGCGCGCTTGGAAAGGCGTAGGTGCGATGGGCGGTCCAATCTTGTTGGCGCCTGGCTTAGATCACATAGTAACGACTAACCATGCTCGCAATGCCGCTCCAGCAAACTGCGGTAAATTTGGAGGAATCGCTCACTATCGGCCAGCGCGAACCGATACGGATCGCACCGCAAACACAACGTCAACTTTCGGAGACACGAAAACACCGCCAGCGTGGCCCGCATCTGGTTGTGGAGGGGAGGAACGCCGGTGATGTCCTCCAACGCCAGGTTACCGCTGATGATGCGGCCCGCGTCACGTGCGAACGTGGCTGTAAACCGACGCGTGGGGTCGCCAATATTCGACAGGGTCACGGTCGCCCGACAGCGATCGCGCGACAAGAGGAATTTACGGACGGCGGGCGCGTAACTGGCGAGTTCCAGCGTGTCCATAAAGCGCTTGCCCAGTTGGCGATGCTTGATCTTCGAAGTCTCTTCCCAGATCGTGCGAATCAACGTTTCAAAATGCTGGCAGTCCGCGGCGCGGCGTGCCAGAAACGTGTAGGCCGTCATGTTGGTCGCCGGCATGGGGTAATCCTGCTGTTCTCGCAGGTCCGAAGGCATCATGATCCGCAGCCAACGACGGGAATTGGCTCCCTGCTGATCGTTCCAACTGAAAACGGCGCGAAACAACTCGGCCAACAGCAAGTCATTCAACATTACGCCGTATCGAGCGGACGCATCGCGCAATTGCTTGTGGTCCTCGCGGGAGAACTCGTGCGACACGATGCCCGGAAATGGCGATGGCTGCGCTTCCGCGTCCCGCGGCGGGGCCAGCGGGGCGACGCGGGCGCCGAGTATCTTGCAGGCATCCAGCGTACCTTGACGGATAAACGCCATTCGTTCCCGGTTCTGAAACGCTCCGATAAATCGGGCGCGGCGCTGACGCAATAAACACGGGTCAACCGCGGCCAACTCGGGCTTGTGCTGATCAACCGACGCCATCTGTTGACCGTAAGACGCTAGCAAGTCGCCGAGAAATCGATAAACCCCCGTGCCGTCCGTGCAGGCATGATGCACTTGCAAGGTGAGCCACGTCTGATCGGCGCCAACGCGCACCCAAAAGCGAAGGCCGAACTCCTTCGTGAGGTCGATCCACTCCTGGCCTGGGCATTCCACCGGCTGCTCCAGCGGTCCCCAATCCACAAAATGCTGCAGGCTCTCGTCGCGAACCCAACAGGGCTGGTTGCGCTTGGCCGGCCGAACCACCGCCGCCGTCAGCGGGTGTCGCTGACTGGCCACCTGGAGCGCACTGGCAAAGGCCCCAGCATCCATCTGCCCCGTAAACCGCAGTTGAATCACTGAGGTCATGGGATACCTGGGGCTGTCGTCCGTCAAGAAATACGCGTCGATGGGGGTCAGGTGCAGCGGTAGTACGCTGGGAACGTTCTTGGTTTGCATCTCGGCATTCTAGGAAAACTGGATCTAATTTGCAGCTTTCGGAATCCAGGAATCATGGGTAAACTGGGTTCAATTTGCAATAATGGATCCTGAAACTTTAGCTCTGGACGGGTCGTGATGGCAGCGGTGCAAGCTTCCCCACCGCCAGGCTTCGGCGCGTGGCCCCAAGTTGGCCCGTAGCGGATTCCACTCGACATACCGGCACACCGATTCCTGTTGCTTATGCTGTAACATATCTCGTTGGAACAACAATTCTTGTTTGGTTTCTTTCTTCACTCGCTCCAAAACTTATGAAAATAAATTTAAGAACAGAAAGTCGTGAGCTTGAAAAAAAACTTTTAGGAAAATCTGAAGAAGAAGATGACGGAATAGCTTCAGCTTTTGAAGACTGGAGGCTTCGGGCTTTCAAAATTACAAATGAAAAATGGTCGGGATTATCAATTGATGATTTAGAAAAAAGTATTACCGGCTTTCGGATTTTTATTCACCGGATTCGCAGAAATGGTATAATTATCGAACCGATTGGAAATACAATTTTGAAATCGGGAGATGTGATTGCTGTAATGGCAAGGTATCAGGTTTTTTTCCAAAAGATTAATGACATCGGAACGGAAATTATGGATCGAGAACTTTTAGACTTTCCAATTCTCTACAGGGATCTAATTGTGACAAATAAAAATTTAATTGGTAAATCTTTGAGTGATATTGCAATGAAATATGGTCGGGGAGTTAAACTGCACAAGTTGATTCGAACAGGTCAGGAAATTCCATTCTCGCCGGAAACAATTGTGAATCGGGGCGATGTACTAAAAATCTCCGGGCTTCGTGAGGAAGTTGATCGTGCAACAAAAATTATTGGATATCTTGATAGCAACTCACCTGCAACTGATATGATATTTGTCGGTCTAGGAATTGTCATTGGAGGATTAGTTGGATTGATTTCAATTACTATAGCAGGAATATCAATTACACTAACCACAAGTGGAGGTGCACTTGTAATGGGATTAATATTTGGCTGGCTTAGATCTAAAACACCAAAGTTTGGGCGAATTCCTGAACCAGCTTTATGGATTTTTGATACAGTTGGATTAGCAGCATTCATTGGCATTATTGGTCTTTCAGCAGGTCCAAGTTTTATTTCAGGATTACATCAAACTGGAATTGGATTATTATTTGCCGGAGTCATTGTCGCAGTCGTGCCACATATTTTCGGATTATTAGTTGGTAGGTTCATACTAAAAATTAATCCGGTAATACTGCTTGGTGCTCAATCAGGCGCTGGAACTATGACAGCAGC